>Ga0302320_10004896_pt1 | contig 30192 bp, 19 predicted proteins | sample Bog_T0_3_FD_202130 | JGI IMG/M metagenome (GOLD analysis project Ga0302320, IMG submission 202130) | Peat permafrost microbial communities from Stordalen Mire near Abisko, Sweden - Bog_T0_3 | ecosystem: Environmental > Terrestrial > Soil > Wetlands > Peat | place: Sweden: Abisko, Stordalen Mire... | reverse complement strand
GCGGGCGTTTAGCTTGCTCCCGGTCCCCGTCTATTCCATCGGGCGGAAAGATCGCCATGCCTAAGAAAACTCCGGGGATCGCCCACCGCCACGAAACTTTTCCTTGACAAAACAGACAGTCGCTCGCCTTTGGGGACCGGGGAGACCACGAACCTCATGCGCGAAGCGCCCCCCGCCGCACCGCAGGTGCCTCCCGGAGGAGACGAGAATAGCCCAGGGCCGAGTGAAGCGCAGCCCTGGGACTCGAATCCAGGCACGAACTCTCGCCCCGTAGGGCAGAAACGAAACCATCGATCCGTGCGTCGGATTTTCATGCGATTGCCCCGGTCATTTCTCCACCACTTGCTCCCGGCGGCAAACCCTTCTATCATCCTGCGAGAGACCAGCGGCGAAAGAGCACCCATGAGCGAAACCCCGAACAAACCATCCCTGCGCACCAAGGGCAGGTTGATGTCCGCATCCGAGATCGAGCGCACCCTGGTGCGCCTGGCCCACGAAATTGTTGAAAAAAGCAACGGCAGCGCGGACCTGGCGCTGGTCGGCATCAAGCGCCGCGGGGTCCCCTTGGCCGAGCGATTAGGCCGGATGATCTCCGGCATCGAGAAGCATCCCATCGATACCGGCGTGCTCGACATCCAGTTCTATCGCGACGACCTCACCACCGCCGATGTCCGCCCCGTGGTCACCCCCGGCGCCATCGGCTTCGACGTCGATGGCCGCGACGTGGTGCTCTGCGACGATGTCCTCTACACCGGCCGAACCGTCCGCGCCGCGCTCGACGCCCTCTTTGACCACGGCCGCCCGCGCCGCGTCCAATTGGTGGTGCTCATTGACCGCGGCCACCGCGAGCTGCCCATCGAAGCCACCTACGTCGGAAAGCACGTGCCCACCAGCAGCCGCGAAATCATCGAGGTCAAATTCCAAGAGGTGGACAACGACGAGCAGGTGCTGCTCGTCGAGCGCGTCGATTAGCCCATTTTCTCCTTCTGCCGGCGCGCCCTGTTCGCGCGCCTCAAGCCGGGGCCAGGCAAGTCCCCGGCAATTCCTTGAACCGGACCGGAGCCCGGTGCTCCGGTGTGGATCTCCATGAGCCCGACCGCACCTCCCGCACGCCGCCAGCTTCTCCTCCCGCCCGTCGCCGCATCCCCATTCCCCTACCATCCAGGCTCCCTGCTTTCGCTCGACGACCTGACCCTCGACGACCTCAGCCACATCCTCGCCCGCGCCACCGCCCTCGAGACCATGGACCCGCTGGTCCGCGACCGCATCCTCGCCAAGCGCCGCGTGGCCCTCCTGTTCTACGAGTCCTCCACCCGCACCCGCACCAGCTTCGAGTTGGCCGCCAAGAGCCTCGGAGCCGACACCGCGCTGGTCTCCAGCCTCAGCTCCAGCATCGAAAAGGGCGAGTCGCTCAAAGACACCGGCCTCACCCTGCGCGCCCTGGGCGCCGAAGCCATCATCCTGCGCCACAACTCCTCGGGCGCGGCCTGGCTGCTGGAAGCAGAAACCCGCCTGCCCGTGCTCAACGCCGGCGACGGCATGCACCAGCATCCCACCCAGGCCCTCCTCGACCTGCGCACCATCCTGACTCACCTGCGCCCCGGCGTTGAGAGCGTCAACGCCGAAACCCTGGCCGGCGTCACCGTCACCATCGTCGGCGACATTCTCCATAGCCGCGTCGCCCGCTCCAACATGATGCTGCTGCCCCGCCTGGGCGCGCGCGTGATCCTCTGCGGCCCTCCCGCCCTCCTGCCCGCGCTCGCCGCCCATGCCGGGCCCGGCATCGCCATCGAGCGCGACTTCGAGGCCGCCCTCCGCCAGTCCCAGGCCGTCATGATGCTGCGCATCCAGGCCGAGCGCCTCGCCGGCCTGCAACTGGACCTTGAAGAGTACAAGGCCGCCTACCAGCTCACCGGCCCGCGCCTCGCGGCCTTCGCACCCAACGCCATCGTGCTCCACCCCGGCCCCATTATTCGCGGCCTCGAACTCACCGCCGGCGTCGCCGACGGCCCCCAGTCCGTGATTCTCGAGCAGGTCAAAAACGGCGTCGCCATCCGCATGGCGGTGGTCGAGCGGGCGTTGACGACCGCGGCAGACAAAGGAGGCCGCGCATGACGGCTCTGGCAATTCTCGGCGGCCATCTCATCGATCCCGCCGCCGGCATCGACGCACCCAAGGACCTCTTGCTCAAGGACGGCCGCGTGGCCGAAATCGCCGCCCCCGGCAAGCTGAAAGCCACCAACGGCGCTGAAGTCCTCAACGCCGCCGGCCTCACCGTCGCTCCCGGCCTCATCGACATCCACGTCCACCTGCGCGAACCCGGCCAGGGCTACAAGGAAACCATCGCCACCGGCACCGCGGCCGCGGCAGCCGGCGGCTTTACGGCCGTCGCGGCCATGCCCAACACCCGCCCGGTCAACGATTCGCCTGAAATCACCCGCTGGATGCTGGCCCCCGAGCGTGGCGCAGCCGTCCGCGTCTTCCCCATCGCCGCCGCCACCCGCGGCTCCAAGGGCGAGGCCATCAACGACTACGCCGCCCTCAAATCCGCCGGCGCCGTCGCCGTCTCCGACGACGGCCTGCCCATCCTCAAGGACAGCGTCATGCGCGAAGTGCTGGCCGCGGCCGCCCGCGTCGGCCTCAGCGTCATCCAGCACGCCGAGGACACCCGCCTCACCCAGGGCGCCAGCATGAACCTCGGCCCCATGTCCTTCAAGCTGGGCCTGCGCGGAATGCCTCCCGAGGCTGAGTCCAGCCTGGTCGAGCGCGACATCCGCCTCATCACTGAACTGCGCGAAGCCCGCGCCCACCTCCACATCGCCCACGTCTCCACCGCCGGAGCCATCGCCGCCGTCCGCCAGGCCCGCCGCAGCGGCCTCCGCGTCACCTGCGAGGTCGCCCCCCACCACTTCCTGCTCACCGACCAGCACGTCGGCCTCTACTCCACCCACGCCAAGATGTGCCCGCCCCTGCGCTCCGCCGCCGACCGCGACGCCATGATCGAGGCCCTCCTCGACGGCGTGGTCGACGCCATCGCCACCGACCACGCCCCCCACGCCGTCCACGAGAAGGAAGTCGAGTTCGAAAACGCCCCCAACGGCGTCATCGGCCTCGAAACCGCTCTCGGGCTCTCCCTGCGCTGGCTTCACAAGGAGTGGAAACTGCCCCTGGGCCGCGTCCTCAGCCTGCTCAGCGCCCAGCCGGCCGCGCTCCTCGGCATGAAAGGCCGCGGAACCCTCGCCGCCGGCAGCTTCGCCGACGTCGTCGTCTTCGACCCCAAGGCCGAGTGGACCTACCGCGCCCGCGAGGGCAAATCCAAGTCCAGAAACACCCCCTTCGACGGTTTCGCCATGCAGGGAAAAGTCCGCTGGACCATCAGCGAGGGTCGCATCGCCTACAACCCCGATCCCATGTAGAACCACGCGGAATTTCTCTTGCCCCCCCGCGCTCGCGGCTCCTATTCTTGTCCAGCACCGGCACAAGGTCCGGCGTTCACCCCATCCCAGCGTCGAGCCGAGCGAGGTCAAATGGACAAGCGAGAGTTTCTCAAGACTTCCGGCGCATTTGTCGCCGCAAGCATCCTGCCCCGCGTCGTCCGGGGCCAGCAGCACACCGGCCCCCGCCAGAACTGGGCCGGCAACCTCACCTACAGCACCGACCGGCTCTTCACCCCGGAGTCCGTCGACGAACTGCGCCAGGTGGTCAAAAGCTGCGCCAAACTGAGGGCGCTCGGCACCCGCCACTCTTTCAGCGCCATTGCCGACAGCACCCAGAACCAGATCTCCCTCCAGCGCCTCGACCGGATCGACCTCGACAAGTCAGCCAGCACCGTGACCGTTGGCCCCGGCGTGACCTATGGCAAGCTCTCGCCCCTTCTCGACCAGCAGGGCTTCGCGCTGCACAACCTGGCCTCTTTGCCCCACATCTCCGTCGCCGGAGCCATCGCCACCGCGACCCACGGTTCGGGCCTCCACAACGGCAACCTGGCCACCGCCGTCTCGGCCCTCCAATTCGTCCAGGCCGACGGAGAAATCGCCTCCCTCTCCCGCGACAAGGACGGCGACCGTTTCCTCGGCGCGGTCGTCGGCCTGGGCGCGCTCGGCGTCGTCACCGGCGTCCGGCTCGACCTCCAGCCCACATTCAAAATGGCCCAATCGGTCTACGAGAACCTGTCGTTCTCTCACCTGGAGCGCCATTTCGACGAGATCTTCTCCGCCGGATACAGCGTCAGCCTGTTTACTGACTGGCAGCGCCACCAGGCCACCCAGGTCTGGATCAAGCGCCGCCTTGCCCCCGGCGACCCCAATCAATGGCAGCCGGAGTTCTTCGGCGCCCAACTCGCCACCCGCAAGCTCCACCCCGTCGCCGGTCACGACGCCGAGAGCTGCACAGAGCAGCAGGGCATTCCCGGCCCCTGGTTCGAGCGGATGCCCCACTTCCGCATGAACTTCACCCCCTCCAGCGGCCGCGAGCTCCAGACCGAGTACTTCGTCCCCCGCGATCGCGGCTACCAAGCCATCCTGGCCGTCGAAAAGCTCCGCGACCTGATCACGCCCCACCTCTTCGTCACCGAACTGCGCACCATCGCCGAGGACCAGCTCTGGATGAGCATGGCCTATCAGCGCCCCTCCCTGGCCATTCACTTCACCTGGAAGCCCGAGTGGCCCGAGGTCAGCCAGATCCTGCCCCTCATCGAAAAGCAACTGCAGCCCTTCAGCCCCCGCCCCCACTGGGCCAAGCTCTTCACCATCCCTCCAGCCAGGCTCAAATCCCAGTATGCCCGCCTCCCCGGCTTCCAGGCCCTCGTCAACCACTACGATCCCCAGGCCAAATTCCGTAACCAATTCCTCAGCGCGAACCTTTACTCAAGCTGAGAGCAGCCGGAATCTCGCGCGGTGAGTCGTTCATTCATCCCTCTCAGCCGGTCATCCTGAGCCGCCCGACTCGCCGCCGCGAGTTACGGCTGGTATGAACTGCCGCCAACTCGCTAACTCGCAATTTCCGTGAAGCGGAAGCTGACTTGCTGTTTTTGTTGATAAAACTCCTCATTCGGCCTTTTTGTTCATAGGGAGCCGGCGCGGCGGGCCGAAGCGCACCCCGGAAAGTGGACACCCTCCCACCGGAAATCCTGTATGAAGTGCTCGCCCGCGTCATTACGCCCTTTGAATGGCAAGTCGAGCTCGTTCGAGCCGAGCAGCCCTTCCTTCATTCCGCTTGCCGGTTGGTCCTGGGTTGGCGACTCTCCACCCGGCTACTGGACTTTTTGGCGAGTTTGCCGATGATAGGATTGCGACGGAGCATATTCTGTGTCCGCCTTTTGCTGGCGCTCCCGGTTGCGAGGAAGTTTGGAAGGCGGGACGATCAAAAGCATAGTGCAAAGACGAGAGATCGCTTGCTTCCTTCGAGTCACGTCCTGGGTTCCGGCCTCTTGTATCCTTCTTCTCTTCTGCCTGGCGGCTCAGGCGGCGGAACAAAAGGCTCCTCCGCTGCCGGGTCGAAGAACATTGCATTCGATTCAAGAGGTTTACGCTCTTTCAAAGGAGCAGGCAAAGCTAGGCTATCCTATTGATCTTGAGGCGGTTGTCACCTACTGCAACGTGGGTTTGCAGATGCTCTTCATCCAGGACAATGCGGAATACACTTTCATCGGAACACAGGACAACAAAACCAACTACCGCACGGGTACGCGCGTCCGTGTGACGGGTGTGACCCAGGCTCCTGGCTATGCGATCGCCATTGGCAACGCGAAGATACAGTCCCTCGGCATGGGGCCCGCGGTCAACCCGGTTCAGCGGACCGTCGAGGAGTTGGATACGGGGGCCAGCGACAGCCGGTTGGTCATCACCGAAGGAGTTTTGCACCCCTACATCAAAACGCGTGACGAGGTTTGTTTACGCATCGTGGAGAGGAAGAAGGAAGTGGTCTTGCAACTCCGCGATTTTCCCCCTGCGGGCGTGGATAGTCTTGTGGGCGCGACAGTTCGAGCCAGGGGCGTTGCCGCCGCCCGGTTGGATGACGCCGGAAAGCGCACAGGATCGACGCTGCTCCTGGAAAGCTCAAAACAGATTGAAGTGGAAATGCCCCCGCCGGCGATTACCTCCACGCCGGTGACGGTGCAGAGTCTGGGCCCTGAAGATGCCGACCTGACCATGGTTCGCCCGGTGCATCTGCGCGGCCGCGTGAACTGGGCCTCGCTCCATCTCTTCACCCTTCAGGACGAGACGGGAACAGTCTTTGTCAGCACCCTGACGCCGGTTGCGGCGCACATCGGCGACCCGGTCGACGTCATCGGCTTTCCCTTTCACGGCCGCTTCGGGATGGAGCTGCGGGATTCATCCGTGCGCCTCGCCACCGATCATGCCGTCGCCGTGAAAATTGCCCCGTTGAACACCACGGTGGAAGAGATACAAAAAAACTCTCTCAACGGAAAGCGCGTTCATCTGGAGGCCCGGCTGGAGAGTCAGGAAGAGGACTCTTCGCAGATCGCCTTCCACTTCTCCGATCGGGGCCGCCCCTTTACCGTGCTGCTGCTCGGTGAAAACTCCTCAAGGATCGCTGCGTTTCCAAAGGGATCGACGTTGGAATTGCTGGGTGTTGAAGTACTGCAACGCCCCGGAAAGAATGCTCCCCCCTCGGTGCTGGTGCTGGCTGAATCCCCCAGCGACATCATCCTTCGTCCCGCGGATAACTGGCTCACTTGGCGGCGCGCCCTGGCCATCCTGGGCTTTACCGCAATCTGCCTCCTGGTCCCCCTCGCCTGGGTCAAGCAGTTGAAAAGAACCGTGCGCAAGCAGATGGCGATCAACCGCGAGCAGATGGAGGGCGAACTTCGGCTGGCCACCAAGTACCAGCGCCTCTTCGAGCGCAACCTGGCTGCCGTCTACTCCCTGCGGCCGGATGGCCTCATCACCGAATGCAATCCCGCCTTCCTCAAACTGTTGGGCCTCGATCATCTGAGTCAACTGGAGGGCCGCTCCTACTGGGAGTTCGAAATCGAATCCGATCGCCGGGAGGAGTTGAAAAACGCTCGGCAGATCGAAATGTTGAGCAATTGTCAGGCCACGCTTCGCCGCGACGATGGCTCCATCGCCTATCTGCTCAAGAATGTTTCCCCGGTCCAGACGCCGGAAGGCATCGCCTATGAAACCACCGCGATCGATATCACCCAAATGCGCCGTCGCCAGGTCGAGTTGCAGCACTCCAGGGACACCGCGGTAAAGAATTCGCTGATCGACTCCCTCACCGAGCTGCCCAATCGCCGCTGGTTGATGGAAAGCCTGCCGGCGACCATCGAGAAAGCCGAGCAAGCGGGAAACTCGGTTGCCCTGCTCTTCATCGATCTGGATGGCTTCAAACCCGTGAACGACAGTTTGGGCCATGCCGCGGGTGACGATGTACTCGTCCACATCGCCAATACCCTGCGCTCCCTGGTGCGCAAGGGGGATTCGCTGGCCCGTATGGGCGGCGACGAGTTCATGCTGATCTTGCCCGATCTCGAAGCCAGAGAAGGCGCCGGGAGAGTGGCCGAGGGACTGCTGCGCGCCATCGACCTGCCCATCTCTCTCCTCGATCGGAGGGTCCACGTGAGCGCCAGCATTGGCATCGGCATCTTTCCCACCGACGCCACCCATGTGGATCAGTTGATTGCGCGGGCCGATATGGCCATGTATGCCGCCAAGCGCCAGGGTGGCAACCGCTTCATCTTCTATTCCGACAAGATCGTGCAGGCCGCTCAAGAGGAACAGAAGGTCACCCTCCAATCCTGAACCTCATGCGCGAAGCGCGCCCGACGCATCGCAGGTGCCTGGGAGACCACGAACCTCATGCGCGAAGCGCAGCCCAGCCGCACCGCAGGTGCTTGCGGAAAATTAGGCCCGTTTGGCGCACTCTATATTCATACGGAGAATCCGCCATGCTCCCAGAATCCACACTGAATTTGATTGCAGCCACTCCAGACCCGGCGCTCCAGCCCGACCCCAAAAAATCCCGCGCCGCCATCAAGCGCTGCTGCGCCGCCTGGCAGCGCGCCTACAATGCCAGCCTCCAGGGCACCCAGCGCACCGGCATCGACGAAGTCTTCGCCGCCCACGCCGCCGGCCCCGCCTATTGCCGCGCCATGCCCCCTCTGGGCGGCTACGAAAACATCCGCGACTTCATCGCCTGCGCCGCCCACGGCATCCTCATCGAAGCCATTCCCGCAAAGAGGGCCAATCAGCTCCTTTACGCGGCTCAGGTCGCGCTCGCGGCTCTCCATTTCGAGCCGAAATCGCCAAAAATCCGCCTGACCCCCACCCCCCCTACCCCATAATGCCCCTTTTTCGACCCCCACAGTCTATGTAAGATGCTTTGTTTCAGCAGTTTGTAATTCTTACATATTAACCAGCAGGTAACCGCAAACCGGGCATTTTGCCCTCTTCTTGCCCCAAAAATGGCCCATTTGACCCCAAAAAACCTCGATTTCGCTCTCTCGCCGCTGGGCAGCCTGGCAGCACTACCGTGCGATGAACTTGATCCCCCGATGCAGAAAAACAGTCGTTTGAACCGGGCGCAGGCCGCCGGCCACGCGGATCGTGGGAGGTCCGCATTTTTGACACATCGGTACTCGGGGGCGGAGAGCGCCGTGAGGTTTCAAGACCTTCACCTTTCCGCATCATGCCAACCGCCTGCTCTCAACGCAGACCCAATTCTCAAACAGGTTCTGAGAGAGGGCGCTCAGCTCCGTTTCAGGAATGCCGCGCAGCCTTTCCCGAATCGCCATGGCCGGTCTCGTCTGTTCGCGCTTTCCCCTCAAGTCCCCGCCCCGCGCCCGCCTAGACTGCCTGCAAAGGCAGGTACGCACCATGCGTCGCACTCTCTCCAGAATGCGTTTTTTGCTCAGGCTTTTCGTTGCGCATCGCGTCGCGCTGGTCACGCTGAGCGCAGTTTTCTGCTTCGCGGTCCGCGGGTCCGGGGCAGGCTCCGGTGCGGCGCAAGGGCCGGCGCAGGGTCTGGCTCTCACCGCCGAGCCGATGCCCGTCCGCGGCGGCCCAACCGTGTGGCGGGTGAACACCGCCGCCGGCAACGCGGCGACCAGCACCACGCTGACCCTCTCGTCTGCCACGGTTTCCGCGGGAACGGCGGTGACGCTGACCGCGCATGTGGCTGCGGGCACGACGGCGGTGACGCCGGGGATTCTGCTGTTCTGCAACGCGGCGGCTGCCTCCTGCACGGGGACGGCGGTGCTGGCGACGGCGGTTTTGAACTCCCAGGGCTCGGCCGCGCGAACGCTGCTCCTGCCGGCAGGGAACTACTCCATCCGGGCCAGTTTTCAAGGCACCACGCCGTACGCGGCCTCCAGTTCCGCGGCGGAGAGCCTGACCGTCGAGGGCAACTCGACCTACGCCACCAAGACTACGCTGACCAGCGTGGCAGGCAGCAAGGGGGTGTATGCCGTCGGGGCGTCGCTCGAAAGCCATGCGCTGACGGCGCCCACCGGCAGCCTGACCCTGACCGACACCAGCGCCAACCTCACCCTGGGCAGCGTGGCGCTGACGGCCGTGCCCTTGGGGGGCTACCAGCCCTTCGGGCTGATTTCGACCGGTTCAAGCAGCAAGCCCAACGATCTTGCCATGGGCGACTTCAACGGCGACGGCATTCCCGACCTGGTGGCGGCCGACTCGGCCACCGGGGTGGTCGCGGTTTTCATTGGCAAGGGCGACGGAACCTTTGCCGCGGCGGTCGACTACTCGACCGGCACGGGCAGCAAGCCGCTGGCCGTCGCGGTGGGGGACTTCAACGGCGACGGCAAGCTGGACCTGGCCGTGGCCCTGGGCAATAGCGCGTCGGTGACCATTCTGATGGGCAAAGGCGACGGGACCTTCCAAACGGCGCGCACGGTGACCACCGCCGGCTCGGCGCTCTACGATCCGGTCGCGCTGACCGTGGCCGATTTCAACCACGACGGCCGGCTGGACATTGCCACGGCCAACAGTTCCGTGGGCGCAAGCGTGCTGTTGGGCAACGGCGACGGGACCTTCCAGGCCTACAAGCTGCTGGGTTCAAGCAAAGGGCCGACGTGGATTGCCGCGGGCGACTTCAACAACGACGGTAACCTGGACCTGGCCGTGACCACCACCGCCAACACGGTGGACATCAGCCTGGGCAACGGCGACGGGTCTTTCCAGGCATACAAAAGCATCGCCACAGGCACGGGGACAAATCCGGAGTCCGTGGCCGTGGCCGACCTGGACGGGGACGGCAATCTCGACCTGGTGGTGGCCTGCTACGAGGACAACGCGGTGGGGGTTGTCTTGGGCAACGGCGACGGAACCTTTCTGCCCATCGAGCTGTATGCGGCGGGGGACGGGCCGATCGCCGTGACCACGGCGGACCTGAACCTCGACGACATTCCCGACCTGGTGGTGACGGACCTCACGGGCAACGGGCTGAGCCTGTTCGAGGGCAACGGGGACGGGACGTTTCTGCCTCTGCCCGGCTACTCGACCACCAGCGGCTCTGAGCCGGCCGCCAGTGTGGTGGCGGACCTGAACGCCGACGGGACGCCGGAGATTGTCTCCGTGCTGTACGGGTCGAGCGCCCTCTATGTGCTGGAGACAGGCCGCATCCAGGGCGTCATGCTGAAGGATGCGGCGCTGACGGCAGCGGGCACGATCGACGTGACCGCGGCTTACGCGGGAGACGACCTCTACGCCGCTGCGACTTCCGCGGCCTATGCTTTTACGCCTTCATCGACCACGGCGGCGGCTCCGGCTTTCTCGCCAGTCGCGGGCGCCTACTCCGCCGCGCAGACCGTGACGCTTTCCAGCACGACCAGCGGGGCGAAAATCTATTACACGCTGAACGGCGTCACGCCCACCACCGCATCCACTCTCTATTCGAGCGCCCTTGCGGTGAAGTCGTCGGAGACGGTCTCGGCCATTGCCGTGGCCACGGGCTACACCAACTCCTCGGTGGCCAAGGCTGCGTATGTCATCGAGAATCCCGCCGTCGCGCCCGCCTTTTCGCCCGTGGCGGGCAAGTACACCGGGACCCAGACCGTGACCCTGACCAGCGCCACCCCGGCGGCCACGATCTACTACACCATCAACGGGTCCACCCCCACCACCTCCTCGCTGAAGTACACCGGCCCCCTCCCCGTCACCTCCAGCATGACTATCGAAGCGATCGCCACGGCCAGCGAGGCGACCAACTCGACAGTGTCCTCGGCTACGTATACCCTCACCCAACCCTCGCTGGCCCTGGCCTCCAGCGTGAGTGCGCCGAAGGCGAACCAAAGCATTGCGTTGACGGCCACCCTCACGGCTGCCGGGGCGACCAACCTGGCTGGAACCTGGACGGTCCTGGACGGCACGACACAGCTTTGCACGGCCAGCCAGACCACGCAGTCGAGCTACGCGTGCACGGCAAAGCTGGCCCACGGCACCCACGCCCTGACCGCCAGCTACACCGGCAAGAGCAACGGTTGGTCGCTGACGGCGGCGCTCTCGCTGGCGGTGAACTGAGGGGGCGGGAGCCAGGCTGCTGCAAGGGTTTACGTTCCGCAACATCCGGGCGTTGGACCGGCCGCTGGTGGCGAAAATCGGCGGCATTTGCTGAGAACTGCCCTGCATCCCGAACGGCGAACCGATTGAGCTGCTCTACTTTGGCAACTGGGACGAGTCCCAGCCGCCGCCGAGGGAGCGGACCAGGCCGACGCTGGAGACAAACTGGCGGGTTTGAAGGTCGATGGCGGTGCGCTGGTTCTGGAGCAGAGTGGCTTCGGCGGTGAGGGCTTCAAGGTAGCTGGTTACGCCCCCCTTGTAGCGCTGATTGGAGATGTCGTAGGAGTGCTGGGCCGATTCGACGGCCCTCTGTTCGACTCCCGCCTCGCTTTCCAGAATTCTGAGGCCGGAGAGCTGGTCTTCGACGTCGTTGAAGGCCTGAAAGATGGAATTGCGGTAGGCGGCTGCCTGGGCTTCGTAGGTGTGGCGGGCCTGGTCGGTGAGGGCGTGGCGCTGGCCGGCGTCGAAGAGCAGCTCGGTGGCCTGGCCGCCCAGAGACCAGAGCGCGCTGGGGCCCTGGAGCCAGGTTCCCCCGTGCATGCTTTCGAAGCCGCCGGTTCCGCTGAGGGTGATGTTGGGATAAAAGGCGCTGACGGCGATGCCGATCTGGGCGTTGGCGGCAGCGGTGCGGCGCTCGGCGGCGGCGATGTCGGGGCGTCGCTCGAGCAGTTGCGAGGGCACGCCGACGGGGATTTTGGGCAGGGCGAGGTCGAGCGGCGAAGGGGGAATGGTGAAGGTGGGCAGGCTGAGGTTGGCGATGGTGCCGACGGCGTGCTCGTACTGGGCGCGGGCCACGCCAATGTCGACCAGTTGGGCGCGGACGGTTTCAAGCTGGGTGCGGGCCTGGGCCACGTCGGCCTCGGTGCCGATGCCGCCGGCCATCAGGCGCTGGGTCAGGTCAAGTTGGCGCTCCAGGTCGGCGATGGTGGCGGTAAGGAGCTTGGTTTCAGAGTCGAGGCCGCGGAGCTGGAAGTAGTCGACGGCCATTTCGGCATGAAGGCTGAGGTCCACGCTGGCCATGTCGGCGGCGCTGGCCTGGGCATTTTCGCGGGCCGCCTCGACGGAACGGCGGATGCGGCCCCAGAAATCCGGCTCCCAACTGGCCTGGCCGGAGAGCACCAGATCGTTGTAGGTGGGAGATCTGCTGGGGGAGTAGGAAGGGCCGTTTTTCGAGACTCTCTCGCGTTGGGCGGTGGCGCCGGCGGAGAGCGTGGGAAATAGGCTGGAGCGGGCGGCGGTGACCTGGTCGCGGGCGGCGAGGTAAGTTTCCAGAGCCTGGCGGAGGCTCTGGTTGCTGGCGGCGATGTGCTCTTCAAGCTGGTTGAGTTGCGCGTCCTGGTAGATTTCCCACCACTTGCCGCGGACCATGCCGTCGGAGGGCGAGGCGGGAGCCCAGGCGCCGTCCGTGGGGGCGGGAGGCGGGACGACGACGGTGGAGGCTCCGGTTTCCTTGTAGGCCGGGGGGGCTGTGTAACCGGGACGGTTGTAGTTGGGGCCGACGGGCTTGCAGCCGGCGAGCAGGACGAGGGCGGCGAGGGCGGCTGCGGGAAAGAGAAGTTTCGTGCGCAAGTGGTCCGGAGCTTGGGCAGCCCTGGGTTTTTCTGCGAATTGGTCAGGCGGCATCATGGCCTACCTGCCGCGGCGGGGAGTTTGCCGGTCTCGACATGCACCTTTTCGCCGTCGATGAGGGAGTCGGGCGGGTCCTGGATGACCTGGTCGCCGGCAGTGAGGCCGCTCACGATCTGCACGTTGGCGCCGTCGTCCTCGCCGATGACGACCGGGACCAGGTGGGCGACGTCGCCGTTGACGACCAGGCCCAGGCGCAGGCCTTCCTTGCGGAAGATGAGCGCGGCGGCGGGGATGATGAAGGTGGGACCGGCGGAGGGTGTCTCGAAGTGAACCTGGGCCAGGGAGCCAGGCAGCAGCTCGCCGGCGTGGTTATCCACATCGATTTCCACCAGCAGGGTTCGGCTGTTGGGGTCGATGGCGTCGGCGGTGCGAGCCAGGGTGCCCTGGTAGACCTTTCCCGCATGTTCGGCAAAGGTGAGGTCGATTTTGGCGCCTCGCTTCACGTTGGAGGAGTTGACCTGGGGCAGGTTGGCGTAGACGCGCAGGGTCTGGATGGCCTGGAGGTGAAACAGCTCCTTGCCCGCGCCGGTATCGATCAACTGGCCGGTGTCGATGTTGCGGGCGGTGATAACGCCGTCGAATGGGGCGTAGACCTTTTCGAAGGATTGCAGTTCCTTGAGCCTCTGGACGTTGGCCTGTGCGGATTTTACGGCCGCGGCGGTGGCGGCGGCCTGGTTGACGAAGGTGTCGGTGTCCTGGCGGGAGACGGCGTTGGATTGGACGAGTCCGGTGTAGCGTTCGGCCTGGATGCGGGCGTTGTTGGCGGTGGCCTGTGCGGTGGCGAGGTCGGCCTGTGCCTGGGCGAGCTGCTGATCGACTTCGGGGGTTGCGATTTCGGCCAGGAGAGTCCCTTTCCTAACCCTGGAGCCGATGTCGAAGGTCCAGCGGGTTAGGTAGCCGGCGGTGCGGGCGTAGATGGGGGCGTCGGTCCAGGAGCTGACGTTGCCGGGCAGCACCAGGTTGTCGGTAGGCGCACCCATTTGGGGAGGTGCGACGATGACCGAGGGCGGGGCCAGTTCGCTGGTGGCGCTGGCCAGCGCCTTGTCGGCGCCCATGCGGGTCCAGACGCCGAAGCCGGCCAGAAGGACCAGGACCAGCAGCACAAGTACCACGCCGACCAGCGCTTTGCGAGGCGAGATGGGCTTCTGTTCGGGGGGGGACTCGTGGCCATGAGCTGGCTGCTGATCCGGATGCTGACCCGGCGGGGTGTTCAGATTGGATTCGTTGGTCATGGAAAGCTACTCCGGTGTCTCGTCGAACTCGTCGAAGGTTGCGGCCATGGAAGCGCCTTGGGCGGCCTTGCGGCGGCGTTCGAGCCGGCCGTGGACCAGGGAGAAAAAGGCGGGCACGAAGAAGAGAGTGGCCACGGTGGCCAGCAGCAGCCCGCCGATGACGGCGCGGCCCAGGGGGGCGTTCTGCTCGCCTCCGTCGCCCAGGCCGAGGGCCATGGGGATCATGCCAATGATCATAGCGAGGGCGGTCATCAAGACCGGGCGCAGGCGTACAAAGCCGGCGTTGAGCGCGGCGCGGCGGGCGTCGCCGACCAGCACTTCAAGCTGTTCGCGGGCAAAGGTGACCACCAGGATGGAGTTGGAGGTGGCGACACCCATGCACATGATAGCGCCGGTTAGGGCCGGCACGCTGAGCCGGGTGTGAGTGAGGAAGAGGAACCAGACGATGCCGGCCAGGGCGGCGGGCAGGGCCGCGATGATGAGGAACGGATCGAGCCAGGACTGGAAGTTGACCACGATGAGCAGGTAGACCAGCAGGATGGAAAACGCCAGGCCCGCAAGGAGGCCGAAGTAGGAGGCTTTCATGGTCTCGCTTTGGCCGCGCAGGATGAAATGGGAGCCGCGGGGCAGATCGCCCTGGTGGCGGGCAATAATGCGCTCCATGCCGCGGGTGACCGTGCCCAGATCAGTTCCGTCCACGTTGGTATAGATGTCGATGACCGGCTGCACGTCGTAGTGGCTGACAGTGCCGAGCTCTGTTCCCGGGACGATGGTGGCCAGGTTGCCGAGGATATCGATGGGCGTGGGAACTCCGGGGACGACAGTGGAGGGAGAGCCGGAAAGGGCGGCGGCGTTTGCCTGCTGGGTGGCCACGACGCCAGTGACGGGCAGGCTCCTGAGCTCGGCCAGGGTGTCGAGTTTGTATTGCGGGGCCTGGACGGCCACGTTGTAGCTGACGCCGTTTTTGGGGTCGAGATAGAAGCTGGGGGTGGTCTGGAAGCTGCCGCTGAGGGCCACAAGAATGCTCTGAGCCACGTTCTGCTGGGTCAGGCCGATCGTCTGGGCGCGGGTGCGGTCCACGTTCACCGTCATATTGGGAGAGTCGAAAGGCTGCTGAATGCGGGCATCGGCCGCGCCAGGGACGTAGCGGACCTCGTTGAGCATTTTCTCGGCCAGGGTGCGGTTTGCATACAGATTGGGGCCGACGACCTGGATGTCGATGGGAGCCGAGAGGCCGAAGTTGAGAATCTGGGTGACGATGTCGACCGGGAGGACGTAAAAGGTGACGCCGGGATACTGGCGGGCGAGCACGGTACGCAGCCTTTCAACGTAGGCTGCCGTGGGGTGGTGGTCTTCGGTCAACTGGACCTGGATATCGGCATCGGCGGGGCCGACGGGGGCCGAGGTGGAGTAGGAGAGGTTGAGGCCGGAGGCGGGCAGGCCGATGTTATCGACGATGGTGACGACTTCCCTGGCGGGAATCTGGGAGCGGATGGTGGAATCGACGTGGTCGCAGAGGGCGGCTGTCTCCTCGATGCGCGTGCCGGTGCGGGCGCGGACGTGGATCTTGAACTGACCGGCGTCCACGGATGGAAAGAAGTCCTGGCCCAGCCAGGGTTCGAGAGCAAGCACCGAACTAATGGCAAAGACGGTGAACAGGATGAGGAAGAAGCAGGAATTGTCCACGCAGAGGGTGAGCAGGCGCAGGTAGGCGTGGCGAAAGTTTTCGAATCCTGTCTCAAAGCCCTGTTGAAAGCGAATGAGGGGGTTGCGGCTAGTGCGCTTGCGTTCGGCTTCGGCGTCGTCGTGCTCCTGAAGCAGGTATTTTGCCATGGTGGGCACGACGGTTCGTGAGAGCAGGTAGCTGGCGAGCATGGCGAAGACCACGGCCTCGGCCATGGGGACAAAAAGGTAGCGCGCCACCCCGCCGAGGAAGAACATGGGGACGAAGACGATGCAGATGGAGAGGGTGGAGACCAGGGCTGGGGTGGCGATCTGGGCGGCGCCGTCGAGGATGGCTTGCTCGATTTCCTTGCCCGACTCCAGGTTGCGGTTGATGTTCTCGATTTCGACGGTGGCGTCGTCGACCAGGATGCCGACGGCCAAAGCCAGCCCTCCCAGGGTCATGATGTTGATGGTCTCGTGCAGCATGTAAAGCACGATGATCGAACAGAGGATGGAGAGGGGAATGGAGACGGCGATGATGACCGTGGAGCGCCAGCTGCCCAGGAAGATCAGGATCATGATGGCGGTGAGGCAAGCGGCGATGATGGCCTCGCGGACCACGCCGCTGATGGCGCCGCGGACGAAGATGGACTGGTCGGAGAGCGGGTTGATGCGCAACTGCGGAGGCAACTGGCCTTTGATGCTGTCCAGCTTGGCGCGGATACCGGAGATGATGTCCAGGGTGGAGGCCGAGCCGACCTTCATGATGCTGAGGATGAGGGCGCGACGGCCATCGACGCGCACGATGTTGGTCTGGGGTCCGAATCCGTCGCGGACGTGGGCCACGTCGCGAATGTAGATGACGGCGCCGTTCATCGCCTTGATGGGCAGGTTGTTCAGGTCGTCGACGATCTGCGGGGCGGAATTGGTTTCGACGGCGTACTCGAAGCGGTCGATCTTCATGGTGCCGGAGGGGGCGATGAGGTTCTGGACGGAGATGGCGGTGACCACATCGGCCGGGGAAAGGCCCTTGGCCTGCAGCGCCTGCAGGTCTAGGTCCACTTGGATCTGGCGCGGCTTTCCGCCGTAGGGAAAGGGCGTCTGCGCGCCCTCGATCGTGGCCAACTGGGTGCGGATGTTGTTGGTGGAGATGTCGTTCAACTGCTGCTCGTTCATGCCCTGCCCGGAGATGCCAAGCATGAGGATGGGCACGCTGGAGGCGTTGTACTGAATGATGAACGGGGGCGTCGTGCCGGGCGGCAGGGAGCGCAACTGCACCTGGCAGATGGCGGTCACCTGAGCCACGGCGCTGCCGATGTTCACATGCGGCTGGAAGAAGATCTTGATGATCGCGATGCCGTTCAGCGATTGCGACTCGATGTGCTCGATGTCGTTGACCGTGGTGGTCATGCCACGCTCGCTGTTGAGGACGATGCGGTTGGACATTTCCTGCGCGGAGAGTCCGTTATACCCCCACACCACCGTGACCACCGGGATGTCGATGTTGGGGAAGATGTCCGTGGGCATCGAGCCGATGCTGAAGGCGCCCAGGATCAGAATCAAGAACGCAAAGACGGCAAAGGTGTAAGGCCGCCGCAGCGCAAGCCGGACAATCCACATCATAGGGCTGGTACTCGCTCCTGGGCCGGGCTGCTCGTGGCCCGCCCGCTGTTCAGAGGTTCGACAGGGGTCCCGGCCCGGTCATTGCCGGATCACCGGGTTTCCGGGCTGGGCGACGCGGCCGCCCGGCCCAGTCCTGCATTCCGCAGTTCTTGCAATGGTAGACGAATCGCTGTTCCGACAGCGAACGCTCCTGCGAATGGGGCGGGCTCCCACGTGTGAGACGCTTCAGCGGGGGAAAAAGATGCGGCTTGAAGGGGCGGGCGGCGCCGGGGTGTTTCAAAACCGCGAGGGGGGAGAGCATTTCTAGAATTCAGGTGTTGCAGGAAAGAACCGTGAAAGGTGGCCCTACTTTCCACCCCAGCGGCAAGCGCCCGTCGTTGGGGGCCCGGCTTGAGGAAAAGGCGCTTGAGAGATGTGGCTTCAAGGCAGGGCAATTGTGGAGCCGCTGTAGCCGGTTATCGTTCGGCTCGAAGGGCGTCACGCATCAACCCGGTGGTCGCGCCTGGCGACCATGGAGGCAACGGCCAACTACTGTGCAGTGGAATTCGCGTCTTGGTTGAGGCATTGAAGCGCGCGCGCGCGGAACACGGGAAACCGCGGCAAGACCCCCAGCTTCTCAAGGCAAGCGCGGTCCGTCGCGGTGAGTTCGGTTGCGTCGGGATCATCCGGGTGTTCATCGATTTCGTGGGCTAGGAGGTTCGCCACATAAAGGGCGGCGGAACTGTCGAAGCCGGAGTGGGGAATGCGCGTGGGATGGTAGTGGTGGGCAATGGCCTCGACCGCCAGATTGTTGATGCCCCACAATCCGAGGAGATAGGCGCCTATCTCGGCGTGGGAGATTCCAAGCAACTGCTCCTCCGCTTCGACCTGGCGGCAACCGCGCTCTTTAGCAAGAGCCAGTACGGCACAAAAATCATCCGGCATTTTGCTTGCCAGCACCAGCCTTCCGACTTCATGGAGCAGCGCGGCCATGACGGTCACATCCCGAACTGTCTTGTCCAGCGGAAGAGTACGAACGATGAGAGCTACGCGCTGAGCTTCCTGCTGCATGTTTTCGCAAAATGTCTTTGGGATGCGCGCGTCGGGAACGAAAACCCTGAACGTATCGGAAGCCAGAGCCAGATTTCGAATGGTATCCATTCCCAAATAGGCCACCGCACTCTGAAGACTGGTAACTCTCTGCGGCAACCCGAAAAAGGCGCTGTTGACGAGCTGCAATATCTTCGCCGACATGGCGACGTCTTGTTCAACGATGCCAGCCACACCCGCCAAGGAAGCGGACGGATCGTGCACCGCTTGATCCAGGGCCGTGTATGTCCGAGAAAGGGAGGGCAGTTCGCCAATGGTTCCAATGATGCGCCGGATCTCCGGGGTACAGAAGATATCCTGCAGGGTGCAGACGCGCTCAATGGTGGCGTGCAGTTCGGGTCCATTGCATGGTTTGCTGAGCACGCGGTAGGCCACGGCAACGGCTCGAGTGGCGAGCCGCTGCTCGGAATATCCCGACAGGATAAGCCGCGCTGTGGACGGGTATCGATCCCGAATATGGCCCAGCAGTGTCGCTCCATCCATGCCCGGCATCATCATGTCGGAGATAACGACGTCAAACCTGGCTGCCTCGCAGGCTCGCAAAGCGGCTTCGCCGCCGATCGCGAATTGCATGTCCCAACGATTTCGATCGGCGTGCAACATGCGCCGAATGCCATCGAGAATATTGTTATCGTCGTCCACAAACAGAATGCGTTTCACGCAGCCACCGCCCTGGCGGCAAGGCGAGCGCCGCCATCGTGAGGAAGGCGAATGATGAAAGTGCTGCCTTTGCCCGCCTCGGTTTCGAAGTGAATGGTTCCACCGTGCTTATCGACAACCACCGAGCGTGCAATAGCCAGGCCCTGCCCGGTACCCTTACCGATTTCCTTGGTGGTGAAGAAGGGATCGAAGATGCGGGTTCGCACTCCTTCAGGGATACCCGAACCGGTATCCTGGACTCGAATTTCGGCCCACTCCGGGGCGTTTTTGGTTTGAATTCTAATGGTTCCCTTTGCAGGGCCTCCCCGGCCAACAACATCGGCAATCGCATGCGCTGCATTAACGATCAGATTCAGAATCACCTGGTTGAATTCACCAGCCTGGCAAAGGATCAAAGGGAGCGACGGGTCGAAATCAGTTTCCATATCGGCCACGTACTTCCACTCATTCCGCGCCACCGTAATGGTGCTATTGATGGCGTGGTTCAGGTCCACCAGGACCTTCTCTTTTGAGCCCGGATGAGAGAACTCCTTCATTGCGCTCACCAAGGTTGAAACGCGCGTGACGCCCTCCAGGGTCTGGTCGATGGCCTTGGGGATTTCCTCAAGGAGGTAGACTGCGTCGGCCTTTTCTACCGCGGTCTTGACCTCCTGAATGGTATCGGCCGACAAGGCGCCGTCCTGAGCCGCAAGCAGGAGACACTCATAGTTGGCCAGCAGGTTCCTGAGGTCAAGAAAGGCGTCCTTAAGAAATCGCACGTTGTCCCCGATGTACTGAGTCGGCGTATTAATTTCATGTGCTATTCCGGAGGCAAGCTGGCCCACCGACTCCAGCTTCTGCGCCTGAAGAAGCTGCTCTCGCATCCGGTTGCGCTCGGTGATGTCTTCGCTCATTCCTTCATAGCGAACTACGACACCGTCCTGATGAATTGCCCTGACGCTCATGGTGGTCCATACTCTGCTGCCGTCCTTGCGGAACCCCTCGCATTCGAAGTTCTGGACGCCACCGAGCATGTCCATGGATGCCATGAATTCCTGGCGACGTATTGGATCCACGTAAAACTGGCTGGAAATGTCGGTAACGCTCGCAATCATGTCTCCAGGAGAATCGTAGCCAAAAGTGGAGGCCATGGAAGCGTTCACGCTGAGGAAGCGTCCCTGCGGCGAGCTTTGAAAGATGCCCACGAGAGCATTGTCAAAGATTCCGCGATACTTCTGCTCGGCCTCCAGAAGCGCGTTCTCCATTCGCTTGCGCGCGCTGATGTCCCGGCCTACGCCAGCGATGCCAGTGACCTTGCCATTGCTATCGCGCAGCGGCACTTTTGTCGTTAGGACGTAGCTCTCGTTCCATGCGCCGTCGATTCCCTTTTCCTCGCGATCGTATAACGGTTTCCCCGACCGCATCACCTCTTGCTCATCTTCATAGAAGGCTGTGGCTAGGTCCCGCGGATACAAATCGAAGTCGGTGCGGCCGATCAACTGTTCCGGCGTCGCCACTCCGGCCACGCGCGCCAAATGAGAATTTGCCACCACAAACCTGCTTTCGGTGTCCTTCACATACATGAAGTCGGGGATGTTGTCGATAAGGGCGCGCAGCATCTTGCGCTCGGCGTCCCGCGCCAGATGAGCCGCGCGGAGGATCTCATCTTCCCGTCCTCGAACCGTGGCGCTGATCAACGAGCGAACACTAAAGAACAGGGCGACGATCACACCGACGAGCACAGAGCCCTCAAGCATTCCCTGAACCATGAGCAGCCTGTCGATCAAGGCCAGTTCGGCTTTGAAGTCGCTCGCCAAGTCGCTCTGCAACGCTTCCAACGCTGTCTCAATCGCCTTGTTCTCATGTGCTAAATAGGCCAATTCTTCCTGTTTTGGGGGAGCGCCGTCGGCCTCAATGGCTACCGCGTAACTCAACTCAGATCGCAGATGCAAGTCGGTGACCCGTCGAATGAGGGAGGCGATCTGCTGATGTCGCTCGGAGTTGGAGGCCATGGATGCGGCAGCGCTGTCGAGCGACGACACGACCGTGGCGACTTCACGGCTCGCAGCGACGAGTGGCGCCTTTTCCTGCATGACAACGGCGTTGCTATAGTCGCGACTCATTCTCTCGAATGCAGTGCCCGCGCGTTGACTCTTGAGCGCGGCTGGGAAGATCGACAGGGATGAAATCCGGACGTGTTTTCGCACGGTAAAGGCAGTCCACTGCATAATGGCCAGCAGCCCGATGACGCCCAGCACCGTGACAACGATGCTGTGTTTCATCGACCCGGACAATGAAATCCGGAGTGGAGGGGCGCTCGGTTGCATCGCTTGCTTTCCTTTCGGATCGAGAGAAACCAGAGTCAACGCGCCCTCTCGAAGAGCCTTCGGGACACAGCGAATCCGGCTCGGCTCGAGCGTGGTGAATCCAGCGCCTCGCCCGCACGATTGCCGAATGGTCCTTCCGGGTCTGGGCACTAGCCCTATCGGCATAAGCCTGGGTTCGATTCAGGCCCAGGAAGCTCGAGGAGGCCGGGGCAAATTGGGCGATTTTCAAATGGCTCCAGGCTGGCATCGAATTTTCTGAAATCTTCCCTCGCGGGCCAAAGTCCCGATCATTCAGGGCCATTTTCCGAACGGCTAAAGACATTCCTTTTCAAGAGCATAAGCCGCCATCTGTGTGGCGGACACCACGAGAAACGGGTGGTCTTCATTGCCGGGCACAAAGTGCCGATAGACACGCGTGCATTCCCTTACCCACGGAGCAACGCGATGGACAAGATTCTTTTCGTAGACGACGAGCCGTCGGTATTGAGTGGCTACCAGCGATTGCTGCACCGGGAGTTCAACGTGAGCACCGCATCGGGCGGGGAGCAGGGATTGGCTTCGATCCGGGCGAATGGCCCCTACGCCGTGGTGATCTCGGATATGCGAATGCCAGGCATGAACGGCGCCCAATTTCTTTCGCAAGTGAAGGAGAAGGCGCCCGACACGGTGCGGATGCTGCTGACCGGTTACGCGGACCTAAGCGCCGCGATGGATGCGGTGAACGAAGGCAATATCTTCCGTTTTCTCACCAAGCCGTGTGAAAAGGAGAGCCTCGCCAAGGCCATCGACACCGGGGTGGAACAGTACCGCCTGGTGAGGATGGAAAAGGAGCTGCTGGAAAAGACGGTGATGGGGTGCATCAAGGTTCTGACGGATGTTTTGAGCGCCGCCAGTCCGGAGACTTTTGGAAGGAGCAGGCGGATTGCGCACTACGTCCGGCACCTGGTTCGCAAGTTCGGCTTGACCTCCTCGTGGCGCTTTGAAGCCGCGGCCACGCTCTCTCAACTTGGCTGCGTGACTCTCGATACCGATATCATCCAACAGGCCTATACGGACACCAGCATGTCTCCTGAGGACCAGGCCCGGTTCAAAGCTCATCCTAAAGCAGGCATGGATCTTCTGGCGCACATTCCTAGGCTTGAGCCCATCGCCTGGATGATCGGTCAACAGCTCACCGAGAAGATCCCGACCATGGTTCCCGGGGTGCCGGAATCCGCGGCGAAAGAGATTGTGCTGGGAGCCAAGATGCTGAAACTCGCGCTCGCTTTTGACGATCTGAGGATGAAGCGCCTATCGATCGAAGATGCCATTGGCCGGCTTCACACCCGGCGCAGCGAGTTCGACCGGGAGTTGGTTGACGGTCTGCGCGACATCGCGCCACCGGTGGCGAGGATGGCGTTGTGCAGGGTCTCAACGCTGAAGCTGGAAGTCGGGATGATCGTGGAGCAGGAGATAAGAATCGCGGGAGGCATGTTGCTGGTGGCCAAGGCCCAGGAAATTACGCCCGCACTCCTTATCAAGCTCGAGAATCGGGCCCGGGCGGGGCAACTGGAGAAGGAGATCATGGCGCTGGTTCCGATGTAGACCTAGCCGGGCCAGACGGCAACCTAGCGGATGCGGGAGTTTGCATGCGCGAGGTTGCCGATTCTGAGTGGAACCGCGGGCAACTCGACAAGCTTCTAGAGTTCGGTTGACTGGCCTGCTACCAGGGACTTGCAATTGGCGATAAAGTCGGCCAGTGACATGGAGCCCTGGTCGCCCTTGGCGCGGGTGCGGACGCTGACGGAGCTGGCAGCTTGTTCCTTGTCGCCGAAGACCAGGATGTAGGGGGTCTTCTGGTTGGCGAAGTCGCGGATTTTGCCGTTCATCTTCTCGTTGCGGTCGTCGATTTCGACTCTCAGGCCGGCGGCCTTGAGTTCGGTCCCGACCTTCCGGGCGTATTCATGATGGCGCTCGCTGATGGGCACCAGGCCGACCTGCACCGGCGCCAGCCAGAGCGGGAAGGCTCCGGCGTAGTGCTCGATGAGGACGCCGAAGAAGCGTTCGACGGAGCCGAAGAGGGCTCGGTGGACCATCACCGGCTGATGGCGCTCGCCGTCTTCGCCGACGAATTCGAGTTCAAAGCGGGCGGGCAGGTTAAAGTCGAATTGCACGGTGGACAACTGCCACAGGCGGCCGAGCACATCGACCAGCTTGATGTCGATCTTGGGGCCGTAGAAGGCGGCTTCGCCGGGGATGGTCTTGTAGGCGATTCCCTTTCGGTCGAGGACCTTCTTCAAAGACCCTTCGGCGAGGTTCCAGTTGTCGTCGGAGCCGGCGTAGTGGGCGCGGTCATTGGGGTCCCAGGTGGAGAGCTCAACCTTGAACTCGTTGAAACCGAATGTGGTGAGCACGGCCTTGGCAAAGTCGATGCAGGCTTCGACTTCGTCTTCAATCTGGCCGGGAGTGCAGAAGATGTGCGCGTCGTCCTGGGTAAAGCCGCGCACGCGCAGCAGTCCGTGCATGGTGCCGGAACGCTCGTAGCGGTAGACGTTGCCTAACTCGGCATAGCGCTGCGGCAAGTCGCGGTAACTCCGGGGCGAGTTCTTATAGATGAGGATGTGGCCGGGGCAGTTCATGGGCTTGAGCCGATACTCGGCGTCATCCAGTTCCATGGGGGCGTACATGTTTGCGGCGTAATAGCCGTCATGGCCGCTAACCTTCCACAGTTCGCGCCGCATGACATGGGGAGTGTAGACCAGCAGGTAGCCGCGGCGGAGGCATTCTTCGCGCATCCAGTCTTCCATGACTTTGCGCACGATGGCGCCCTTGGGATGCCAGAAGATGAGGCCTGGACCGGCGAGTTCCTGAATGCTGAACAGGTCAAGCTGCTTTCCGAGCAGGCGATGGTCGCGCTTGGCGGCCTCTTCGAGGCGGGCAAAGTGGGCGTCCAGCTCCTTTTGGGAGAAGAAGGCGGTGCCGTGGATGCGCTGCAGTTGGGGATTTTTCTCGTCGCCTAGCCAGTAGGCGCCGGCCAGGCTGGTGAGCTTGATGGCTTTCACGCGGCCAGTGGAGGGCACGTGGGGGCCGCGGCAAAAGTCGACGAAGCTGCCGTTGCGATAGAAGCTGACCTGATCGCCTGGGGCGGTGAACTTGGTGACGAAGTGGGTCTTCATGAAGTCGCCGTCGCGGCTGAATTCCGCCAGGGCCTGCTCGCGGGGCTCGAATTCGTGGGTGAACGGCTCATTGCGCGCGAGGACCTGGGCGATTTTGGCCTCGATGAGCGCCAAGTCTTCGGGCGTGAAAGGCTTTTCGCGATAGAAGTCGTAGAAGAAACCGGAGTCGGTTGCCGGGCCGTGGCCCAGCTTGGTCTCAGGGAAGAGCTCGAGGACGGCGGTGGCCAGGACGTGGGCTGCTGAGTGGCGCACCACTTTGAGGGTCTCTGGGTCCTTCTCGGTCAAAAGTTCCAGCTTTGTGTCGGCGGTGAGCGGCGTGGCGAGGTCAACGAGGCGAGAGGCGCCCGCGTCTTCGGCGGCATACATGGCGGCCTCTACGGGTTCCTCGTCGTGGGTAGCGATCTGGTTGGCCGTTCCGGTCAGAGGCGATAGCCGGGCAACGACGGAAGCTGCGGCCAGCCGCGGCGAAATCGAGTTGGCGATATCGAGAGGCGTCGTGCCGGAAGGAACCTCGCGAATGGATCCGTCGGGCAGGTGTACAGCAATGGTCTGCGTGCTCATGGGTAAGAGTCCTGGCTTTTCCGGCCGCGGGTGGGTCTGGTTCCACGGCAACACTTCAGGATATACCGAGGCCTTCCGGAACATTCCGCCGCCGGGCTGCGTAACGCATCAGGACCGCTGATCTGCTCTCGTGTTTTCGTTTATCCCCACCCGTTCTGCGAGGGCGCAGAGAATCTCAACCCAGAAAGAGGTTTGTTGATGAACTGGCGTTTGAAGAGCCTTGCGCTCCCCGTTCTGCTTGCTGTCTTCGGTCTGGGCGCAGCCCAGTCCCAGCCCGCCATTCAGCCCACGAGCGACATTACACAGCCTCCGCCCGCCGCGCGGCCCTCGGCGCATTTTAACGCCGACGCCGCCACCGAGGCGTACATGGCGATGATTCCTGCAGCCGCCAAGGCGCACTCGGACGCTTACTTTGAAGGCGGCTACTGGCTGATTCTCTGGGATTTTCTGTACGCGTCGGCCATCGCGCTGCTGCTGCTGAACCTGCGCTGGTCGGCAAAGATGCGCGACCTGGCCGAGCGCATCACGCGCTTTAAATGGCTGCAAACGCTGCTCTACTGGGTGCAATACCTGCTGCTGACCACGCTGATTGGTTTTCCCCTGGAGTTCTATGAGAACTTTGTGCGGGAGCACCAGTATGGCCTGGCGACGCAGAGTTTCGGCCCCTGGATGGGCGATGAACTGAAAAGCCTTCTGGTGGCGCTGGTCCTGGGCGGCATCGCCATGGTTGGGCTCTTCGCCATTGTGCGCAAGCTGACGAAGACCTGGTGGATCTGGGGCTCGGTGGCCACGCTGGCGTTCATGGTGGTGGTCATCGCCCTCGTCCCGGTCTACATTATGCCGCTCTTCAACAAGGTGACCCGGCTGAACGATCCCAGAATTACCGCGCCGATTCTGCGCATGGCGCACGCCAACGGGATTCCCACCAACGACGTTTACCAGATCGACGCCAGCAAGCAGACCACGCGCATGAGCGCCAATGTGAGCGGTTTTGCCAATACCATGCGCATCACGCTCAACGACAACCTGTTGCGCCGCGGTTCGCCTGAAGAGATTCAGTCGGTGATGGGCCATGAAATGGGCCACTACGTCATGAACCACATCCCCAAGTCCTTGATCTTCCTACTCATCGTGATCGTGGTCTCCTTTGCCTACCTGCGTTGGGCGCTGGCCTGGGCCCTTTCACGCTGGGGAGACAGGTGGCAGATTCATGACATCGGCGACCCGGCGGTGCTGCCGCTGGTGACGCTGCTGGCAGGGGTCCTCATGTTTGTGCTCACGCCGGTGATGAATACCCAAACCCGTGTCCAGGAGAAGGAAGCCGACATGTTCGGCCTGAACGCAGCACACCAGCCGGATGGCTTTGCCCAGGCAGCCATTCACTTGGGCGAATACCGCAAGATGCGCCCCGGCCCCATCGAGGAGTTCATCTTCTTCGACCATCCCAGCGGTTACAACCGCATCCACGCCGCCATGGTGTGGAAGGGCGAAAACCTGGAGTTGTTTGAGCAGAAGCCCAGCCAGCCTGCGCAGCAGGCCGCAGCACCGCGCATTGACGGGGGGAAGACAGCGCGGAATGTCCGCTGCCTCGGGTTCGGGCGCCCGGCGAAGACAATCGTTTTTCCGGGTAGCGCTCGGCTTTATTGCGGCGGGCGGCCGTTCCCGATGGGCGGCGTCCGCAATCGCATAGAAGACTGAGCTTGAGCCTGGACGGTCAGGCGGCGGGCTGGCCGGGGGTTTGGGCGGCGAGGCGGGCGGCATTGCGCTTTTCCCAGATTTTTGCGTCCACCAGAAAACGGAACCAGAAGGTCTGGAGAACCCAGAAGATGAAGCCCTCCGTACCGTCCAGGAAGCCGAGGCGGAAGATGTAGCGATAAAGGAAAAGGCCGAAGGGACGGATGAAGAGGGGTAACTGGTTGTACTTCTGGCGCAGGAAGCGCTTGCGCTGGGCGGGGTTGCCGTGGGCGTCGGGCTGGAGGCGGCCGGCGGTCTCGTGGGCGTCGAGCTCGGCGACTTCGCCGTCGGCCCAGCGATTGTGGCGGGCGGTCCACTCGGTCAGGGGCATGCGGATGTCGTCGATCATGACGCCGGGCAACTGGCCGGTGGTTCCGCTCTTGAGGATGTAGTGCTGGTCGTACTTGCGGTCTTCGCAGTGGCCCACGCCTGTGCGGAAGAGGCGCAGGTGCCAGGTGGGGCTCATGCCGCCGTGGCGCAGGACCCGTCCGAGAAAGCGGACATATCGGGGCAGGAAATAGCCGGAGTGGGCGGGCTGGTCGGGGAGGGCCTGGATGGCTGCGACCAGTTGGTCGTCCATGACCTCGTCGGCATCCAGGTGGAGTTGCCAAGGTCGGGTGATGGGCAGGGTTTCGATGGCCCAGTTGCGCTGCGCGCCGTAATGCTCGAAGGGGTGCTGGACGACAGTGGCGCCAAAAGAGCGGGCCAGCTCGGCGGTGCCGTCCTGGCTGAAGGAGTCCACCACGAAGATTTCGTCGGAAACCTGACACGCACGGCTGAGGGTGGCGGCAAGCGTGTCTTGGGAGTTGAAGGAGAGCAGGATGACGGAGGGCCGCATAGGAGAATGGTAGCGCACGGGTTACGGCGGGGGGAGCAGCGCCTTGCGGCTAGGCTCGGCTGGGGCCTTGCTGGATTGCGAGGGAGCGAGCCGGGGTCCAGGCGCAGGGAAGGGCCGGGATTGCCCCCCCCCCCAGCCCTCTCTTGTTCGTCCAGTAGATTCTGCCGGAATCTGTCCTGCAGGTTTAGAGCGGCTGCACGTCGGCCGCTTGCCATCCCTTGGGCCCCTTCACCACGTTGAACTGCACGGCTTGACCTTCCTGCAGGCTCTTGAAACCACTTGAGTTGATTGCAGAATAATGCACAAAAACATCTTCGCCGTTCTGGCGCGAGATAAAGCCGAAGCCCTTCGCGTCATTAAACCACTTCACAGTGCCTTGTTCCATTTTGATCGAATTTCCTGGATTGGATTGCGCTGGATGAATCGGAGCGACCACTGGCAGAATCTTGCTTGGTTGGGCGAGTGCTGCTCACGCCCGGTTCGGCTCTAACGCTGGCGTTAGTATAACATCCGGCGCAAGAAAGGGGTGAAGGAAACTTGCCCCTCCCCGCGCGGGCGCGATTCCCGCTTCGGGAAACTGCTGAATGATCGGCCCTTATCGGGACACCCCCGTTTGTGATAGGGTGAGGGGTCGTCATGCCCCAGGATCAGGTTCCAGGTCTTTTGTCGCGCGCCACCGAGCAGCTCGAGGAGCAGTTCGCGGGCTTGCCGACTTTTGCGCCGGAGGTAGACAAGGAGGCGATTGCGCAGGTTCTGGAGGCCGTGGCGGAGCGGCTGGGGGACAACTACCCCTACTTTCACCCTCTCTATGCCGGGCAGATGCTGAAACCGCCTCACCCGGTGGCGCGGGCCGCCTATGCGCTGGCCATGAACATCAATCCCAACAACCATGCGCGCGACGGGGGCCGGGCCAGTTCGGAGCTGGAGATCGAGGCGGTCCGGGAGATCGCCGGGATGTTCGGCTGGGCGGAGTTCCTGGGCCATTTGACCTCCAGCGGCACGCTGGCCAACCTGGAGGCGCTGTGGGTGGCCGGGCAGCTTGCGCCGGGAAAGCGGATCGTGGGGTCCGAGCAGGCGCACTATACGCACCAGCGCATCTCGGCCGTGCTGAAACTGGACTATACGGGGATTGCGGCCGACCACCATGGGCGGATGAGTCTGGAGGCGCTGGAGGCGGAACTCGCCAAGGGCGATGTGGGCACGGTGGTGATGACCTTGGGTACGACGGCCCTTGGCGCGGTGGATCCGCTGGAAGAAGTGCTCGGGTTACAGAGCCGCTACGGCTTCCGGGTGCATGTGGATGGGGCGTACGGGGGGTATTTCCGGCTGATTCCGGAGGCGCTCGACGAGCCGGCGCGCCGGGCTTACGCAGCGATGGACCGGGCGGATTCGATCGTCATCGATCCGCACAAGCACGGGCTGCAGCCCTTCGGCTGCGGCTGCGTGCTGTTCCGAGATCCGGCGGTCGGGCGGTTCTACAAGCACGATTCGCCGTATACGTACTTCACATCAAAGCAGTTGCATCTGGGCGAGATCAGCCTGGAGTGCTCTCGCGCGGGCGCTGCGGCGACGGCTTTGTGGGCCACGCAGCGGCTTTTGCCGCTGAAGCCGGGAGGCGAGTTTGCCTCGGGGCTCAAGCGGGGCCGGGCGGCCGCGGTGGAGCTGGACCCGCGTCTGCGGATGGACCGGGGAGAGCGCTTCCAGGCTTTGGCTGCGGGGGGCCCGGAACTCGATATTGTGGTGTGGAAGATGGGCGCGGAGGGGGTGGAACAGGCCTCGCGGCGGGCGCAGGAGGTTTTTGTGGGCTGCGCCACGCGCGATTTGCATCTGGCCCTAGTACAATTGCCGGATTGTTGGTTTGAGCCGGGGAACGGCACCGCAAACAGAGCGGGAACCGGCTTGGTGACGTGCCTGCGCTCGGTTTTGATGAAACCCGAGCACGAGGCGTGGCTGGACAGGATTTGGGAAAGATTGACCGCGGCTTGCGGGGATGGAGTGGGAGAATAGAGGTCATGGCAGAGGAGAAAATCGGCGTGGAAGAAAACGTTCTCATTTCAGCGGGCCCTTGCTCGGTGAGCATTCTGCCCCGCCTCGGGGCTAAAGTCGCTTCAATTCTCTTTCAGAATCACGAACTGCTCCAGACTCCGCTCCATAACCTCT
>Ga0302320_10004894_pt1 | contig 30202 bp, 23 predicted proteins | sample Bog_T0_3_FD_202130 | JGI IMG/M metagenome (GOLD analysis project Ga0302320, IMG submission 202130) | Peat permafrost microbial communities from Stordalen Mire near Abisko, Sweden - Bog_T0_3 | ecosystem: Environmental > Terrestrial > Soil > Wetlands > Peat | place: Sweden: Abisko, Stordalen Mire... | reverse complement strand
GGCTCCCGGGTATCCCCTCGAGAAACTCGAATCCGGAAAGGCCCGACCGGGCCGCGAGGCCGCACAGATTCTTGAGCCGCAGGCCGGCGCCCGCCCACACCCGGCCCGAGGGGCGCACTTCGAAGGACGACCACGACTCGCCGGTCAGGGAAAGAACGAGCCCGTCGACGCCCGCGTCGGGCACGATGAGGTTTGAGCCGCGCCCCAGCACCAGCACGGGGATCCCGGACTCCGCCGCAAGCCGAAGCAGGGCGCGCAGGTCGTCCAGGCCTGCGGGCTCGGCGTAGACCCGCGCCGCGCCGCCGACGCGCAGGGTGGTCCGCGGCCCCATGGGCTCCTCCCTCCTGACGGGGGATTCCGCCGAAACCAGGCCGCGCGCGGCATCCGCAAAGCGGTCCCACCCCGTGGACTTCGCCTCCTCCGCGCGGCGAACCTCGAGCCAGGCGCGCGCCTTCCTGTCGATGTCGCCGGCTCCGACGAAGGCCACGATGTCCCCGCGGCGGGCCTCGCGCGAAAGCGCGCGGAAAAACTCCCCGTCGTCGCCAGGCACATAATGGACCTGAAGCGCCGCCGAGCCCTTCTTGATCTCGGCATAGATGTCGGCGGAGGTTCCTCCGGAAATCGGCTGCTCCCCCGCCGGGTACACATCGAGGAGCATGACGCTGTCGCCCAGGGCCAGCGCCGCCGCGAACTCCGCCTTGAATTGGGCCGTCCTGCTGTAGCGGTGCGGCTGGAACACGACGACCAGGCGCCTGCCCTGGCGCCGAAGGCTGGCGAGGAGCGAGCGGATCTCTGTGGGATGATGGGCGTAGTCCTCGATGACGGTCAGGCCCCCGGCGGCGGAGAGCTCCTCCTGGCGCCGGCGCACACCCGGGTAGGCGGCAAGGGAGTCCCTTCCCGGGTCGGCACCCATCAGGCTCGCGGCCGCCAGTGCCGCCGTCGCGTTGGCGGCGTTGAAATCGCCGCGCGCCCTGACGGGCGCCTCGCAGGGGGCGAACCGGCCCCCGAGCCGGAGCATCATCCCCCCGTCCGACTCGCCGGCCGCGTCCCCTGAAAAATCACCGCTTCGCCCGAACGTGAAGGCGGGCAGGCCCGCGGGGAGGACCTCCTTGAGCCTGAGCGACCTCCCGCAGGCGTCGCTCACCAGCACGGCGCCGCGTGTCCTCCCGAGCAGCGAGGCGAACGCGGCGTCGAAGTCCCCCGGCTCCCGGTAGCGGTCCGGATGGTCCCAGTCGAGGTTCGCGATCACCGCGATCTCCGGGCGGAAGCGGTCGATCGTGCCGTCGCTCTCGTCGATTTCGGCGACGACCCATCCGTTTGAGCCGACCCGCGCGGGAGACGCTCCGTCCGCAAAAAGGCCGCCGAGCACGTACCCTGCGGGAAAGTTCGCCCTCCTCAAGGCTGTGATCAGCATGGCCGTCGTCGTGGTCTTGCCGTGGGAGCCGCAGACCGCGACCAGCTTAAGGTCCCTGACGAGCTCCGCGAGCAACTCCCCGCGGCGCACGAGGGGGAGCCCGAGCTCCCGCGCGCGCCTGGCGCCCGGATGGCCGGAGGACACCGCCGAGGAATGCACCACCAGTTCGCAGCCGGCGGGCAGCGGCACAAGGGAGATACCCCCGCGCTCCAGAAGCCCCCGCATCTCCCCGTCCTGCAGGGCGTCGTCCTCGCCCGTCACCTCGAAGCCGGCCTGGGCCAGGTAGATCGCCAGCGGCGCCATGCCCATGCCTCCGACCCCCAGGCAGTGGATCCTGGCGGCATTGCGCCCGAACAGGACTGGAAGGGGCTCGGGCCTCATGGGGTCAGGCGGCCATCCTGTCGAGGTCCGTGAGCATCACCTCCAGGGAGTTCGCCCTGTCCATGCGCCTGAGGTTCTCGCGGAATTTTCCCAGGAGCCAGTCGTTGAAGATCACGTCGAGCGCCTCCGCCTGGAGGCGGTCGAGGGAGTTCTCCTCGACCACAATGCCCCCTCCCTGGCGTTCGAAGAGCGCGGCGTTCGCGCGCTGATGGTCGCCGGCAGCCCAGGGGAAAGGCACCAGGATCGCAGGCGTCTCGCAGCGGATCAGCTCGGCGAGGGTGCCGGCGCCGGCGCGCGAAATGACAAGGTCGGCCGCGGAAAGCAGCTCCGCCACGCGGTCGCAGAACGGACTAAAGACCGCGCGCACCGGCGCGCCGGTCCGGGACATGAGCTCAAAGGATTCCGCGGCGCCCTTGTCGAGCCCGGTGAGGCAGTAGACCTGGATACCCTCGGCGGCCAGGTGCGGAAGCCGTTCGCGGGTCCAGGCGTTAAGCGCGGCCGCTCCCTGGCTTCCCCCAAGGACCGCCAGCACCTTCCGGTTGGGAAGGAGCCCGAGCGCGGCGCGCGACTCCGCCTGCGAAAGCCTGACGATTTCCCGCCGCACGGGCAGGCCGGTGTGGCGGGTCGCCGCCACGCCCACGCCGGGCAGCCGGACGCCCGTCGGAAGAAAGACCCTCGTCGCGAGCCGGCCCATCACCCGAACCGCAAGGCCCGGCACCCGGTTCGACTCGTGCAGGGCAACCGGCACGCCATGGAGCCATCCCGCAAGCGCGACGGCGGCGGAGGTGAATCCCCCGAAGCCGACGATGGCGTCGGGCCTGAGCTTGCGCAGCAGGCGCACGCAGAAGAACAGGGCCTGGACCTGCGTGACAACGCATCGGGCGAATCTGGCGGGCCGCCACGAGAAACCCGTCCCAGGCGTGCGCACAAAGTCCAGCTGCGGGTATTTCTCGATAAGGCGCGCGTCGACCTTTTTCATGCTGATGAGAAGCGTGACCTTGTGCCCCCGCCCGATCAGTCCCTCGGCCAGCGAGATTCCCGGCGAAAGGTGGCCGCCGGTCCCCCCGCACGATATGAGAAAGGTGCTCACGCGGCGACCTCCTCGAGGGACCTCGTCCGGCGTTGCAGGCCCGCGCGACCCCACGTCCTGTCGGTGTTCACAAATATCCCCACGAGGACCCCCATCAGGAGCAGGTTGGAGAGCCCCGAGCTGATGAAGGGAAGCGACATCCCCTTGGTCGGAAAGATGCCGGTGACGACCCCAAGGTTGATCGTCGCCTGGAGGCAGATCAGCAGGAGGCACCCCGTCGCGAGCAGGAAATGGAAGAGGTTGGGGGCCCGCCTCAGGTGCCTCAGGCCGGCGATGAAGATCACCACGAACAGGGCCACCACGCCGAGGGTGAACCAGAGCCCAAGTTCCTCGCCGACGACGGCAAGGATGAAATCGGTGTGAGCCTCGGGAAGGAAGTTGAGCTGCTGGCGCCCCTCCCCGAGCCCTGCGCCCGACGTGCCGCCCACGGCGAAGGCCGCAAGCGACTGGTAGAGCTGGTAGGTGCCGTGCTGCTTGTTGCCCTCGACATTCAGGAAGGCCGTGAAGCGCTGCAGCCTGTTGGGGTTGAGCATGACGGCCACCGCGAAGATCGCCGCAGCGGCGCCCACCGACGGGATCACGTAGCGCGCCCTGGCGCCCGCCAGGAAAAGCAGGATCAGCCCCACCGACACGGTCAGGGCGGCGGTGCCGAAATCGGGCTCCTTCAGGATGAGGGCCGCGAAGGCCCCGATGATGCCGAGGGGATAGAGGAAACCCCTCCTGAATTCTCCGATCCGGGTCTGGTTCAGCGCGAGGTAATGCGCCAGGCAGAAGACCATGCCTAGCTTGCCGAACTCCGAGACCTGCAGGCGCGCGGCACCGTGGCCGAGCCAGCGGCGGCTTCCCTTGACCATGATGCCCACATGCGGGATCACGACCAGCGCGAGGAGGGCGAGCATGATCCCGGCAATCCACCACACGTACCGCCGGGAGTAGTCCAGATTGATGCGGCTCGCGACAAAGCAGACGACTGCCGCAACGGCGACGCCGGTCACCTGCTTGTCGAGGTAGTAGTAGGGACCCTGCTTGAACGACGCGCTGGCGCTGAAGAGGATCGTGAGCCCGAGGATGGTGAGCGCGATGGCGCACACCACGATGACAGCCGCCGGCGACGGCACCAGACGTCTTCGCAGGATGTCGGCTGGCGTGTCTCCGCTCATGCCCGGGTCACTTCTGCTGCGCGTTGGAATCGTCGACCTTCACCACCGGAATGTCCGAGTTGGCGGACGGCTTCAATCCGGCATCCAGGTCCTGGTCGGGCCGGGGCAGTTCGGCCGCCGCCGGAGCCGCGGCGGGAGCCGCCTCAGCGGGGGCCGGCGCCGGAGCAACCGCGGATTTCACAGCGGCGGGTTGGCGCCCGCCCGGGATGATCAGTTCCTGGCCGGGGTGGATCGTCTTGGGATCCGAAATGGAGTTCGCCGCGGCGATCTCGCTCAGCTTCACATGGTACCGGTGCGCTATCGCCCGCAGCGACTCCCCGGGCCTCACCACATAATGGATCGGTTCGCCCGGAGCCCTTGGCGTGCTCCGCACCCTGGCCGCACCTGCCTGTGCGCCGGTATCCGCGCCGCCGGCAAGCGACCTTTCCGGGATGATGAGCTTTTGCCCGGGCTGGAGCATCGAGCCCGCGCGCAGGTCGTTGGCGGCGGCCAGGTCAGAGACCCTGATATGATTGCGCTTGGCGATCGACCAGAGGCTGTCGCCCGAGGCGACCACGTAGGCGGTCGCAGGCGTCACGCCCCCGACGGGCTGGGCCTCCAGGGCCGCAGCGGCCGGCGTGCCGGGGCGCGTGGGCGAATAGAGTCCGGAGCCGGCCTGCGGGGATTCGGCGCTGAAGGAGATCGAGGGCGCGGCCTCCGCGGGCGCCGGGGTGATGGGAGAGCCGGCGGGCGGCGGCGGGGTTGTGTCCGGGGCCGCCGTCTGCGACCTGCCGACCGAGCAGCCCGGGTCCGCGAAGATCAAGATGAGCGCGAGCAGGTGCAGGCCCACGACGACGCCAAAAATTCGGAGGATTTTCATGTTGGAGATATGGTTTTTCGCTAGGCGGACATTCTGCGGATATAAAGATCAACTTTCCAGCGCGATGTCGGATGAATCTGCATCGTTCATCCGGCGAGGAATGCGGGATGGGCTGCATTTGCGCCCCGGACAAGGGCCTCAAAGCGGTCGCCGCGGTCGGCGTAGCCCTTGAACTGGTCGAAACTGGCAAAACCCGGACTAAGCAGCACGTTGTCCCCGGGAGAGGCCGACGACAAGGCGCCACGGACGGCGGCGGCAAGCGTCCCGCTCATCGAATGCGGAACGCCCGCCGAGGCAAAGGCCGCCGCGAGCTCCGCTCCGGTCTCGCCGATGAGAAAGGCCCGCTTCACCCTCGGCGCGATGCGGCCGGCAAAGCCGGCTATGTCGCCGCCCTTCGACTTTCCCCCTGCGATCAGGAGCACGGGCGATCCGAAGCGGCCGAGTGCGGCCTCGACCGCATGAAAATTCGTGGCCTTTGAGTCGTTCCAGAACACGACGCCGCCTATCTCGGCCACCCGGGAAAGGCGGTGGCGCCCCACCTCGAAGGTCCGGGCTGCGCGGAAAAGATCCCCGGCGTCGTACCCGGCCGCGCGCCACCAAGCCGCCGCGAGAAGGAAGTTTTCCCTCTGCGGATGGTCGGCGAACACGGTGCCGCTGAGACGGGGATCGGGAGCCTGCCCTGCAGTATCGATCCAGTTCGGGCCCCATCCGGGGCGTCCTGGAGGATGAGGGAAGGCAGCGGAAACGCCCCCGTTCGCCTCCACCCAGGCTCTGACCGAGGAACCGGCAAACACCGTTCCGGATCTCTCGGCTACCGCCGCCTTTGCCCTGAAATAGGCCTCCATGCCCGGATGCCTCTCCAGGTGGTCCTCGGCAAAATTCGTCCAGAGCAGGGCCTCGGCCGCGAAGAAGCCCATCGTCTCAGCCTGGAAGGAGCTGATTTCGCACACTGCGATGGTCGCCGCCGTGCATCCGCCGTCCGAGGCGAGCCGGGAGAGGGAGCGCCCGATGTTTCCGGCGGCCCGGGCGTCAAGGCCGATTCCCCCGAGCGCATGGGCCAGAAACTCGACCAGCGTGGTCTTTCCGTTCGTACCCGTCACCGCAAGGATCCTCCCCTTCCAGAAAAGCGACGCAAAATCGATCTCCCCGAGGGCGGTTGCCCCGCTTTCCCGCGCCAGCCTTATCCAGGGATGATCCGGCGCAAAGCCGGGCGAAAAGACCGCCAGGGAGTGCCTGGCGGCGGCGGCCCGCGTGAATTCCGCGCCGCGGGCGTCGTACACGACACCTTCCACGCCGATCCGGGCAAGCACGGAGCAGGCGCCACGTCCGCTTTCGCCGTCGCCGAACACGGCCACGGGCCGCTTCAGCAGGCCGTCGGAAAGCTGCGGAACGTCTTGGTTCATGTCAGCGGAGCTTCAGCGTCCCCAGACCCGCCAGGGCGAAGATCAGCGAAAGCACCCAGAAGCGTATCACCACCTTGGTCTCCGGCCAGCCCTTCTTCTGAAAATGATGGTGTATGGGGGCCATCAGGAAGAACCGCCTCCCCTCGCCGAAGCGCCTGCGGGTCGCCTTGAAGTATCCCACCTGCAGGATGACTGAGAGTGCCTCCCAGACGAAGACGCCTCCGACCAATACCAGCGTGAGCGGCTGCTGGACCATGAAGGCGATCACGCCGAGGAGTCCGCCAATCGCCAGCGACCCGGTGTCGCCCATGAAGACCTCCGCCGGGTGGCAGTTGTACCAGAGGAAGGCGAGCCCGGCCCCCACCAGCGCCCCGCAGACCACGGTCAGCTCGCCCACCCCGGGGACGTAGCTGATCAGCAGGTAGTCGGCTATCCTTATGTTGCCGGCGGAATAGGCCATGATCCCATAGACCAGCGTGACGGTGATGGTGCACCCGATGGCAAGCCCGTCCAGCCCGTCGGTGAGGTTTATCGCGTTGGAAAAGCCCACGAGCCAGAAATACATGAAGATGAAGAGCGCTCCGATCGGCATGCTGGCGATCACCGGATGCTTCACAAAGGGCATCCAAAGCTCGCGGATCTTCGCCGAGCTCGCCGGATGCAGGAGAAGGATGCCAAGCGCCGCGACGGTGGTCAGCGTCTGCCAGACGATCTTCTCCGTGGACGAGATCCCGTGCCGGCTCTTCCGGACGACCTTCAGGTAGTCGTCGCGGAACCCCACGGCCGTGAGCGCGGAATACACAAAGAGCGCGACGCCCACCCAGACGTTCGGCGCGGCCCACAGCAGGGAACCGGCGAGCACGGCGATGAAGATGATGAGCCCGCCCATCGTGGGCGTCCGTTTCTTGTCGAACGCCGTCGCGAGCTCGCCGGTGCGATCGTCGTCGTAGTGCTGGCCAACCTTCAGCCGCCTGAGCCGGGCTATCAGCCACGGGCCGACGAGGAAGCCCACGAGGGCCGCGGTGCCTGACGCGAGCAGGGTCCGCACGGTGATATAATGCAGCACCCGAAACGGGCCAAAGTGCCTGTCGAGCGTTGCGAGGTAGCTAAGCATGGGATTCCACGGGCCGGTCGATCCCGCCGGCGCCCTCGAGTGCGCCTTCGAGCCCGTAGCGGCGGCTTGCCTTGAGGAAGACGGAGCCCCGGAACCGGGCGATCCGTTCGGCAATGGGGTCAAGGGACTCGACGACCTGAATGCACCCGGACTCGACTCCGCCCGCGAGGGCGCCCTCCCTTATGGAGCCGGCGTCCTCGCCTATCAGGATGAGGCTGTCGCCGGGCCGCATCGGCAGGATCCGGCCGAGCGCATGGTGAAGCCGGGCCGCGTCGGCTCCGAGCTCCTCCATGCACCCGATCACCAGAAGCCTTGGCTCGCCGGCCGGGGCCAGGGAGTGGAACGCGGCCAGCGCGTCCGCCATCGAGGCCGGGTTCGCGTTGTAGCAGTCGATGTAGAACAGCCTGCCGTCCACGCGGTGGAACTCCCCGCGCAGGGGCGACGGACGCCACCGGCTGAGCCGTTCCCGGAGGTCGTCGGGGGCGACGCCGAGCTCGAGCGCGGCGCAAAGGGCGAGCACGGCGTTGTGCGCCATGCCTTCGGAGACCGAATTCAGGCGGTATTCGGTGGCCGGGGACCTGTGCGCCAGGGTGATAAGGGTGGAGTCCCCGCGGATCTCGGCCGTGAAGAAGACCTTCGAGGGAGGTGAGCTTTTCGGAAGGGGTCCAGCCGCCTTCGAGATGGCGAGCGTCCGCGACCGCAGCGCGCGGAAAGCCGCGAAGTCCAGGCAGCTCGAAGGGAATACCGCGAGTCCGCCCGGCCTCACCGCCGCGGCGAGGCGGGCCTTTTCCCCGGCAACGCCCTCGATTCCGCCAAGCCCGGCGAGGTGCGCCGCCCCGACAAAGGTGACGATCGCGATTTCCGGGGCGATCATGGCCGCGAGGGGGGCCATCTCACCCATCCCGCCGATGCCTGCCTCCACGACGGCGTGGGTATGGACCGACGGATCGATCCTTGTCAGGGTCAGCGGCACGCCAAGCTGGTTGTTGAGATTCCCCTCCGTGGCGAGGACGCTCGAGCCTCCCAGGAGCCCGGCGAGCAGGTTTTTTGTCGAGGTCTTTCCCGCGCTCCCGGTGATGCCGACCACCGGTTTGGTGAATTCGCGGCGATGGGAGCCCGCTATCGACTGGAATGCGCCGAGCGGGTCGGCCACGACCAACTGGGGAAGTTCGGCACACCCCGGGTTCCTGGAGACCAGGGCGCCGCTGGCCCCCGCCGCGGCCGCCGCGGAGAGGAAATCATGGCCGTCGCGCCGGCCTGTTTTCAGCGCCACAAAGGCTTCCCCGGGCCGAATCCTGCGCGAGTCGACGCTGAAGCCGGTCGGAAAGCGGTCCGGCCGCCTCGTCCAGCGGCCGTCGGTCCATGCGGCGAGCTTGTCGGGCGGAAACTCCAGGCTCATGGCTCCCGGAGGGTCTTGACCCTTATCAGCTCGCGCACCACCTGCCTGTCGTCAAAGGGGATGATGGTGTCGGCGAATTCCTGGCAGCTCTCGTGGCCCTTTCCGGCTATCAGCAGGCAGTCCCCGGGCCCGGCAGCGTCCAACGCAAGGCTGATGGCGTGGCGCCGGTCCTCGGTCCAGGAGATCGTTGCCGGGTCCGACACTCCCATTCTCATGTCGTCGAAAATTTGCCCGAGCCGCTCGCTTCGCGGATTGTCCGCCGTGGCAAAGGCGAGGTCGGCGAACTGCTGCACGGCCCCGACCATGAGCGGGCGCTTCGTCCGGTCCCGGTTGCCGCCGCACCCAAATACGACGAGCAGCCGTCCGGGGGTGATCGCCCGAAGCATGCCCAGGGCATTGCGCAGGGCGTCATCGGTGTGGGCATAGTCGACCAGCACGTTGAAGGCCTGGCCCTCGTCTATCCTCTCCATCCTCCCCGGCACGCCGTGGAAGTCGCGGAGCCCGGGCAGGAGCGCGGCGGGGTCCTTCCCCAAGGCCCATGCCGCCGCGACGGCGCCGAGCAGGTTGCTCACATTGTAACGGCCGATGAGGGGCGACTCGAGACCGAGCCCGGGCCTCTTCGCCCCCGCGGCGCCGGGCCATGAGAGGTGAAGCGACGTGCTCGTGAAATTGAGGACCACCGATTCCGCCCTGACGTCGGCGTCCGGGCTCTCGCCGTAGGTCACGACGCGGACGGAGGGATGGTCGGCGGCAAGCAGCGCCGCCAGCTTGCGGCCGTACGCATCGTCGATGTTGACCACCGCCGCGCCCGGGGCGGAGCCGGTCGCCCCCGTGAACAGCCGGGATTTCACCTCAAAATACGAATCGAGCGTCCGGTGGTAGTCCAGGTGGTCCCGGGTGAGATTCGTGAAGACGGCCACGGCGAACTGCAGCCCGAGGATCCGCTGCTGGTCGATGCCATGGGAGCTCACCTCCATGACGGCACGCCTGCAGCCCGCGTCGCGCATCTGGGCCATCATGCCGAAGATGTCCAGGGACTCCGGGGTCGTCCTGAACGAGGGGACGGTCCGCGCGCCGAGGTCGTAGTTGATCGTTCCCAGCAGGCCGACCCTTTCCCCTCCTCCAAGGAGATGCCGGAGGAGATGGGTTATGGTCGTTTTTCCGTTTGTGCCGGTGACGCCGACAACGCTCATGTCCCTGTCCGGAAACTGATAGTAACGCCGGGCAACCCGGGCGAGCGCGGCACGGGGATCCGCCACCCGTATGAAGGTGACCTTGGCCGGCGGGTGGGTCGGAAGGGTCTGGGCGACGATGGCGCCGGCCCCGCGGCTCACGGCCTCGTCGATGAAAGCCACTCCGTCCGTCCGCCTTCCAGGCAGCGCGAAGAACAGGTTTCCGGGAACGACCCGCCTGCTGTCCATGGCGAGACCCGAGATCGGCCGGTCGAGGCCTCCCTTGACGGCCAGGATCTCGCCTTCGCCAAAGTAGTCGAAAAGTTGCGAAGTCATGATGAAAGTGCGCGGTGCGACGGGGGCCCCCATCCGGGCTCTCCGCGAGTTCCGCGCAGGAGTCGGATAGCTTATGGCGGAATTCCGATTTAGGTAACCGATCACGGGCGATTTTCCCCCATGGCCAGTTCGCGCCCGGTAGAGCCGCCGATCCCCGGCGTGATGTCGAGATACGAAATCAGCTGTTCGCCGATATGCTTGAAGGACGGCGCGGCGACGAGCCTGCCCCAGGCGATGCCTCCGGGGGAGTGGGCGTCGGCGTCGTCGACGACCACGGAGATCTCCACCTGCGGGTGGCTGGCCGGGAAAAAGCCGATGAACGACGCAACGTGGTGGCGATCGGAGTAAGTGTGGTCGATTATCTTGCGCACCGTCCCCGTCTTTCCGGCGACCTCGTAGCCCGGGATGGCGGCGGCAGGGGCCGTTCCCTCCGACGATACCACCCCCGTGAGAAGCTGGGCCATGGTCCTGGCGGTCCTCTCGCTCATCACGCGGCGGACTTCGCTCGGTCCGAACCGGTAGACCACCTCGCCGTTCTCGTCGCGGATCTCCTTCACGATCTGCGGTCTAAGGAGCACACCTCCGCTGGCGATGGCCTCCATCGCCTGGTTCATCTGGAGCACGGTGACGTCCACGGAATATCCGGTGGGCATCCTTGTGATGGTCAGGCCGTCCCATTTGGCGGGCGGCAGGAGGTATCCACCGACTTCGCCGCCCACGGGGAAGCCGGTGGGCTGTCCAAAGCCGAACGCGCGCGCGTAGGCATAGAAGCGCTGGTCGCCGAGCATCATGCCGAGTTGGGCGGCCCCCCGGTTCGACGAGTGCTCGATGATCTCGGCGACGGTCAGCCTGTGGTCGAAATGGTCGTCGTCCCGCGGCATGCTGCGGACCTGGCCGCGGTAGTCTATCCTGTCCAGGTTGCAATCGAAGGTCGTTGTGGGTGTCACCAGTCCGTCCTCGAGCGCGCCCGAGGCGGCCACGATCTTGAAGACGGATCCGGGCTCGTACATGTCGGCCACCGCGGTGTTGCGCATCGCCGCCTGTTCGCCGCCCGAAAGCCTGTTGTATTCGTTCAGGTCGAAGCTCGGAGTGTTCGCCAGGGCGAGGATGAAGCCCGTCCGCGGGTCGCTGATGATGATCGTGGCCTTGGCGGGCTGGAATCGCGCGGCGATGTCCTCGAGCTCCGCCTCGGCGATGTGCTGGACCTCGGCGTCAATGGAAAGCACCACGGTATAGCCATCCGACGGGGGAACCTCGCGGGTGCGGAACTGGGCGAGCTCCTCGCGGTGCCCGTCCTTCTCGGATTCCACCCATCCATTCTGGCTGCGAAGGTAAAAGTCGGCGAAGCGCTCAACCCCGGTCACAGGCTTCTCATCCCGGTTCACGTAGCCGACCACGTGCGCGGCGAGCGCGTTGTGGGGATAGTCCCTGCGGAAGACCCGGTTGCCGTACACGCCCCGGATGCCGAGCTTTGTGATCTCCGCGTAGGCCGACTCGGAAACATTCTCGCTGAGCTTGGCCCAGCGGATGGGCCGGTTCCCCTCGGCGTCGGCCTCGTCCAGGACGGTGTCGTCCCCTGCCGCCGTCCCCGCGGGGTCGGCCGACGGCGGAGCTGCGGGCGCCGGGGCGGCAGCCGTGCCCAGGTCGAAGTGGACCGAACCGGCTCCCGCACCCGGCACTGCCGCCGCGGGTTGCTGGGCGGCGGGCCGGAACTTCGTCGTGAAGATGCTCCGCATCTCAGGCAGCGGCATTCCGATGAGCTCCGCCAGCCGCGGCCATTTGTTCTCATCGGCCGGGAGCGTGGCGGTCGGGTCCACGCCGAGAACGATCAGCGAACGGCTCGTCGCGAGAATCGCCCCATGGGTGTCCAGGATGTCGCCCCTCCTGCCGTTCAGGACCAGGATCTGGCGCCTTGCCCTTTCCACATAGCGCAGCAGCTCGTCCCGATCCAGAACGTGCAGCCAGACAAGCCGGGTCCCGATTCCGGCGAAAACGAGGAGCATGACTCCGGCCAGGAATGCGATCCGCGGAGTGGAGGCGAAGCCCTTGGACATGGGGGGCGGACCTCCTCAGGGTTGCTCGGCGACCCTGAACGACACCGCCGCGGATGCCCCGGTGTCGAAGAGACCGCGGTTGTGCTTGGCCGCCAGGCGCATGACGGGATCCTCGGCGACCCGCTGCACGTGGTCCGGGCTCGGAAATGCCAGGCCCAGGCGCCACTGCTCGTTGCGCTGGTTGAGCAGGGCAGGATCCTGTTCGGCTGCGATGGCTGCGGCCTCTTCCATGCAGCGGCGCTCCACGTCGGCGGCATGGGCCTCGATGGCCTTGTTCTCATTGGCCATGATGGAGATCTGGTGGCGGACGCCGACCATGCCCAGGCCAACCGAACCGCAGGTGCCTATGACGACGAGGGCGCCGGCGAGCATCTGGTTGACGAAGGCGTGATTTGTGTTTCGTGGCATGGGCGGCTTGGTTCGAGGGATCCGTTCAAAGTTTTCGCATCGCCCTTAGCCTGGCGCTGCGGCTCCTGGGATTCGCCCCGAGCTCGGCATCGCCCGGCGTGGCCGGACGGCGCATGAGCGGGTCCGCCAGCTTCAGCCGCAGGTCCTGGGGCAGCCCGTCGTCGGCGCTTTCGGGCTGGCCGCACATCCGGCGGAAAAAGCGCTTCACGATCCGGTCCTCGAGGGAATGGAAGCTGATGACGGCGAGAACGCCGCCGGAACGCAGCCGGGCGAACGCCGCCGGCAGGGCTCCCTCAAGCGCGCCGAGTTCATCGTTGATCGCGATGCGGATTCCCTGGAATGCCCGCGTGGCCGGATGGATCTTCATGGCGCGCCGGTCGCGCGCGGGAATGGCCTCCGAGATCAGGGCCGCGAGTGAGGCCGTGCGCGCCAGCGCGCCCGTTCCCCTCGCCGAACGTATCGCGCCGACGACACGGCGCCAATGGGGCTCCTCGCCGCAGTCGCGGATCGCGCGCTCGAGCATCTCCACGGTTGCGGTTTCCAGCCAGCGGGCCGCCGGCACGCCCGCCCGGGGATCGAGACGCATGTCCGCAGGGGAGTCGTTCCGGAAGGAAAAGCCCCTCTCCGGGTCGTCCAGCTGGAACGACGAAACCCCGAGGTCGAAGAGTATCCCGTCGAATTCCCCGGGCGGAAGCTCGGCAAGACGGGCAAAGTCCGCCCCGAGCAGCGTGAAGCTGCCGGGGAACTCGCTGCGGAGCCCGGCCGCCCTGGGCTCCGCCGCGGGATCCCGGTCAAGGGCCAGCACCTCGACGCCGGGGGCCGATTCGAGAAGCGCGCGGGTGTGTCCCCCTCCCCCGAACGTGCAGTCGAGATAGCGGCCGCCGGCGCGAGGCGCCATAAATTCGAGGACCTCGCCGAGCATGACGGGCTTGTGTCCGGGCTCCATGATCATAGCCCGAGGCGCCTCATCAGGTCGCCGAAGTTTTCGCCGGAGGTCCGCGTCTCGACCTTGTCCCAACGCGCCGGCGCATAGAGGTTGAACTTCGTCAGGGCGCCTACAAGGACCGCCTGCCCGTCGATGCCAGCGTGCTTGAGGAGGTCCGCGCTGAAACCCACCCGCCCCTGCTTGTCGAAGGAAAAGGACTGGGTCTGGGCGAAAAAGCGGGCGGTGAAGTCCTGGCCCGCGCCATCGCTGAGGGCTATCTGCGCGATCTTGGCGTGAAGCTTCTCGACCTCGGCCGGCGGGAGGACCGCCACGTAGCCGTCCGGATGCGGCGTCGCAAGGAAAGTGTCGTCCGCGGCGTGGGCACCCCGCCATGCCGACGGGATCGTCAGGCGATCCTTGTCGTCGAGCGTGTGCCTGAAAAGGCCGGTGTAAAAAGCTTTGCCTGGTTGGGCCATTTGGGACGGAGGACGCCATGTCCCCCACAATGCCCCATTTTGTCCCATTTCATCCCACCACGGTCAAGCACTATTCCGCTCTAAAAACGCAGATTTCTGCTCACACTTTATTCACATTCCGAATCGCCCCGAGCCAGCCGGTCTCGCAGTTCCAAAATTGCGAAGCGCCGGGCGTCCGGCCGCCGCAGCCCGCCTGCCCTGCCGAGATCCTCCTCGCCTGCCCATGACTTTCGGCACATGACGAACTGCCCGCGAAATTGTTAGAGTCGACGATGCTCTCCCCACTCAAGCGATACTTCGAATGGCCTTGTGCGGCGTCGCTGGCCTTCGTGGCCACGGTGGCCTTGGGCTACCTTTCGGCGCTCTGGGCGGGCGCAATCGACGTTTCGCGGTCGGGCGGAGTCTGGTGCCTTGCGCTGGGTGCGGTCTACGCCCTCCTGGGAACCATCGATTACACTTTTTTCAGATACAGGGTCGGCACGGGGGGCAGGGTTCTCTACCTCTGCGCCCAGGGAGGCCTCCTCGTTGCAATCCTGTGCACCAGCCGGCTATCAGCCCAGATGTTCCTCTGCGCCCTTCCCCTCGTGGCGGCGTCGGTCGTGCTCCTTAGCTCCGTCGCCGCTGCGCTGGCGGTGGCCGCGCTCTTTGGGATGGTGATGGCGGTGGACGGCCATTTTTACGGGGTCGGGTCGCTCCTCCCCTACTCTATCTCCCTCCTGCCGGCCCTTGGATTCGTCGTCATATTCACCCGGATCGCCGTCAGGGAAAAGGCGGCGCGCGCACGCGCCGAATCCCTGTCCGACCAGGTCGAGCGCCTGGCTGTGATCCGCGAGAGGAACCGTCTCGCCCGCGAAATCCACGACACCCTTGGACATTTTCTCACCACGATCCATGTGCAGCTCGAGGCGGCGCGAACGATCCACTCCGAGGATCCCGGGAGGGCCCTCGAGGCGGTTGCCAAGGCGCAGGGACTCGCCCGCGACGCCCTGGTCGAGGTGCGCCGCTCGGTGGGGGCCCTTCAGGCCGACACGGCCCCGGCTCCGCTGGCCGATAGGCTTCGGGACCTTGCCGCTGCAACCGACGGCCTGGGGGCGACTGTCGCCCTGGAGGTCCTGGGGACAGCCAGGGGTCTCGCGTCCGAAGCCGAGCACGCCCTCTTCCGCGCGGCTCAGGAGGGGCTCACCAATGTCCGAAAGCACGCCCAGGCGCGGACAGCCGTCGTGGTCCTCGATTACCGGGATGCCGGCCGCGTCCTTGTGCGCGTCACGGACGACGGCCGCGGCGCCGCAGACGCCCCGGCGGGCCACGGCCTGGGCGGGCTCCGCCAGAGGATCGCCGCGCTGGGCGGCCACGTTGTCGCCGAAGACCCCGCGGAAGGCGGCTTTCGCCTCCAGGTCGAGATACCCTCATGAAGAGGCTCCGGCTTGTCCTCGCCGACGACCAGGCCATGTTCCGGGAGGGACTTCGGCTTATCCTGGGGCAACAGGCCGACTTTGAAATTGTGGGCGAGGCGGGTGATGGACACGCCGCGCTGGAGTCGGCGAGACGCCTCGCCCCCGATGTCGTCCTGATGGACCTGCGGATGCCGAATCTCGGGGGCGTCGAGGCGACGCGCCGCATCAGGGCCGAGGTTCCCTCGGCCCGGGTGATCGTCCTGACCACTTTCGAGGAGGACGACGAAGTCTTTGCGGCGCTTCGGGCCGGAGCCGCAGGTTTTCTCCTCAAGGATTCCCCGTCGGAAAGCCTCTGCGAGGCGATCCGCCTTGCTGCGCGCGGCGAAACGTGGCTCCAACCCTCGGTGGCAGCCAAGCTGGTCGCGGAGTTCGGAAGGATGGCACAGCCCTCCCCAGCGCCCCAACCCGGCAGCCTGCCCGAGGCGCTCTCCCCGCGCGAGCTGGAGGTGCTGCGATGCCTTGCCGGGGGAATGAGCAACAAGGAAATCGGCCGGCGGCTCGAGATTTCCGAGGGCACAGTCAAGAATCACATGAGCCAGGTGCTCGGGAAGCTGCGGGTGCTCGACCGTACTCAGGCCGCGCTCCGCGCAAGGGAACTCGGCCTGCTTTGAATCGTCACCACGGTGGCCATGACTTCCGGCACGGGCGGCCGGGGGGTGCGACCTGTTAGAGTTGATTCATGGAACGCATCAAGGACAATGAGCCCATCACCACCCGCGCCGTCCCCAGGCTTGCCGGCACCCTGTGCCTCCTGGCCGCCACCGCCGCCTTCGCGCAAAACCCTCCAAAGGCACCGGCCCCGGCAACCATCGCCGAATTGCGCGTGCGGATCCAGGACATCCTCGCCGAGACTCACGTTCCCGGGGCCGGCGTTGCGCTGGTGGGCCGCGGCGGCCCGCTTTGGATTTCCGGGATAGGCTCGGCCGACCCCGGGCGTGGAAGGCCGGCAACCGCGGATACACTCTTTTTCCAGGGATCGATCGCAAAGGCCTTCGTCTCGCTCTCCATGCTCAAGCTCCAGGAGGAGGGCCGGCTGGGCCTCCAGGACACGCTCCGGTCGCGGGCTCCGGAAGTGGAGTTCGACAATCCCTGGGAGGCAACCGATCCCGTCAGGATCGTCCATCTCCTGGAGCACACGTCGGGTTGGAGCGACATCACGAATCGGGAGGGAGACTGGAACCCCGAACCGGAGCCGGCGAGGCGGGACGCCCTCGCCCATGCCGCCGGTTCCAGGACATCGCGCTGGAGGCCGGGAACCTTCTTCTCCTACTCGAACCTGGGGCCGGACGTTGCGGCGTACCTCGTCGAGAAGTCAGCGGGCGGGAGCTTCGAGGACTACGTGTCCCGGGCGTGGTTCACTCCGCTGGGCATGAAGGGAGCCGCCTACTTCCGCGGTCCGGATCAGTTCCCGGACGTGGCCACGGGCCACCTTCAGGACGGCGCCCCGCTGTATCCCCATTTCAACGTCCTCACCCGCCCTGCCGGCGGCCTCGTGGCGTCGCCGCGGGACATGGCGGCCCTCGTGGAATTCCTCCTCAACCGGGGAACCTATCGCGGGGCGCGGCTCCTCCCGCCGTCCGCCATCGACCGGATGGAGCGCCCAACCTCCAGCATAGCGGCGGCCGAGGGCCTCGCAACGGGCTATGGGCTCGGCAATGAAACCACGGTCTGGGGGAATTGGGTGTTCCACGGCCATGGCGGGAACGTTCCCGGAGCCACTGCCGACATGGCCTATCTCCCGGGCGAGGGCGTCGGCTATGCACTCATGATCAACGGCGAAAATGGATACGCCATGTACCTGCTCGAGGAGGCTGTCCGGACCTATCTGACGCGTGGGCTGACTCAGCCGCTGCCTCCAGGCGTGGCGCCGGTCGACAAGGCGCAACTGGCCGCCTATGCCGGTTGGTACGAACCGTTCACCCCCCGCAACGAAGGCTCGAGGTATCTGGAATCCTTCCTGGGGCTGACCCGGGTGAGCCGCGGGGAGGGATGCCTCCTCGTCAGCGACCTCACCAACGGAAGCTACGCCTATGTGAGGGAGGACGGGCGGCTTTATCGCAGGCTCGACGATTCGAGGCGCATGGTCCTCATCGGCGACCGCTCCAGGGGCACGTTCTTCCAGACGGTCGGCGGCCCCGCCTTTCGCCGGTTGTCCTGGTACGCCGCGGACCTGGAACTCGGATTCGCCGGAGCCACGGCTGCCCTCATGCTGGGTACGGCAGCCTTTGCGCTTTTCTGGCTGCCGAAGCGCCTCTTCGGGTCCCTGAGGGGCGCGCCGTATTTCGGCGTGCGGACGGACCCCCTCCTCGCGACCCTTTGCGGCGGCGCGGTCTTTGTGCTCATCTGGTTCGCCTCGGGCGACTATTTCGCCCGCGCCAACGGGTCCCTCTGGTCCGGCGGCTTCGTCACCCTCGCAAATTATCTCGCGTACGGGGCGTTCGCCTTTTTTTCCATCCGCGGCCTGCTGAGGGCGGTGCGGCGCCGCGGCGCCCCCATGGGACGCCTGGTCTGGTGGCACTGCCTCGCCACCTCGCTCGCCCTGGCCTTCGTCTCGTCGTACCTCGCGCTGGGCGGACTGAGAAACGAATTCGGATTTTGAATACAATGCCGCCGCAGGTCACGGCCGGCGGAGGATCACCGAGCCGTCGATCGATGCCACCGAAGGCCGCCCCGTGAGCGCCATCGCCATCTCGAATTCGCGGCGAAGGATCTCCACGACACGGGCGACTCCTTCGGCGCCGCCCACGGCCAGCCCGTAGACATAGGGCCTGCCGACGCAGACCGCCGAGGCCCCGCAGGCGAGGGCCTTGAGGACGTCGGTCCCGCGGCGAATGCCGCCGTCCACCAGCACCGGCACGCGGCCGGCCACCTTTTCGGCTATCCCGGGAAGGACATCGATCGTCGCCGGCGTCGTATCCAGGTTCCGTCCGCCGTGGTTTGAGACGATGATGCCGGATGCGCCCGCCTCAACGGCCCTGACGGCATCCTCCGCGCTGAGGATGCCCTTGAGAAGCACGGGCAGGCGCGTCTGGCCCCTCAGCCATCCGACGTCGCGCCAGGTCAGCTTAGGGTCGAGCACGGTGCTGAAGATGTCCATGCCCTTGGGCCTGTGGCTTCCCGTGCCGCCCGGCAGCGACCTGAGGTTCGCCTTCTCGAGCCCCGGCGGCAGCACGAAGCCGACCCGCGACTCCCGGTAGCGCGCGCCCAGGATCGGCGTGTCGACGGTCAGGACGAGCGCCTCGTACCCCGCAGCCTCCGCCCTTCGGACGAGCTCCCGGGTGAATTCCCTGTCGGGCTGGACGTAGATCTGGAACCAAAGCGGGCCCGGTGCCGCGGCGGCGACATCCTCGAGGGAGGTCGTTGAAAAGCTGCTGAGCACAAACGTGGCCCCGGCCGCGGCGGCCCCCCGTGCCGTCGCCTGTTCCCCCTCCGCATGGGCAAGCCTCTGGTACGCGATCGGAGCCAGCACGATGGGATGAGGCCGCTCCCTTCCAAGGAGCGAGACCCGGGTGTCCAGGCTCGAAACGTCCACAAGGCAGCGTGGAGCAAGCCTGAGGCCGCGGTAGGCCTCGTGGTTCCAGCGCAGGGTCAGCTCATCCCCCGCCCCGCCGCTGAAGTACTCCCACGCCATCGCGGACATGTGCCCGGGGGCAAGCTTCTCGAAATCCAGGACATCGACGGGATCCGGCATCAGCCGGCGATCTGACGGCCGGGCCGGGCTCCTAGCAAGGCGATACGTGGGGTCTGCCCCTTTCCCGGAGGGCCTCGTAGATCGGCTCGTTGCCGAGCGCCTCGGCAATCCCGTAGGCCGCGAAGCAGCTGACGAGCAGAGGCAGCATGAAGTCGTATTGCCCGGTCAGCTCTATCATGAGCACGATCCCGGTGAGCGGGGCGCGGACAATGGATGTGAGCAGCGCCCCCATGCCCAGGACCGCAAAGATCGCCGGCTGGGGCGCCAGCCCCGGGGTCAGCGCGTGGGCAAGTATCCCGGTGGCCAGCCCCCCGAGGGCCCCGATGACCAGAAGCGGCGCGAAGATGCCGCCCGCCGCGCCGGAACCATAGCTTACCATCGTGAGGACGAAACGGGCCGCCACCAGCACGAGCACCCACCGAAGCGCGATCGCGCCGCTGAAAGCGCGTTCGGCCAGGGGCGCCCCCGAGCCGCTGACCTCGGGGTAGATCCATGCCGCGAGGCCCAGGATGAGCCCGGCCGCGGCTCCCACGAGGAACGGCGGCCTCGCCCGAAAGCGCTCGAAAAAATCGAGGCTGCCCAGCAGGCATCGGTTGAACAGGACGCCGCCAAATCCGGCCAGCAGCCCAAGGACAAGCGCTATCGGAATCGCCCCGAGGGCCGGGGCCGGCATTCCGTGCAGCGAAAATACCGGCGTCTCGCCCGTCAACACGCGGCACACGACATCGGCGGTGACGGACGCAAGGAAAGCCGCCACGAAGATGACCGGCGTGAATGCCCCGTGGAGCTCCTCGAGCACAAAGATCACGCCGGCAAGCGGAGCGTTGAACGCCGCGGCGAGCCCGGCACCGGCACCCGCGCTGATCAGGGCCTTGCGCTCGCCCTCCCCCGGCGTGACCCGAAACCAGCCCGAGACCATGAGTCCGGTTGCCCCGCCCATCTGGATAGTCGGGCCTTCGCGGCCCAGCGCCAGGCCCCCTCCGATGCCCGTGAGTCCGGCGAGGAATTTCACCGGAAGCACCCGCCTCCAATCCATGACCTTCTCGCCAAGGATCACGGACTTCAGATGGGGGATGCCGCTGCCGGCGGTCTCCGGCGCGAACCGCCGCACGAGCCATAGGCCGGTTCCACTTCCCAGCGCGCCCAGGGCGAGGGCCAGGGGCAGCCCCTCGGTCCATGGCAGGTCGAGAAGCGCCCTTAGCCGATGGAGCTCGGACCACTGGAGCGCTTCCCTGAAAACCGATGCGATCAGCCCGGAAACGATCCCGACCACCAGCGCCTTGGGAAGAATATGCCGGCGTCTGACCTCCTCCGATTTGAGCACCGACCCCGACGACTCGGTTTGGGACATACGGGAATCAATCCTCACCTCGACCAGAATGACAAGCTGAGATACTTGTGTTTGACACACGCCGGAGAGCTTCGCATTAATTGCTGCTACCCAGTGGGCTATACCTGCGCCATCACTGCAAACAAACCGGTTTGGGACTGCGTCGTTTCCGACCCCGCGGCCCTTAGGAGCCGAAGGCTCCCCAGAATGGATCGGACGGCGCGCAGGCCGTGCCTCAACCCCATCGATGCACCCGCTTGATTACAAATATTCGGTTGTCGACCTGCTGCCGCCGCTCACCGCGATCGCCTTCTTCCTGGTTCGGATCGTCGAGATGGCCATCAGGGGCCGGGGCGTCCACGGCCGGGTCACCGCCCCTTTCACACTGGCGGCGATGATCGCCTCGGGCACGCTCCTGCTGGTCTGCGGGTGCCTTGAGTATTACTGGCGGGGTGGCCATTTCATCGGGACACTTTATGCCGCGGGGCTCCTGGCCGGCGTTTCCTCCTTCTGCCTGCGGGCATGGGCCGCCCGGGCGCTCGGCAGGTTCTGGTCAATGCAGATCGAATTGCGGGCCGACCAGCCTCTGGTGACAACAGGGCCCTATGCCTGGGTGCGGCATCCCATCTATTCGGCGAGCCTTCTCGAGGCGTTGACAGTGATCCTTTTGTGCCAGGCCGCCTGGACGGTGATCCCCGCGGTGCTGGTCTTCGTGCCGGTCCTGCTGCTTCGCCTGAGGCTCGAGGAAAAGGCGATGGTCGGCCATTTTGGACATGCCTACAGCTCCTACATGCTGAACGTTCCTGCCATACTTCCCGTGAGGTTCCCCCGACGATGACTCAACAAAACCGCCGACGGGTCGTGATCACCGGAATCGGGGCGATTACGCCTTGCGGGCTCACGCGCGATTCCTTCTGGAACTCGATCGTGCGGGGTGAATCGGCCGCCGGCCCGTTGACGCATTTCGACACGGCGGCCATGCCGTGCAAGATCGCGTGCGAGGTCCGGGGTTTCGACCCGGTGAACTACGTCGGCGCGGCAAAGGCCAGGCGGCTGGACCCCTCGGTGTTGTTCGCGATCGCTGCATCGCGGGAGGCGATCGGCGATTCCGGCCTCGAGCTGGCCAGGATCGATCCCGACAGGATAGGCGTTGTCGAGGGAACGTCGGTCTGCGGGCTGACCAACAGCCTGGAGGCCCATGAGCGCTTCCTGAGGTCGGGGCACCGCGGGATCCTCCCGACCCGCACCGTGAGCGCCTTCGCCGGCGGAGGCAGCTCGGAAATCGCCCTGGAATTCGGGCTCCTCGGCCAGGCGACCACGATCACGACCGCCTGCAGCTCGGGCAATGACGCCATGGCCTATGCCGCCGCGGCCATCCAGAACGACCTGCAGGATGTGATCATTGCAGGCGCCGACGAGGCGCCGATCGTGGGCCCCTACTACTCCCTCTTCATCAACGCCGGCGTGCTGAGCCGGAACAACGGCGATCCCTCCCACGCCATGCGCCCCTTCGACCGGGACAGGGACGGCTTCGTGATCGGCGAAGGCGCTGTCTTTCTGGTGATGGAGGAACTCACCCACGCCCTTGCGCGCGGCGCCCGGATCTACGCGGAATGGGCCGGCTACGGCCAGAGTTGCGATGCCTTCAGCAGCATCAACACCCACCCCGAAGGCCGCGGAATGCGCCGCTCGATCGAAAGGGCGATCTACAACGCAAACCTGCCTGTCGACGCCATCGATTACGTCAACGCGCACGGCTCGGCGACCGACACCAACGAGCTTATCGAGACGCAGGTTTACAAGGGAATCTTCGGGGGGCACGCCGGGAGGCTGGCGATCAGCGCGACGAAACCTGTGACCGGCCACCTGATGGGCGGGATAGCCGCGGTCGAGGCCGCCGTCTGCGCGCTCAGCATCCACCACTCAATCATTCCCCCCACGGCAAACCTCGACCACCCGATGCCGGGGTGCGATCTCGACTACGTCCCGAAAACGGCGAGAAGCTACCCCGTGCGCCACGCCATGAACGTGAACCTGGGCTTCGGCGGAAAATCCAGCGCCATCATCCTCTCGCGCTTCACGGAGCAATGAGCCACTTCCTCCTGCTTCCGCTCTTCGCCGCCTGCGCCAACATTGCGGTCGCGCTGTTTGTCATCACGCGGGACGCCCGCATGCGCGTGAACCAGGTGTTCTTCGCCTGGGGCGTGGCGCTCGGGATCTGGAACCTGGGCGCCTTCTTCCTCTTCAGCGTCACGACCGCCAAGGACGCGCTGTTCTGGGCGAGATTCACCCATTTCGGGGTGATCTTCCTGCCGGCCATCTTCCTGCACCTGTGCCTGCTGCTGACCAAGAAGCGGCTCACGTGGGTCGTTCCCGCGGCCTACGCGGCTAGCGTGCTGTTCGCCTTGAGCGACTTGACGCCCTTCTTCATCAGGGGCATCCGGCAGGTCAGCTACGGCTGGTTCAGCGTCGCCGGCGTGGGCTTCTGGATCTTCGCGCAGGGATTCTTCCCGCTCCTGGTCCTTCCCGCCCTCTGGATGCTGCTCGGAAAGGTCCGAACCTGCCAGCCGCACGAGCGCCGCAAGTTCATGACCCTCGCGCTGGCAAACTGCATGCTCGCGATCCTCGGCACGAACGACCTGTTCCCGGTGATGGGCTTTGATTATTATCCCTTCACGAACATCCGGATCTATCCCTGGGGCACGTTTGCGGCCTCGCTCTACGGCATTCTCGTGGGTTACGGCGTCCTTCACGACCAGCTGCTGGACATGAGGGTTTCGCTGGGCAGGCAGGCCGCGACCTTCCTCCGTCTCAACTTCCTCCTGGCATCGGCCTACATCCTCCTGACCGTCAGCGCCCTCCTCATTCCCAACGCCTACACCGTCGAATCCTTCGCCTCCGCCCTTGTCGTCCTGGCGCTGAGCGCGGGCATAACGTCGTATTTCTTTCCCCGGCTTTTGGGCGGCCACACCGAACGCCTCGAGAGGCGCATCCTCGGCGACCGCTTCGAATACCAGGAGCAGGTGCGCGCCTTCACCGACCGCCTGACGGCCTACAGCGAGGCGGCGAACGTGCTCGAGGACACCGCCCGGCTCCTGAATGAGACCATGAGGTTTTCGCTCGTTGAGCTGGTCGTGCTCGACGTCCATACGCAGGACATCCAGCACCTTTACCGGCAGCCCCGCACGCCGGAGAATTGGGCTGACGGCCTTGGGCCGGACTCCCCTGTCTTCGAATTCTTCCGCGCGAACGGGGAACCCTACCTCGACTGCCGCAATCCCGGGGTGGATCCCTGGGCGCGCGACGCCGAGATCGAGGCCCGGAGGAGCCTGCAGGCACGCCATCCCGAGCTGGCGTTCAGGATTGGCAGCGGCGAGAAACCGTTTGGAATCCTCATTGTGGGAGGAAAGACCGAACAAAGCCCGATCACCGGCCTCGACATGGAGCTGCTGCTGAGCCTCTGCTCGCAGCTCGGGTTCACCCTCGACAGGATCCGCCTCGCCGAGCAGGCCGCCCTCACCGAAAAGCACGAGGTGCTGGGGGAGCTCAGCCGGGGCCTCGCCCACGACCTGAACGGGCTGATCACGCCGGTTTCGACCTACCTCCAGCTGCAGAACGGAGCCCACCCCGCAGGCAGCGACTCGTGGGACCTCCACCGCATGGCCCTTCGCAAGATCGGCACGATCAAGAGTTACGTCCAGGAGGCTGTGTTCTTTGCGACCACCTTCAAGCTGAACACGGTGCCCGTTTCGATCTCGTCGGTCCTTTCCGGCCTCAAGGAACTCACCGAATCCAGGGCCAATGAGTCCGGGGTGGAGCTGATCTTTTCCGAGCCGGCGCCGGACGTCCGGTTCTTCGGCGACCGGATCCTGCTGCAGCGAATGCTGAGCAACCTGGTGTTCAATGCGATCGACGCCTCCGATCATGGCAGGACGGTCGAGGTGAGCGGCAATCTCATGCCCAGCCACCGGCGCCGGCCCGACTGGGTGCGTTTTCTCGTCATCGACAGGGGCTCGGGAATCGCCCCGGAGAACCTGACGAGGGTCTTCGACCCCTACTTCAGCACCAAGGACACGGGCGACAAGGTCCGCGGGTTCGGCCTCGGCCTGACCGTCACCCAGAGGATCGTGAACCTCCACCACGGCCAAATCTCGATCAAGAGCGCGGTGGGCTATGGCACGACCGTCCAGGTCGACCTGCCCACCGATCCCCAGGCCCACGCCGCTGCCCAGCCGGCAAAGCGATGAAAGCCGTTCTGATCACCGCCGACGGGTTCTTTCCCCGGGCGCTCCGCAGCCTGGTTGAGCCCCTCGGTTGGGAGCTGCTGGTCGCGCCCGATCTCCGCTCCGCCCTTGAGTTGACCCCGCCGGGCGCCTGCGCCTGCTCCTTCCTGCACGGCCGGTCCGTGGACGCCCGGCTGGTCGACATGGTCCGCGAGTCGGTGGGCGACGGGTTCCCCGCGACGTTTGTCATCGCGGAGGAGGCTCCCGCGGAGTGGCACGAGCGGGCGTACACCGCCGGGGCCGACTTTGTCTTCCCGCTTCCGCTGCGGGCCCCCCTGCTGCTGCTCCAGCTGGGGAGGCTGCGTCCCCGGCCTGCGCCGCCGCAGCCGGCCCCGGCACCGTCCCCCCCCGCCGGCCCCCGGCCACGGTCCGCGGATTCTGCGGAGCTGGCCATCATACGGAACTTCGGACGCCTGCTGAAGCATTCGAACGACGCCGACTCGTTTGTCGCGGCCTACGTCGAGCACCTGCGGGGGATCCTTGGGGTCAACCGCGTCGCCCTCTACGTGACGGATCCCGCCGGAGGTCCCCGCCTGGCCTGCGCCTTCGCCTCGGGCCTCGATTCCGTGTCCTCGTCAACCGTGGCGCTTTCGCTCGACGACGGCATCGGCGGATACATCCGGCTCCACGGGCTGGCGATCGCGGCGGGCGGCCCGCTTCCGCTGGAGCCGGCCGTGCGCCGCGAGATGGACATGATGGGAGCGACGTTCGCCATTCCCGTGCGCACCCGCGACCAGCTGATGGGCGTGCTCCTGATCGGGCCGCGCCTCCTCGGCGAGGCGGTGGAGCGGGACGATGTGGACATCCTGTTCACCCTGATGGAGGATCTCGCCCTGGTGCTCCGGAACGCGCGCACGCACGGAAAGGTGAGCAGGGAGAGGATCTTTTTTTCGAACGTCCTGGAACAGCTCAGGATCGGCATCGTCGTCTTCGACCGGAATCTCCGGGTGGTCCACTCCAACCGGACCATGGCCGGCTATTTCGGCCTGAAGGATCCGGCGGACCTTTCCTTCCACGGGCTCCCCAATCCGCTGTCGTCGCTCATCCACATGGTCCTGCAGGGCCAGGCCCCGAACGCGGAGTTCGAGCACAGGCAGCCCGGAGACCCGCCCGCCCATTACCACGTGACGATCGAGCCCCTGCAGGGGGCCGCTGGCGAGCCCGCGATGGCCCTGCTCCTCGCCCACGACCACACGCAGTTCCACGCCCAGAACAGGGCCGCGGTCTCGAAGGCACAGCTGGCCATCATCGGCCGGATCGGAGAGCAGTTCTCCCACATCTTCAACAACGCCCTGACCCCGCTGTCCGCCTTCACGCAGCTGCTGCCGGCGAGCGCCGCCTCCCCGGAGCTTGTCGGCGACATGCACCGGGTGCTCCCGCCGGCGATCGCCAGGCTCCAGCGCCACATAAACCAGGTGTATTTTTTCAGCGGCGCCGAGCCGTCGCTCCCCGAAACCACCGAGCTGCTTCCCATCATCCAGGAGTCCTGGCAAAGGGCTGTCGCCGCCGTCGGCTGGGACCAGGCCATGGCGGCCTCGGTGCCGGTCGAACCGTGCAGGCTCTCGATGCCGATCCTCCCCACCGTGCTCGTCCGGGTGTCGCGACCGGGCTTTGTCATGTGCCTTTTTGAGATCTTCATCAACGCTATGGAGGCGTCGCCCCCGGGCTCGGAGATCCTGGCGACCTTCAACCAGGGCCAGCTTTCCAGGATCGTCGTGGGCATCCACGACCGCGGAACCCCGATCCGGGAGGAGGTGGCCTCGCGCGCAGGAGAGGCCTTCTTCACGACAAAGCCAAGCGGCCTCGGGCTCGGGCTCTGCCTTGTCCAGAAGGTGCTGCGCGAGCACAATGGAACGTTCCAAATCGGCCCCTCCAGCCGGACCGGTGGAACCGCATGCAGCTTTGTCCTGCCCGTCATCCAGTGAACCGACAGACTGACCACATCCATGAAACTGCAGACCGCCGACCTGGCAAAACCCTATCTTCTGGTCGTTGACGACGAGGAGAGCGTGCGAACGCCGCTCAACTACGCCTTCAAGGGGCAGTTCAACATGCTCCTCTGCAGGAATTCCACCGAGGCCATGCAGGCCGTCGCGGACAATCCCGTCGACATCGCCATCCTCGACATCAAAATGACGAACGAGTCCGGCCTGGACCTGCTGCGCAAGATCAAGGCCTTCGACCCGCTCATCGAGGTGATCATCCTGACGGGCTACTCCACCCAGGACTACATGAAGACGGCCTGGGACGCCGACGCACTCGGCTTCCACAGCAAGCCCTTTGACATCCAGCAGCTTTCCCAGCTCCTCGAGAAGGGCATGCGGATAAGGGCGACAACGACAACCGCCCAGGCTGCGCTCGAGAGGATCAAGATGGTGGATACGGGCCTGATCGAACTCCAGAGCGGATTGATCCACGACCTGAACAACCTGCTCACCGCCGCCTACGGATTCGCCGGGATCCTGGCCTCGAAGATCTCGGAAAAGGCGAGCTTCCCGCCCGAGGAGATGGCCGGGCTCCGCGCCGACGTCGAAAGCATCCTCAAGCCGATCGACCTGTGCGGGTCGCTGTGCGCCCGCAACCTCCGGATTCTGAGATTCGCGACAGACTCGGGGAGGACGGGGCCGTCGGAGCCGCCCGACCAGATCATCAACGATCTCGCCGGCGCGCTGCGCGGCCACACGGACATCCGGCACGTGCAGTTCAGGGTGATCTCGGCCACCAAGCCGCTGCCGCTCGTCCAGATAAATCCCGTGGGGCTCTTCCAGATACTGCTCAACCTTGGGATCAACGCCGCCCAGAGCAACACCCGCCCCCACGAGGTGCTGATCGAGTGCCGAAAGGTTCTCAACCAATTAAACACCAGCGCGTTCACAAACAGCCAGACCTCCAGGGTCATAGGAACCGACCTTTTTGCAAACAGGCCGCCCTTCCTGGCCGTGACGATTACCGACACCGGAAGCGGGATTACTCCTCAAGTAATCTCGAAATTGTTCGATTCGCATTACACCACAAAACCGAAGGGCACCGGCGTCGGGCTTCCGCTCGTCAGCACCCTCGTCACCACCAACCAATGCCTTCTGTATCTTGAGACACATCCGGGAACGGGGACATCCGTGACTGTTTATTTCCCCTGCCGCGACCCGGATGCCCCGACCCAGGCTCCAGCATAAAATAGAGGAACCACTTGAAACACACACTGATCGTCCTTCTTTCGCTCGCGGCCGCCGGCAGCCTGCTTGCGAACGGCACAAGACTCCCGTCCCAGGACGACCTGACGGTCGCCCGCGGCTACGCGGATGTCGCCACCGCCGGCAACGCAAGCGCCGTCTATTACAATCCGGCCGGCCTGACCCAGCTCGGCACGGCCGAATTCGACGACGGCATCTACGTCCTCACGCCGCGGGTCAGCTACGTTTCGACCACGGGCGCCTCCTCGTCGGAATCGAACCAGACCTTTGTGCTTCCCCACGGATTTGCGGCGGTGCCCCTCGGGGCGTTCAATGGCGGCCACGCCGTCGTCGGCCTGGGGCTCTATTCCCCGTTCGGCCTTTCCTCGGACTGGCCGCAGACCTCGGGATTCCGGACCCTTGCGACCAAGAATTCCATCCGTTACGTGACTGGCGCCCTCTCGATCGCCGTGCCCGTGCTTCCAGGCCTTTCACTGGGGGGGAGCCTCCAGTACAACCAACAGCACGACAATCTCAACCGCGGCATCGGCATCGTTCAGGGCGACAACTTCCACTTCGACGGCGTGGGAAGCGCCTACTCGTACGCTATCGGACTCCTCTGGCAGCCCGCGAAGGAGCACTCGTTCGGCGTCAACTTCCAGAGCAAGGCCAGCTTCAATCTCTCCGGGAACGTGAATCTCACCCCTTTCGGGACGACTTACCCGGGGAGCGCCTACTGGGCGTATCCCGAGGACATCACCGTGGGATATTCGTACCGCCCCACGCCGGAATGGAACCTGGAGGCGGACTGGGACTGGACGGACTGGAGGGTGCTCAAAACCGTCGTGCTCACCAGCTCGGTTGCGCCGCCAACCTCCCTCCCGTTCAACTGGCAGGCTTCATCCTACGCCAATTTCGGGGGCACCCGCACATGGTCCAACGGATGGTCCGCCAGCGCCGGGGTTTCGATCAGCGCAAATTCCGTCCCCGAGGCGGACTTCAATCCGTCGCTCGTCGACGTGAGCCGGGTGCTCTACAACCTCGGACCCGGATACAGTTACGGCAATTGGACCCTTCAGACGGTGTTCCAGTTCAGCCCGACCGTGACGCGGACCGTTTCCGGGACGCCCCCGTCGCAGGCGGGCGAGAGCGCCAATGGGACGTATCGCTCCAGGCTCTGGGCCGCCGGCTTTGACATCCGGTACCGGCTGTAGCAGGTCAGGCGGCTGTTTGCCGCTGCCTGCGTGAAAGAACCTGCCTGGCCGCAAGCGCGCCGACAAACACGGCGCAGAGCACCGCGGCCGCCGACCTGGGCTCCGGGGTATCCACGGCCATTATCTGGGAATGCGCGAACTCGACGTGGGGGGAGCGGCCAGTCGCCTGCGCATTCGACAAGGCGACGGAAGATGGCTGCCCGGAGCGTGCGGCCGCAATAGCGGACGCGTCCATGAGCTGCGCCTGGACGGACGGCGCGATCCAAACGGCCAGAACTGCGACCGGAAGGGCTATGCAAAGCAATGGTGTGCGCATGGGTGACACGTAATTCACGGTATCATGCAAGTCAATCGCCGGCGACCTGGGTAAACTTACGTAGAATGCAGTGCCCGGGGTCATCTCGACTTCACGATGATCGGCGCGAGGGTCGCCGCGATGCCGGCGGAAGACGCCCTCCCGGCGATCGAAACCGAAAGGAGCTGCGCCGGCTGGTCGCGGCGCGCCTCGCGCACGTCCCCCCACCTGGAACCGAACCAGGCGCCCCAACCGGAGTAGCCCGCCGGCCGCTCGAGCGGCCGGTCGCGCCCCGTGTCCCAGATGGCAAACGCCACGGTCATCTCCGCTCCCGCCCTCCGGAAGAGGTAGGCGTTGAACGGGATCACCCCACCGGACCAGCGCACGGGAACCACACCCAGGCTCGCCTCAAGTTCGCAACCCGCCATCGGGAGGCACACGGTCGGATTGTGAAGAAAGGGGATGAACCGCGCCACGGTTCCGCGGCGCCATTCTATATAGTAGGCATAGGTCTCCGGGCTTCCGGAGCCGCCCCAGCTGCCCGAGGAAAAAAAATCCGGCTGAAGGATATCCC
>Ga0302320_10004893_pt1 | contig 30208 bp, 25 predicted proteins | sample Bog_T0_3_FD_202130 | JGI IMG/M metagenome (GOLD analysis project Ga0302320, IMG submission 202130) | Peat permafrost microbial communities from Stordalen Mire near Abisko, Sweden - Bog_T0_3 | ecosystem: Environmental > Terrestrial > Soil > Wetlands > Peat | place: Sweden: Abisko, Stordalen Mire... | reverse complement strand
AACCTCCAAATGCATTCCATGGGTTCTTCTTTGGCTGCTCTTCTTCATTCCAGGCGCATACTTGGAATTTCCGGCCGACCCTTGGGAGCACCTGCGCCGCATCAATGATTGGTCCGGCCTGCTCGGTGTCGGCTCGCATCCCGAATGGCAGAAATCGGGTTATTTCCTAATCTACAGCCTGATCGGCCGCGCTTCCGCCGGAAGCACGGCTTTATGGATCGACGCCTACTTCGCGGGAATTTGCCTGCTCGTCTGCTGGCAATACTACAAACTCGCGCTGGCAGTCGGCCTTGAAAGCCGGTGGGCGTTGATGTTCGTCCTCCTGCAGACTCTCGTGTTCGGCAACTCGATCTTCTCGTTCTATCGCTATTACGGGATAAGCACCACCACCTACTCCCAGCTTGGAGCCATTGCCATTCTGCGAATGGCCATTCAGGTTGCGGGCACTGCACACCTCCGGCCGCTGACCCCTGGGCTCGGAATCGGTCTGGCCGTGCGCGCAGCCTGCCTTATCCTCCTTGTCGCCTTCAATCACGCCCAGGGACTGGGTATCGCCCTGCTGGGGCTGATGTCGGTGCTTATGTGGCGCATTGTCGCCTGGAGACCCCGCCTGACCTATGGACTTGCTATTGCGGCCCTCGGTTTAAGTTGGATTGCCGTTTACTGGTTGCCGAGAAATCACAGCCTCGACGTCATCCTGCGCCAGCAAGGCTGGCTTGCCCCGTGGTACGGATTCAACCTTCTTTCACCTCAGTCTTTTGCCGCAGGACGAATGATACAAATCCTTGGGGCCGTCGGGCTGGCCAATCTCCTTGCAGGCCTTCTCCTGATCCGCAGCAATAGCCTCGTGGGTTGGATTACGGTCATCCCCCTCGTCGCGCTTTCTCTGCCGTTCGTTGCGATTCCTTTCGCCGGCGTCCTGTTCGAGATGGGTGGGTGGAGGAACATCGCGATGTTCCACCGCATGTTCCTCGCCGTTCCAGCTGGTCTTGCGCTTGTCGAGCTCGGGCGGCGCCTTTACTCCCGGTTTCCCCATTCCCTCAATCGAAGGCCGTTACTAGTCTACGCTTTTCTGATTGTCGGGTTGGCCGCTGCCACAACCCTTCCACCCTCCGATCCGTCTTTCAACCGATTCTGGCACGCCTTCGAAAGACCTGCGGACGACTTGTGCATGCGCTCAGTTTCGGCAGAATTCGCGTCGTTCTCCAGGGCACAGACCTTTCGGAAGAAAACGATAATCGGGGCAACAACTGGAATAAGCTTTGTGCTGAGTTCACGGCGACCGACCGATGTTGTCTGCGCTGGAAGATCCTACTCGAGCTTTGGTTGCATCCCGGCCTATGATATGGAGCACGTCCGCGCTGTGCTCCCGTACCCGGAATTCCGAAACTTCCTGCTGGTGGTTGCCCCGTCACCGGTGGAAGTCTTCACCCCCTACTCTCTCGCAGCCCTACTCTCGAGTCACTGGGAGGTCCGGGAGCTACCCTACGCATTCATTGGCTCCCGAGAGCTTGGAAAGATGGCCTTGGACGCAGGATTGGCATCGGCCTTCAAAGGCCCAAGTTGCGATTATTTCCAACTTCCGACCAGGGAGCATCGAGAAAGCGGACGCTAGCAGGGTGGGCTCAACATCCTGTGAGAGTCCTCAGGATAACCTTGGTGTCATTCCACAAACTGGCCCGCCTGGCATACTCAAGGTTGAGCTCGATCTTCCTGGGAATGCATTGAGTCACATAAAATTCCTCTACATTACCGGCCATGGCGAGCAACCGCTCCTCGGACCTGAATTCGAGCGAAGCCACGTCCGTGATTCCCGGCATGAGTTGCAGCACCTCCCGTTGCCCGGGCGTATAGTGGCTTACATAGCGAGGCACCTCGGGCCTGGGACCAACAAGGCTCATCTCTCCGACCAGCACATTCCAAAGCTGGGGCAGCTCATCGAGCTTCGTGCGGCGCAACCAGCGTCCGACGCTGGTTACGCGGGCATCTCCCGCGGCTGTAATCACCAACCCCTCACGGTCCGACCCCTGGCGCATGGTGCGGAACTTGCAAATTCGGAACGGGCGTCCGTACCTGCCAATCCGGATCTGCCTGTAAAACACGGGGCCCCAATCGCCGGCCTTGACAGCCCCGCCAAGGATCGCGAGCAAAGGCAATAGGAGCAGGAGACCCAATCCTGAAAGAACGATATCGTAACACCGCTTCATTCCCGATGGGCGTTTCGGCCCCTATCGCTTATTTGCGCTGATGATATCCCTAATCGTTGCAGCCACGTAATCGATCTCGCTGTCGGTCATATCCGGATAGAATGGCAGGCTGATGAGTCCCTCGTAACGCAGTGCCGCCTTTGGGAAGTCCTCCGGCTTGTAACCGTAGGTTTGCACATAATAGGGGTGCATATGCAGGGGCCTCCAGTGGACGCTGGTGCCGATTCCAGCCCGCTTCAGCTCCTCGATGAATTCCGCCCTTCCGATCCCGATCGTCTCAGTGCGGAGCCTGATCGCATAGAGATGCCACGAATGCACCCTGTCGGCTGGTTCCACGGGCAGAGCGATCTCGTCCACGCCGGACAGGCATTCGTGAAATCGCGACGCACGACCCGCCCGCACCCGATGCAATTCGTCCGCGCGCCTCAGCTGATGGATACCCAATGACGAGGCGATGTCGGTGAGATTGTACTTGAATCCGGGTGCGACGATCTCGTAGTCCCAGCTGCCCTCTGAGGTGAACCGCTTCCAGGCATCCTTCGAGATGCCGTGCAGAGCCATCACGCGCATCCGATCCGCAATTCGGTCGTCGTTGGTGCAGGCCATTCCGCCCTCCCCGGTGGTGATGCATTTGTTCGCGTAGAATGAAAAGCAGCTCACTGCAGACTCCGTACCGACCATGCGCCAAGCCGTCTCGCCGGCATGCCGGTAACGGGCGGGGCAGCAGTGGGCGGCATCCTCGATGACGACCAGGTTGAACTCCCCGGCGATCTCCAGCACGGCCGACATATCCACAACACAGCCGCCATAGTGCACCGGGATGATCGCCCTGACACGTTCTCCACGCTTGATGGCTGCCAAAGCCTGGACCCGGGCGTCCTCACAATCGAGGTTTCCACTGTCTATATCGCAATCCACAAGAATCGGCTTCGCATCAAAATACCTGACTACCTCCGCAGTCGCTGCAAACGTCATGGTCGGCACGAGGACCGCGTCCCCACGGGAAAGACCGATTGCCTCCAGGGCCAGGTGCAATGCCGCCGTTGCGCTGTTGAGGGCAACGGCGTGCCTTACTCCGATGTAGGATGCAAATCCGGCCTCAAACTCCTTGGTCTTGGGACCTGTCGTCAGCCAACCCGACCGCAGAGTGGCCACTACCTCATTGATTGCAGCCTCATCGATGCTGGGCCGATGAAACGGAACCGTCATACCTTGGAAGTCCAGCGCTTTTGTTGGCATCTTATTATTATGGGAAGGCATCTCCACGATAGCGACCCAATCCTCTCAAGGGGCCCCCGCAGGCCGTTTCAACGGGACCCCCGGGCCCATTCCCAGGGAAAATCGGCATTTCCAGAAGAACACCCTTGCGACCACAAGGGCTGCGGCAAGGGCAAAAGTGAAAGGCCCTAGATGCTTGATTCCAAAGTAGAACCGCCGAACCGATAGTCGGTCAAATGCCTTCAGTGCTCCTCCCGACGACTGCTCGCCGATGTGTCGCAGTGCGCTTCCGCGATCAACAACACAACGCCAACCGGCTTTCCTGGCCCTGTGGCAAAGATCCGCCTCCTCAACATAGGCGGGATAATAATCCTCATCGAAATAACCGATCTCCGCGATCACCCCGCGCCGAATCATCATTCCGGCGCCAAGGACATAGCCCACGTCAACGATCTCATCCCGCCGATGGAATACCTCGCCACGCCTGAAATATTCGAAGTTCAGGGTCCACGCCCGAATCCGGCCCCCCTCGCTCTGAATGATGCCTGGGGGTTCAGCCTCCAAGATTGTCGGACCCGCTATGCCCACGTTCGGATTGTCGGCAAGGATGCTGTTGCACCGAGTCAGGATGTCCTCATCGACAATTGTGTCCGCATTGAGGAGGAAGATATTCCTGTAACCTGCAGCCAGGATCGCCTTCATTCCGCAATTGTTTCCACCTGCAAACCCGGTGTTCACAGGAAGGGAGATCAGGTTGACTCCCGGATAGGAGGTCCGAATGCGATCCGGTGTTCCATCGCTCGACCCATTGTCCACCACCCAGATGTCCGCCGGGGCAGCGAATGCCTGGAGGCGCCCTATTGAATTCTCAAGAAAGGTCGATGAGTTCCATGTAACTACGAGGCAAGCTGTTATATTCTGTTTGTCGTTTTCTGGCACGTGTGTACGAGGTGATTGTGGACGAACGAGGAAGCAACTGGAACACCGGATTGAAAGCGGGACACGCGCAACGTAAAACTCAGGGCCGGGTGCCCGCCGACCGTTTCTCGGCAGGCGGGCCGAGCAAGTCTCTGTAGAATGCCAGCAACGAGGAGGTTAGCAGTTCCTCGGGAAAGTCTCTGGCGGCCCGCTCGCGAGCCTGTTTTCCGATCGCAATTCTGAGCGCCGGATCATCGAAAAGTCGGACGAGAAGCCCCGCACATGCGGAGACATCGCCCGGTTCAAAAAGAAAGCCGGTCACACCATCCAGCACCGCGTCTGTGCTCCCATAAATTCGGGATGCCACCGATGGGATCCCCACAGCGGCTGCATTGATCATTGCCGTTCCGAACCCCTCCCGATAGCTGGGCAGGCAGAACACGTCGGCGCAGGCCATGTACTTCTCGGGTATGCTGACAAAGTCGACAAAGTGCACACGGTCGAGGCAAAGTCGGCAAATATCCCTGATTCTCGGCCGCAACGATTCCTCGTCGGGACCAACCACGAGCAATTGGGCCGAGGGCCGTTCTGCCGCCAGACGGGAAAACGCCCCGGCCATCACAAGCGCGCCCTTGTCCCTCGTCAGTCGAGCCATGTAAAGTATGACAAAGGAATGCGGTGGGATGCCATGCTTGGCCCGGATACTTTCCCGGAATTCAGCACTTGGTTGAAATTTTCGGATGTCGACACCGCTGATAGATCCGTTGCCGAGAACAAACGCCTTTTCTGCCGGTAGCACCCTCTCCTTGACGATAAAATCCCGCTGCGACGAGCTGTCGACTAGAATGGCGCTTGACGCCATGGCGGTCACCTTGTCGGCGCATTTAAGAAGCGTGCGCATGGCTCCGCCTCTGGTACCCCAAACCTGGCCGGTGAAGGTGTGTATCCTCACCGGCACGCCGGCCAATCGGGAGGCGGTCATCGACAGCAGGCCTGCTTTGGGATCTACCGAATGCACGAGCTCAAATCGTTCCCGCCGAAACAGGAAATACAGTGAAAGCAGCGCCAGAAAATCGATGACCAGGCTGATTTTCCGCTCAATCCGCACGCGAATCAGGCGGGCATCGATCCCAAGCCTCTCCATGATCCGCTCCTCATCCGTGTTCAGCGCCACCGAGACATCGTAGATGCCGGCCAATGCGCGAATTTGGTCCAGGAGAAAAACCTCAAGCGTGTACGGACTTGCAACTACGATACAAAGTTTTTTCTTCATACTTGCGTTCAGCGCGATAAGATGGACCGCAGCAGCAGCACGATGTGAGGGAGAAACGGCACCCTGCAGTATTTTCTCGCAATATGGAACATTTCCAATCGGGCCTCCCTGCGGCTCTGATTCGCGCACCCCCCCAGTTGGAAATTCACGAGCACCTTGTCCAATCGACTAATGCTCACGCCTCCCTTCAGGCAGCGGTACAGGAACTCATAGTCGGCAGCTATCCTATAGCGGCAGTCAAAATTGCCCAGTCTTTCGTAAACGCCCCTCCTAACAAAGCACGCAGGGTGAACAAATGCCATAAGAACGGGCATCATGAACGCCGGCCGGAGGTTCTCCACTCCCACGGAGGTGGTCGCTCCCGGCCGATAGGTAGCCATGCTCGCCTGGACAATCTCAATCCGGGAATCCGCAGCCATCGCACTCATGACCGCCCACGCGCAGTCTGGAGTATACCAATCGTCGCTATTGAGGATAAAGATGACATCGGCCGTCATCTGCGCGAGTCCGAGATTCCAAGCAGGTGTAATGCCCCGCTCGCTTCCCTGGTCAATGAGCTTGAATTCTATCCTACCGCCGTCTGATACATATTCGCGTTGTTTCTCCCGGATAATCTCGACCGTTCCATCGGTGGATCCTCCGTCGACAAACACGTACTCGGCGGGTGTGAGCGTCTGGCTCAAAACCGAATCAATGGTGCGGGCGATCGTCCCGGCGGAGTTAAGCGAAATCGTGAGGACGCCGTACGTCATTCCAGAATTCAGTCTCTATTGCCCGCCGGACGCATGCGCAACACGGCATTGAGGGGTCCCAGGACCGCTCATGCATACCCGAGACCATCCGGAACCAGTCGAATTGTCGGATTCCGCCCGGCATGCCCGGTATCCTCAATCTGCGCGAGGAGGTAACAGCCTCCGAGAAAAAAGAGAAACAAAGGCGAAATCAGCTGCGGGTTTGTTCCCGCGGCGAAATACATGCTCAGCAGGGCAAATCCAACTGCCCTTCTTTCCTCGTCCTTGGAACGCAGGAGTCTCAACACCGCTAATGCGCAGACTCCGCTCAACGCCAGGAACCACGGTAACCCGTGCTGTCGGATTGCGTCGATATGATCGACTTCCATCCTTACCTCCAACCTTCCCGTTCCCACGGAATAAAATGGCGTCCCGGTTCCCTGTCCGGTGGCGAGGATCCAAGGGTGTGTTCTGACGAGATCGAAAAAGGAGCTTACGTGGCCAACTCGAATCTCCCTGGTTGACGAGACAGGGGCGAAGAAAGCGTTGTACACATCGTAACCGAAATCGGGAAACGCCGCAAGCCCGGCGCCAATCCCTCCGACGAGCGTCACAAGACCCCACACTCGCCTCCGCCGACTCCTGAGCATTCCGTAGAAAATGAACAACAGCGCAATCAGTGCCCCGGATTTTGAAATAGAAAAAACAAGCCCGAGCCAACAAAGAATCCCAAGGACGAAACGCCTTCTGCCTATAAAATAAACAGCCGACGGCACCAGCCAGAGTGTTGCGGTCAGATAAAACCGCTCCCCCACACGGAACAGCTGGTTCGAACCCTGATAGGGGTCGACGTGGCACGAAAGATAGTTGGGTAGCGATTCGACAAAGGCATGCCCAATATTGAAGCGGAGCATAACCGTAACCGCCACGGTTAGGATTGCCGCCGATAAAATAACTCCGTTGAATATTCTAATGGTCCTCCGCGGACCGAGCACGGGCGCCACCAGCATCGCGAGCACAAAGCCGACAAAGGGCGTCGTTTGGCTTACCGCATCCTCTCGATTCGCGCCATTGGCCATCCCCAGGAACAACCCCGCCAGTGGCCAAAGTACGAATATCGAGCCGAACCCAACCAGCGCCCTTGCGTCCATCCGGAAATTCAGGATCCCTGAGATCACAATAGGGAGCAGCAGGCCAAATCCTGCGTACTTGTAGCCGTGCTCGCCCCCGATGTCGTAGACATTGGCAAGCATGAACCCGGCGAAGAGAACGACAAACGAGATCCTTTCGACACTGTGTGCAGGTCGCCGATCTTGATAGCGATACGGTGTGGACGCCAATACCGTGCTTTTCATCGGATGGGTTGGTTCACTCCACTCGCAAAGTCCTGGTGATACTCGTGGCAGTAGACCCCGATTCGCCTCCCGATCCGATCCGCGACACCCGGTTCACAATTCCCGCATCTCCCTATCAGCTCGGTCAGAATGCGGTGGCAGGCGTACGCGTCATCCCAGGCGAGGCGACCCGGCTTGTAGCCGAATCCCATGTCGGCCAGTTCCTGAACCGGCAGTGCGGAATCGAATCCCGCTTTGCCGCCTATCACAGAGAACGCGAAATCTATCAAATGCACCCGCACAATGCGCGCCCCGTCCAGGCTCACAAGGAGATTGTCCGGGCTTATGTCACGATGGATGACCGTTGCAGCGCTCAGTTCCTCCAGGATTCGCCAAAGCTCCGCTTCTATGAGAGCGATCTCCGATGACGAGATTTGAGACTGAGCCTTCCTCAGCGACATGGCTGGGAGAAGGTCAAACGCCGCAAACCGTATGCCTGAATCCAGGGATCGGACACGAACCGATGCATATCTCGAGGTCGCTATGCCCGCCGAGGACAGCACATCCCAGGCCGCGATCTCGTTGCCAAGAAGCCTATGAACCCCGTCTGTCTTCACAAAGACCCTGACGCCGCCCCCGAGCACCCCTGTAAAATATCTCGCTCCCCGGTGCCAGCTGCTGACCGACAGGGGCCGCAGGGACCGGATTTCGAACCTGGTTCTGAGGTCGGCGGAGAAACGACGGAAATTAGCCGCAAGCCAAAGTGAGCCAAAGGCTAGGCTGTGAATGCGACTCTTCAACATTCCCGTTGCGATCATCGGCTCCCGCGGGTGTCGATGCAGTAAAGATTGCGTCCGCCCCATGCGTTGTCGACAAGAAGGATTGATATCCTGGCCGAGGGGAGCGTCGCTCTTAGGAAGCCGTCTAAACGTGCCTCCGAAGAGAACATCTCGTGCGCGAAGACGCCCTCCGTCCCCGTGCAAGGCGTCTCGAAGATCAACCAGTCAGCCCTGGCAGCGAGCGACTGCAGAACTCCGGTCGCAGCCGCAAGTCCCTCCTGCTTTAGAATCCAATGGAACACGCTCAAAAGGAGCACCACACGGTACCTGTCCCTTAGGTAGCGGAGGGAGGTGGAGCCAAAGGGCTTGTTGATGTAAAGGACGTTTGTCCGATAAAGACGGCTCAATGCGGCGCCGATTTCAAACGTTGTGCTGTCGCTCTCATAGGCCTCGACAAGGGCGCCCTTTCGCTCAAGTGAAAAGGCAAAGTAGCCGACATTCGCCCCGATATCGAGAATCCATTCGCCGTCCACCGGGCCGACAGCCGAAAGGATCGCTGAAAGCCTTCCTTCCATCTCGAGCCTGTGGCTTTTTACCTTCTGGAATTCGGGAAACGGTATGGGATGGTAGGTATGCTCGACCAGTTCCGAGTTCCCATCCTCCTGTCTGCGCCCGAGCTCATTGATACGCCTGAGAATCCGGCGACGCAGCAGGGTCTCCTCAGACAGCCGACGCCCGAAGGCCCGGACGGCGGCAGTCTTTATGCCATAAAGGCGCCTGATGATTCCCCTCCGGATTTGGTCCTTTGTGAATTTATGTTTCATTAAATGCAACGGCATGGGGCCTCACCCGCCCTCCTGAAGGGAGCGAAGTTTTGCGCGGTTGATTATTGAGCAGTCCCGCGAGCTATCGAACTCCTCAAGCAGGCCGAAAATCCGCTGGGAGCGGAGCGGCGTGCGATTCTCCTCAATCACGTTCCGAAAGAACGCCGACTCGTCGAACTGCCGTCCCCTCAGGTACGGGACTCCCCCAAGTTCAAGGCTCATGGCATCGTTGTCGAACAGCTCAAACATCGCGTAGGCGACCTTCCGGGCCTTGGCAACCCTGTCCGGGCTGAGACGGGGAAGGGACTCGATACCGGCGGACAGCAGCCCCTCATAATCCGCGATCGATTCCGGCTCGTGGGTAAAGCCCTTGCCGGCATAAGGCGGCCTGCCGGCCAGAACTGCGGGAATTCCCATTGCTGCGGCCTCGATGCCTATGGTCCCGCCGCACGTTATCACGGCATCGGCAGAGTCTATGACGGACGTCGTATTGACATTGGAGTCCAAAAGCCTGTCACCCAGTCCCTCGGCCTCCAACAGGGCGCGCAGCACCCCAACTTCTCCATAGAGCTCCACGGACGGGTGCTCCTTGACGAGAAAATTCACCCTGCTGTTTCGCGCCAGAGCCCTGACGGTGGCCACGACCCACTCCTCGTAATCGACATAGAGGGTCGGTGCATAGGCGTGCGGGGCGTCGGAAAGGACATGTGCCATGACAAACACAAGGGGCGCTCCGTTCCGCAGCCCATAGCGGGCGTCGAACCCTTTGCGGGAAAGGCGGCTCTTCCCCTCCGCGAATGCCCGCATGGCGTCATGCTGCTCAAGTTTACCCGAGAACCGCCGGTTCAGGTAATTCTCCAACCTGACGGCGACGGCAGGACTTTCCCCCATTGCATCCAGCAGGCTAGCGGGGATGTCGCGGTAGTGTCTTCCAAACTCGGAGGCCGAGAAATACTTGTGCATCTGGAACGAGTCCACACTCACCGCATTTATGCACTTTACGCCAAGGGCCCGGCATAGCTCGAACAGCATCCCCGAGCGGTAGGCCGGGTCTCCTATCACGACGAGCTCCACATGGTAAAGCCTGATCACGAGCCTGTCGACATAGTGGCAAAACAGCAGGTATCCAATCTTGAGCCTCTGCCTGATCGGGACTCCCTTGATCCGTGGCAGGTAGCACGCATCATAAATGTAGGAGCCGACACGAGCCCTGCCCACGGCGATCGCCTCGACGCCGCGCTTGTCGCGAAGCCTGCTGATACGAAATAGAATCTGGGGCAGCCTGAGGAGTGCCACAGCGGCGAACAGCGTCTTGACCGGAACAGCCCGACCGCAGAACGCCCTCGTGATCAAGGCGTGGGGCCGGTTTTGACGGATTGAGGGGTAACCGACGGGATTCAGCCCCTGGAGGGCCGAAACGCCAATTCCCACCTTGAGTATCCCGTGAAGATGAAAGATCTCGCCCTGCATGGCGTCGATGAGGGCGGACCCGGCGGACCGGCGGCCGAAGCGAAGCGCCTTTGCGGAACATCGCACCGAGAGCAGGTATTCTTCAAAAAGCTTCATATTCCAACGCCTTCCCGGGGTGGTTGCCTTGTCAGTCCCACCCCATGACGGCGCTCCATAAGTGTCCGAAGACTCATTTCGACTCAAATTCCGGACTCCGCCTTAGAAATGGATGTCCCCACGGCATAGGGCGAAGCTTTACCGCCACGACAATCGTCGCAACGGTGGCCACGGCAAAGCTCAACATTGTCGCCCATGCCGCACCGACGACCCCGACGGTTCGCAGCAGAATGTAGGCAAGCGCGATGTGAGCGGCGGCGGTACCGCAGGTAATGATCGAGTACGTCCTGGTCTTTTCCTCCGCGATGAGGTACAGCCCGAATATCTTCCAGACCCCGCTGAACCAGAAAGCCACGCAGATCGGCATGATGTAGCGCCGCGCCGCGTAGAATCGGGCATCGACCATGATTGGCAAAAGCCAGCGGGCGACGAGCCCGAATCCGACGGCAAAAAGCAAAAGCCCTCCGGCATACCAATAGGAGAGCTTCACGATCTGCCGGTCTGATTCCACCTCGCGACGCCTGATATTTTCATAAAAATAGGGCATCCAGGCCAGGCTTACCGCAGTCTCGACCATGCTCACAACGGTTCCAAACCTGAACCCGACCGAATAGAGCCCCGTGTTCGTCAGGTCGAACAGGTTGTTGATCATCACCCGGTCAACCATTCCATATATCCAGACGCTCACGTGGGCCGCTGCCAGCGGAAGGCCCAGGACCAACAGCCGCTTCGTCGGTTCGAAAGCCAACGACGATTTGCCTGTGCTGGGTTTGAGCAGGAGAAGCCCAACGAGACCGTAGACCAGGCTTGCGGCCGAGATCCCGGCTATCCTTCCCTGCCATTTGAATCCGAAGAACAGGATGAGGCTGAGCGAAACCGCAATCTCAACGACCGTCTTTGAGTTGACAAACAGTGCATAGCCCCACGCCCTCTTTTCCACCTGAAGCAGTGTCGTGGCCAGGGCAACGACTGCGTTGAAAAGGGAGACCACAATCGCCAGATAGATCAACAAATCGCCAAGTTTTATCAGCCTCGATATCCATCCGGTCGGGATATCGATGGACGCGACGATTGCCAATAGGAGGACGCTGCATAAAACGGTCAACGCGAGTACCCTCCCGGCCAACAGCTTCCTTTCGGCGTGGCCGTGGTCGAAATACTCCTTGGCGAGGAGTGTATTCCCGCCGAGCAAAACAACCCCGGAGAGGCATGTCGTGAGCACCGTAAACGTCTCGACGATTCCGTAATCACGGGGCGTGAGGTACCGCGTCAGGACTGGAAGTAGCCCAAACGCGATCAGCGCGCTGAGTGAACCCGAAAGCGTGTAGACAACAACCCGTCGCAACATCGCAGTGTCAGCGATGGCTTTCAGGCCGGGCATGGTTGGATCGTGTTCAATGAAGATTTCCGCTTACGTTGCCCGGGTATACGCCCCGGGCAGGCACGGCTGGGCCGACCGCCGTGTCCAGCATGAATCGCGCTTCCTTTGAAAGTGCCAATTCTGCGGAATGTGCTTTCAGTTCCCAGGCGAGATCATTCCCCAATCCAGGGGCGTTCCCCGCGCGACGTCGCGAAGGGCAACCCGGCCGAGCACCGCCTCCAGGTGTTTGGGCGCCAATCCCTGCGCCGGTCGGATTGATCGCACATTCTCCCGGTTAAAGGTATCCCCAGCCCTCACGTCGCGCACGACAAAGAGGGATCGTCGAAAGGCGCGGCTGGCCATCTCCTTTTCCGTCACCGCATAGTTGACATTTCCGATCGCCCGTTCGGCCGTGCGGACGGCGGCGACCATCTCCTTGAACTCCGCCGGCTCCAGGGAAAATTCGGCATCCGGCCCCCCCAGCGATCTTCCCAAGGTAATGTGCTTTTCAATGATGCACGCTCCCAGCGCCACGGCAACCGCCGGAACCGCGATTCCCAAAGTATGGTCGGAAAGCCCCGCGGGCACACCGAAGGCTTCCGACAGATGGGCAATGGTCCGGAGGTTCATCTCTTCCGGCGGCGCCGGATAGGCGCTTGTGCATTTAAGCAACGCGAGGCTTGAACACCCGGCCTTGCGCAACGTTGAAACCGCCTCGTCGATCTCGGCAAGCGTGGCCATCCCGGTCGACATGATGACCGGCTTTCCAGTCCGCGCAACGCTGCGAAGCAACGCCGTGTCCACCAGCTCGAAGGACGCGATCTTGTGCGCCGGCACATCCATCCTTTCGAGAAAATCGATGGCCGATTCGTCAAACGGGGTCGAAAAAAGCGGCAAAGCCAAATCGTCAGCGACCGCTTTCAACTTCGGCTGCCAGTCCCAAGGTGTGTAAGCCTCCCCATAAAGGCTATAAAGGTTTCTTCCCTCCCACAGACTTCCCTTTCCGAGGCGGAAGTGCTCGGAGTCAAAATCCATGGTGATGGTGTCGGGAGTGTAGGTCTGTAATTTCACCGCATCGGCACCTGCCTCCTTTGCCGCCCGAAGGATGCTCACCGCCTGTTCGAAGTCGTGATTATGATTCGCCGACATCTCGGCCACGATGTACGCCGGTTCGCCGGGACCGATTGGTCTTCCCTGTATCGAGAACTTGGATTTCATGAATTATGCGGATTTAAAGGAGGATGGAATCGCGTCTTCCTGAACGGAGAATCTCCAAAGCGCGCGGCCCTTCGTTGAACAGCAGGTCGAGCGCCGTGGCAAACGGCATGAACGGAGGATAGACCTGCCGATAGACAGGATGCTCGTAGCCGTGCAGGCGGACCTGAATGGTCGCGGTATCAAACAGATGCCGATCCTCCCGGAGGTATTCGGCGGATCCGACCGGCGAAAGGTACTCACCCGCTCCGAGATGCCGGCAGATGTCCACCAGCAGCTCAGAGCGCTTGCCGTTACACGGCATTTGGGAGCTGATGTGAAGGGGTGTCGCTATGCCGAGCCTTTCGGCAAGCCATCGGATCAGCCCGATATTCAGGTCCGCCAGGCCCCCGGACGCGGCAGCCCCCTTAAAGCGCTGCTCGAAAACTGGAAACTCATCCTTAAAAAAGGCCGACCGGCCGTAATTCATCGCTATCGTCTTAAGATGTTTTGCGACGAACTGCAGCCCTGAGGTGCGGGTCTCGACGATCAACTGGCCTGAATGACCTGAATTGAGGATGGGAAGACTTAGCCACTCCAGCTCCTTGGCCGTACGGATGCGGTTCCGCTGCTGCCATGATTGCTTTTCGAATTGCACATTATCGAGCAGGACGAACGCGTCGACGCGGTCCATGAGGTCAAAATAGCCGACCCATGGCAGATAAGTCGGTTGCATGATTGCGATGCGCAAGCTCAAGTTTGGACCTCCAATCGTCGCGAAGCAAAGCTGCGGCGTGCGGATCTTGGATCACCTGTCATCGAAAGGTAGCTTCAAATGTCCTTTCAATTTCAGCAACGAGTCGGAGTGCCCCTTGCCCGTCAACCAGCCGGAGGCCCTCTTTTGCGGCAGATTCCCGTCGCTCGACTGCCCAAAGTTCCCCCAGGCGGGTCTCGACGCTGTAGTTCAGGTCTGGAGCGTCCCACCGGCCCGCACGCGAAGCAAAACCCTTGTTGGAGAATCCCAGGATGTCCTCCGCTTGGTTGTCGATGAGATCGATAACCACTGAAGGCAACCCTCGGTTTGCGAGTTCGTAGAGTGTCTGCCCTCCTCCTGAAACAGCGAGATCGACCCTATCCATCAGGTCGCGCATCGCAGTTGGGCTCAGGTCAAAGTGCACACCAGCCCCTTCACGCATGAGCTGCCGGTAAGCATCGGATTTCGGCACACCGCCGCCGACAACTGCGTGAATTGGGGTGCCTGGAAATCGCTTCATCAGGCTTGCAGTCAGCGGAAACGTAAGTCGGCGGATATCACTTCCTCCCAGCGTCACCAGGATGCCCGCGGGTACGTCGCTAAATTTCCGCCCCGAAGGGGTCCAGAATGGTGGCCTCAGCGCACAGTAGGCGCTCCCAAGAGCGTAGGTCACGCCGATTTTTCGGCACGGGTATGAGTTGAACTCGGCATCGACAGTCCAGTCGACGACAATTCCCCTATTGTAATCACGGCGACGGTAGTCGTCTATTGCAACGAGGCAGGGATGGCTGGACTCCAACATGCTTACAATGCCGTCACCCGCCAGGTATGAGTCAAACACAACGATGCCGGCTTCCTTCAGCGCACTATTTGGAATCGAATCGGGATCATGCCAATGGACGAGGTATTCATTATCTTCCAGCGCAACATCGTCGGATTCCACAAGACTCGTTGTACGATACCCGCGTTGTCGAAAGGCCGCTGCAATCGAGCGGCAGCGGGTGAGATGACCGTAACCGATCTCGCTCCCGGCCTCGGTCAGAACCAATACCGATTTCATCATCAGGGTATGCCTTTGCAGCCTTGTTCGCAAATGCCGGACATCTTCAACGATGGAATCGATTCAGACCTATGCCGTTCCCCGATGCAAAAACTGATACTTCAATTCGCAGATCCTCCAATCCTCCTCGGAATCGATATCCTGCACCTGGGAATCCGGAAGTTCGATCGATCCCGTGTTTTCTGTGAACAGCCTTGAGGAAGCTCGAAATCGATCGACCCTAAACCAATAAAACTGCCCGCAGTCATGAAAGGCCACCGGCAGGTCCTGGGAGCGCTTGGAATAATTCTCCGGCCAATTCATCAGCACCTTGTCGCCATCCCGTTTGAGGCTCCTCCAGATCGGATAAGAGAAGCGGCAAATGGGAAAGACGCAGTCAAACCCGCCCGCCCTCAGCTTTTCATAGGCTGTTCCAAGATCGCCTGCACCGAGCAAAGGGCATGTCGGGAGCAGGCAGCAGGCAAATTCGAATTCCTCCCCGCGGCGGCTGTACTCGCCAAGGACCTCGCTGAGGACCTCCGCAATGATCGCGTGGTCGCCGGAGGTTGCCGGGCTTCGCAGGAATGGGACATGGGCCCCAAAACTCCGGGATATGTCCGCTATCTCGTCGCTGTCGGTTGAGACCATAACCTCCGAAAAGAATCCGCTTCGGAGGGCGGTCTCGATGGAATAGCCAATGATCGCTTTTCCGAGAAAGGGGCGGATATTCTTGCCGGGAATCCGTTTGCTACCGCCGCGGGCCGGTATGATCGCAATCGCCCTCATCGGGTGGCTGTGCCGATCACCTCATGAAACGCCCCGATGACATGGGAAACCTCCTGGTCGGTCATCGCCGGAAACAACGGGAGACTGAGCGCGCGGCGGTAAAAGGCCTCTGCGGCCGGGCATTTTCCAACCCTGTACCCATAGGTCCTTCGATACCATGGCTGCAAATGAACTGGAATGTAATGAACCTGCGTGCCGACACCCCGGCTGCGTAGCGCGGCCATGACCTCGGTCCGCGTCTTGCCGACAGCCTCAAAATCAATCTGGAGCACATAGAGATGCCAGGAGATCAGGTCCCGATTTGCCCGGTCGAGAAGACCCGGAAGATCCACCCCGCGGATCTCCTTCAGCCCCTCGTTGTATCTGGCAACAATTTCACGGCGGCGGGAAATAAACCCCGCAAGCTGATCGAGCTGGGAAAGACCAAGGGCGCAGAGCACGTCCGGCAGTCGGTAATTGTAGCCCAACTCCTGCATTTCATAGTACCACGGCCCGCGTTCGGCCATCCCGGCATCCTCGTCCTCGCCGAGGCCGGAAAATACCGCCCGGTCCACGCCGTGGGACCGCAGGCGCCGGGCAGCGTCCGCCCAGTCCTTCCGATCCGTCACAAACATGCCACCCTCCCCCGTTGTGATGGTCTTGACCGGGTGAAAGCTGAATACAGTGGCATCAGCCCAGGGATGTCCGCCCACGTTCCAGCTTCGGCCGTCATGATTGAATCCCCCGCCCAGGGCGTGGCTCGCATCCTCGATCACAACTGCACCCCGGTCTCGTGCCACCCGAGCGAGGGCCGGCATGGCGCACGGCTGTCCGGCAAAGTCCACGGCTACGACTGCCTTGGTATCGGATCGCCAAGTCGCACGCAGTGCCTCCGGATCCAGGTTGTGGGCCACTGGATCAACGTCCGAAAAGTCCGGGGTGGCCCCTGTGTACGCCGCTGCATTTGCAGATGCCAGAAAGGTGTTGGGCGAGGTCACGACCCGGTCTCCCGCCCCCACACCCGCCACACGCATCGCCAGATGCAAAGCCGCAGTCGCGCTGTTGACCGCCACCGCATGCTTGGCGCCGACGAGGGCGGCCAGGCGACCCTCGAATTCCTCAACCTTCGGCCCACTCGTGAGCAAGGCTGAACGAAGCACCTCAACCACGGAGGATATGTCCCGTTCACCGATCGACTGACGGCCATAGGGAATGGGAGAGCGCATGATCAGGAGAGTCTCGAGATACAGCAGAACCCCGTCAGACGGCGAACCCGGGATCCACGTGGAGGCGTACCAAATCCCTGATCTGCTGGACTGTCAGCCACTCCTTGTTTGCGTCGCTGGAATAGGAGAACCCTGGCTCGCACGGCCTCCCTTTGAATTCACGACAGTAATCGTCAGAATCCCAGAATTTCGTTGCTGGGCAGATGACAAAATGCCTGTCGAATTCCAGCGCGTTGAGTCCGTCCGTGGCAGTGATCATCTCCTCGTGTAGCTTCTCGCCCGGCCGGATCCCCACACCCGTTTTCCGGCACTCCGGGCCTATCGCCTCGGCGACGTCCGTGATCCGGTAACTCGGAATTCTGGGGACGAAGGTTTCACCGCCGCGCATGTGTTTGAGCGCAAATAGAACGAGGTCCACCCCGTCGTCCAGGGATATGCTGAACCGGGTCATTCGCTCGTCGGTGATCGGAAGGACGCCCGTCCGCTTGAGCTTCAGGAAATAGGGTATCACGCTACCCCTGCTGCCCATGACGTTCCCATAGCGGACAACGCCGAATCTGGTCCCATGGCCGCCTGAATAATTATTCCCGGCGACAAAGAGCTTGTCCGAACAGAGTTTGGTCGCCCCATAAAGATTGCTCGGGCTCGCGGCCTTGTCGGTGCTCAGCGCGACAACCCGGTCCACCTTCCTGTCGATGGCCGCATCGATCACGTTGGCCGCCCCGAGTATGTTCGTCTTGATCGCTTCCATTGGGTTATATTCGGCCGCAGGCACCTGCTTAAGCGCCGCTGCGTGCACAACAAAATTCACCCCTTCGAACGCACGGTACAGCCTTTCCTTGTCGCGGACGTCTCCGATAAAAAACCGGATCCTGGGCTCATCCAGGAATTCCTGCTGCATTTCAAATTGCTTCAACTCATCCCGGCTGAACACAATTATCTTCTGCACTCTTGAGCGTTCGAGTGCAGATCTCGTGAATTGCCTTCCGAACGAGCCGGTACCCCCGGTAACGAGGACAACCTTGTCGTCAAGGCACGGGATGGCGTTGTTATCGTTTGTCATAGAGAGATCTGCCCGGTCGGGCCCTGTCGTTTCTGCGCATCGCGATGGGTCGGCGGGATTGCCCTGCTTCGACAGCTTCGCCCCGTGGCTTCCCGTTGGAAAGCACGAATCCTGTACCAGGACTTGCCCATCCCCTAACGCTTGCGCGATCGGAGGAGGATCTTGAGCACCGGCATGACAAGGGTGGCCTGCCGTCGCCAGGTTTCGAGTTGATCAACCCTTTCCGATTGAAAACCACCTTCTTCCAGGTCCCCAGCCTCCGCCGAAAGCTCACGCAGGCGCCTCATGCGTTCACCTCCGTTCTTCACTGTCGGGGCAATCTTTTGCCCAAGTATCCCGCCGACCAGGCTACGGAGCCCCAATTCAGGCCCGTAATAGTCATGGGCCAGCTCGCCTTTCGAATGCGGGACCGGCCTGACGGCTCCCAGCTCCCGCAGGAGCTGCAGCCCCTGGCTGCCTGATCCCTTGCTTATCGCGAGACGGTCAACGATATCCGAGAAACTCAGCGGTTCGCGGGACGAAAAGAGAAGCCCGTAGATGTACCCAACCGAGCGGGGAACGCCAAACACTTGGACAATTTCACCAAAAAAGTCGACACACTCGGCCTGAAATGCAGTGACCTTTGCCGGGCTTCGAGCAGCTTTCGTCATACATTCTGGATCGTGTAAAGGGACAGCTTAAGGTCCGCGTACCCGAGTTCAAGTAAAAATGAACAAGACGGCTGATCCTGCCGGATTATCCGCAGTGGTCCGCCCGCCGGCATCACGATGGGGTGCGCCCACCATTTTCGTCCCCTTACCTGCACGGCGTCCGCCAGCTTGACGTCGTCGCCCAGCCATGAGACGGTTTCAGCTCGGTTAGAAGGCGCCTTGGGGCCCGTGGGGGCGCCGGGGGTTCGGCAAGCAGGGCAGGCTTATTATGCGCAGAAGGCTCAACCAATTTTTCCAACGCTATTTGAAGGGATCACCGGAGGATTCCTTTTCCGCTTCTGATCCAGCGGGCTTCAGGCGATCCCGCTTCGGGGATCCGGCTGACTTCGCCAAGACCGGGCTGCTGGTCGTCGCCTACAGCTGCGTGATACTGGCTGCCCACTGGGTGGCCTACCTTATCCGGTTTGAGTTCCATCCCCCAATCAATCAGCAGACGTTGTTCTGGCTTACCTTGGAATGGTCGCTTCCCATAGAGCTCGCCTGCCTCTTTGTATTCGGCCAGTTCCGGAGCCTCCTTAGCTACTTCAGCCTCCCGGATGTCAATCGGATCGTGGCGTCGAGCGCGGCCTCGTGCATCATTTCGACGATAATCTGGCATATCACAAGGGGCCTGCTCGCCCCTCCCCGATCCATCATCATCCTGAGCTTCCTGCTGGACACGATCGGGCTCGTTGGCGTCCGCGTCGTTTTCCGGATGCTCCGTGAGCGGCAAAAAGGAGGGGGCGAAAACGGGTCGGCTGTTCGGCGAATCATCATAATCGGAGCCGGGGATGTAGGAGCAAACCTCGCAAAGGAGATGAAGCTCCGGCGCGATCTCCGCATGAGGCCGGTCGCTTTTTACGATGACGACCGGACCAAGTGGAACACCCGTGTCCATGGGGTCGCAGTTCTCGGTCGCCCCGAACTTTTGACGGAAGGCCCTGTGCAGGCGGAAAAGGCCATCATAGCCATGCCCAGCGCCTCGGGCCGAAGGCTCCGCGAAGTGGTCCAACTGCTCAATGAGGCCCAGGTAAAATTCGAGATCGTTCCGTCGATGGAGCAGATCGTGAATGGGGCGGTGAGGGTTTCGCAGATACGTCCGGTGCAGATAGAGGACCTCCTCGGCCGCGAAAAGGTCAACCTTGAGACCCTGCGCATCCAGGAATTGGTGAGCGGAAAGGTTGTCATGGTGACCGGCGCCGGCGGCAGCATCGGCAGCGAGCTGTGCAGGCAGATCGCAAGCCTGGGACCCAGCCAACTCCTGTTGGTCGAGAGATGCGAGGTTCAGGCGTTCCAGATCGAACAGGAACTCCTCAGGCTGGGATCAGGGGCCGCTGTGATGCCGCTGGTGGCGGATATCCTTGACGACGAACGGATGCGCAGAATTTTCGACCGTTGCCGGCCACAACTCGTGTTCCATGCCGCTGCCCACAAACACGTTCCCATGATGGAACACCAGCCGTTCGAGGCATTTCGCAACAATGCCCTTGGCACAAAGCGGATCGCAAAGCTTTCCGCGGAGTTCGGCGTTGAAAGGTTCGTCCTCATCTCAACCGACAAGGCGATCAAGCCGACAAATGCCATGGGAGCCACGAAGAGGCTTGCAGAGCTGTGCCTCCAGGCACTGCAACGGGAAAACCCAATCGGGACCAAGTATATGGCTGTTCGGTTTGGCAATGTGCTTGGGTCCTCCGGCAGCGTGATTCCGACATTCAAGAGACAGATTGCTGATGGAGGTCCGGTGACCGTCACCCATCCGGAAGTGATGCGTTATTTTATGACCATACAGGAGGCGGTGGGACTCGTGCTGCAGAGCGCAACCCAGGGCCGCGGAGGCGAGATCTTCGTCCTGGACATGGGTAAGCCCGTGAGGATTCTCGACCTCGCGAGGCAGTTGATCGAACTCAGCGGACTCCGTCCCGAATTGGACATAGAGATCAAGTTCTCCGGTTTGCGCCCTGGCGAAAAACTTTTGGAGGAGATAAACCTGGATACCGAGAGCCTATCTCCAACTGATCATCCGATGATCATGAGGTTTGTTGGCGCGTCCCCCTCGTGGGAATCCCTGGACAGGACGTTTGAGAATCTTTACGACAAGGCATCCGTAATGGACGCTGATGAAGTGAAGCTCGAGTTGAAAAGCCTTGTGCCAGAGTATTGCCCGAGCCTGGAGAAAGCCGCCCGTTCGGCGGGCGAGTTGGAGGATGAAAGTATCGTATCCTACCGCAAGGACGGGACTCTGGTTTCACGTCGGCCGAAATGATTACTCTGGCGGGGCATCTGTCCCGCATCCGGAGCCGGCAATCGGTTTTTTGTCGACACAGCCGAGGTGATCCAGAGGATTCGGCTGCATGCAAAGCCCTGCCGAACCCCATGGTAATCCCACACCTTATTCCAAAGGTGCCGGAGACTCGGAACCGCGAAATGACGTAGATGTTGGCGAGATAATTCGCCGAACCGGGCGCGGCTTGGGGCAGATCCTTGGGCTCGCCCTGCTCGGGATGGCTGCCGCAGGGCTGGCCTACTTGGTTTCCAGCGGGCACCTCCCGATTTCCACTTCTACACGCGTCGTCTTCTCTTTTCCAGGATATGCCAAGGGACAGTATCCGGATGGTTCTAAATTCAGCCCGGATGACGTCGCCGCGACCGACGTTATCGCCGATGCCATCAAGCGCGTGGGATTCGATCAATCCAGCGACTTTCAGACCAGAATCAGGTCTGCGCTCAGCGTGGAGGGAGTGATTCCCGCGGACATCTCAAAGGCGCGCGATCACGCCAGGGCTTTGGGTGAGGTTCCCAGCGCCTATGTTCCGGACGAATTCGTCGTTTCCCTCACCCTTGGACGAAATTTTCCGCTGGACCGACGGCAGAGGGGAATCTTGCTAAACGCGATTATCAACGCCTATCGCGCCAAATTTGAACGGACCTATGTTGATGTGCCGCTCGCATTCGGCAATGCCTTCGAAACCCTCAAGAACGCCGATTACTTCGAGTATGAGCAGGTGCTTCCCGAAGAAGTGGGCAATATCACATCCTTCCTCAAGGAGAAGCTTGATGAAGCCAAGAACTACCGGTCGCCAACCACCAACCTGTCGTTCAGCGATCTCTTGGACCAAACAGAACTCTTTTCACAGATTCGGCTGAATGAAATACTCGGTATAATTCGCGCCAACGGCCTTTCCCGCAATCGACAGCTTGCGCTGGTGCAGATGAACTACTTCCTCCGAACCCTCCAGGATCAGGAACGCGAGGCGATCGAGGACGAAAGCGTGATTCGGGACCTTTTGGCAAAATCGGAATCGCATTCCCAGGGCTACGTGCTCGGTGTTAAGTCCGAAGTTGCCGAACAGCGCCCCTCAGCTCCAATGCTAGATCAGGGCTTGATAGATTCCCTGCTGGCAAACGATGCCTACAGTCTCTTGGTCAGGCGGGCCCTTGACGCAGGTTTGAACGTAAAGCACATCCAGTCCGAGGAAGCCAAATTGAAGGAGCAGATCAGGGAGATGGAAATATCGCTTCAGAGCTCCGATCAACAAAATGTTGCCGCAATTACCCAGGTGAATGCCTCTCTCGATGGACTGAAGGCCGCCTACGATGAACTCGTTGATAAGATTCGGAAGACACAGGCCGATTATTCCAGGCAAGAATTTGCAGATGCCATCACACTGAGCGACGGCATATACACGGAGGGAATGATCAAACCGCTGGCGGAATCCCTGGTGCTGGGCCTCCTCCTAGGGGGCTCCCTTGGGGCCGGCCTAAGCCTGTTGGGTATCTACACAAACGCCAGGGAGACTTGATCGGCGGCGTCCTTTTGTCGCCACTATCGTTCGGCGACATTCCGCCGGGAGCCCTCCAGCCCGTCAGGGATCCGCGGCCTAGGGTTCCCAAGCTTTTCACGCAGGTTCATCACAGGTCTCTCGTAGCAGCAATAAAGCAAGTACGACAGCGACAATGTTGCCAACCAGAAACTGCCGTACCACCAGACGCCTCCTGTGACATGAGGGAACTCAACCTGCAAGTTGGGAATAAGCCAATTGCGAATAAATGAGAAGTTAATTATATAGACCGCATACGAAACAATGCTGACAAATGTAATTATCCGGGTTGCCCAGCTCACATTCGGCCGAAACGACGATAGAAAAGGCAATGTGAGCAGAACAGCCAGCGACACGAACGAGAATGACAAAACCTCGTCGTAAAACCCGTGACTTTCGGAAAGATAGGAATCAGACCCTACTTTGAGAATTAAAAGAAGAGCAGCTCCGATGATTCCAGCCACGCCAGCGAACCTTTTCCATCCGACCGGATGATAATAGCCGAGGTAGGCGCCAAGCACCCCATAAATCAGACTGTCCAGACGCGTGATCACCTGTCCGCGAAAGACCTCGCTCCAGATTCTGGTGTCAACAGCGCCAAGCGAAAGGGCCCGGCTCATACGCATACTGGTCACACCGATCAGGCAGCCAATGATGGCCATTAGGAGGCTTGAGCGGAATGAACAGAAGCGGGAAGCCGTCCAAAGAAGTATTGGGATTGCGAGATAGAACCACTCTTCAACGGACAAACTCCAGGCCTCGAAAAAGAAGTTTGGATGGCGCGTGTAAAGATTCTGGGAAAACGTGGCGAAACGGGCGAGCAGCGGGATCAGATCGGCTGCAGATCGCCCGCTTAAGAGTGCAGCAACCGCGAGCAACAGAAAATAGTTCGGCAGAGTTCGGCACCACCGCCGCACCCAGAATATCGCAAGATCCGCCGCCCGAGAATTAGGTCGCTCAAAGGTCCGGATCAATATCGTGCCTATCAGGAAACCGCTCAGGACAAAGAAAACGGTTACGCCGTCAGCTATCACGAACCAGGAATAAACTCTGAGCGGGACATCAGCCCTGACGTAGTCGTAAGCGTGGAGATAAACAACATTGAATATTGCTATCGCCCGAAGCAAATCGAGGCCGAAGATCCTCTCCTTCCCGTCGATTGTGAACGCTCTCGCCAATGATGAGATTGAAGACTTAACTCTGCAGGTGCTGATAACGACCCCTGGGGCTCTATTCATGGATAGGTCTCCAACCTATGAAGCCAACGGATCGTGGGATCCCCCGACGTCCTCTCGCAAATCCCACGGACCTGAACTCGAACGCCTTCTGGTCTGCAAACCATTTTAAGATCGGAGAGCCCAAGACTGGGACGCCTCTGACCGGATTCGGTCTTCATGGACTCGTGTTGAAGGAGGGTATGAGTGCAGTGGCTGATTGAAGCGCCAAACCGAACTCAGACACAAGATGAATTGGGCGGCCTTCGGCCGCTCGCGCATTTTTCCCCAGCGGGCACCTGAAACGGCCGCAGGAAAAGGACGCCTCCGATTCCGCGATTCATGGAATCCGAGGTACTTCTGTAACTTAATTTGGCATTGACGAGGGTTCCACGAACCGTAGACACCGCGATATCCCGTGGCATTTAACTCGTACGAATTTCTCTTCGGCTTCCTCCCGGTGGTCTTCTGCGGTTATTTTTTCCTTGGGAAGTGGAGCCAGCTGTTGGCCGGGATCTGGCTTAGCATGGCATCGCTCTTCTTCTATGGCTATGGCGACCTGAGAGCGCTTCCCCTCCTTGTTTCGTCGATAGTCTGCAACTACTATTTTGGAGCCCGGTTAAGTTCATCCGCCCCTGGAGCGGGCAAGTACCGGCGGGTGTATGTCTATATTGCGATCTGCGCTAATTTGACCGTGCTCGGATTCTTCAAATACGCCAATTTCCTTATTCGAACCATAAACATTCTACTTCTCCACGCAAATTATCCTCCGATTGACGAAGTCGCGGTAGCTTTGCCCGTGGGAATATCGTTTTTTACGTTCACTCAAATCGCCTTTCTTGCGGACTGCTATCAGCAAAAAGTGCGTGAACAGAAGTTCCTTCACTACGGACTATTCGTCACCTATTTCCCCCATTTGGTGGCTGGACCGATCATTCATCATAGCCAGATGATGCCGCAGTTTGCGAGGGCGTCCACCTACCGCATGGACCCTGCGAAGATCTGCCTCGGCTTGGTGGCCTTTACCCTTGGTCTGGCGAAGAAGGTGATTTTGGCCGATTGGATCGGCCAATACTCCGACCTTTTATTTCGAAACCTTAGCCAAGGGGTGGCCCCTACACTCATCAATTCGTGGACCGGAGCCCTTGCCTATGCGTTTCAGATTTACTATGACTTTTCCGGATATTCCGACATGGCTGTTGGGTTGTCGCTCCTGTTCGGTGTGGTGCTGCCAATCAATTTTAACTCGCCCTACAAGGCGACTGACATAATTGATTTCTGGCGGCGGTGGCATATCTCGCTTTCCACCTTTCTTCGCGACTATTTATATATTCCTCTTGGAGGAAATCGCCTTGGCGGAGCAAGGCGCTATCTTAATCTTATCGTCACAATGCTATTGGGTGGTCTATGGCATGGCGCAAGTTGGACGTTCGTCCTTTGGGGCGGAGTCCATGGATTCTTCCTTGCCGTGAATCATGCATGGCGAAAGTTGTTTTCGCGCTCCACCAGGATTCCAAGTAGCCTGCCCAAGGTGGTTGGCTGGGGCGTCACCTCCGTAAGCGTTGTCTTTGCATGGGTTTTATTTCGGGCGGGCACCCTGCGCGAGGCCATGGACGTTTACCGGGGAATGCTTGGAATGAACGGTATCGCGCTCCCGGTGCCGCTTGCCGGGCGCGTACACTTCCTGCCCGCATGGTTACGGATCGAATTCATCGGGATTTGGAACGAGTCCATTCCTGCGGGCATGAGCGCAACAGAGGGGATAGGACTTGTGATACTCTGCACGGTTCTCTCCCTCATTCTTCCCAATACGGCGGATTTGATCGGGACGGAAATCCGATTGGACCAAGGTAACTCCGCAGGCCAGATGCCGCTTTTCCGCCGGCGGAAGCTGGCTTTTGGCCTCGGAGTACTATTTGTCGTGAGCATCTTGAGCCTTCATCGGGTGACCCGTTTTATCTATTTCCAGTTCTAACGTGATGAAATCCTTTATTCGCTCCTTCGGGGCCGGACTATGCAGCTCTGGATTGATCGTTCTTGCATTCTCCCTGTTCCTTTACCGAGTGGGCGAGATTGATCTGGATCACGTTGTCGCACGGCAACAGACCAGCACGAAGGGCGTTCTATTCTGCAGCGGCATCAATCATGATTTCTATGCCTACAAGTATTCCATTTATAGGACATTGCAGCCGGAGGCGATCGCGATTGGAAGCTCAAGGGCGATGGAAATGAGGAGACGTTTTTTTAAGACATCATTTGTCAATCTGGGCGGGTGCGTGAGCAATGTTCAGCATCTTGAACGGCTAGTATCGGATATATCCGTACTTCCGAACCGGCCCAGGCTCGCTGTTCTATTCGTGGACTTTTGGTGGTTCAATGATCGAATCTCGTCGGATTCCGGCAAATATCAGGCAGTTGAGTATCCGAGGTATCCATCTCTTTCTCTTTTCGGTTATGCCATCGGGGCCGTCGCGGCGCATCCAAATTGGGGCCGATTGATTCCGATTCCCAACGACAGGTTGGGCTTGATGGGGATTCTTTTTAATGCGGGATTCGATCGCTTCGGATCCTTCTATGATATCTCGACCATAACAGGCGAAGTCGGCTCCAATGATGTGCAATTCAAGACCACCGAATCGGGTTTTGAGAAGGGAGAGGGACGGTTTGTGCCTGGTCGGTATGCAGATCCGCGATTGGTTTCTCGGTTCGCTCTGGCGCTGGATCGACTGGAATCCCTTGGTATCCATACGATTGTCGTGTTTCCGCCTCTAGCGCCCCCGATCTGTAAGCTAGTCGCTCGTTCCGGGCGCTTTGGGTACATCGGCGACCTTAAGACTCAGCTTTCCAATCGCCATTTGTCGTTTATGGATTTCAGCGATCCGCAAACACTATACTCGGGCGATCTTCGCGGAGAGTTTTTCGACGGCTTTCATGGCGGAGACGTAATCTACGCAAGGATTGCGCGCGCGATCGCTCAGCAGAACACGGAATTCCGCCAGATCATCGATGATGATTACTTGAATCGTTTTATCCGCGAGAATCACGGAAGGGCGCTGGGATCGACCGAGTATAATGAGGGCCGGCGCGAGGTCGATTTTTTGAAAATAGGTGTCGAGAAATAGTGGTAGACCGGATCGCTATGCAAGCTACCTGTCCCGCGAATAATCCGCCCCATCCTTCGGGGTCCACATCGAGAGAAACCGTTCTGAGCAGGCATCGATCACAACATCGGGGTGTTCGGATTGGACCGCAGCCTTCATCATCGCAAAATTGGAGAGACCAAAGAAATTCGCCTGGCGTTGAAACATGAGCGCAAAGGGACTCTGCGCTGTCACATCTGCCGGCATGCCGCCGGATCTGAAAAACGAGTCGCTAAATAGGACCAAGCGCCCCCTGCCCGATCGGCATTCGGTGAACACCGGCTTGCCTCCCGAAACCATATCCCGCCAGGGCGGAGTATCACTCAAAGGCGATTCCACAATCGACACTCCCGAGGTTGGGCGGATCCGAAGGACGATCTCGGGCGGACTGGGCCATGCACCGGCCAACCCAAGGAGATTGAGGCAGTCGCCGGTGTGCGGGACTGGAGGCATATCGAGGTAAGGGGACAAGTCCCGGTTGCTCGCATTGCACCCAAGCGTGGCAAGCTTGTTGAGAACAGAATCGCACGCACAGGCGAGGCCGGCCCCATTCCAATGGCTGTCAGTCCGCAAGTAAACAAGCTCCTTCGCCTTCGAGGCCAGAAGCGCGGGCCTAAGGTCGAGGACCGGCACCGAACTGCCCCGCTTCCGAAGGTAAGCCAGGAGTTGATCCTGTTTGCCAGGATGAATCTCGGCCTGCAGAAGCGCCGGGAGCATCTCGGGGTAGATGTTCGATTTGTTCGGCTCTATCACAAACAGATAGCCAATTCCCCTGTCTCGCAGCCACGCTCTGCGCCCCTCAAGACCCAGGAGCCACTGTTGGAGCTGGGCATCTGTGAGTTTGTCGCGCCCAACCAAGTCCTCAAGGGTCCGATTTCCGCTGTAAAACAGCCATCCCCTGCGTCCCACGACAACGTCATTGGAAGGGGCCTCAAAAATCCTGTGCCAGATAATGGCATGCAGTCGGATAAGTTGGGGCCTAAGGGGAAAGTGGTCGTCAAGCCAGGTTTCAAACTGAACCGGCCAGTCGAGGGCCGAAGCGGTCTGCCACTTTGGAAACGCACTCAGCGTTCGCATTTCTGAATAGCCGGCCGGTGCCTGAAATCGAAACGCCAGCGTTCCAAAAGGGGCGTAAAGCATCATAAGACACCCAATCAAAAACAACCGCCTGGCGGGAGCTGCTGCATTTTGAACCATGGCGTGCCAAAAGTTAGAATCGGTAATAAATAAATGGATTGTGGGAGCCCGCCCCGATGCAGAGCATGCAGAGGCCAAGCACGGCAAGTGGACCCACTGCTGCAAGCCACGGCACAAAAAGTCGCCCAAGGGGCGTACGCATGCTCACCGTTCGGGCCAAATTGAAAATCGGAGTGCACATCATGACTCCGGCGAAGAATGCAATGGAAACATCCGGCGAGAGCGCATTCCAGGGAATGGCGCCGATCCGACTTAGGTGGCCGAGGTCCAGCATGGCATGCCACGTCGCGAGCGACTGCTCCCAAGTTTCGCATCGAAACAAAACCCACGCAAACAGCACAACCGCCAAGGTGTAGATGTGCCCGATCAGCTGAAGCCATCCCGGTCGTCGGGTTACGTTTGGGGCCACCGCATGCTCAACCGCGAGGAAAACTCCGTAGAAAAGGCCCCAGGACAAAAAATTCCAGCTCGCCCCATGCCAGAGGCCGCAAAGCGCAAACACAACGACCAGGTTGACGTATGTCCGCACGGACCCCGTCCTGCTGCCCCCGAGTGGAATGTACAGATAGTCCCTGAAAAAGCGCGACAGTGTCATATGCCAGCGCCTCCAGAACTCACGCACCGTCGTCGCAAGGTAAGGCTGGTCAAAATTCTCGGGGAACCTGAAGCCGAAAAGCCTTCCCATACCGATGGCCATGTCTGAATACCCCGAGAAATCGAAGTAGATCTGAAGAGCATACGCGAGGGTGCCAAGCCACGCAGTGGCGGCTGTGCAATCCGCCAGTGGCAGCGCAAAGGATGCATCGGCGAGCACGGAGACCTGGTTTGCAATCAGCACTTTCTTGCCGAGGCCGGCGACAAACCGGCGGAGCCCCCAGTACACATCTTCGGTCGTCACAACACGGTATTGGAAAAACACCGCCACTTCAGAATAGCGGACGATCGGTCCGGCAACGAGCTGGGGGAACATCGAGAAGTAGCAGGCGAAGTCCACCGGGCGCCGGACAGGCGCGATCCTGCCTTTGTAAATATCTACCACATAACTAATACCGTGGAATGTGAAGAAGCTGATGCCAAGCGGCAAGGCGATTCCCTTCCATCCTGATTCCGGGCCGGCATGGTCGCCCAGCGCCAAACCGATTCTTGTAAATATCCCCTCAATCAGGCCGCCATACTTGAAAAAAATGAGCAGCATAATCTCCCCACCGACGAACCCGTAAAGTGCCGCGGTACGGCGTCGGCCTGACCTGTTCCCGACAGCTTTGCCGCCAAAAAAGCTTAGCGAGCCGGAAAGGATCAGGACCCAGAGAAGACGGGCTTCGCCCCATGCATAAAAGCAGAGGCTTGCGATCACCAGCCAGGCATTCGAGGCGGTCAAATTGCGTCCTTCGACACCGGATCGCGTCTCCCAAGCCTGAAGAAGCAATGAAACGAAGACCGTCAGTGGAAGAAAGTAGAACAGAAAAACTACCGACGGAAACAACACCCAGACAATCAAGAATCCGGCCGGTTTCTTCGCAAGAACGAACCTTTCCCACCTGCATGCTGTGCTCGACAAAGGCCTTTCATCCCCCGGGGCCCACTGCGGCGAACCGCGCAAAATGGACCCAGCGGACGAATAACCCGCGATTGCCAACCGCTGAAAATAGGATCGCCAGGAACAGTAGAAACGCACACCCACGGACCAAGCCACCGATGCCCGCGAAGCACCTCAGTGCAAAGTAGACCGCGAGCAAAAGGATCCAGATCATCAGCGATAGGTAGCTCCATGACAGGAGGCATCTCTGGAAATTCCGAAAGTTCATGCCCTCGGCAACGATGGGCCTTTCGAGCCTGATATCCGAATAGGAATTGCTGGAGTTCGGGACCGCAGCCACCTTCCAACCGCCCGGAATCGAC
>Ga0302320_10004889_pt1 | contig 30225 bp, 26 predicted proteins | sample Bog_T0_3_FD_202130 | JGI IMG/M metagenome (GOLD analysis project Ga0302320, IMG submission 202130) | Peat permafrost microbial communities from Stordalen Mire near Abisko, Sweden - Bog_T0_3 | ecosystem: Environmental > Terrestrial > Soil > Wetlands > Peat | place: Sweden: Abisko, Stordalen Mire... | reverse complement strand
TGGTGCTTGAGTGGCGGACCGTCCACATGTCAAACGCCAGCCTCGTCCCCCCCAACATGGGCTTCAATAGCAGCATGATCACCGTAGGCTTCCGCTGGTTCCGCAAACCCCGGTAATCTCGCCTCTTCAAAGTTCCCGCCTAACTGAGATGAATTGACCCTACATGAGCCGGCGGGTATGTGTGTAAAACTGAACAGTAGTATGAGCAATGTATAACAGACGGGCGTGGTTCCCGCGGTTTATAAAGGAATGGCTGATTGGCGAGATCGAGGAAAATCAATATAGAACCCGGGAGGCAAGGGACAATGGCAGCAACTTGCACGAAACATGAGGAGCACGCGCACACCCACGGCCCGAATTGCGGCCATACCGCTGTTGAACACGACGGCCACACGGATTATCTGCACGATGGGCACCTGCACCACGCCCATGAGAGCCACGTGGATGAGCACAAATTGTCAGATACTACCGCAAACCCGAGCAAGTGTACGCTCGACCATCACTGCGATGGGCATGAGGCCAACCACGTTCACAGTGCCACCTGCGGCCATGAGCGCGTGCCGCACGGAGATCACGTGGATTTTCTCGTGAAGGGCCATCTGCATCACCCTCACGGGCAGCACTGCGATGACCATGGCAAACTGGGGGCGGCGGCTTAAAGAAATTTACTGTTTGCGTGGCCTCCCCCCACGCACACCGACTGCGGCGGAGGCAAACTGTCTCCGCCCGGTGGTGCACGCAAGGTTTGATCGGCTTCAAAGGTTCAAGGCCTGCCCGAAGCGAATCCCACAGGATCAAGTTCTTGGGAGAAATTCAATGGCAGTAATGAAAGGTGTAAGTTGCTACATTTAATATTATGAATGATAACAGCGACAATTTCGAGGGTTCGACCGACAAAATACAGGACGTCACCACCGATGCCTTTAATGCGCAGGTTTTGAATGCGCAGGGCCCCATCGCGGTTGAGTTCATGTCCTACGGCTGTTCGCATTGCCGGGAGATCGAACCGGTTCTACAGCAAGTGGCGGCGAGGGTGGAGTCCACGGAGAAGATCTGCCGGGTGAATATTGCGGTGGAGCCAGACCTTGCAAGCAGCTACGAGATCCAGGGCACACCCACCTTGATCATGTTCCTAAACGGAAAACAGGTGGGTCGAATCGACGGGCCAAGCCCCACCTTATCGAGCGTTATGACGGCAGTGACGCAACCCTTCCAAACCTGATATGAACACAAATCCCACACAAACGCGGACCTTGCCGATTCTTCTGTTCAATGATGAATGTGGTGTTTGCCGCCACATTGCCAATTGGGTGCGGAAGTCGGCGCAGAGCGACTCAGGCGGGGTAAGCCTTCTCGAACAGCCCATTGGCGACGATCCCAAGGCGCTGCGGGCGCTGAACCCGAAACTTGATATCTGGGAAGCCTATGCCACAATCCATCTGCTAATGCCCGACGGATCGATGAAGCTTGGCGGCGAAGCCGTTGCGGAAGTCTTTCGGGATCTGCCCAACACAAAATGGTTTGCCGGAAGTTTCGCATTCAGCATCTTCGGATTCCGGCCATTCCAGGCGATGCTCAACCTTGGCTACCTGATCCTCTCAGACGTGCGCCCGCTATTCGGCTGCGAGAGTTGCGGCCCCCCCAGCCCCTGGGTGAAACCGTTCGCACACGTCGTCAAATGGGCAGGCACGCTGTTCGGCAGTAGCCCCCACCCGAGCCCGTCTCCGCATTTCACTCTGCGACCGGCCATGACTCGCCCGACACAGCCAGCCGTGGCAAAGCGCCCTGCGTGAAATGGGCACGCCTAGTTCGCAGGTGCCTCATTTTCTTTCCATTTCTTTACTTTCTCGAGCTGATCTGAAGGAAGGTACATTTGTACCGCCCCACAGGTCAAACAAACCGCATACTTGGGAAGCGCACCGCTCAGCGCAAAGCCAGATGATTTAAGGGCGGCCGTGTACTCTGAGGCTTTGCCATAGTAAAGATCCTGCCCCTGGCAGGTATTGCATTTTGTTGGCTTCATTTTTCCCCGTTTCCGCTCGTGCTTGGTGCCCTTTGTCACAATGAGCTCAGGAGACCCAGTGCGATCGACAAGGAAGAGTAACGCAGATCAGCAAAGCAGCGGCAATTTTTCGCCGTCACGGAAGCAAGCGCACAGACCGGAAGGCACGGATCGCCCTACCCCAGGCCGGTCTCCAAGCCAAATTCCAAAATGTAAATTGCCCAACCGGCGGGAATACCAACCAAAATCTAAAATCCAAATTACCCAAAGATGTCTTTCACTTTCTCCGCTGCGCGCCGTTCCAGGGGATGATTATCAATCCTGATGGATGGGGCGAGCATTTCCAGCCAGCGCTTGTGATCGCGCGAGAGCCGGGTGGGGGTTACGACGAAAACCGAGACATAGAGGTCGCCGTGGCCGCGAGCTTCCAGGAAGGGCATGCCCAGGCCCCGCAGGCGAAAGACGGAACCGCTCTGCGTCCCCTCGGGAATGCGCAGGCGTTCCTCACCGCGAAGGGTGGGGACGTTAACATCCGCCCCCAGGGAAGCCTGGGAGATGGAAATTGGGATGGTGAAGTAGAGGTCGTTGCCGCGGCGTTCAAAAAACTGATGTTCGCTGATCTTGAGGATGACGTACAGGTCCCCGGGAGCACTGCCGCGGGCGGCCACGCCACCTTCGCCCATCACGCGCAACCGGGTGCCATCATCCACGCCCGCCGGAATCCGTAAATCCAACACGCGATCCGCATTCACTCGCCCTTCGCCTTTGCAATGGGTGCAGACGTCGCGAACCACCTGGCCCAGGCCCTGGCATTGGGGACAGGTGCGCGTGACGGTAAAGAATCCCTGCTGGTGCCGAAGCTGGCCGCGCCCGTTGCAGGTGGCGCAGGTCACGGGCTTGCTGCCCGCCTTGGCGCCGGTTCCCTCGCAAGTGGCGCAAGCTTCCCAGCGCGGAATCTTGATCTTGGTTTCCAGACCCCTGGCGGCCTCTTCCAGGCTGATTTCCAGGTCGTAGCGCAGATCGATTCCGCCCTGGCTGCGGCTGCGGCCACGTCCGGCGCGGCCAAATGCGTCACCGAAGCCGAACAGGTCGCCAAAGATATCTTCGAAATCGGAGAAGATGGTGGAGTTGAAGTCCGGCCCGCCGCTGCCCCCTCCCACGCCCTGGTGGCCAAAGCGGTCGTACGCGGCGCGCTTCTGGGCGTCAGCCAGTACGCTGTAGGCTTCCGTAATCTCTTTGAATTTTTCCTCGGATTCCGTCTTGGTGTCTGGATTCCGGTCCGGATGGTGCTGCATGGCGAGGCGGCGATAGGCGCTCTTGATCTCCTGGTCGGTGGACTCCCGCGTTACGCCCAGCACCTCGTAATAATCGCGCTTCTGGCTCAATCCTTCCCTCCCATCGCCACCTTCACAATTGCCGGGCGCAGGAGCTTGCTCTTCAACTTGTAGCCGCGTTGCATCTCTTCCACAATCTCGTTTTCTTTATGGCCGGGAGCGTCCACCGTCTCCACCGCCTGATGCAGATAGGGGTCAAACATCTGGCCCTCGGTCTCCACCGCCACCAGTCCCGCCCGGTTCAGCACTTCGCGCAGCTCGCGGTAGATTAATTCCAGGCCCTTGAAAAAGGCCTCAGGCACGCTCTCATCGCGATGCTGAAGCGCGCGCTCAAAGCCGTCAAGCGTGGGCAACAGTGAGCGGATCAGGTTCTCCGCCGCATGCTGGCGAATCTCTTCCTTCTCTTTTTGCGTGCGCTTGCGGAAGTTGTCCAGCTCCGCCTGGCTGCGCAGAAGGCGGTCTTGCAGATCCTTCTTCTCCGCCAGTACTTTCTCGTAAGCTTCCGCCAGACCCGCCATGGAGGTCCCGGCCGCCGATCCTTCAGCGGAGGGGGTGGACTCGTTTTCCCCGGCATCGTCGGGCGAAGTGTTGTTGTTTATTGTCTCTTCGTTTTCTTTATTCATAGGTTCCATCTTTTGGCGTAAGGCAGCCTGCACCCAGCGCGCGGCATTGGTGAGCGGGCGTAAGAACAGAATCAATTGGAGCTGAGGAGCCGGTTGCAGACTCGGGCCACGCAACCGACCGTACTCATGGCGCGATCGTACTCCATGCGGATGGGGCCGACCACTCCCAGCGCCCCCACCGCGCGGTTTCGGTAGACCAGCGGCGCCACCACCAGCGTGCAGTGGTGCATCTGCTTGTCAGAGATCTCCCGCCCAATCAGGATGCGCACGCCCGTCTCCGGAGTTTGCAGGCACGCTTCCAGGATTGCCGCCAACTTGGCTTTTTCCTCCAACGTCTTTACCAACTGCTTGATCTTCTGCACATCCTCGAACTCCGGACGTTCCAGGATCTTGGCCGTGCCGTCCACAATCAATCCACCCGATTCATCTTCTGAAAGCGCGCCCCACATGAACAGCGTGGCCACGTTCTTCAGCATGCGATCGCAGAGGATTTTGTCCGCTTCCATGCGATGGAAGATCTCCAGCCGGATGGTGCCGAGCGACCAGCCGTGAAACTCGTTATTCAGAAAGTTCGCCGCCTGGTCCAGCTGTTCCTGCGTAAAGGTGTCATCCAGGCGAATGACGCGGTTTTCCACCAGATCGGGTTTGGAAACAATCACCACCAGCACGCGATGGTCAGGCAGGTTGATGAACTTGATGTGCTCCAGCAGTTTTTCTTCCAGCGCCGGGGCCAGCACCAGTCCCACATTGCGCGAAACTTCGGATAGCGTGCGCGAGGCGTTCAGCATCAACCGCTCAAAGTGGTCGCCGTCGGAGCGCAAAGTTTGGTCAATGTAACGCTCCGTGTCAGGCGCCACGCGCAGGCCCGTAACCACGCGGTCAACGTAATAGCGGTAGGCCTTTTCCGTGGGAACGCGCCCCGCTGAAACGTGCGGCTGCATCAGGAAGCCGCCCTCCTCCAGCATGACGAAAATGGAGCGAATCGTGGCCGAGCTGACCGGTTCGGGCATCTGCGCCGCCAGTGCCTTCGAGCCTACCGGAGATCCGCTGGCGATAAAATGGCGGACAAGCGCCACCAGGGTCTCCCGGCACCGATTTGATAAGTCGCTCTGCCCTTTCATATTGGCCCTAACTGACAAGATATCAGAACGTTCGCGGCTGATTGCTCCTCGACTTATTCTATCGGCGCGGGTGCGCAGTGTCAAGAAATGGCGGGTGCGGGCACGGTTTGGCGTAGAGGCGGCGGAATTTATCCCGATTTTATCGGGACGCCGCCAAATGGCGAGGTCAACTCGCCGCTACGATTTCAAAACGCAATGCCCCCCGGCGGGCGGTCACGCAATTCGCATGGTCATTCCCCCGTCAATTGCCACTGTCTCGCCGGTTATGAAGTCGTTGCTCACCAGCATCGCGATCACGCCGGCAACATCTTCCGGCTTCCCCTCGCGATGAAGAGGAATGCGGTTGTCGATATTGTTTTTGGCCTGCTCCGGGGTGAGGAAATCCTGAAATGGGGTGCGAATTACACCGGGAGAGACCACGTTCACGCGAATATTGTCGTCCGCAAGCTCGCGGGCCAGGGCGCGACCGAATTGCGGAAGCGCGCCTTTCACCACTCCATAGGCGATTGCACCCATGCATCCGCGGCTTCCGGCCCCTGACGAGATCAGGATGATGGCGCCCTCATGCTTCTTCTTCATCAACGGAACAATGGCGCGGCAGAGATGAAAGATCGCGTGAACGTGGATGTCAAAGGCTCCGTACCAGGCCTCGGGAGTGATCTGTAGCAAGCTGCCTGGAACCGCGCCTCCCGCGGAGTGCACCAGCACATCAATGCTCCCCAATTGGGCGACGGTTTCATCTACCGCACGCGCGACTTCCTCCGGAATACTCATGTCCGCCGCCACCAGGAAGCAGCGCCTCCCCAGGGACCCAACCTTCTTCTTCACCGCTTCCGCGCGGCCATCAATCTTGCGACCAGTAATGGCGATGTCGGAGCCGAGCCGGGCCAGTTCCAAGGCAGTCGCTGCACCGATTCCACTGGCCCCACCTGTTACCAAACTTACCTTGCCGTCTAATTTCATAACGCCGTTCTCCTTTGCCTGCCGCAGCCCGGGGCCAGATTCTTTCCCCCGCAACGGATGCCAACGCAGTCACTTCGCCTTCCCAGTATAGAGCTTTTGTAAAACACGGGACAGCCTGTCCCGCTTCGCCGGATCCCCACTTTCCCGGCTCCTTGGAGCGGGGGCGTGCCCCTCCAACCGCATTGGCCCTTCCTCGCTCGTAGTGAACGTCTCCGGCCCTCTGCAAACTGGAAGTTGAATTCCGCAGTACGTGGCTATAAACTGGTTCCCGGGCAAAAACTGAAATCGAGAAAACTGATTGACTGGGTCGAGGCCGACCTACGAATCGCCCTCAGTCTCAAAGGGAGATCTTCCGTATGAGGATGCAATGGGTTGCGCGGGTCGTGCCGCTGTGTCTGTTTTTGGTTATCCTCGCAATTCTGGCCGTGCTGCCTGGCCGCATGCGGGCGCAGAATGAAACGGTCAAACAGTTTTGGGTGCAGCTGCGCAGCCGGCCGCAGTTTCAGGGCCTGGAGTCCATCACCGACCACGCGGCGCGCGGGCAGTTTGTGTTCGATGAGCTGCACCGGCACGCAGCGGACAGCCAACAGAATGTGGTGTCGTTGCTCGAATCGCGGGGCGTCCAGTATCGCTCTTTCTGGATTTCGAACGCGGTGTTGGTGAGTGCTGACCAGGAGACCGCGGACCTTCTCTCCACCCTTCCGGACGTTGAGTCCGTTACCCCGGACGAACCGATTGTGCTGAGTGATCCTCCCGCGCCAGAGGCGCTGAGTGCGGCCGTGACCGACACAGTTGAGTGGAACGTGGCTGAAACCCATGCTCGCGAGGTGTGGACAAACTTCGGAGCGACAGGCCGGGGAGTGGTGGTGGGCGTTATCGACACGGGATTTGCTTTTCATCCGGCGCTCACCGCCAAGTACCGGGGAAACCTGGGAAATGGCCAGTTCAACCACAACTACAATTGGTATGACGCCACCCCCACACACCAGTGCGCGCTCACGCCCTGCGATCCCAACGGACACGGCACGCACGTGACCGGCACGATACTCGGCAGTGACGGCTCCTATATTATTGGCGTGGCCCCGGATGCAAAGTTCATCTCCTGCCGCGGCCTGGACGCCAACGGTGTTGCCGCGCCGGCCGACATTCTGAAATGCATGGAGTGGTTCCTGGCGCCCACGGACCTGAACGGCGCGAACCCCAACCCCGCCCTGCGGCCCAGCATCATTAACAATTCGTGGGGAGGCGGCCGCTATCCAGCCTTCGACCGGGCTGTCGATGCCTGGCGGGCAGCGGGTATACTGCCCGTGTTTGCCGCGGGGAATTCAGGTTCAAGCTGTTCCAGCATTCAATGGCCGGGAGCCTACAGCGGAGCGCTAGCGGTGGGGGCGCTCTCCTACGGAGGAGGCCCTGAGGGCTTCTCCCTGCTGATTGCCAGCTTTTCCTCCCGCGGCCCCGTCCCCAATGTCGCGGATCTGTACAAGCCCGACGTGGTGGCAGGGGGCCAGAACGTTACTTCTTCCTGGATCAATAACAGCTACCGGACGATTAGCGGAACATCCATGGCGGCGCCGGCCGTGAGCGGCGTGGCAGCCTTGCTCTACTCCGCCGCGCCGCAGTGGGCCACCCACCCCGACAGCACAGCGAATCTGCTCCGCAAGACCGCGTTCCATATCAATTCGGCAGACTGCGCCTCGGCATGGTCGGCGCCCAACGGCTATCCCAATTGCGTCTACGGCTTCGGTGAAATCGACGCCTACATGGCCGTGCAGGAAGGCCTCAGAACGGTCCCCTGACGAAATCCTTATCCACACTGTGTAGCGATGGGTTCTTCTCGCCAACTGCCGTAGGGCATGCCTTCGAGCGAATTGTCGGGGGCGCCGCTGTGGACGTCGGAGATGCCTTGGGGGGCGGAGTCATCAATGGAGAGGGTGGCGGCAAACAGCTCCCCTCCTGGTTCAGGAGGGGTGGCGCCCCGCGCCGGGGTGGTTGAGTCTCCGTGGACGAGTGAATGCAAAAAGCAATCGGGCCGCCGATGGCGTCGCTTGCTTGTCACTCGTCACATGTCACTCGTCACTGTTTTTCCGGTTTGGTTGGAGCCGGTAAAAGGGCAGGTGGGGACGGAACCCATGTATTCCTTCTACACCAACTCTTCCAGGGATTCGGGGCCGCGCGCGTGGTCGTGGGTAAAGCGGTCGATCTGGGTCCGCAGGGTAAAGAGATCCTCGCGCAGAACCGCCTCGCGCCCCCTTACGATCATCGTGCGGAATACCGGTGTGGCCACCGTCGCCAGGATCAGAATGACCACGATGACCGTCATGCTCTCAATCAGCGAAATACCGCGGGAATCGCCCCGTCTCAGGTCTGAGAAACCCGGAAAAGTGAAACCCGTGACGGGCATGATGTTTCCGTTCGGTCGAGAGCATAACTCATGGTTACGTCTCATTTTCTAACGCCTGGAAATCAGAAACCGTGGTGTCTTTCCCGCTTCGCTCGCTTGGAAATCAGGAAATGAGGTGTCTGCCCCGCTTCGCTTTCAGCGCCCGCGGTCGGTCATGAAGAAAATAGGAAAATAGGTGTCTGTCCCGTGGCCCCCTGTGCACCGCTAAAGGCCGTGCTGCTTTTCACAGCCAGAAGTGGCTGTGTCACGCCAATCGTGCTCAAGTTCAAAGTGGCGGCGTCCCGAATTTATCGGGACGATATGGGGGGCCTTACGCTGTAGCGCGGGTGTCCCCACCCGCGCCCAATCCGGCCTCTCCTCCAGAATCACGATGTCGACAGCCAAACTTCGCGCGCGCGGGTGGGGACACCCGCGCTACAGATGCGTTTCGGGAAAACGGGCAAGAATTCTCTTGACAAATGCTAGCCTCTGGTGTAGTCTTTAAGGGACGATGGTGGCGCGGGTTCGCGGCGCCGCCCGGCGAGGATGGAACGAATGCGCAACCCGGCGATCCCAATCCCAGCTCTGACACTGGATTCATCCTTCCTGGTTCATTCCCCCACCACAAAAGAAGCAAAATTGTCGCAGATTATGGGACTAAATGTCGCGCGGCAGGCGAGGACCGAAGAAAAAATAATAAAAACAACGACCAAAGCCGGAATGTTATTGAAAACAAACAAAACGCGGACATTTTGCCACCCAAATCGACGTATATTTTAGTCGAAATGACATGAATCGTCAGACATTTTTGACCCAATCGACACGAATCATCAGACATTTTTGTACCAAATGACATGAAGTGACACGCAATTGCATTCGACCGCTTCAGGGGTCGTAATCCCGGGATTTGAGCCCTCCACCAGGGCTAGGAAACACCCGCAGCACTGACAACCGCAGACCTTCACTTCGCTCCCAAGCGGACCGAATTCTCCCACCCTTCTTCCCCCACTCCCAATTCCCTACTCCCATCCCCACCACTCCCCAATCCCTGGAGCGCCTCGACGAAGGGCTTAGGCGAGGTGATGGTGGCAAAGCGAGCGCCGCGCGCACCGCGGCAAAAGCGGCAGCTTTGCGGCCGCAGTCCATAAAAGGTTTCCGCCACGTCCGCTGCCTAAAGGGACGAAATCAAACAGACGTCCGCCAAAAAAATGGGGCGGTTCCCGAAGCCGCCCCTACGAAGTTTGGTTTTGTTTTTACTGCAGTGTGACGAGTGAATTCGGTGTTCCCGCCGGTGCAGCGCCAGGCACGATTTGCGCGGGCGCGGTAACTTTCGGCGTGTACTTCGTACTGATGTAATCGTCCACCAGCTTGCGGAACGCGGCGGAGAGTTCGTCGTAGTTGCCGTGCAGCGTGACGAATTTCTGGCCGTCAATGTAGACAGGACAGCTTGGCTCCTCGCCGGTGCCGGGAAGGCTGATGCCGATGTTGGCGGCTTTGGATTCGCCGGGACCGTTGACGATGCAGCCCATCACGGCCAGGGTCATCTCCTCCACGCCTTCGTATTGCTGCTTCCACTGCGGCATGCTGTCGCGAATGTAGCCTTGAATCCGCTCGGCGAGTTCCTGGAACGTGGTGCTGGTGGTGCGCCCGCAGCCGGGGCATGCCGTCACGCTGGGCGCGAACGAGCGGAGGCCGAGCGACTGAAGAAGTTCGCAGGAGGCGTAGACTTCCTCGCGGCGGTCGCCACCGGGCCTGGGCGTGAGCGAAACGCGAATCGTATCGCCGATTCCCTGCTGAAGCAGAATTCCGATGGCCGCCGCGGACCAGACGATGCCCTTCGTGCCCATGCCCGCTTCGGTAAGGCCAAGGTGCAGGGGCTGCTCGGTCTTACGGCTCAGGTCGCGGTAGACGCGGATGAGGTTTTGCGGCTTGGAGACTTTGCAGGAGATAATAATCTGATCGCGCCGCAGGCCGCACTCAAGGGCCAGTTCGGTGGATTCGATGGCCGATTGCACCATGCAGTTGATGATGATCTCTTCGGAGTCGAGGCCAAGGTCGCGGTCAGTGTTCTCCTGCATCCTGCGCATCACCAGTTCCTGATTGAGCGAGCCGCCATTCACGCCAATCCGCACCGGCTTGCCGTTATCCACGGCGACTTTGCAGATGGTGGCGAACTGTTCGTCGCGGCGGGCTCCGGCGCCCACATTTCCCGGATTGATGCGGTACTTATCAAGGGCGCGGGCGCAATCGGGGTATTTCGTCAGCAGGACATGGCCGTTGTAGTGGAAATCGCCGATGATGGGCGCCACGCAGCCGAGGTCTCGCAGGCGCGCGACAATCTCGGCAACAGCCGCGGCCGACTCCGGCATGTTCACGGTGATGCGGACCAGTTCCGACCCGGCGTCGGCAAGTTCCTTGCATTGCGTTACGGTTCCGGCGATGTCGGCAGTGTCCGTGTTGGTCATGGATTGGACGACAATAGGCGCCCCGCCGCCGACCATAATGTGGCCGACTTTGACGCCAACCGTCTTTCGCCGCGTGATGGGAAATATTTGCATTTTTGAAAAAGGAGTCAGAATGCAGGAGTCAGAAACCAGAATAAAGCCCAAAGCCCCCCTGACTCCTGCATCCTGTCTCCTGACTTCTGCTTCTCAATACGGTCTAAATGTCTTTACCAAGTCATTATACATGCAAAATGCGGCCAGAAGGAGCAGGAAGACGATTCCCACTTGCACAAACCGCTCCTTCACCGCCAGACTTAAGTCCCGCCGAATCAGCCCCTCAACCAGCAGCAGCAGAATCACTCCGCCATCGAGCACCGGGATGGGCAGGAGGTTGAAGATGCCCAGTTGCAGGCTGATGTAGGAGATCAGGAGCAGCAGGTCAGGAAGTCCGGCGCGATAGGCTTCGCCCGAAATCTGGGCGATCCCAATGGGGCCGGAAAGCGACCGGGCAGACATCCGGCGGGTGACGATCTTGCCGAGAACATCGAACGTGGTCAGGCAATTCTTGCCATTGTCTTCCAAGGAGGCCTTCAGCGCCTGCCCCCAGGGGAGTTGGCGGGTCACCATTCCGTTGTGGAACCAGAAGCCGACGCGCCAGCGCTTCTCACCCATCAGCTCGCCATAAGTTGGTTGGACAGGAACCTGAAGCTCTTTGCCATCGCGAAGGATGTCAAAGACCACCTGCTTGCCCTTTCCATTCTGAATGGAGTAGGCAATGCTCGGGAAATAGAGGACTTTGTGCCCATCGAGGCCAATAATCTCATCGCCCGGCTTCAGTCCAGCCTTGCTGGCGGGCAATCCTGCCTCAACCCCTTCAAGGACGCCGCGGGCAACGGGGTCCCAGCCCACAAATCCGCCTTGATTGGACCCTTTGGCCACAGGTGTAATGGTGAGGTTCAGGACTTCGCCGTTATGCTCAATCTCCACCGGAATGGCTTCATTGGCGCTGGTAAGAATCTTTAAATCAACATCTTCCCACTTCGGGTGGTCCAGGTCGCCCAGCCGCAGAATCAGGTCGCCGGTCTGGATGTGCGCCTGGGCGGCGGGTGAATCCGCTTCCACGTCGCCGATGCTGGCAGCCTGGTCAAGGTAGGCGGGGCGCTGAAAGTGGAATTTGTAGAGTCCGGTGAGAAGGGAGACGGCCAGCAGGACGTTCATGACCGGGCCCATCACAACAATGACGAAGCGCTTCCAGCGAGGCTGGGAGAGGAATTCTCCCTTGTCGCCCTCCCGAACCTCGGAGGGATCGTCGCCCGCCATCTTGACGTAGCCGCCAAAAGGCAGGACGCTGATGCGGTAATCGGTGTCGCCGCGTTGGATGTGGAGAAGAGTCTTTCCGAATCCCAATGAAAAGACCAGGACTTTAACACCAAAGGACTTGGCAGCCACAAAGTGGCCCGCCTCATGAATGAAGATCATGAGCCCGAGGACAACCACCACCACCAGCGCGTCTGTGACAAAACTTCCCAGCATGTGAAGAATGTTCTCCCGGTTCCCGAGCCCTTGTGATTGGATGCTTTACGGCACTGCTTTCATTCAGAAAAAGCGCCCGAGGTGGATGGGGATGTATGCCCCGGGGGCACAAACGCAGCCATATAGTCCGTATTATTAGGCTGAAATGGCCGCAACAACCTGTGCTGCCCGGGTTCGGGCTTCCCGATCCCCTTCCAAAACGTCTTCCATCGTATTGATGGCGTGGTAGGAGCTCATCTGCCTCATCACTTCTTCGATCAATCGTGGGATGGCGGAAAACCGCAATCGGTTGTTCAGGAAAGCTTCCACAGCGACTTCGTCCGCGGCATTCAGAACGCACGGCAGGATTCCACCCAGCACCAGAGCCTCACGCGCGAGGTCAAGACTGGGGAATCGTGCCGTATCGGGCTTTCCGAAGCGCAACTTGCCCGCGGCGATGAGGTCCAGCCCCAGCTCGCTTCCAGAGACGGCCACGCGGTCCGGATAAGTCAGCGCGTACTGAATCGGAATGCGCATGTCCGGAACGCCCAATTGCGCCATCACGGACCCATCTATAAATTCTACCATGGAATGCACAATGGACTCAGGGTGGATAATAACGTCAATTTGTCCGGGCCTCAGGTTGAACAGCCAGCGCGCCTCAATGATCTCCAAGCCCTTGTTCACCAAGGTGGCGGAATCGATGGTGATGCGGCCCCCCATGCGCCAAACGGGATGCTTCAGCGCCTGCTCCGGGGTGATGGAGTCAAACAACCGCCGGGGAGTCTTGAGGAACGGTCCTCCCGATGCCGTCAGGATGATGCGCTTAACCTCTTTGGGCTGCCCGGAGCGCAGGCACTGGTGTACGGCGCAGTGCTCACTGTCAATGGGAAGCACTTCCGTGCCGCGTTTGGCCGCTTCGCGCATGACAAGTTCACCGGCGGCCACCAGGGTCTCCTTGTTGGCCAGTCCCACGTGCTTGCCGGCGCGGACAGCTTCATAGGTGGCCACCAGCCCGGTGGTTCCATGCCCGGCGGAGACCACGAAGTCGACGGCCTGATGCGTTGAGGCTTCCACCTGCCCCTCAACACCAACGGTGATCTTCACCCGCCGCTTATACCCATCTCGCTTCAGGCGGTCCTGCAGCTGCACCTTATATTCAGGCGTGCTCACCACCACAATGGCGGGGTGATACTTCACCACCTGGCGGGAGAGCACCTCCACGTTCTTCCCTGCCGAAAGCGCCGCCACATGGAAGCGGTCGGGCAGGCTGTCAACCACGCGCAGGGAGTTCTGCCCGATGGAGCCGGTGGAGCCGAGTATGCATAATCCTTGGGTCATGAAAACGATCCTATCAGGAACAACGCCAGCCAGAGCGATGGGGCGGCGAAGATGAGGCTATCAATGCGGTCGAGGAATCCGCCATGGCCCGGCAGCAGCGTTCCGGAGTCCTTCTGCTTGGCTCCCCGCTTCATGGCCGACTCCACGAGGTCGCCGATTTGGCCCGTTACAGCGATCCAAGCCGCCAGCAGCATCACTGTTTTCAGGTCGGCGGACTTCCAGAACCAGTGGGCGTAAGCCCAGGCGGCAAGCAGACTTCCCGCCAGCCCAGCCAGGGCGCCTTCCCAGGTCTTGCGGGGTGAGATGCGGGCGAAAAATGGGGTCTTGCCGAACGGCCGGCCCACCGCATACGCACAGATGTCCCCCGCCCAGATCGCGAGGAAAAGGAGCAGGAGCAACCGTGCGCCGCCGCTCAAGGGAGGCAGCCAGCTCAATCCGCCCACCAGGGCGTCGCCGCCGAAGGATTGCGAGTTAAACCGTATGGGCATTAAGCACGACAAGGAAAGGCCTATGTAAAGGATTCCAAAGATGGTGGCGGAAGTCGCCGCAAGGTAGTCCTTAAACTCAACGCTCGGCCGCATCGCCAGCGTGGAGATGAGCAGCAGGAAGCCCACCACCAGGAAGACAACCCCGGAATCGCTGACGTGCCTCGGCAGGGCCTGCGCTCCGCAAATCAGGATCGACGCCGCGTAGCCAAGGCCGGAGAACACCTTAATCTCCATGGCCCGGCAGAGCGCAAAGTACTCCCGCAAGGCAAGCACCACGCCCAGCACCAAGGTCAGCAAAAAGAGCCACTTCGGTGACCAGCCAACCAGATAAAGGATGGGGGGAATCAGGAAAATGGCAGTCAGGGTACGCTTGAGCATGAGGTTGTCAGTTATCAGTCATCAGTATTCAGTCATCAGTCGTCAGTCCTCAGTATTCGGTTATCAGTCAGAATTAAAACGCTGTCGTTATTCGAACGCTCTAAGAATCCCAGCTAAGAGCTGATGACTGACGACTGATAACTGATGACTGAAAACTGACGGCTGATGACTATGTCAGTCCCAACCCGCCATAGCGGCGTTCGCGCTTCTGGAAGTCAATGATGGCCTGGAACAGGTCTTTCTGGGTAAAGTCCGGCCACAAGGTCTCCGTCACCCAGAGTTCCGCATAGGCCACCTGCCAGAGCAGAAAATTGCTGAGGCGCAATTCCCCGCTGGTGCGAATCAGCAGGTCAGGATCGGGAAACCCGCGCGTATAGAGATGGTCGCTCAGCATGGCCTCATCCACCTTGAGGGCGCCATTCTGTTTTGACTTCTCCAGCAGCTCCTGAACGGCATCCACCAGCTCGGCCCGGGCGCCATAATTCAGCGCCAGCACCAGCCGCATGCCGGTATTCTTGCGGGTCTTTTCCATCGTGTTGTGCAGATCATCCACCACCGGCTGGGGAAGTTCCTTGATTCTCCCAATAACCTCCAGGCGGATATTCTGCCGGTTCAGCTCCTCAATCTCCTTCTTCAAATACTGCCGCAGCAAGCTCATCAGCAGCTTCACTTCGGTGTGCGGGCGCTTCCAGTTTTCCACGGAGAAGGCGTACAGGGTGAGGTATTGAACGCCCACGCGCGCGGAGGCTTCCACGGCCTGGCGAACCGCACGGATGCCCGCGCGATGGCCGGCAATTCGCGGCAGTCGGCGGCGCTTGGCCCATCGACCATTCCCATCCATGATGATGGCGATGTGCTTGGGCAAGCGGTCGGGATCGATTTGTTTCAGGAGATCTTGATCGACAGGTTCTGTCTTCACTTGAACTCTGACCTTATACAATCTCAAGTAAATAGAAACCCTAGCACACCCGCTTATTTCCCGCAAGGTAGCACCGTACTCCTGCCTTTGGCTTGTGCATTGTGCCCTGGCCGTCCCGGCCATGCAGGAGCCGGCACGGACAAGATGCCCGTGTCACGAAGCCGGTCACCGGCAGGAGTGCCTCTGTCACACCTTCCCGTTGACTCTTTCAGGCGGACGCGATATTGTCACCGAGGCTTGAACCGTCACACAATCCATCAAGGCTAAAACTTAGCAGCGAAGCGGGAGACCAAAATGAAGATCTTTGGGAAGGACTTATCCGAGTACGTAAAATTTGAGACCGGATTTCTGGTTCTGGTCCTCGTGGTGGGCCTGGCCAGGCTGATCCTGTCGCTTGCCGGCGTCCCCAACGCGAACGTGAAATTTCTCAGCATCACCATCGTTTTTCTTCTGGGTACGCTCTACTACTCCATCAAGATCTTCACCAGCGGCTTTGGGAGCTACAAACAGATTCTGCCCGTCGTCGCCCTGCCCGTGATTCTGGGCAACATCATTATCATCGCCGGAATCGTCCTTGCGATCTTCACCCACAAAGACAACATCTTCAGCTCCCCCGAGTATGCCAACCACGTTGATGGCAAAAGCTGGGGCCACGTCGGCGGCCATGTGATAGCGACAATCGTCGTGCCGCTGATCCTCTGGGCGATCGGCTGCTGGTTCATGTTCATTGGCAAGAAAATGGACCGAGGGCGGCGTCCGGCTTAACGAAAAAGCTGGAAGAACAAGTCAAAGGTCAAAACTAAAACTACACTCACGATTTATCTGCTTAGAGTGCAGTAGCAGCAGCTACCGCCTATTCATACGATAAACACGCCAGCGCCACGCTACCGAAAGGCGGTAGCTGCTGCTACCGCACTCAAGGCGGGCTTTGCCCCGGCCTCGCGACAGCGTACATCTCAGCGGCAATCTGGTCAAAGAGCGCGTATTTGTCGTCGCCTTTCTGGTAAAGGTCAAAGTGGCTCTTCCCGGGGATAAAGGTGAATTGCGCTTTTCCGTTCAGTCGATCCAATAGGGCTTGCAGCCGGTGCGCCGCGTTATCCAGATAGAACGTATCTTCAGTTCCCACAAACAGATGAATCTTGCCGCGCAGATTGGGCGCGAGGGTGCTCCAATTTGCCTCGATGCGGTGGGCGATGTCGTAATGCTCACCCCAATAAGCCACCACCTTGGGATCAACGGCCCCCGTGGTGCGGTTGAACATCGGCAGCGGGCGGCCGTCCGGACCGCGCGGCGAGAAGACCCACTCAAACGACCCCACCTGGCCGCCGTAATCGCCCAGCGTGGCTTCAATGTGAGCCAACTGTTCCCACGTCCCCAACACAGCGCCGTGCATGCGAATGATCGGTTGCGCGCTGCCATCGGCGCGGTGGTAGATGTTGGCATCGGGGGCATAGAGGTCCACATTACTGAAGGCGTGGAAGTCACTGGGGTCAGGGGATGTTGACCATGTGCCGCCAAAGATCTTCGGGTACGCCGTTTGCATCCAGAGGGTTGCCCACCCGCCGGAGGAGTGCCCCTGCAAAAACCGTCCATTGACCCGCGCGTCCATCCGGTAGCGGCTTTCCAAATAAGGGATAAGTTCAGTCGTCAGCGCCGTGCCCCAGGGCCCATTATTCACACCGTCAGCAAATTCGTGCGTGCCCGTGGGACCGCTTTCATCCAGCAAAACCCAGACCATCTCCGGCATCTTTCCGCTCTTCATGCGCTCATACAAGACAGGGGCAAAGCGTTCACGAATTCGCGCCAAATTGCCGCCAAAGCCATGGGTGAAGTAGACGGTGGGATAGCGCTGCTGTGGATGCGCGCCATAGCCTGGCGGCAACAATACCCACGCCCTCATGTGGATTTCCCTACCCCAAAATCGGCTCAGCACAGGGGAGAGGAAGTCGATGGGCTGCAAGGCGGAGACCACGTCCGGAGACTTGCTGAGCGGGTCGGCAGGCTCGGGTTCCGTCAATGTAAGGGTGAGCTGCGGAGGCGGCTGCCGCGCGGGCTCCCACGCCGGGAGCGCCACCACATCGCTCTCCAAGTCTCCCGGTGCGCGGCCCAAATAGTTGTAGCTATGCGCAACGTCTAGAACCACCTGTGCCTCAAAATCTCCCGGCGGCGCGCTGGAGAGTGGCGCGGGAAAGACCGTGTCATCCGCATCGATGTCAACAGTCTTCCCGGGGGCGAGATGGAGAATCTCCCGCGCCGCAATGTAAGTCTTGGTCGGCTCCATCATGCTCAGGTCGACTTTCTTGTCTCCACGCCCCGGCGCGACAAACAGCAGCAATCGCCCGGATACCGGTTGCTGGAACTGCGGTCCCAAAGTGACGTGGAAGAAGAGGTGTTGGGGGGTAGCTGGTTGTTGGGCCCCGGCCAGAGAGGCGAAGAATAGGGCAAATGCAACAGACTCGGCCATCACGCGTTTAGAAAGTCTCATCTGTCCGCTAAGCTCCTTTGCCGCCGTCGGTTTCCGATCGCCGGGATTGTAGCGTCGATCTCCGATCGACGGGGATTGTAGCGTCGATCTCCGATCGACGACGGCGGTCGGAGACCGCCGCTACAGCGGGTTGCGCAAACATTTATGCCGCTCTGTAAGGCTGGGTGATAGATTCTCAGCCTGGGCGCGCGGAGTGCCAATAGAGCGCCGTCGCAGCGCACTCCACAAATAAAAGTCAGGTTTGGAAATTGCCCAGAGGGGATTCTAGACAGGGCCATTTGGCCTGTCAACTGTGACACAGCCACTCCTGGCTGTGTCCTTCTGGAGGGCCAGCGATGGCCCAGCCCCAAAGCCGGCGCAAGCGGAATGGGGCGTGAAAAACCAGCCCGGGCAAAAGCATTTCACGCAAAGGCGCAAGGTCTTAAAGGGCGCAAAGCGAATAAAAGTGTTGTTCTTTGCGATCCTTTGCGCCTTGGCGTCTTTGCGTGAGAATGTTTTCTTACAGCCTCAAAGCCGTTCAATGACGCGCGGGGGACGCATCAGCAAGCCCCGTTCGGGCTTGTTTGCAGCATGCTGCCTCCTGCTTTCTGTCTTCTGCCTTCTGCCTTTACGATCCCGGCAGTTTGCCCGGCAAAACCGTGGTGATGGCCAGCATGGCCGTGAGGACGATCATCACAATGCAGGTTGCCCAGGCGATGATGTTGAAAAAGCGGCTGTTCTTGTACTTCCCCATAATGTCTTCGCGGTTGGTGAGCTGAAGCATGAAGATAACAACGAAAGGCAGCAGCACACCGTTGGCCACCTGTGAGAGCAGGATGATCGGCACCTGCTGGTCCTCATTCAGCAGCACCACGGCCAACATGCCCAGGAAGATCAGGCTGGTGTAGAGCCAGTAAAATGCGGGAGCTTCGTTGAAGTTCTTATTGATTCCGGATTCAAGTCCCAGACCTTCGCAAACGTAGTAGGCGGTGGCGAGCGGCAGGATGCAGGCGGAAAACAGCGAGGCGTTGATCAGTCCCAGCGCGAATAGTCCGCTGGACGCAGGGCCTGCCAATGGGCGCAGGGCCATGGCGGCGTCTCCCGCATCCTTAATGTCGCGGTGGCCGGTCATATAGATGGTGGCGGCGCAGGCCACGATGATGAAGAACGCCACCACGTCCGTCATGATGCAGCCCACAATCACATCCATGCGGGAATAGATGTAATCCTTAATCTTCACGCCTTTTTCCACCACGGCGGACTGAAGATAGAACTGCATCCACGGAGCGATGGTGGTCCCCACCAGTCCGATGACCATGTAAAGGTAGCCGGAACCAAATTGGAACGAGGGCTTTACAGTGGCCACCAGCGAACTGGTCCAATCCGGATGCGCCAGGAAGCATGAAACCGGGTAGGCAAGATAGATGACGCATGCCGCCAGGAAGACCTTCTCCACGTACCGGTAACTTCCCTTCACCACCAGCAGCCACACAAAGATGGCGCCCAGCGGCACGGCGATGAAGCGGCTCATGTGAAAGACCGACGTGCCGGAGGCGAGGCCGGCAAATTCCGATACCGTGTTCCCCAAATCGGTGATGATCAGCAGGACCATCAGGATGAACGTGGTGCGGAAGCCGTACTCCTCGCGAATCAGGTCCGCCAGGCCTTTGCCCGTGACCACACCCATGCGCCCCACCATCTCCTGCACGATAATCAGCGCGACGGTGATGGGAATGAGCGTCCAGAGCAGCGAGAAGCCGTACTTGGCTCCCGCCACCGAATAGGTGTAGATGCCGCCCGCGTCGTTATCCACATTGGCCGTGATGATGCCCGGCCCCAGGACCGACATGAAGATCAGCAGCTTGACCCCAATGTTTTTGAACCGCTTGCTATTCACGGCCATGAAAAACTCCAAAGAGCAGTGACGTGTGACTTGTGACGTGTGACGAGCAGAAAAGCAGTGAAGAGTGATGAGTGAAGAGTGACGAGCAGGCGCCTATGATTTGACGATTTCTGCCACTTTATTCGTCACTGCACTTTTTTTACTGCCCACTTTTTATCTGCCCACCACTTGTTCCTGTTCTATTGCTCGTTACTTATCACTTATCACTCTTCTACTGCTCGTCACACGTCACAAGTCACATGTCACTTCTTATTAATCACTTGCTCCAGCACGTCGTCAGCGGTGACGATTCCCAGCAGGTGGCTCTCCTCATCCACGACGGGAAGTGACATCAGGTTGTATTTGTGGAAGAGGCCCACGACGGACTTTACACTCTGCTGCGATTGAACGGAGATCAGGTCCTCCGTGGAGAGGTCGGCCAGTGGCGAAGTGGCCGTGGCCAGGACAATCCGCCCAATCGCCACCGCCCCTTTCAGCACCGCATCATCGTCAATCATGTAGATCTGCTGAATGGCCTCAATATGGCCCTCAAAATTCCTCAGAGCCTCAATGGCGCCTTCCACCGTGGCGGACTCATGCACCACAACATACTCGGTGGTCATGATGGAACCGGCCGTGTTCTCTTCGAAGGCCAGAAGTTCGCGGACCTCCTGGGCTTCATCCTTCTCCATGTCGGCAAGGACTTCAGCGGAAGTTTCCGGCGAAAGTTCGTTCAGGACGTCGGCCGCCTCATCGGGAGGCATCTCTTCCACGATGTCAGCCGCCTTCTCCGTGGAGATGCTTTCCAGCAGATCGGCCTGCATCTTGGTGGGAATCTCGGAAAGGGCGTGGGCGGCGGTCTCATCGTCCAGGGACTCGATCAGCGCTTTCTGTTCGTTGTAGCTCAGTCCTTCCAAAATGTCAGCGATGTCGGCGGGGTGCAGCTCAGCCAGGCGGTCGTACGAGATGCGCAGCTTCACGCGGCGTGCCGGATCGGATTCAATGAGATTCACAAATTCCCACTGGATGGTGCGATTGGAGAGCGAGTTTGAGATCAGGCGGATCCGGTGCTTTGACATGGTGCCCTGAAGCAGGCGGCGCACGGCGGCGGCCAGGCCCACATTCACGGCGATAATGCGCAGTTCGGTGTGGCCGTCGACGGGCTCAATGTCAAAGTCCACGTCATTTACCCGCACCACCTTGCGGTTATCCACGTCGATGATCTGCTGGTCAAGAACATCGTGCTTGATTCGGATCAGGCCCTCATCCAGGGCGTAACAGCGAATGTCATCGCGGGAGACGTTGGTCTGGCCGGCGCGCACGGAGATGGACTGGATCTGCGTGAAGGCGATGCACTGAAGCGCCTTTTGGGGCGTGCGGATCAGATAAGAGGCCACGCGCGCCCCCTTGTTGCCGGGGTCAACGCACAGATCTTCAACTTTGCCCAGGAACTCACCCTTGACGCCGTACATCGGTAGATTCTGAAGCTCGGTGAAGTAGATCATCATCGTCCTCCCCTGCCGCAAGCCGGGCCGGTGCGGTCAAAATCCAGGATTGACGGCACAACCCTGAAATTGTCCCGCGAAAATCGCAAGTCCTTTTCGATGAGCCCTCACGAATTAACCCCAGGCAATAACATTCCCCAACCTGTGCCCTGCCACTCTTGATGTTTCCATGCAGCATTTGCAAAAAAAATGCGCCCCGCCGCAGGATTCATTGTTAACAGCTCTTATTAAGTGCCAAGTGGGTAGATGTCAAGCAAAAACGCCGCTATGCGCCCTGCGGCCTCAAAAGTCGGATTGCGGCTACTCAACGGTTCACAAAAAATTGAGCGCAAAAGCAAAACGCCCCTCGGAGCAAAACTCCGCAGGGGCGTGAATGGAAGACCCGGCGATGAAAACCGGCCTTCTCAAACCTCCGAGTGAGAGCTTTGGCTCCACACAACGTAGTGTCCCCTGCTTCGGAACAGCCACCTTAGGCAAAGCCTTAATCCGGCCATGCCTGCTCTACCCGTTGGCTCGTCTCCGAGTTTCCGGGCAGTGGCTTGTGTTTGCGTGGTAACCTCGCCTAACGAGGCTGAAACTTTTTCCCGCGGCATCCGGCCCCAATCGGCCGGGGTGGAATGCCGCTCCTCTCCCATATAGCAGCGCGACATTTGCCCTGTCAACAAAAATGGTAAACGTCCGTTTGACTACCCCCAAACATTCTCGTCCATCCCAGATTTCGCCAATGTGACAGCACTATGACAATTCCCGCCGCGGTCATCGCTGCGGCTGTCGCTCAAACTGCGCACCAACTCGATTTTCCATTTAATCAAACTTCGGGTTGGGGCTTCTGCCAAGTCGATGGATTCCCTACCCCTTATTTTGCCAGCGCTTTGGCAATCTCGCGACAAAACGCCGGCAGATCCGTCGGCATGCGCGAGGTGATGAAATTCCGGTCCACCACCACCTCCTGATCGACGTATTCCGCCCCGGCGTGAATCATGTCATCCTTGATCGCCTTGTAGCAGGTCACCTTGCGGCCGCGCAACACATCAGCCGAGCAGAGCACCCATCCCGCGTGGCAGATTGCCCCAACAATCTTGCCGGCTTTGTCCATCTCGCGCACGAAGTCGAGCATGCGCTTATCCTGGCGAAGAATGTCCGGCGCCCATCCACCTGGAACGATCACGGCGTCGAAATCCGCGGCGCGAACGTCGGCAATCGACACGTCCGACACCACTGGATATCCCTTTTTGCTGGAATAGGTTTTGCCCGCTTCCGCGCCCACGGCCACGGTTTCCGCGCCATCTTCGCGAAAACGCAACAGTGGATACCAGATTTCCATCTCCTGATAGAGATCCGCCGCCAAAACGGCAATCCGTTTGTTTTGCAAGCTCACTGTGGTCCTCCCTGAACAAAATTGAGCAATGATGGTATCATACAGAAGTCGACTTGGGCGTTCGGTGCATCCAATAGCTGTGCTAAAGCCTTACCCTGTGGGATTTTAGGCGAATCGTGGCTTTAGCGCGCCGTTTCCACGACATTAACGACTTAATGGCCGGTCACCTTGAACGCAACGCTTTCTTGATTCGAACATTTCAGGTAAAATAGGTAATATTGTCCGACTGCCCCTCACCGGGCATCTTGATTTCTCGTCCATCGGAGGACAGTTATGTCATCGGTTATGAAAACGCTCTTCCTGAATCCCCCGAGCTTTGAGGGTTTTGACGGAGGAGCCGGCGCGCGTTGGCCCGCAACCCGCGAAATCGCCTCCTTCTGGTACCCGGTTTGGCTGGCCTATCCCGCCGGAATGCTGCCCGGCAGCCGCCTGCTGGACGCCCCGCCCGCCAAGGTTTCCAAGGCGGAAACCATCAAGATTTCGAGCGAATACGATTTCGTGGTGCTCTTCACCTCCAATGTGGGTTTTATGGCCGACGTCGGCATCGCCCGCAAGATGAAGGAGTTGAAGCCCGACCTGAAGATCGCCTTCGTGGGCCCCGACGTTCAAACGCGCCCTGCCGAGTGCCTCCAGGCCAGCCAGGACATTGACTTTGTCGTCCGCGGTGAGTTTGACCACCCCGTGGTGGAATTTGCCCAGGGCAAGCCGCTTTCTGAAATCGCCGGCGCCAGCTATTGGAAGGACGGCAAGATTGTCCACAACCCTTCCCGCCCCGCCATGGAGACCGAGGAGCTTGACAAGCTGCCCTTCGCCACTGAGGTTTACAAGCGCGACCTGCAAATCGAGAATTACAACATCCCTTTCCTGCTTCACCCCTACGTCTCGTTCTACACCAGCCGCGGATGCCCTGCCCTGTGCACCTTCTGCCACTGGCCGCAGACGCTTTCCGGCCACGCCTGGCGCGTGCGCTCAACGGACAACGTGGTGACGGAATTCAAGCAGGCCATGAAGCTCTTCCCCCAGGCCAAGGAATTCTTCTTCGACGACGACACCTTCAACATCCGCAAGGACCGCGTGCTGGACGTCTGCTCCAAGCTGAAGCCGCTCGGATTCCGCTGGTCCGCCAACGCCCGCACCCACACCGATTACGACACGCTGAAGGGCATGGCCGACGCCGGTTGCCGCCTTCTGATTGTGGGGTTTGAGTCCGGCGACGCCCAGATTCTGAAGAACATCAAGAAGGGTACGACCCCTGAGATGGGCCTCAAATTCATGCAGAACTGCAAGAAGGTGGGGATCATCGTCCACGCCGACTTCATCATCGGCCTGCCGGGCGAGACCAAGGACACCATCGCCAAGACCATCGACTACGCCAAGGAGCTTGACGCCGACACCGTGCAGGTTTCCGTAGCCCACGCATATCCTGGAACCGAGCTCTACCAGTGGGCCGCAGCCAACGGCTACCTCGCCACCGAGCAGCGCTCTGACACCACCGGCCACCAGCTTCCCCACCTTGTCTATCCCGGCCTCAGCCTGGAAGAGATGATGGCGGGAATGAACACCTTCTACGATTCCTATTACCTGCGCCCGCACGTGGTCTGGCGCATCGTCAAGAAAGCGCTGTGGGATTCCCATGAGCGCAAGCGTCTCTACGGCGAAGCGGTGGAGTACCTGCGCGTCCGCTCCGAGCGCTGGAAGTATGTGCGCAACGGCGCCACGCAGCCCGGAACCGCCAGCCAGCCGCTGCACCCGTAGCCTCGTAATTTCGCCAGTTCCGGCGCATTTGGAACCGGCGAATCCTGGCGCGTTTGGAACCGAAGTATCCGGGCGCATTTGGAACCGACGTGTCCGGGCTCATTTGAAACCGAAGTATACGGGCCCTTTGAAAACCGCCCAGCGACTTGAAGATTAACGTCGCTGGGCGGTTTTGCTTTTGGGGATGCGCCCCGCGGCGTGAAGATTAACGTCGCTGGGCGGGTTTGCTTTTGGGGATGTGCCCCGCGGTGTGACTTGATCGCCCGGGCCACAGTCGGTGCGATTTTTCCTCATCCGATTACCGTAGTGGAGAAGTTTGGTCTTGGCGCGTGCGAGATAGGCGCGGCGATCGCCGCGCCCCGTCCGTAGCGGCGGGTTTATCCCGCCACATTGTAGCGTCGCCCCCGGCCCGTAACGGCGGCCAAATTTGTCCCGATTTAATCGCGCCGCCGCCAGGCTGTAGCGTCGATCTCCGATCGATGCCGGTCGTGTGGGCGCGCGATCGCAGCGCCGCCTCCGTAACGGCGGGTTTATCCCGCCACATGTAGCGCCGACCTTCAGGTCGGCACCTGTCGCGTTCGGGAATCGAAACTGAAACGGTCCTGATTTCGCGGCAAGGGGTCCTGACGTAGCGCCGACCTTGAGGTCGGCACCTGTCGCGTTCGGGAATCGAAACTGAAACGGTCCCGATTTCGAGGCGAAGGCTCCGGGCTCAACCCGGCCCTACGGCCCCCCACCCCCGGATTTTCGCCCAGCGCATTCGAATAGTAGGGGCGGTTCCCGACCTGTTCCGATCTGGTCGGGAACCGCCCCTACGGAATTTCCGCCTCCCCCAATCACCACTCCGCGCCAACCGGCCCGGCTTTTGGAATCTTGAATCTGTGATTCTCCGCCAGCGCCCCTCAGAACATGGATAACTCGCCCGCGTTGCAACTTGAGCCGGGGAATCAGGAACCGTGCCTGTCCCTGTTCGCCCCAAAAGACGGGGTACATTCCTTCGTTTGTAAGGTAAACCTGAAAGGCAGGAACGACAATTCAGCGGTTACGTCACCCTTCTTATGGACAGCGTATAGTATGGTTACTACAATGAAGAGGATATCCAGTAGGGTCAACACGAAACACGAGACTAGGTATGTCATCCTACCTCCAAAGCCTGACAACTTCGGATATCTGACTTCCGTCAGAGTTACTCGACTTCCGCCGAGTTCGGTCGTTCACAATGACCAGCGCAAAGAGCTTTGTCGAAATTGCCGCTCACAACTTCTTGTTCTTACCGGGCACCACCAAGCCAGCAGTCCCTTTGGTGTATGGCAAAGGTGAGACGTCACCAGTTCCTTTAGCGCTATTGAAAGCCGGCGCACGCGGGGGGGCCCCCATACCAGCGACCATGCCCGTCGAGAAGGGCGGCGGTCCGTCCACGATTCGACCGGCCTCATCTAGGCCATCGAACGTCGGCGGGAGTGGGATTGCGTCTGCTCTCTTAACAGTTTTGTCGATTCTCCCTGCGAAGGCGCTAATTGCCGTCGATATTTCTCGTCCCTTTGCCGATACGCTAATCGCCATCGATAATTCTTGCATTTGTTTTAGCTTCTTGGTGATCTGGTCTGTGAAATCGACCACGTCTTTGACTAGGTTTTCGAGTAGTTCGGGGACCCTGTCGATTGCCTGAAGTCGCAGATAGCGAGGCGCATCGTTGAAGAGCCATTCATCTGTGGTATTGTCATTTTGGGGAATACTAAAGTCGCCAGAAACGCATCGGACGGCGATGCCCCAGCGGTTGCCGACCTTCGCGTATCCCACGTCGAAGTTTTTCCACTCTGGGGGCTCTTCCCATCTTGCAAATGAAACCCAACTCGAAATCCCCAAGTTGAGGCCTTTGAGGGAAGAGTCGAGTTCGCCAACGATTTTACCCAATTGGTCTGAGACTGTGTTTAGATTCGCTGCCGCATTAGCCAGCTTTTGGTAGGATGCTTGGGCTCTCGCAATCGGAGAGTCGTTTTCAGGGGGCATATTACACCTCTAGGCCCGACAGGCATTGAGTTCTACCTCCAGCTTCCGCCGGAGTCAAGTTGGCTTCCACCAACTCATCTCCTCTATTTTACCGCATGAATACTGAATTTGTCAACCCCCCTTCCCTGATTTGTCTATTGGGGGATATGGCGTCAGGAATCTCTCTTATTGCGAAAAGGTACCGGAAACGCTCCTGTTCTCTGTTGTCCTGCCCTTACAGTTGTCCTTTCCTACTGCCACCTTCTCTTCGACTCTCACTGAACCCGCTTTGACTTAGGCGGACCAAAACCGCCAAGGTTCCTTCCTGCGGCTGGGCCGATTACTGACTCAACCTGCCTTTCGGCATAAGCCTCAATTATGCAGCGAAGGAAGGTTTCGTTGATTTGAACATCCGTCGAAAATCTCTCGTAGTCGATGGGCGAACCGTAAAGTGATTCGACAATTTGGCGAAGCGCTCGCGGCTTCTCTGCGGGAACCAACACTTCCTTTGGCTCATGGGTACGCCATCCCCTAGAACTCAGCTGCTGGAAGAGATATTTGTACTTCCTTGGCGTGATTATGCCAAGGTTTTTCGCCCGAACGATCATCGCCTGAATTGAGACTCCCCAGCGGGGTTTCAACTGTAGAAATGTCTCTAGTGTGACGGGCGGCAGAATTTCTTCTCTCATCGCAACCTCTGGCAGGAGGAATTCAGCCGCGAAAGAATAGGCCTGTTCCTCGATCTTATCTAGTTCTCCTGCGAGAGGCTTATGCATGACAAGGTGCCCTAATTCGTGCGCGACGCTAAACCTCAGCCGGTCGCCAGCCTTTCCACCGGAGAAGAAGACTATAGGCTGTTGTTGAACCACTCCAGCCCAGACAGAAAACGCATCGCAGTCCTCGAAAGGCTTCTGGCTCGCAATTACTACCACACCAGCCCTTTCAAGGAGATTAATGAGGTTTGGCACCGGGACATCGGGCGAAAGGCCCAACTCGCTACGAGTTATTCTCGCAGCAAGCAAGGGATCATCTCCAATTCCGCTCGGAAGGCGAATAGCGAGTTGTTTTAACCGTGCCTTATCATGTACCGAGCGAAAAAGGCCGTATGCAACCTGCGTGTAACGGTAGACTTCCGTGCGTGCGGTGCTTGTAATCTTGGCGTGTGCTCGAAACAGTAACGACCCTGCTGGGAAGTCGTAGTCGGGTTGCCGGGTGAAAAAGCCCAGAGCGAACCCAGTTATGAACGATAGTTTGCCAAGGAATTCTATGGAAGCGTTGATTTTCCCACTTTCAACCTGGGCGACGTAGGGCTGTGTCACCCCGAGCGCTCCCGCAAGTTCAGTCTGAGTCCAGCCGTTCAGCTCCCGCACCTGTTTCACCCTGTCGCCGTATATCATTTGTCGTGTCTGTCCCCCTGATTCCGTCATCGGCCTCTCTTAACTCAAATGGTATATCCAAATCTACAGCCCGAACTGGTGGGTGAGCCAGTACCTGGGGACGCACCCAGAATGGCTTATCCCAGTATGTTTCGAACGGAGACGAGTCATTACCACCAGACTTTGGCAACGACAAGCCCAGCATAACCAGGTTGTAATCATCGGAAACCGTCCAGTGCACGATAACGCCCCAGGGGCTCGCCTCCTCCATTTCGTCCTCCATCCCCGGAAGCGGCAATTGTTGCGAATAGAATTTATTCCTCGCCTGAGAAGGGCCAGGCGGCGGGATACACCCATTTTCTGACTTTAGGATGCGAACGGAAAATTCGCTCGTCCGTAGACATAGGCCATTGTTCGCCAACTGCTCTGGCTTGTATCCCGGTTCGTCGGTTACGTCTTGCCTTCTTTCACGCAAATAGGCCTTCGCCTTGTGCCGAACCAAGCTCGGAGCGAGGCACCGATCAATCGACTCATCCTGCCAGTCACAATATTCTTGTACATGGGCGGTCCCTCTTTCCAATGCTTGCCGGATGACGAGAAGGACTGTGCCCAAAGTCTCGTGCGCGCTTTCAAACGTCGGAGGGATTGTTCTTTTCATTGGCATAATATAAGTCCAAAAAGGACAAAGGTCAAGTATTTTCTTTGGGGCAGCCAAGTCGTGAGCGGGGGTAGCGAGGAATTGTGCGCCTTCGGCACTACTCCGCGGCTCGCATTGCGATCCAAAACAAAGTAGAGGCGGCTTTATGCTGCCTTCTGGTTGACGCGCGGTCGCGTGCCACCCAAGTGGGGCGTCTCGATTAAATTAGGACCAGTTCCGTCGCCACTACGCCCAGGCGTTTGGCGGGTGTGGTAGGGGCCGGGGCAAGCCGGCCATGGCAAAGGCGATTGCGGCCTTTGGAGTGCGGTCGCGGCTGGCGACGACTCCTGCCGTTGGGAGACTGCGATCGCCCGCAGGGATATTACGCAAATACAGCACAGCCCTAACGATTCAGGCCGATGGGCGGGAGGGCGGTTCGCGAACCGCCCCTACGTGGCGTAATGGCGGGTTTATCCCGCCACCGGGCACGCGGCAGCGAACTGCGGGCTGGCTCAGGATTAAGCCTTGCAACGCCGGCATCGACGCGCATCTTTTGACCGACTCGCAGAGCGTTGCTCTGAGCCCACCTGCCCGCCGGTAGCGCGAACTGTGTCGACGCATCCCCGCCTAAAATCTTGCGTCCAAGCCGGGTTTACCGTATTCTGAGTCGCATGGAGATACAACTTACCCCCGAGACGGAAAAGAGGCTCCACGCTCTCGCCGAGCAAAGCGGAGGCGCGACGGTGGAGGAGCTTGTGCGGGACGTCATCGAGGAATATTTAGGCGATCTTGCCGAGGCGCGGCAAACGCTGGACCGTCGCTATGACGACCTCGAAAGCGGCAGGGTAAAGCCTGTCCCCGGCGATGAAGTGGTCGCCCGGCTTCGGGCCAGGAGCGCGGCCTACCGGGCGAACCGCAATGAGCGCCTGTGATTTCCACCCCGAAGCTGAAAGCGACCTTAACGCCATCTGGGATTACATCGCCGAAGACAATCCTGATGCCGCTGACCGGACGATTGACAAAATTGTAGCCGCCATCGAGGCGCTTGTTCCCCTACCCCATCTGGGCCACCGCCGTCCCGATCTTACTTCCCGCCCGTTGAGATTCATTACCGCGCAGAATTATCTGATTGCCTACGCCCCGGACAAGAAACCGTTATGGGTTGTCGCCGTTATGCATGGACGCCGCAGCCCCCGCTTGATGGCCGCGATCCTCAGGGGCAGAGAGTAACGGGGCGCTTCAAATTCGGCCCTGGTAACCTCAGGCTGCCGTGTCGACTGACGGTTATTCTGGAAGCCCGCCTTCAGCTGGTCTCGCCCGTAGACTTGCTGCATATCCTGCCAGCCCGCGAAGCGGGCGAAAGACCGTAGCCCATGGCGTGAGCCGTGGGAAACAGTCGGCCCACGCCCCCCCCCCAGCCCCTTTAGGGGCGAAAGAAATCACACCCAGATGTAACGCTCATCGTAGCGAGCGCCGTTCTTCTTGAGGAAGGCGATCAACTCCTCCTGAAACGTCACGCGGCGGTGATGTTTTTCCTGGTCGCCGATATAGCTTGTGACCGATGGCGCCATGGAATGGCTGACGCTGAACGCGCCATAGCCGGCTTGCCAGTCAAAACCGGCAAACCGCCGTTCGCGATGCACCCAGCGCGACGAATTGGTCTTGATCAAACGTAAAGCGTCGGATGTCGCCAGGGTCGGCGGCAGCGAGCATAGAAGGTGGACGTGGTCGGGT
>Ga0302320_10004888_pt1 | contig 30235 bp, 30 predicted proteins | sample Bog_T0_3_FD_202130 | JGI IMG/M metagenome (GOLD analysis project Ga0302320, IMG submission 202130) | Peat permafrost microbial communities from Stordalen Mire near Abisko, Sweden - Bog_T0_3 | ecosystem: Environmental > Terrestrial > Soil > Wetlands > Peat | place: Sweden: Abisko, Stordalen Mire... | reverse complement strand
AAGGTCTTGATCGAGGTCCGCGATGCCGGCAGCATCGCCCAGGCGGCGCCGGGCGACCCGGTGCGCCAAAGCCAGTACAGCCGCCAACTGCGGGAACTGTCTGAATTCTTCGGCTGCGAGGTCGCTCAGCGGCGCGGGAAGATCCTCAAGCTGACGGCCCAGGGAGAGCGCCTGGCCGAGCTGGCGCGCGAGCATTTGCGCTCGCTTGATGATTTCCGCTCCGAATGCCGCGAGGAAAGCGTGGCCTTCACGATTGGCGCCGGCGACAGCCTGATTCAATGGCTCGTCATTCCCCGGCTGGGGAAAATCATGGACGCATTTCCCGGGACCCGCTTCGCGACCAGCAACCTGCGCACGAATGAAATTGTCAAGCAGCTCACGGAGTGCCGGCTTGATTTCGGCATCATCCGAAAAAATGCCGTCGCGACGGGGTTGAAGGCCGTGTCGCTGGGAATGGTGACCTATGCGGCCATTGTGCCCAGTGCCCTGATGCGGCGGAAAAAGAAAATCACGCTGCAGCAAGCGCTCGCGGAACTGCCGCTCGCGACCCAGACCACCGACGGTCAGTTTACCTCAGGTCTCCGTGAAATCGCCAAGTCTTATGGCGTGCCCGTGGTGCCTGTGCTCGCCTGTCAGTCATTCCCGCAAACCATGGCCGCAATCAAAACCGGCAGATTCTGGTCCATTGTCCCGGAGATGGCGGCACGCGATCTGCCGCCGGACTCCGTCCACCAGATTTCCGACGACGCGCTCCGGTCGCTTGCGCGAGAGGCGATGTTGGCATGGAACCCGCGGCTGGTGCGAATCCGCCCCGGAGCAACTAAGGTTGCAGCCGCCCTTCATGCAACACTGCGAGCGATGCGGTCGTGACCAGCGGCCAGCCGGGTGCCCAGGCCGGAGCGACTTTCTCGATATTCGTCGATCGCGGATTCAGGCCGGTATGGGCGGCACAAGTCGAAGCAGCGAACATCCGCTCGCGGACGACTGACCGAAATTCGCAAAAAGCTACCTGACATGGACATGCTCCTGGGTGCACAGCAGATGCTTCTTGTGCGGCCTAAAAATCCAAGAAATAGGATTAAAAACTTACTGAAATGACCTACTTTGCTGTGCGTCGAAACTGACTGTCGGCGTGATTGCTCGAGAGAGTCTCACCGTCGCCACGGACGGACTCAGGCTCTACGGCCCACCGATTAAGGGCGTGCCTCCGAATGCAAGGCACGAAGGTCACGTCGACGGCAGGAACAAGAAGAAGCAGCAACAACAGGCGCCGCAGGGCAAAGGGAAGCAACCCTTTGACCCCTTGTTCCGGCTCAACCATACCTGCGCAAAGATCCGAGCTGACCTGTCGCGGATGGCTCGCAGGAGGACCTGGGCGACAACCAAGCGTATGTGGGCGCTCCAAAACCACCTCGATATTTACATCGCCTACACCAACGGCTACGATTTCGGCTGATCGCGCCTTGGTCAGTCAAAACGTCAAAACCTTCTGGCTTATCTGGAGCGCCTCATCCTAATCGGCCGAATTCACTCCACTTCCTCGCCGACGGCGGTATGGTGGGACTCAAGGAAGGTCAGCACTAGGGGTCCCCGACCGCAGACCGTAAAATCTCCGAACCGCTTGAACCAATACCCGCGCCCCACGGTGGGGTTGGAGTCCATCCAAACCTGAAGTTGCTGCACCCCGTCCACGCTGATCCGGCCTTTTTGCACTCCCACGAGCAGGTGATTGAAGACCGCCAGAGGCAGGTCCGAGCGTTTAAGCTTGGGCATGGGCCAGGCGGGTGAGGCGGCTGGCGGGTTTCTTTACCGGGGAGCCATCCAGTTTGGCCATATCCACTGGGCGGCCGTAGAAACCCTCGAGTATTTGCTGGCGGAGGGCATCGCCGCTGGCCCGGTTCGGGGCGGCAGCCAGGCGTGCCACCAAGGGGTTGAGTTCCGCGACAGGGCGCTGACGGACGACCAGCTGGGGATCGAGGTTTAGGGCTGCGGTCACCCGGGTCAGAGTGCGCAGGGTAATCCCGAGGTCGGAAGGATCCAGCAGGCGCTGGATGATGCGGCGGTTGCAGCCGACGACGGCAGCTGCGGCGGTCACGCTTAGGGACGAGGCGGTCATGAAACTCTGCAGAGCCGCGGAGAGGGTGGACTTCATGTCCCGAGCGGTGTCTGTGGCAAGGTTATGGGACTTGGGCGCGGGGCGTTTACTGATGGTTGATCGCATGCTAGGAAGGTGCGACAAAATTGTCCCAGTGTCAAGCGATGATCGGGGTCCGCCTCAACTCCGCCAGTAGGTCACCAAGGCGGCGTCGAACGCCTCGTTGTCGACTGCGCAGCACATCACAGCGACACATCGAGGGCCGGTAAAGTGCCTATGCAGGAAACCGAAAGCACAGCAAAGTAGGCCATTTCAAAAAACTTGGGTTAACCTTGCCATTGCGAGACCGATGGGGTTGCCCCAATCGGCTTTCCCGGGGGCAGAACATCCTACCTTCCCTACGAGCCTTCGACATGCCGGCGAACCCGTCCGCCGCATGCCGCACATCGGCCGTCCAGCACAATGTCACCGCCGATTTCGCAGACACAGTAATCGACGATCCTGACTCCCGTCCGGCATTGAACGCACCAGACCGCAGCCAGAATCCGCTCCTGTGCGGCAGGCGGAATGCGCGCCCACAACAACTCGGCCTTAAAACTCGGTTTTCCATCCGGCATGGTTCGGTGCGGCGCCTGCCAGGATGCGCCTCTTGCGGGTGCTGCGCAAGCGCCCGGAGGCCCCGCCGCCGGAAGGGACATGTCCCTTCCCCTGAAATCTCCCGTCAGGCGCCGCCCGGAGCCTGCGTGCTGGCACCAGCCCTTCGATCCATCCTGCCGCGTTGATGGTCGGCTTTTTTCCGTTCGCAGGTCGCTCGGGCCGGACTTTGACCGGCAAAAGCCTTCTCTGCACCTGAATTGGCTGGATATGCCGGCGATGGCAGAATGATGGGCGCCCGCATCTTCAGCAGTTGGTGAGACGCTCGAGCTCCTCCCGCTGGGGAGGCGTGGCAAGCCGCGAAGCGGCTTCGATGTGCTCCGCTCGGCGGGTCCTGTCGAACCCGTCAATCGTGTCGATCGCGCGGCGCGCGAACTCGGCGGGATCGCAAGTTTTCGAGAGGCATTTGAACCACGCCCGCATGACTGCCGGCCAGTCTATCCCGAACATCCACACTCCTCCCTCGTCCGCAAAGAAGACGATCTCGTCGTTGCCCTCGTCAACGGATTGAAGCAGGGCGAAGATGACGTTCAGCGCCGAATGCACCTCCGCCAGATCCCCTGCCTCCGCCTCCGCGACGCAACGGTTCAGCAGCCGGCAGCATTCGGCAATGAAGGCCCGGGTTCCCTTGGACAGGTCGGTGCAATTCTTCGAATTGACGGAGAAACTGACGTAGAAGCCGCCCCGGCGGGCCTCCGCGTCGAAAGCTTGGACATCCTGCAGAAGGCTCCTGTTTTGCCCGGCTTCAGGGCAACGGGGTTCCATCCGGACAAACCGGGCGGCGAGAGCCGCAAGCTCGGCCTCGGGAAGCAGGTCGATCGCCTCGTAGAGCATGAAAAAGACATACTGGTCGTCCATTTTGCGGATCGCGGCGCGCAGCTTGCCTCGGTCGGTTGCGGGCGTGGGAGTACTCATGCGGGTGGCGGGGCAATGGCCGGCTTCCCCGGCCGGATGCTCGCCGCGCGCCCCTTCTGGCGGACCGGCGCACAGCGCGAGAGAATGACCTTCCAGCCGTTCCGGGCTCCGGCTGCGTCCCTTACGATGCCCGCGACCTCCGCTGGGTCGACGCGCTTGTCGGAAATGCGAACGCTTGCGGCAAATTCCCAGGCGAGCCGGCGGCGATCGGCCGGGCCCTTGGCGCGCTCGAGAAGCCGCGAGTAGGCCTCGCAGCTGTACGCAAAGGTCTCGCGCCTGCAAAAGTCGATGTCGAGCAGCCATTCGCGCTTCCGTTTCTCGGGCAGTCCCACCGTGCGCCGCTTGCAGTTGTGGAATATGTGCGCGGCCTCGTGCACGATGAAGTCCGCAAAAGGGTCCTTCTCGCTGAAATAGTCCGGCGAGACATAGCACGTCATGTGCTCGTTTAGGCCGACGACCGGCTCCGCCTCATCGCCCAGGAGAGCCGCTCCCAGACTTGCAAGGTGGAGATTGGCGATAGCCCAGGCTGAGCTGTCAAAGCCGTGTTCCAATATGATCTGCTCGATGTTGTCGCCCGTCACGAAGACAACCGAGCTCTCTAGGACGGCAAGAATCGCGTCCCATTCGGCCTGTGGAAACAGGCCCCGGACCATGGGGGTCACCTTGCGGCGCGTGAGCGCGACCATGTCGCCATTCCCAATTGATCCGTGGGTGCGCGGGCCCGCCAAGCGCCTGACCTCCCTCACCAACGCCTTTCGCAGTTGCCGACTGGCGCGCTCTGCGCGCTCGAGCACATCGCCCGCCCAGGCCCGATAAAGCGGATCTGAATCGCCGGTCCGCAGATACCGCTCGATTTCCGCGGCGACAGGGTCCGGATCCTTGTTCATGCGCCGACGATAGAACCCTGCCCGGTCCGATCACGACAAAAGTTTGCTCCCTGCGGTCCTGCGGCGCGGCAGGAAGGGGGAGCTCTCAGTCCGCCAGGCGGTTCTTCGACGTTCCTCGCTCGATAATCTTGCCTTGTCCGCAGTCCCGACGGGCGGAGGCCTGTACGAACAGCCCCTGCCCCGGCGGGCTTTTCTTGGGGCAAAGCCGGCCGATTGTGCCCAGGCAGCCTATCTCTTCCAAAACTCCGCCAGCAGAAACGGGACCTTCTCCTAAAGCCGGATGATGGTCCGTTATTTTTTCCCGGCCCTGGGCTCAAACCACGGCATGCGGCCAAGCCGGATCAGAACCCAAAGGAGAATGATGGCGGCCAGGTTGATGGCCTGGCTTGCGACGTAGGGCAGCCGCCAGGTCAGCGAGTACAGGGCGACTGAGAGAAGGATGCAGGCCGGAAGAAACCGCCAAAGGTTGATATGCTTCATCGCTGAAGAAAAACATATGGAAGCCAACGCAGCTGGATTTCAAGCCATGGCGCGATTGAAATCGCGCCAATAAACTGCTTGCGCCCTTGGCAAACGGAAAGACTGGAGGGGAACCGCAAAGAGAAACGCACGCCCATGGAAAAGCACCGCTTCAACTTTGGCAACGGAAGGCCTCCGCCGAACCTCACAAGGTCCCAGCGCCAGGCCTATGAGGCGCTGTTCGACTATGGGAGCCTCTATTTCCAGAAAAGGAACCTTCCGGCCGCCGTGAGCCTGAGGCCCCGCCTCTTTCCGCTCCTGGCCGGCCCGACCGGCTCCGGAAAGACTCTCTTGGGGGAAAGCGTGGCGCAGGCCCTCGGCGCCGAGTATTTCCACGTGACTTACGGCGATTGGGTTCCCCTGGGGGCCCGCGACCCGAATACATCGACCCTTGTCCGGATCGCGAAGCTCCCCTCCAGGGAAAGCGGCTTGTCGTCCACGTCGACGAACTGGACAAGTGGCTCACGGGCCCGGGCTCGTTCGAGTGGGGCCGGGCGATCACGACCGACCTCTGGAACCTCCTCGACTGCAAGATCCCCTTTGATCGGATTACGAAGCCCGAAGAAAAGGAGGTCGAGGCCGCCGACGAGGCCGAGGTGCAGGCGGCCGAAAGGGCCCCAAGGCCCGGGATCGAGCGCGAAAACCTCTTCATTGTGGGGAGCGGCACCTGGCAGTGCGTCTTTGAGGATCGGCTCGAGGCAAAGATAGGCTTCTTCCGGGCGAACCTCGAGGCGGCCCAGGGAAAGGACGGAGTCGCGGAGGCAATCCGGGCCTCGAAAGTGATCCCGACCGAGCTCACCGCGAGGTTTGCTACCGACATCCTCATCCTCACCTACCCGCCTCCCTGGGAGACCGAGCTTCTTCTCGAGGCGTACGGGCTCCAACAGCTGGCCGACGAGTTGGGAATTCAGATAAGAGCCGCGGAGATCGACTTCGCGGCCGCCGGCATGAGGGCCTTGGAGAGCCTTGCAACGCGCCTTCTCCTGGAAAAATTCCGGCGCGATCGCCGGCTTTGGGAGGAAACCTGGCAAACGATGGAAGAGCTGAGGGAACCCTCCCGGTGAAAGGATCGGCATCCGGGCAGCCGCTTTCGCCCGGCGGCCAAGATGCTGATTGGTTTATCGCTGCAGTTGCATGGTTTAACCATGCATCGTGAGCCTTCTTAGCGTCGTCTTCCCGCAAGTCCGCGCTTAGATGCTTCCGCCTCCTCTTTGCCGCCAGGGCCCCTTGAGCTGCGCCTGGGCGAACTCACCTGGCAAAGCGGCCTTGAGTATGACGCCGCCGGGCGGGTAAGCGCCGCGGAAGCCAGGATACTTCGGAAGTTTCCGCCGAAATGCGCGAAGCTGCCGTCGCTTGGCTGGCAGATGCCACCCTGAGCTGTCCCCCTGGGATCAATCGGCGGCGGCCCACCCCATTGCGGATAGCCCCTTCCCGATGCGCGATTTAAGCGGCGCGGTCATTTCGTCGCTGAGCCATTCCGTTGCCCGCGGCCCGCCCGGCAGGCCTCCCTGCAGGCGGCGAGACACTCGGTGTTGCCGACATCGGCCATGAGCGCCTTAAGGAAGCCACTTTCATCGATCGCCTTGTTGAGCCTCAGGAAGGCCCCGCTGGCGCGCTCGTCGCCACTGTGGTACCGGGCCCCGAAAAACCGGCCGATTTCGATGCGCAATTTCCATGACACGAGTGCGTTCCGATTGGTCACCTTCCGGGCCGCCTCGCCGGCGGCAAACTTCTCAAGCTGCATGCTCACGTCCGCCTGGCTCCTTTTCTCCCAAGACGGAAACGACGGCCGGAGTATTGGCGGAGTACTGTCTTCCACGGGATCAAACGACCTGATGGGCCCGTTGTTGAGCCAGTCGCGCAGCGTCGGGTGGCGCGCCACGGCCTCACGGGGCTCGATGAGTCTCTTTCCGCAGGCGTCGTTTCCAAAGAAGGTCAGGAGCTCGCATCCCTCAATCAGCCACTCCTTGTAGCAGCCCAGCAGGAACTCGCGGAAATTTTCCCAATCGCAGCCATAGACAAGCTTGGGCGACTCCGGCCAGATCCGCGCCCCGCCTGAGAAGACCTCGTTCTTAAGCCGCTCGTCGGAGTCGTCAGGGAAGTCGACCAAAACCCCGTTGGGCGGCACTCGGTCGATGGTCCAGCGGGGCATCTCCAGATTCGGCACCAGCTCATCGAAGGGCGCGCAGACAAAGGCCGGACTGTTGAGGTGCCCATAGAGGTTGTGGCAGGCGGACAACGTGTCTGTCTGCGGGAAGAGATAGATCGTCCTCCCACGCGCCACGGCGGCCGCCGCGGTCGGCTCGTCCGGAGCCCTGGGAAACGGGGCCATGCAGCCCTCCTTCGGCGTGTATTTCACCAAAATCCCATAAACCCTCTCGGCGCCGCGGGCCGCCTTCGCTGCGTAGGATTCCTCGACCATCTTCGCCGTGAAAAGGCCCTGTCCCTTTCGTAGGCGGTAGTACGGCAGGTACTTGTGGCCCATATGGCACGCGGCCGAGATCGGCAGAAGCACCGGAAAGTGTTTCTCAGGAAAGTCGATCCAGACGAAGACCTCAAAGAAATCCAGGCCCGGATCCACGAAGTTGACGGCGGAGATGACCCGGTCCAGGGCCGTCTCCTGGTCCGTTGTCTCGATCTTACCAATGCAGGATTGGAGCGACATGCCTTCCAAGTCTTGCGGTTTGAACAAACCGCAAGGGACCTTTGGGAGATTTCATGCACCCCGCTAATAATCGCCGCCCTGCCGGCGCCTGCTCGAACTAAACCCCAGTACGCGCGACACCCTCCAGTGCCCCTAAGGGCATTGTGGAGCATTGACCAACGGCAGCACGGCGACGCCATTGATCAACCAGCCCCAGCAGTGAACTAGCCAGCGCCGGGCTACAAGGCCTGCGGAAATCCTGAGGCGTTGCCCCTCCGCGGCGGGGAAGGCCGGGCTTCTCCCGGCCCCGCCCGCGATTAGTCGGCAATCGGGAGCGTTTGGATCGGCGGAGGACGGGTGTTCCTCCGGGCACAAGACCTCTCCCGCCTATGAATACGTCCTTCATTGACCAGTCCGCCGCTCCTTCCCCCTCGAATGCTTTCGCAAGCGAGCTCCGCGAATCGCGTGACCAGCCAGTCGAACAGGTCCTGCCGACAGAGGAGGCACTTGCCTTCCTCGCCGCCATGAAAAACGCAAAGGATTTTGGCGAGTACTGCGACATCCGAAACCAAATCCTGGTCGGCCATCTCCCTATCGTCCGGAGATTGGTGCGCGGCATGGTTGGGAAACCCGCTCTCTGGGAAGATTTGGAAAGCGAAGGGGCGCGGGAGCTGATCCGGGCGATCGACCGGTACGACCCGGGGCACGGCGCCCCTTTCCAGGCCTACGCGGCGGCCTGCATCCGGAATCGGATCCGGGATGAACTCATGTCGGGCGAAGGCTTCGGAATCGCCGGCCATGCCGCCCGCAATCTGCATCGGCTCCGGGGCATTGCGGCTGCTGGCAACCAGCCGGGCATCTCGCCCTCCAAGAGTTCCGCCGTGCCCCCGCGGGCCACCCGAAGGCTGGCCCCATTCGTCAACCTGGTCAGCCTCGATTCCTCGGCCGGCACGGACTCCGACACTCCTTTCGGGGAGATTGCCCGTGTGGACCCGGCGCTCGGCGACGCACCGGCAAACGTCCTGGAGCGCCTCCAGATGGACGAGGACCTGAGGATCCTCGGGGACGCCCTTCGAAAGCTGCCGTGGAAGGAGCGATTCGTCATCGAACGCCTCTACGGGCTCGATGGCCACCCTCCCCGCACACAGTCCGAGGTCGCCTGGCTCTTTGGAATTTCCCGCCAGCGCGTGAGCCAGATCCAAGCCGCGACGCTCAGGCGCCTCAGGGAGTCCGGATGGGGGCTGGATTAGGCAGCCTGGCTGGTCGCCGTCGGGACGCCCCGGCAACCAGTCGGGCACGCTCCAGAAGCTAAGAGACCTGAATCATTTCGGCTTCGATATCCGGCATGAATTCGAGCGGATCGTTGAACTCCAAAGTGGGAGTGAAACGAATTCGAAGGTGTTGAAGGATGTCGGTCCTGGTGCTGGAAACGTACTTGAAGACCATGCTGACGGACGGGGCTCGCTTGCCCAAAGGTGCTGCCGCCGATGCCCGGTGGCTCAGACCGCGATGGCGCGGACGCTCAATACCTCATCGTCCCTGAGCGCCTCGACCGCTTTCGCGGCAACGGCGACAACGGCAAGAGTCTGCCCTTTTGCCCCGAGGACTTCGGCCGAGTATCCTTCCTCACCGTCGGGGGCTACATGATGCGCCACCAAGCGCAGCAAGTCACCGCGGCGAAGCCGGTATTCCGGCAGATCGCGGGCGAGAGCGACATCGGCGTACAGTGGAAACGTCATTTGGCGAGGACTCCCTCCGGCGTGGAAAGGTTTGCCCGCGGGCGCGGCTCGCTCGGTTTCTGTCCGGTCCGTTCAATGTAAAGGAGCCCGGGGACGCCGATGCGAACGTTCCCCGCCAGGTCAAACCAACCCCATCCATGGTCCCAGCAAACTTCGGCCATCCGCGGACCAATGAATGGGGCGCCGAATACGGGCACATCGGCAACAGCCACCCCGCCGCCCGGGGCAAACTGCCGTGTGATGTTTGAATACGGAAAATGCACCGGTCGAGGTTCCGTTTTGCATTCCACAACAAATCGCAATTCGGCGCCTCGTTTTGTCCGTCCATGGGCGACAAAGTCGAAACCATGATCGCCCTTCCCCGGCTCAATTTCGACGCCGACCGATTCCATCAGGTCATTTGATCTCAGCAAAGCAACGAGTTGCTGTGCCAGGCGTGGGACTAATGCCTCATGTTCGGCGGACGACATATTCATGAACATCTAACTTTCACGTAAACATGAAATTTTATATTTTGTGAAAATCAATCGTGTTTGGACGCTTCGCGTGTCTGATGGTTTTGAACTGAGAATGGCCCGCATTTCCTTTTAATTCATCATCGATTGAGGAATGCGGAGGTTTCTTGTCATCAGCCGGCCGTCTGCGATGCGCCGAATTGCAGCGATGCTGCGGCGAATCTGTCATCGATCACGAGCTGCCGCCCATTCCCGCGTCGATCGGGCTGCCCCGAGTCGATTTCGTAGATCATCCGCCGCAGCGGCTCCAGTTCGCCCCGCTCGATCAGCTGGATGGGAGCCAAGCCCCCGAAGTTCCTGTTGGGTTTGCGCATCCATGCGCCGACTTTCTCGGCAACCATGAGGGAGCCGAGGGCCCTGATGAGGCGGATCGCCTCGGTCCTTTGCGTTTTCGCGACGGCGCGGGAGGATCGAGCCGCGGACGGTTTCCCTTCAAATGCGGGAGCGCCCCGGCTCATGCGGGCGAATTCCTCCGAGGTGAGGCCGTGGGTGCGGCAGAAGAGGTCCGGGGCGAATTTTTGCGATCGGGAAGGCATATGGTGAGGGTATCCCCTTCAATTCTGCCCGTTTCGCCGGCGCGCAAGGGGAAAGCGGAGCAAGAATCCAATTCACCCAAAGCAGCCGAGTCGCCCGCCGCGGCCGTTGGGGGCGGAAAGCCCAAAAACCGTCCCCTTCCGGGCCCTCCCGCCATCCGCCGTCCCGCCCGTCCCCACGCACCGAATGTCCGGCGCCTGTGCGTCAGCGCATCGAACCCTAGGCAACGCCAGGCTGCACCCACTTCCTCGATCTTGGCACAAAAGTCGCGGATGCGCTCTGATGCCGGCGCGCGCGCTCGAATTTCAAGTTCACGCGCCAAGCGGGCTCGGCGACCAATAGCAGCCCGTCGAAGTGCGGTTTAACGCGGATTTCGTGGCGCGCCGTCTGGTCCGCGCGGTGGCGGCCCTGCTCTGCCCTGGCCGCATCGAGGCGCTGGGCCATTCTCGCCTTCGCCCCTTCGCTCGCATGGGCATGGGTTCTTTGCCCCAATTCACGGGCGTAGCTGTCGAAGTAGTCGTCGATCCGGTTCAATTCGCGCGCAAGGCTGCTTTCCTGGCGGGAGCGGACGGCGGCGATCTCCTCGGCAAGTTCCTCTTCCAGGGCGCCGGCCAACTGCCGGCTCCACGCCGCGACATCGTTCGCCGGCCACGGAATATCCGCCGGCGGCCGCGGATTCAATCGCGCAAAGCCGATCTCGCGGGAAAGGCTCTCGTCGCGCGCGCCGTCCGGAAGCGACAAGGCGATGCGGTGGAGCGACCAATGCTGGTCGATCGCCTGGATCTCCGAGCGGGTCACCGCAACCAGCGAAAAATGAAAAGCGGGCATGAATGCGGACTCGATCTGCCACCGGGTGGTGTCCTCGAACTGGTTTCGCCAAAGCCGTTCCGCCACGGACGCTTCCGGCGGCGGCCGGTCGGAGTCGGCGGCGAGGACGGCCCGATCGAGGACCGGGGGAACGGGACAAAGCGCCTCGGCCACGCGAAAAGTGAGCGGGCATCCCGGAAAGACGTCGAAGCCCCCGACGCCCCCGGATGCGCAGTCCGCCGGGGCAAACCGAAGCTCGGACGAGTGCAGCGTCCCGCCCGCATTCCAAAGGGCGGCGGCGGCGCCCCCTGCCACAACCTGCAGGCGGTCATGCCAGGGGCGCTCGCACAGGGCGCCGAGGGCCCCGAGGGCGTCTTCGTAATAGTCGAGAAGAATGCCCGGTGCGTAGGGCAGGCGCGCAAGTTTCATGGCTCGTAATCCCTGGCGAAGAGCGTTTCGTCCAGGCGCTTGACCTCGCCGTAGCGCCCGCGCGAAGCGGCAAGCTCGTCCCCGAGGCTCTCCAGCGACTCGGCCAGGCGCCCCTCCCCTTCCCGCCAACGGCGCAGGATCTCGTCGGCGAACTCGTCGCTTCCGTACTTCTCGCCCAAGACAAGCCCCGTTTCGCCCACGACCAGTTCGAACAAGTTGAGCTTCTCCTGGAGAATCCGCAGCAGGTGCTCCTGGAGCGTGCCCGCCTGCACGAAATTGTAGATCTCGACCGGATGCCGCTGTCCGAGACGGTGGAGCCGCCCGATCCTCTGCTCGATGACCATCGGGTTCCACGGCAGATCGAAGTTTGCGAGGCGGTGGCAGAACTGCAAGTTGCGTCCCTCGGTGCCGCTTTGGGTGAGTAGAAGGGCGCCGCCCCTCCGGCGAAACTCCTCGGAAATGCCCTGGCGCTCCGCCGCCGGCGTCGCGCCGTTGATCACGAAGGTTTCGACCTGCGCTCCCCGCAATGCCTCGGCGAGCGCCGCCTGAGTCTCCAGAAACTGGGTGAATACAATGACGCCGCCGCCGCCGCGCGCCAGCGGCCGCACCAAATCGCATTTCCGGCGCCAGCTCGCCTCGAGCGGGGCTGTCTCCCGCCACGTCTTGGCGCGCGCCTGGTCGGGAAACTTCGACAATGCCGATCGCCAGGCGGCCGGACTGCTGCCGGCAGCCTGCAAAAGAAGGCGCCCCCAGAGGCTCGCTTGACTGGCCGTCAGGGTGGCGAGGCACGCGCGAAACTCCCCCTCCCATTGTTCCCAGAACGCGCGCTCGGCCGGATCCGGCTCGAACAACACGGTCTCGGCGCGCCGGGGCGGGAGGGCGATGCCGGAGGTCGCCCGGGTGTTCCGAATCATCACCTGGCTCAGGAGTCGCCGCAGCTCCTCCGGCTCGCGAGGATGGCGGGGACGCTTCGGGTCGACAAAGCGCTTCCGGAATTCTCCAGGCGAGGGCAACCCGCCCGGCTTCAGCAAGGTGACCAGATTGTAGAGCTCCTCGACGGAATTCTGCACGGGCGTCGCCGTCAAAAGGAGCAGGAACTGCCGCGGCAGGGCGTTCACAGCCTGCCAGGCAAGGGAGGTCCGATTCCGCAGATGGTGCGCCTCGTCCACGATCAGGACATCCCAGCGCACCTGGCGGGCAACCTCCAGGTGGGCCGGCTGCTTCAGGGTGTGGAGGCTCGCCACAATTCCGGCGCCGCTGTTCCAGAATTCGGATGGGTCGCCGCGGACCCCCGCCTGGTTGGTCGTGCAGGTCGCCAGGCCGAACTTCCCGTCCAGCTCCTCCTGCCATTGATCGACGAGCGATGGGACCGTCAGCACGAGGAAGCGTTTGGCCATTCCCCGCGTAAGCAGCTCCTTCAGGACAAGCCCCGCCTCGATCGTCTTTCCCAGACCCACCTCGTCCGACAAAAGGGCCCGCCCGCGCAGCAGGCCGAGGGCGCGCAGGGCCGTGCGCACCTGGTATTCCAGGCGCTCGATTCGGCAGCTTGGCAGGCACAGAAGGTCGTCAGATTGGTTCGAGATCCACCAAAGCGACGAGCGCTCCCTTAGCGAAAAGCCCCGAAGATCCGGGATTGGAAGCGCGGTATCCTGAAACTCAAGTGTCGGCGCCTCAATGCGCACCGGCACGGGCGGCAAGGGCGCCCGCGCCTTGGGTTTGGCGATCTCCGGCGCATGTCGGGCAACGGAGTCCTTCTTCACCGATGCCGCACGCTCACCTTGCATTCGGCGTTCCAGCGCGAACCGGGCGAGCTCCTCCTTCCGCTTCGCCTCCGCCTCCTCCCGCTTGAGTTCCTTGCGTCTCAATTTGCGCTCGTGGGCCTCCATGTCGAAGAGGGCTTCGCCGTACGAGCCCGAGGGCGCCAGCCCGTGCCGCGAAAACGCATGGCGCAACGCCTCGGCCATCGCCACGAGGTTGTCCTCAATCCACGGATAAGGCGGCATTCCGACCGGGAAAGACTCTTCCCCGAGCCGTTGCGACCCGGCCCCTCCGGGCTTCGGCTGGACCCAGAAGGCAAGAAAAGTGCCGGGGTTTGTCGGAAATCGGTCGAGCCAGCTCTTCATCCTGGCCCGGATGGATTCACGGCGGTGCGACGACACTTCCCGCTCGGTGCGGCCATCGGCCTCGATAACCCAGCTCAAGGCCTCAAATCCGACGCATCGCACCCGGCCGGTCGCCGCCACCGTTCCGACGCCGGGGCGGGTCCAGACAAATTCCGTGAAGCCCTCCACCTGGTCGAAGGTCAGACACAGATCGAGAGCGGCAGGCCGGCCCGGCGCGACCGCAATCTCGGGCGGAATGCCCAGGAGAACACGGGCCAGGATATCCGCCGCCCTCCTGCCTCTCGAAACAATGTCGGTCCCGGCCTCGTTTCCCGAGGCGGTCATCTGGGCGAAATCGGCCACGATCCGACCGAGCCACCGCCAAAGGTCGATTTCGGGAGAGAATTCGAGCGCGTGCCATTTCCCGGCCCGAGCCTCGCCCATGTCGACATCCGTAAGGACGCCGACTGCCAAGGCACTGGGCTCGACCGGCCAGCGCAGCCGGATCCGCTTCACAAGCGCAGCCGTCGAACTCGGATGGACCCCACAGCTGTCGGCGATTGTTCCATCCCGGTCCGAGGCCCGCCATTCCAGGGCGCGAATCCTGACGAGCGGACCCGGTGCCGCCGGGCAAAGCGTCCCTGACGCGACCGAGCGCTCCGCGCCGGCCTGCAGCCATTCAAACCGGCAAAGCCCAGCCGCTACGTCAATCGTCACCCGGAGGGTCAGCGTGCCCGCCAGGGAAGACGGCAAACCTGCAGCTCCCGGAGGAAGCGGGTTGGCAGACTCAGACATTCGACTGCACGAATGGCGCTTGAAGGGTCATTCCGTCAAGCACGATGCACTCCGCCCAGAAGCTCCTGCCGACGGGCTCGTTCCTTTGTCCCTGCAACGGTGCGTCGCGTCACCCACGACGACCTCACCTACCCTCCAAAGATTCGATGGCAAATCCGGTCGTCAATCGCTTGGCGGCGACGGAACTCCATAGATGGTCTCGTTAAGGTCGAAGTCGGGGCCGAAATGCCATTCATCGTTTCGATTGGAGAACACGAACCGCAGGAAATGCGGCAAGCCGCCGGCATCCACTCCCAGGGCGCATACGGTTGAGCGGCCGGATTGGACCTCTGCGTCGTAGAATTGGACCGCAGCCAAATCGAGCCTCTCTCGCACCATCATCAGTATCTTCTGGCGCTCGGAGGGTGTGATTTCCCAGGTCTTGGCCCCCGGCAGCTGTATGCCCCTGGGCTCCGACAAGTAGTGCAGATACTCATCAAGGTCTATTGCCGCAGCCAGGGTCTCGTCATTCCCGCTTGCGCCGGCCCGGAGAATTGTCTCGAACGCCGCCATTGGGGTCTTTTTGCCCGTATCTTTCCATTCGCCTGCTCGCACCCATGTAAGAGGAGGGGCCGATGCAAGCCCCCCCTTTCCGGTCGCCGAATTACCGGGATCCGTCGGGAGACTGGAGGCAGGCGCCACTGCCGAAGGGCCGAACCATGCGCTCTTGAATCGCGCTGTTCGCGCCTGGTCGAACACCCACGCGACAGTCGACCCTTTTGTCCCTTGCGGCTCAATCAGGACACCCGCGTTCGGCTCGGGGTGCTGCTCGTGGAACTTGTGCAGGTTTTCGATGACTTCGTAGAGCGTCGCCGGCTGGCCTTCCCATAAAACCCTTCCATCCGGCCCAACCTGAATCCTTCGCGCAATGGTGGGATAGCTGGCCCGCAGGCCTGGCGGAATGGGCGGCGCCGACTCGCCCGCATGCGAAACGGCCAGCAAAGATCCAAGAGAAACGGCTCCTCCAAGGAACGCCATATTGCTGAAGCTCACGGAAAAGCCTCCTTAAGCATTGCTGCAAGCCGCAGTCCCGCCTCCGCGAGCCGTTTTTCCGCGATTGGCAGCCGGCTTGCGACGTATGCGCCAGAGAGCGTCGCTCCCGTGGCGATCTTTTGGCCGTTCTCGTCGAGATAGGCGTATTTTTTCGCGAGCGAATGGCTTTCCGTCACCCAATCGGCGGGATTGAGCGACGCCAGGGCATCCGACTGAACCGTAGGCAAAAGCGGCACCAGGACGTCTGAGACAAAGGCGGTTGGGAGCGTCCTTCCCCTCACATAGTACTTCGTCGTCGCAAAGAACCCCGTATCCCATGCCGCGTGAAGGCTCGTCGATCCGCCCAGCTGCTGGATGGCAATGTGGTTGCCGCCGAGGTCCCCGATGTATCCGGCATGGAGCGGCTGGTGCGCGTCGCCGACGCAATGAATCAGATACGACAATGCCTCGCCCTTTTGAATGGGCGTTGAATTCCTGTCCCGCAGGAAACCGAGCGCAATGTTGACGGCGCTCGCCACGTTGTCGGCGGGCTCCGCAAGCTTTTCCGTTGCCTCGTCAAAATCCGCGAAATGCAGGTTGTCCACGGCCTTCGCGTCCGAATACTGCGCATCGAGCTTTTGGAAGATGTGCAGCGGGACCCTGAGGTGCCCGCCGTGCTCGTGGCCCTCGCGCAGGACGTCGGGCCAGGTTGCCGCGAACATCAGCGCCCCGACGCCGCGGCTGGTGCCGTAAATGGACGGGGCGCCCGCGAAGATCGCATCCACGGCCGCCTTTTGCGCGGGGCTGAGCTCAACCCACGCGACCATCGCTATCGACTCGTGGCCGAAGTTTCCCCAGGCGCCGGCCTTTGGCCCGGCAAAAAGGACCGGGAAGCCCAGGAGCAGGGCCCGGAAGAACAGGGTGCGCCAGCTACCCGGCTGCCTGAATGGAGGGTTATCATTCATGATGGAAAACTGGACAGTCCCCGGGATGCGCGGCCCGGTCCCCCGCCAGCGCCAGGAAAGTCGGGGGTTTGCACACTCACGGATCGCAATCCCCCTGCGCCCAGGCGGCAAGCCCGATTCCCCACTTCCGGGCCGCCCCACCTCCCCATCCCCTCCCACGCAACCCATTGCGCGCGATGGCGGGTCGAATCGCCCCTGACCACCGCGGCCATGGGCGCGGCGGCCTCGATGAGGCGGCATTTGAGCCCTTCGACATTGCGCCTTCCTGCAGCTTGCCGTCTCCCCAGCAGGATCACATCCACCGGCGGGGGCGGCGCCGCTTCGGGCCCGCGCCACCCTCGGCGGCGAGCGAGGCCGCGATCGCCCGGTGGTGCTGGGCGGCTCTGTCAATGTCTGCCTTTGTGAGGTTTGCCCCGGCCGCAAAGTCTTCCCATCGCTCAACGGCGGCGGCGACCTCGGTGTCGATCTGGGCAAACTCCGACGCGTTGACCCCGAATTCCGCGGCAACCTCAGCCAGGCGGAAACGGCGGGGATGCATCCCGAACGTGGCGGGGAAGAGCCCGCCGAGGGTCCGCTCGGACGTGTAGTTCAGGGTCAGGTCGTACGCCGGCGAGAGCTTCCACTGGAGCGAGGCGTCCAGCATGAGGGAATGGTTCTTGCCGTGGTCGTCGGCGTTCGCCGAGCGCACGTTGAACGCCATTCGGCGGACTGCCTCGCGCACCTCGGCCTGGTCGGCCGTCAGCCTCCGCACCGCGTCGAGCAGGTGGTTGTATGTGAGCTCGTGCGACTCGAGCAGGCCTGCGAGCGTCGCCAGGTGGACCCGGCCCCCGCTCGTTACGTCAAAGCGCTCGATGAACAGGTGGTGCCGGGGCCGCAGGGCGTCGTCCTCCCTGAGAACCTCGCACCGGGCGGCCCTGATGCCCGCCGCGCGCGCCATCTCCATGTAGGCGCACTCAAGCCGGCCGTCGGTGCTCGGGCCCGCCGGGTCGTCCTCGCAGTCGATCTTGAGGATCCCCAGCCGGGCGCTGGGATTCAATTTCGCGGCCGCGGCGACGTCGCCCCCGCAAAGAACGCAGCCGTCGGGAAGCAGCGCCACGGTCGCCTTCGGAAACGCGCCCCCGGCCGTGCCGCCCCTGCGCAGGTTTGCATACGCCTCAGGCGGCTCCTTGCGCAGGACAGCCTGCGCCTCCCGGGCGAGAAGGAGCGGCTGGACCGCCGCCCACGGGCCCGGCTCGGCGCCCAATCCGTGCGATGGATGAAAGCTGAGGGCGCCGATCGCGCGCCTGCCCACCCAGGCGAGCTTCCTGATCGGAGTCGCCCTGATGCCGGCGGCCTGGAACTCCCCGAGCATAAGCCGGCTTCCCCACTGGTCGGGCAGGCAGTCGCTCAGGAAGCCCGGCAAGAAATCGAACGAGGCGTCGCGAACCCGGTGAAGAAGGGGGCTGAACGGAACGGCGAGCGGGGAAAGGCTGTGGCCGGTCGCGAGCCATTCCTCGACGTATCCGAACACGGGTTCCCCGGGACTGAGCACGCGCCCGGCCGTTCGCCCGTCGAACCATCGCACATCGAGGGAGGGGGAGATGCCCTGGGCTGTCACGGGGCCTTTCGCAGGCGGGCCGATCCCGCGCGCAACCGCCTGGGCTTCGGGTGTTCCACGCTCGCCAGGGTCTGCGGAATTTCCACGGGCGGGATCAGGGAGGCCACCCGCCCCCCAAATCCGAGGACTCCGAGGACCCGCATGACGCTTTCGAGCGTCGGATTGCCGACACCGCTTTCGAAATCCTGATAGGCGGCCCTGGACATGCCGGCACGGCGCGCCATCTCGGCCTGCGACCAGTTGCGGGCAAGGCGTTGATCCTTTAGCCGTGAGAGGAGGGCCTGGACGGCTTGGCGATCACCGACAGGGAGTGGCAATGGGGCTGTCATTCAATGCCTGTTATAATCGGCATATTAGGACGAAACACAAGATTATGTTTGTTATAGCAGGCGTATTAAAGATGAGCCTAACCCCCACTGACCCCGTTGAAGGCAAGATGATGTCAGGCGGCTCATTGCACGCGATCGCGCGTCAAAGCAGCCATCAACTGCGAATTGGCGCCCACTCTCCCATCAGTCGGGCTGCCCCGACCTGATCTCGTAAATCATCCGCCAGAGCCGGTCCGTCTTGCCCTGCTCGATCACCTCGAAGGGCGTCAGGCTTTTGAGGCCCTTGTTGGGTTTGCGAATCCAAAAACCCAATTTTTCGGGGGCCATGAGGGAGCCCAGGGTCTTTATAAGGCGGATCACCTCGGCCTTGTGCGCCTTCGCGCCGCCGCAGTCGGCCGTTGTCGCTGAAGTCCCGGTCAGCCTTGCGAATTCCTCCTGCGTCAGGCCGTGGGCGCGGCAGAAGTGCTGCAGGTCGAATTTGCGGGATCTTGAAGTCATGATGCGGGTTTGCAGTCCAAGTCCGCCGGTTTCGCCCGCGCGCAAGGGAAGCGTGAAAGAATTGCCCCTTCCGGGCCGTCCGTCGCTCCCGCCTTCCCGCCTCCCCGCCTCCCCGCCCACGCCGGGAAGCAACCTATGTAGGAAACGGGGCGCCGTGGAAGCCAGGATGATTGAACCCCTGTTTGTCCCGCATGCGAATCGCATCCCGGTCCGAAGCCCCGGTCGTCGCCGTGCCTGGTGTTGGCAGCACCACCCAGCCCCTGGGTGAAAGTATCGCCTCTATGCCTTGCCTTCCTGCCTGTTTATCCGGAAGTCACGGCCTTTGCATTGGCCCGGATCCCACCAGGGCCGTGCAGTTTCTGCTCCGATAGGGCCCAATGCTGGCCGGGGGGCTCGGGAAACCGGACGACGACTCGCAGATCGAGGCGGCGGTCAGCGGCCCAGCCTTGTTTTTGGAGGCGAGCCGCTCCCAACCCTGTCATCGAAATCATGGCGAAGGGCCGGCGGGCTGAACGGACCGGGTGAAACGGATCGCGGCCGCCATTTGCACAGCGACCGCGACTATCCTGACCCGGACTCTCAGGCGAAAGGGATCTTCCTTATGAAACGTGCTTCGAGACGAGAGCGGTCATCTTGAACATATCGACGCTCGCCTTGCCTCCGAAGACGACCTTCAGGGCGGCGTCTGCGTTAATGATCTTCCTGTCCTTCTTGTCCTGGAGATTATTCTTCTTGATGTACTTCCAGAGCTTTTTTGTGAGCTCTGTGCGCGGAAGCGGCGCGGCGCCGACAACGGCCGCGAGGGCGGCGTCCGGCGTTACGGGCTTCATGAATGCTGCGTTGGGTTTACGGGCTGTCTTTTTTGCCATGCCTGCAATATATTCCGAATTTGCATGTTTGCAACTCAATGTCTCGTCATGTTTTACGGATATGCCGTGCCAGACCCCAGCGGGATTGGCCATCCGAGCTCACTCCGCCCTTGCCGCAGTCTCTGGCGGACAAGCTCCCGCCGCAGCGGTGGAACTGCCGGGAACCGGGGCGCTTCCCCATCCCTTGTCGGTCGCGATCCCATTTCCGGAGGAGCCATGCAAGGCCGGCGCGGGACTGGCCAGGTTCTGCCCTGGGGAAGTTGGCCGCCCTGAAAGCCGGTGCAGTGCCCCGTGGACAGGTGCCATTTTGGATTGGAGGGATTGCAGTGCGGGATGTCCCGCAAAGGCGCCCCGCCGGAGTTGACCGGCAAACAGGCCGGGCAGGTGGAACGGCGGATTCGTGCCGGATCTGCGCAAGCTCAGTGCGATCGGGTTGAGGCACCGCCAGGTTCGGCATCCGCGTCAAACCGACCCGCACGAGCCCTGGCCCGGATGGGCAAAGCCGGGATCGGCCCCCTTCCCGCCGTCCGTCGCTCCCCCGCCCACCCTCCCCGCCCATGCAACCTAATGTAGGAAAGGGCGCGTCGCCGCGGGGAATCCAGCACCCCCGATTGCCGCCGCCTGAGCGTTTTGATCCGGGGAGAAGCGCACGGTTGGGAGCATCGCAATTTTCAAACCGGGGCTGTGCCTATTACCAGGCTTAGACGGCGCTGTAGCGACGGAGCGGCAACCGGGGTGCCTAAATCGCCAAAACAAATAAACAGATTTTTTGTTTATCGCGTCTTGACTTGGCCACCTTCTGGGCTAAAAGTGGCCAAACCGACCCATAAATCATGTTATCTTCCTTCTTCATCAGAAACTTTCGCTCCATTCTCGAGTTGAAGCTGGACTTTTCCTACGGCGAGGGAAAGGCGCCCAACGGGTACAAGGGACTGGAAATCATGCCCTTCATCGAGGAAGCCGACAGGCAACGGGTCGTGCCATGCATGGCGTTTTTCGGCGCCAACGCCTCAGGAAAAACCAATATCCTCAAGGCAATTGGAGCGCTAAGACTGCTGCTTCTCGGGGAGGGCGCGCTGCCCGGCGTTTATGAGCCCAACCTGCTCAACCCGATGTTTTCGGATACGACCTTCGAGTTGGAGTTCCTGATTGGCCGCGACCGCTTCCAATATCGAATTGTCTATAACGCGACGGAAATCCTCGCCGAGTCGCTGCTGAAAGACGGCGAACCGCTCTACTCCATCCAGCGCCTCAAGGCAGAGTACTCACCCCTCATCCTTTCTTCCACCTACTCCGAGCAAAAGCTCTCCGAGATCCTGCGGGTGGAGTGCTCCGGTGGCGAGGGACGGCAAACCAAGCCGTTTCTCCAAAGAATCGGCCTCGGTTACCCCGGGCTCAGCCAAGATCTCAAAAACGCGTTCCTCTACTTCCGGGGCGGCTTGACGTATTATTCGAACGAACAGCCCATTCTGCTCCCGTTCTCCGTCGAAATCCTGGCTTCGACCCTTGAAGGGGACCAGAAGGCCGCCCTTCGGGAGATCACCGATGTGGTCCGTCGCTTGGATATTGATATCGCCGCCATCGATATCGTCCAAAGAGAGCTTACACCCAACGACAACACACTGGGCGTCGGCATCACGAAGTTCGACCACGGAACAGGAGTGAGACACGCCGTGCAGATAACGGCGACCCACAAGGCTGTCGGCGGAGATCTGACTGTGCTCGACTTCATTAAGCACGAATCCGCCGGCACCCAGCGCCTTGCCGGCCTTGTCGGCCTCACCCTCTACACGCTTAAGACTGGCGGGGTTCTGTTCGTCGATGAGCTTGAGTGTTCCCTCCACCCTCTGCTGATGAGGGAAATCGTGATGCTTTTCAAAAAGCGGCGTTTTAACCCGAAGGGCGCGCAACTCATCTTCAACACGCACAACACAGACATCCTTGACGATTCCATCCTGCGCCTTTCCGAGATCGCCCTTGTCAGGAAGACTTTGGCAAACGGTACGATCGTGCGCCGCCTGGTGGATTCAAAGGATGACGGTGCGGACATTCGCAACGTCACCAACTTCCGGAAGCAGTACCTTGCCGGTTTCTACTCAGGCATTCCCCATCCCGTGCCTTGACCCAGACCATGCCTTGCGTTCGCCATATCGTAGTCTGCGAGGGGGAATCGGAGTGGGCCTACCTGCAGCGATTGCAGGGCTTTCTAGACCAGCAGCCGATTCTGCCTGGTGCCTTCGAGCCTCCGCTGCGGCTGATCGCCCCGCAGCGGATCATTGCAAAAAGCGGAACCTTCGGGAGCTTGAAAAACCGATACCGCAAGACTCGGGCGGAGAACAAGAAAGCCTCCATAAGAATCTGGGCCGATTTCGATCTTTACCACCGCAACGACATGCGCTGCGCCGAACTCTATGCGCTAAAAACCGCGGGCATTCCCGACTTCCTTTTCTCTTTTCACAACTTTGAAGACTTTTTTGCCCTCCACTTGGACGAGCCACGCCTTCAGCAGTGGCTCAGCTTCGGCAATCGGGGCCACTTTGCCAATCCCCTCCACGCCATAGACTACCTTCCGGAGTTCCGGCAAATCGTTCCGGATTATGTAAAGGGCTCCCTCCCTGCCGACTTCATCACCTGGGATTCGCTAGGAAATTTGAAGCGCAACAGGGCAGGCCGACCAACCTCCAATCCATACAACCTCCAAGGCCTTGGGAGCTTTGCCGATTTTGTAATCGGCGAGATCGAACGCGGATACCCCGGCAGGTTGTGAAGTTTAGAGTTCAGCCTCACCCAATCCTCAAGAGAAACTTGGAGTAAAACGATAATTGTCTCCTCAGCGGCGGAGACCCTGCTGTCTGCATCCGGGCGCACCTTCTTGCTTAGACTGTGAGCGCGGCCGCGCTGTTTCGGGTAACAACGCACGGTCGTGCTCAAGTCCCTTCCGGCCAGCCTACTGCACCGTAACTGCCGGCCGCTGGCCGCGAAGGCTCCGGGCTCGGATAGCAGCGGCGGCGTCAGGCCGCCCAGAGCGCCCAGAGGAAACGCATCTCGAAAAGCAGGGGAGAAACGCCCTTCGCGGCGGCCAATTCCCGGATGAGAGCCTGCAGGCGAAAATAGGCAGCATAGCCGGCAAGGCCCGACCATGGCGCCTTGGGCCCCTTGCCGTCCTCGGATGGTGGGTCGTAAATATAGGCGCAATGCGTCCAGACGAAGCGCATGCTCGCCCTGGAATAGGCGAACCGGGAACTCGCCGTGACAAACTGGGCGCAGCCCTCGGGATCGAGGCGGCAGAGCCCGACCAGTACGATGGAGTCGATCGGCACGTGCTGCCGCTCATGAATGGCGGCCACCCAAGGATGGGCCAAGTTCCACCCCGGATCGAGCTGCGAGAAAAAGAGGCAGGCGTGGTATTTCAGGAGGATGTTCACCAGCTTCTGCGCCTGCCCGATCGTCAGCGGATAAGTGGCCGCCACTTCCGCGATCAGCGTCTCCATGCCGACGTCGAACGTGACGGGAGCCAGAAAGGGCAGCCGACCGAAGATCAGGTTGGAGCAGCCGATCTTGGCGGCCTCGGCGAATGTACCTTCCGGCACCCCGCGCTGGATGGTCCGGTAAGCGCCGGCAAACCAGTGTGCCTGGTCAAAGGGATTGAGTGCGACCGTCTGCGGGTATTCGCGCGCTGCGAGAAGATTGATGAATGCCAGGCTTTCGTTCCTCATGATAAACTCCGTTGCGGGCCAAGGCTGCCACAGCGGCGGCCGTCCGCGCCTCAGCCATCACTTTTCGAGGACGGCGGGAGCGTCGGTTTTGGGCTGGGTCACGCGATGAATGCCCTGGTGCGGTTTATGAACTCGGCGTAAGGAATCTCACACAGCTTCCTATCGAGCAATTCGAAAAGGCCCTCGGCAGGAACCGGCCCGGACAGTTTCACAAGGGGCTTTGCCGTGCCGCTCCCGTCGCTGTCCCAGTGGTACTCCGTGAAAAGATTCTCAGGGGACGGGTCATGATGCCGAGCTCGGCATTATACCCCGTCCCCTGACAAAAGATAGCGGTTCCCAAACTTCTCGCGAAGAATCACGAACCCCTTGTCGGTGGCAACCCACTGTCCGATGTGGCTATTGCGCGCATGGATGAGATAAAGGCAGCGGTCTTCCAACTCGCCCATCGGCAGGTAGCGGGCGGATTTTTGCAGCCCCGCGTAGTGGGCAAACTCCGCATCGGGAGGATTCATGGCGACATCCGGTGCCAGTGTGGAAACGCAGGGTTCAACATTTGGCTGGCAGCTCCCTTGCCGAGTCTTTCACGCAGCCGGGGTTTTGCTGGGCGAAGATCCTGCGGGCTGTGTCGAGTGACGTGGCCTGGATATGGACTAACTGCCGCCCGCTGTTGCCGCGGCGCAGGTGATAGGCAATTTCGAAGACGGGAGGTTGTGACATGGAAATGGGGATTCGCACCCAGGATATCACAGGGTCCGGCTGACGATCAGGACAAAGTTTGTTAACAAATCGATGAACGGACGATTTCGCAGCCGGAAACAGCGCCCGCTTGGGTGGTGGAAATGCCGCGGGCCCTGCGTAGGCCGTCCATGGAACACGACGTCAAGCGGGACACCGGATTTCGCAAGGCCCAATTGGGGGCAACTTATCCCGCCAGAGACGGGCCGTTGAAGGCGCCAATTTCGTGCAGACAATTCGCCCTATTTCCATAAGGTAGGACATGTTCTGTCCGGGTACTTGTGTTAGTATTGGCGCAAATCACCCGATCCATGCCCAGCCCCTACCTCTCCAAGTCCGACTTCAAGGCCTGCTTCGACTGCAGGACGAAGCTCTTTTACCGGAAGAACGAGTACCCGACGAGCCTCGACGAGGACGAGTACCTCAAGTTCCTCGCCGACGGCGGCTTCATGGTCGAGTTCGTTGCGAAGGCCAAGTATCCTGGCGGGAAGGACCTGGCGGACGAGCGGGATCCCCAAAGGGCGCTTGCCCGGACCCGGGAGTTGGTTGCCGCCCGGAAAGACGGCGTCATTTTCGAAGCCGCAGTCATCTGGGACAAATTCTACGCCCGGATCGACATCCTCCGGCGGGAGGGCGGCACATTGCACCTGATCGAGGTCAAGTCATCGTCAATCAACTCCGACGAGGAGGATGACCCGGAGCAGGACGACGCAAGATCGCCGTTTCTGAAGGTAAGAAGTCCCGAGGTTGCGACAAAGTGGCAGCCCTACCTTCTCGATGTCGCGTTCCAGGCCCATGTGCTGCAGCACGCCTTTCCAGGCTTCAAGGTTAAGCCCTGGCTCTGCGTCGTCGACAAGGCTCACCTGGCCACCGAGAACGAAACTTTGGCAAACTTCCGGCTTTCGCGGAGTGAGTCCAACCCAAAGGGCCGCCCTCAGGTCGAGTACACAGGCAATCTCGAAGAGCTGAAAAATTCCAATATCCTGTGCACCCGCGACGTGTCCGCCGAAACGGCCCTTCTCATGCCCAAAGTGATTGCCAAGGCCAATGCCCTGGCTCTCCTTATCGGTCCGAATGGCAAAGTGAAGAGGGTGCAGGAGCCCGTGGCCGGTCTTTACAAGGTCTGCCGCAAGTGCGAATTCCGCCTCGGAACCGAATCCGACAAAACACCGCACGGCTTTGCCGAGTGCTGGGGAGAGATGGCGGAGGCCAGTCCTCACATCCTTGATCTGCACCAGGTGACGAGGATCGGTTCAGGCAAAAACCCGGACCCCGTGCCGGCGCTGCTCGCCGAAGGAAAAGCGTCGCTGCTCGACCTCAACGAAGGGCAACTGGGCACAGAGGGTACTCTCAGGGAAAGGCGTTTTCTCCAGTGGAGCCACTCCCGAGACGGCGGGAGCGAATACCTGCCCCGCGCGCTGAAACAGGAACTTCTTTCCCATGAGGCTGATCCGGGATGGCCCCTTAACTTCATCGACTTTGAAGCCTGCAATGTGGCCCTACCCTACCATGCAGGCCTGCATCCCTACGAGCGCGTGGCATTCCAGTGGAGTTGCCAGACGCTTGCCGCCAACGGGGAACTCACGCCCAAGGAGTGGCTCAATACAAAGCGGGAGTTTCCGAACTTCAAGTTTGCCCAGTCGCTAAGGAAGCAGATTGGGGGCAAGGGCACGGTCTACGTCTGGTCGCCGTACGAACAGACCACCCTCGTGCGCGTCCTTTCCCAGATCGAGGAATGGGTGAGGCGGGACAGGAAGGAGGCCCTGCGGGTCTCCGGCTTCAAGACCCCCGAGGAATTGGACGGATTGGCCAATTGGATCGACCGGTTCCTGGGTCCGCAGGACGAAAAGGGCAAGCGGCACAATCCTCCGCGGATTCGCGACCTCCACAGGCTGGCGCTCGCCCATTACTTCCATCCTCGGATGCTCGGGCGCACATCAATCAAAGTGGTCCTCCCGGCGGTCTGGAACCAGTCGGCGAGGTTGCGCAACCACCCTTGGTTCAAAGAATACCTCCGGCTCGACGCCTGCGGACAGCCCCTTGACCCGTACAAAACCCTTCCTCCGCTCCAACTGGGCGACGGTGACAACGCGATGCAGGCGATCACCGAGGGGACCGGGGCGATCCGCATCTACCAGGATCTCATCTTTCGGCATGAGACCAACGAGCTGATCCGTGACAGGTGTGCCAAGCTGCTGCTGCAGTACTGCGAGCTAGACACCGCGGCGATGGTGATGATCTGGAAGCACTGGAGGGACGCATGAACCCCGCCGATTCAGGCTCCGCCGCCGCAACCATCGCTGAAACCCTTGAACAGCACTATCCCGGAAGGGTGCTGTCGCCCAAAAGCCTGGCCGAGATTCCGGCCAAGGATTACCTGGTCTATGTCCTTGAGCACAACGGGCGGGCCATTGTCGTCGGGCATGGAAAGAAGAACCGCGCCCGGGTAATCCTTGACTCCGAGGAGGCGATCACGCCCTCCCATCTGAAGGCGATCTTCGTTCGGTTGCACCATCTCTTCCCCGATCCCCAAGGAGGAACCCGGTTCGCCCCATACCTGGTCACGTGCAAGAACAAGGAGGAGGCAAAGGCCGTGGAAAAGGCGCTCCATGCACTCATCCACGGCAACGACCGCGAGCTCCCCGATCACATTAACCGGGCGCTTTTTGCAGGCATTCCCGAACGCAGCATCCCCTGGATGCTGCTGAAGATGGCGCTGGCGTCGTCCTACGACGGCCTGGGCGACCTGAGGAGGTGGCGAATCGAGGGAATCATTGATGACGACTCCTGGAAGATCGTCGGTGACAGGCTGCGCCTTGGGGCCGGTTTCCTAAAAGCGCGCGGGAAAAGCCGCACCTGAAATATCCCGAGCCATGGCAAACACAAAGGACAAGACATCCAGCTTGAACCAGCTCGAGCGCGTCCGGGAAATCCACCGGCTGATCGCACGATACACGGAAAACCCCCAGAACGAGACGCTCCGGGTAACCGCGGGCGTTCTCGCCCGGAAGCTGCATGTCACGGATCGGCAGATCAGGCGCGATGTCCAGGTGCTTATCCAGCGAATCGAAGATAAGGATGTCGAAGGCGGGCATGGTGGCAAAGATTGCGCCCTGCAGTACGACGCAAAAAAGCGCTCCTACCTATACACGCGGGACGTGGACCTTTCCGTCTGGGTTGGGCGGCTGGACAACGAGGAACTGGGTTCGCTCCTTGTCGCCCAGCAGGCGCTCGCGGTCTTCAACGGGATGCCGCTCGCGAAGCACGTGGAACACATCTTTGAGGAGGACGCAGGAGGCCTTGTTGGCAACCACCGTTCAGCCCTGAGGGAGGAGATCACCGATTTGATCTCGTTTCATCCCGAAGGCGCGGGAGTTATCGACGAGGGGCACTTCGCGACGATCTACCGGGGCCTCCTCCTGGGCCAGCAGCTTGAGGTCGCCTACCAGAGCAGGGCCAGCGACAAACCGGTCACTAGGATTCTCCACCCTTATCATCTCTGCTGCTTCAGGCAGCAATGGCGGTTGATCGCCCACGACAGCCGCCACGACGAAATCCGAGACTTCGTCGTGACAAAGAGGCGGCTGCACTCGGTGAAGCTCTTGAACAAGACTTTCAGGCGGCCGTCGAATTTCAGCCGCCAGGAGGTGCACGACCGGATAAGCGGTTTCGCGGACACGAGGAAGCGCCTGGTCAGGCTGCGGATCGCGCGGGCCGGAGCCCATCACGTCCTCGACCGCAGGTGGGTTTCGCTGCAGTCGGTTTCGGCGATGGGGGACGGATCCATCGAGGCCGCGTTTCTTGTCGGCGACCTCGACGAATTCAAGCGGTTCGTCCTGGCCTTCGGAGGCGATTGCGAGGTCCTGGAACCGGCAGACCTCCGGGACGAGATCGTCGGTGAGGCGCGCAAGGTGCTGGAGCGGGAAAAGCACTAGGAAAATCCGCGCACGGGGGAAATTTTTCTTCGCCCGCGGACACATTTTGTCCGCCCAGTTCCGTTAACATTTCGGGACAATGGAAAATCCCGAGGAAACAACGGCTGACATCCGGGGAGAAAACCCACCTGGCGTTTCACCTAAGCGCCTTGTCATGAATGGCAAGCGCGTGATCGAGGTCGACGCGAAAACCGTCATCAACTTCTCGAGCAACTTCGCCCACAAGCTCCTCTGCGACGGGCTGACATTCTCAACGGGGTCCGCCTGCTGCTATTCGTGTGCATTTTGCTATGTGCCGGCCCTGATGCGGAAAAATCCCCATGGGATCAAGGATCCGGGACCGCACGAGGACATTGTCATCCGTCGGCTTGCGCCGATCGAGGTGATCAGGAGGCAGCTGACCTACAGGGATGGAAGGCCCAAGTTCCCGGACCCGGACGATCACCGCGTCATCTATGCGAGCCCCTTGGTCGATGTCGCGGCAAACATGGAGTTGGTGCGCGAGACGATCGCAGCGTGCCGGGTGATCCTGGAACTGACCCATTGGCACATAAGGCTCCTTTCAAAGTCCAATCTGCTCCCAAAGGTGGCGGAGGCCCTATCCGATCATCGGGAGCGGCTGATCTTCGGGGTCTCCACCGGGACTTTGGACGATGGGCTGGCCAAGGCGTACGAGGAGGGCGCCCCGAATGTATCGAAGCGAGTTGAGTCGCTCCATTGGCTTCAGGAACATGGGTTTCGGACTTTTGGCATGGTCTGTCCCTCGTTGCCCCTGGACGACGAGGCATCATATGATGCGTTTGCGCAAGGCTGCGCGACCGTCCTGAGGGCGGGGCGCTGCGAGCACATGTGGGCGGAGGTGATCAACGTCCGCGGCGAATCGATGGCAAGGACCTGTTCCGCCCTGCGCCGGGGCGGGTACGCCGCCGAGGCCGGCCGGCTCGAGCATGTCAGCACGGACAAGGGGGCCTGGGAGCAGTACGCCCGTTCGACCTTCGAGGCCCACGCCGGCGTCTACCGGACACAGCCCGGCAAGCTTCGGTTTTTGCAGTACGTCAACAAGGCGAGCCGTGGCTGGTGGGAGCCGAGGCAGGCTGAGGGTGCCGTGCTTCTCTAGGAGGCGTCCATGGCGATGAAAAAACAAAAAGAGCGGAAATCCGGCTCAAGGATGCATCGCGTCCCGCTTCGCGAAAGGCTCTACGAGAACTGGCGGAACTTCATCGTGCAGCTCTATGGGAACGGCGGCTTGGTCCCGACGCTGGATTGGCGGGGTTGCATCGGCATCGACCTTGTCAGGTGGGGCGGGGTCGCGTTTGAAGCCACGTACATGATGGCCGAGCGGGGACGGATCAGGGACGACCAGTCCGGCAACTTCTGCTTCACGCCCCTGGAGTCACGCATTGTCTTTGACCGATACCACCGCCTTAAGAGGCAATTCGGACGCTCTGGTTCCCGCGAATCAGGGGTGCCGGTTCACCTTCGCCCGGAAACTTGGACCGGGCGCGAAATCCAGGCCTGGGACGAGCCGTTCGGGCCGCGGGACGTGGATTTGGCGGTCGCCTCGCTGGTGGCCTACTGGGACGCCTGCATGGCCAAGCCTCCGGCTCCGAACGCCCCGGTGCTCAACTCCTACGACATTCCCGACGAGGAGTTCTGGGATCTTCAGCCGCTGCCGAAGATGATTCGGGTCGGCAAGCTGCCGCCCAAACTGGAACGCGAGCTGCGCAAGGAAACGAGAACGGTCCCTAATCCGGTGCAAGTCGCAAATCCCCCTGTCCAGCCGGCCAAACGGGCATGAGTGCAGGGAAGGCCTGAACTGCGTGCTCCGCCGCCTCGAGCGCACCCTTTCCAAGCCCCTCTTGCACGCAGGCCGGAAACCCTGCCCAACCTCCCCTCCGGACCTTTTTCCGCGTGAATTCCCTCAACCCAGACGTTGCCCCGCCCG
>Ga0302320_10004887_pt1 | contig 30243 bp, 29 predicted proteins | sample Bog_T0_3_FD_202130 | JGI IMG/M metagenome (GOLD analysis project Ga0302320, IMG submission 202130) | Peat permafrost microbial communities from Stordalen Mire near Abisko, Sweden - Bog_T0_3 | ecosystem: Environmental > Terrestrial > Soil > Wetlands > Peat | place: Sweden: Abisko, Stordalen Mire... | reverse complement strand
AGGAGAGGATCTCTCCCCAGGCCCCTTGGGGGCTATGAATAACCGCTTCTAAAACTGTTCGCGTACCGCTGTCCGTGTCTACTCCGACCACCCGGGCCCTATAATAATTTGATCTGCCTTCCTGCAATGCTGCCGGCCAATGGGGATCAGAGCTGGCATCCAGAGAAAGCGTTCCGTCATCAGGAGTAAAGGACTGCATATCCCCGCCATCACGAAGCCCCAAAGCCCGGCTGATGATATTCTCTGCGTTTACTGACTGATCGACGCGTACCGCAGCATTAGCTACCGCCCTGATCACATCATTATTAGCGGTATCGGTATTGATCCATAAACCGTTTTGAGTGTCCCCATAAACGGTTACGTCATCTTTGATTTTATCAAAAATTTCGCGTGTCATCCCATTTACTTCAAATAATTCCAACACATTCTCATAAGGTTTATTTTTTGGTTTACTGTTACTCTCTTGAACAGCGGCACCGGTATAATTAACGATTGCTAACGCCAACTCATCAGCTTGAAGACGTGCTAAACCTTTAAGCTCAAACAGAGCGCTTAACACCTGATAATTAGCAATACCGATCGCATTAAGGTTTATCCTGCCGGCCTCATCACTCAACCCATATTCTAAATGAGGTTTGTTATCCGGTGTACTAAGATTCCGGGCCACCCATTGTACTGACGCATAAGCATGCGGGCCGACATCGATATGTGCAAAAATATCTTCCGGTTTTCGGGTTTGATCAATACTGACGGCCGTCACATACAAGGTGTCTTTCGCCGAAGGGGATCGATGCAAAAGGTCGATCATGGTATTAAGCCCCGCACGCGCCGCCGCATAACTGCGCAATTTCCCCCGATACGTTTCCAATACCGACACTTCCTGGGATGAGCGTCTCCCCAAACCCCAAACGATCAAGGACAGGATGACCAAGACCCACAACACCGTGATTAAAACCAACCCTTTATTATTCATGATGATACCCGGCAACAGGAGCTAAAAATATATCCCTTTTAAAATTATAACCTGCCTGGGGCTTCGCTGGGTCATACAAACTAAAACGGCAGCTGACGGCTAACGGCATATTCTTATCATCCCATGAATCTTTATAAACGATGCCGCTGACACCCGAAGCATGTACATCCTTTACAAAAGGAGCATACTGACAATTAAAGGTCCCCTTTTTTAATCCCGCGGCCACTATTTGGATATTTAAACTGCCGGACGACCCATTCTCCCAGTCGGCCAGACTGCTCTCCTGACGCAATAAAAATTCTATGGGTAAAGATGTTTTTATAAATCCTATACCTCTTGAAGGGTTGATGACCCGGCCGATCACGGCATGAGTTAAATTCCCCCAGTCGACTAATCCGCTAAAATAACGCACGCGTTTGATCCCCTCAGGCGTCTGCGTTAAGAATGACAATTCAGTCTTCTGCCCGTCAAATATTTTTGTATCAGGATAACTACGGCTTAGATCAAGACTGACCGCATTCTCCAGATCTCGGGTCAAACTGTGATCAGCCATAAGCACTTCCATGTAATTCTCATGGACGCGCCGCATTTTATCATCAAGTTTCGTTGCCGACCAAAACAAATTATAAACGCTTGCGCCAATAATGGCCGCGATCGCCAGGCCTAATAATAACTCAACAAGGCTAAAACCCTCGCTTCCTTTGTCATTCCCGCGAGAACCGAAATCTAATTTATGTTTCATTGGAATAATAAATAACAGTTGTCACGTCCATCCCCAAGCCTTGAGCGCCCTGCTCATTAGATCTCAGATCGACTTTTTTTAAATGATCATTAATATCCTCAGTCTGCACTAAGGCAAGCCCGGCATTAGTGGCATACAACATGCCTAAGTCGTTTTCCTTGGCCAGTAAAGACCTCACCGACTTCTGAAAACGCTCTCCGGTGCGAAAATTGGTCAATAGCGCTTGAGTGATAAAGGTCAGGCTAATACTGACGATCACCACCGTCAGGATCGCCTCAAGCAGCATAAACCCCGCTGTATTCTTATTCCTCATCTGTTCTTATCATCATCCCGCGTATCACGGCTGAAGAGATCACCGTCTTTTGACGCAAGGCGTCCAATTCAATGCTTGCCGGATCGATGGTACCGTCCGGATAAAACACGACACGATCACTCTTGGTGCGCAGTTTAAGACCGTTCGGGATCGCGTGCCTGCGGCCAAGACTCCCGCGCACAGCTTCAAAACGTCCCTGATTTTCGATATCGTCTTCGGCAAAAGCACGCTGGAGAGCATAAGAACGGTGATCCGGCGAAAAAGACAACGCGTAAACACGTGCCTGCCCCATGGCCATGGCCTGAGCCCAGCGGCTTGACCCCAACAGATCATCAGTTGTCTTCTTTAACTGAAATCGGGCATACCCTTGAGAAAAGCTCGGCACGGCTAACACCCCAATAATACCGGTAATAACGATCACTAATAAGATCTCGATGAGGGTGAATGCCTTACTTGCTTTCTTTTTCCCAATTGGTGATATCATCACTGCTTTCAACTCCGTCAGCCCCCAACGATGAAAGATCATAATTATCCGGATTATGCGCGCCGGGACAAACGTAGCTATAGTCATGTCCCCAGGGATCTTTAGGAATTTTCTTTTTCTTTAAATACGGGCCGCTCCATTGTGCCGGTACCGGGCCTGAGGTCGGCGCCTTGACCAAAGCCATCAATCCCTGCTCGGTGGTAGGATATCGGCCGGTATCCATATGGTACAGATCCAAAGCCGTGGCCAAATTAGACTCAATATCAGTGCGGGCCGCTGTTTTCCGGGCTACATCGCTGCGTCCGGCGATATTAGGAACGATCATTGCCGTCAATATCCCGATAATGATCACCACCAGCATGATCTCAATTAAAGTAAATCCTCGTTTCAAGAAAGTATCCGTCACCTTTATCTCCCTTCAATTAATGATCATATTCATCTGGAACATCGGTAAAAGCATGGCCACTATCATCCCCCCTACTATACCGACAACCACCACCAGTACTGCCGGCCCCAAGATCGTTACAAAAGTTCCGGCCATTTCCTGAGCTTTACGTTCCGCGCTTGCGGCCAGCTTATACAATCCGTTCTCCAATTTTCCGCTTTCCTGGCCTACAGAAATAAGATCAACGGCCATTTCCGGAAAAAGCGGGCTGGTCTTAACGGCCTGTGTCAAACTCATACCTGCTTTTACCTTAGCCGTCATTTTCTTAACTTCTTCCTGCAGCGCGCGATTATCCACCACCAGGGTTACTGATTCAAGCGCGGTCACAATGGGCACTCCGCTTTCAAGCAACATCCCCAACGTTCTGGAAAAGCGGCTAATTTGAGCATTTTCAATAAATGTCCTTAATAAAGGGACCTTCAAAGAGGATCTGTCGATCCATAGCTTCCCCGGCTGGGTCATTAAATAAGCCCGGCACCACCAAACCGCCGCTGTTATGCCCACCGCCATCAACCACCAAAACTGCGCAAACACCCCACTGATAGCGACGACGATCCGGGTGGCCAGAGGCAGTTGGGCGTCAAAGTCTTCGAACATTGAAGTCATCCGCGGCAATACAAAAGAAAGCAGAACAAATAAAGTCAACATACCGACTACAAAAATAATTGCCGGATATAACAGGCTTGATCGAACCCTTGCCTGCATCTGGATGTCCGATTCCAGGAACCCGGCCAGCCGGTTTAACACCAGCGGCAACTGCCCGCTGACTTCCGCTGCTTTGATGGTATGAATATATAAGGGCGGAAAAATTTCCGGATATTTGGATAAAGCAAAAGACAGGCTTCCCCCTTGCTGCAAAACCACCGTAATAGACCCGGTCACTAACACCATCAAAGGGAACCGGCGTTGACGGCTCAACAGCTCCATACAACGGGCTAAAGGAATGCCTGCATCCAATAAGTCCGCTAGCTGTCTGGTAAATTGAAATAACGCCGCCTGAGAAACCCTGAGGTTTGCCCCACTTTTCTTTTCTGTACGAAGTAGAACGGGCCTGACCGGAATATGCGGCTTGACTTCTAGTGGGGTTTGGCCGGATTTGGTCAATTGGATTACAGCGTCAGTGACTGTATCCGCCTCAATAAAACCACTGGTCAGATCTTGGGGGCCTTTTTTAGCTTTATAAGAAAATTGCGGCATATATAGACAATCGTCATTCCGGCGAAATCCGCTCCCTCCCTAGTTATCTTCGGTAACCCTTAAAACTTCACTGGGGCTGGTTAAACCTGCGGCCACTTTTTCCCATCCCTGCAGGCGCAAGGTTTTCATGCCGTCTAAAATAGCCTGATGCTTTATCTCCTGGCTGGTGGCCCGCCTCATGACCAAACTGCGGATCTTTTCATTGAAGATCAAAAATTCACAAATGGCCTGACGGCCTTTGTAGCCCGTCATACGGCATTCTTTACAACCCACCGCTTCATATATAAGGGGTTTGGCATCCCTGCCTAAATTAAATTCCTTGGCAAGAGCCTCGGTCAATGGCGTCATTTTTTTACAAACCGGACAGAGCAATCTCACTAAACGCTGTGCCAAGAAGCATTCCACCGAGGAGGCAATTAAATACGGCTCAATGCCTATATCGATCAGACGGGTTACGCCGGAAGCGGCATCATTGGTATGCAAGGTGGAAAAAACTAAATGCCCGGTCAAAGACATTTGAATGGCGATCTGGGCAGTTTCAAAATCTCGCACCTCACCTATCATGATCACGTCGGGATCATTGCGCAGGATGGAGCGCAAAGCGGTGGCAAATGTCAGGCCGATGCTGGTATTAGCTTGGATCTGCACTACCCCTTTAAGCTGATATTCCACCGGATCCTCGACCGTGATGATCTTGGTATCTTCCGCATTAACAGTAGCTAAACACGAATATAAGGTCGTGGTCTTTCCGCTGCCGGTGGGACCGGTTAAAAAAACGATCCCGTGCGGCTTATTGATCATAGAATCCAACAGTTGACGCTGGGATCCTATGATACCTAATTCTTCAAAGTTATATAGCCTGAACGTATTCAAGAGCCGGATCACACAGCTTTCACCGTAAGACGTCGGCAAAAAAGAAACGCGCAGGTCCATATCTGCATTTTCCACTCTAACTTTAAATCGGCCGTCCTGAGGAAGTCGTTTTTCGGCGATATTCAAATTAGAAAGGATCTTAATGCGCGAGATCAACGCATCCTGAAAATAACGGATATTTTCCGGGACCTGGGCATCATAAAGCACCCCGTCGATGCGGTAGCGGATACGCAATTCATTGCCGAAAGGTTCAATATGGATGTCGGTGGCGGCATCGCGGTGCGCCTGAAATAAAATTTGATTGAGGAACTGGCCCATCGAAGCTTCCGAAGAATCTTTGTCGATCGCTTCAGCGGCCGGAGCGTCCAGCGTCATCATCTGGGTATCTGACATCATCTTCTCGATGGTCTCCGCCCCTAAACCATAATATTCACGGATAGCCTCGATAACATCCTTCTCCTCGGCAAGCACCGGCTCAATTTGCGCATCAGCGATCATGCTCAAATCATCGAGAACGGATATTTCGGTATTGCTCATGGCTACGGTCAGAACGCCATTTTCATATTTGATAGGGAAAGCTTTGTAATGATTGACCGCTTTGGCCGGCAAGCGGGCCAAGGCCTCGGGCGAGATCGTAATAACGCCCAGCAGTCCGGCTTTCTTTTGTTCTTCCAAAGCCTCCTGCAGCTGCTTGGGGCTGATGACGCCCTTTTTGACCAGTAGTTCACCTAGATAAAGACGGGACTTGGGCATAGATTTTAAATAGTTCTATTATGGCACAGGAACGGTGGATCTATCTTTAGGCAAGGGATCATAGTACACTTTATCACCTTTAAGCGTCGGCGTTGAATCAATATAGGAATCCGGGTCAGCATGCACATCGCCATTGATGATATGCGGTGTCAAAAAGATAACAATTTCTGTTTTTTGCATATTGCGGGTTTCATTGCCAAAGGCTTTGCCTAGGAAAGGGATATCCCCCAGGACCGGGATCTTATTCTTATTATTAATAAGCTCGTTTTTCATTAAACCGCCGATGATGATGGTGACCCCGTCCTTGACCCGAACTGTAGTCTGGACTTCTGAGGTATCCACAATAGGAATGCTATTGCCGTTAGCATCCGTATAGGGTTTGGCCTCCACATTTGAAATTTCCGGCTTGATCTTCATGGTAATGAACCCATCATCATGGATGACAGGGGTCACGTGCAGTTTTACGCCGGTATCAATAAAGCTGACCGATTCCGCAGTGACGGGTGATGAAGTGGTGGATGTGGTCGTACTAGTCGTATACGGAGTCGTTGTCCCGATCAAAATATTGGCTTCCTGATTATTGATCACCGCCAGACGCGGACTGGACAATATCCGTGATTTTCCAAAGGAATCCAGCGCTTGCACGACCTGGCTAAAAGAACCGCTGCTCAAGGTTCCTATGGACATAGCACCCACACCGGTTGTCAGGCTGCCGGAGATAGGAAAGCTGCTGCTTAAACCGACTCCTGTGTTGTTCGTCTTAAGGATAAGCTTCTCCCAATTGACCCCCATCTGATATTCATCCCCTAAAGCAACCTGAAATATCTTGGCTTCAATAAAAACTTCTTTTTCCATCCGATCCATGGCGTTGATCATCACTTCGATCTGATCGATCTTCGAGGGAACATCCGTCACCACCAGGGTGCTGGAACGGGCATCAAATTCAATGCTGCCAATATCTTTCGTCAGCATCTGGCCAACGGTTTTAGCCAGTTCATCGGCTTTGGCATAATTGATATTAAAGACCTTGGTTTCGCAGTTCACGCCAAATTTATGACCGGTGGCCTGCTCGTAATCGACGTTAGTCATGATCTGGACCACCCCGCGGCTTTCCATATAAGCCAGATCATTGGAGCTGAGAATAATGGTCAGCGCATCATGCACTTCGACATTCTGCAAAAAGATCGTTACCCGCCCGGTTATACTTTTACCGGCAATAATATTCAATCCGGACTTGGCCGATAGCAGTTTTAAAACATCATTAATATCCATGTCTTTAATGGCCAGCGTATCTAAGATCATCGGTTTCTTCGACACGGCATGCAGGGAAGCATCCAGTGCGGCATCCTCCGGCAACTGAGCATAAGCAAACGTCGCGATCGCCATCGCGAAAAAGACAGGAACAAAACAATTTTTCAGGAAATCTATCATTATTTAATTCTTCGTAACAGGGATAACAATATCCTCTTGCCTGTAATTAATCAATACCTGCTTGGGCCCAACGCGTACGATCTTTATCCCGGCCTGGGACGTCCCTTCATCGATAAAATAAGTCTGCTTAGCAATTCCATCCTCGATGATCACCTGGGATTTGTCCGCAACCACGATCCCGACAATTCTCAAATGAGCGGGAAGCTGTCCTTTCGGGGTGCTTTCATCAGCACCGGAAGCTGTGGGGTCTGTAGAAATAGAAAAAATATCCCTATCCTGATCAAACAGGGCTGCATCATACGGTTTAAGATCAAAACCGGCCAAAGATGCCGTCGATCCGCTATCTCGCAATGAAGCAACATCCTGACTATCAACAACAGACAGATCACTTCTCCCACCCCAAAGCAAAAAGCAAACCACATAAATACAGCAGCAGAGCGTCAAAATCATGGACAAACGCCCAGCCAGTATCAATACCGAGCCGGTCAACATATTATCCAAGTTGTTGTTTACCATTATACTCATTTATTTAAATCTTTCAACATCCGCTCACGGTCCAGGCCTATTTTAGCCATGGCTTCTTTAGGATTTTGAGCATAATAATGGCAGAAGGTTGAAACTTCTTTGATGGTGTGGACATTCTTATCATGGAGGACTTTTAATATAGAGGCCCGTATCCATGTTTCATTGATAACATCACGGGGCGTGACACCGGCTTCCTGGGCCAGCCGATCGCGATATACCGTACTGGGAGACACCGCCATGACACGATTTTGTTCGTAATTATATTTAAAGACATGGGAAAGCAAAACGCGCGTCCCGTCTCCGCTGGTTTCAGACATTTCATCGATAACGCGAAAAAGCTTACCGCCCACATGATAACGTTTCAAGACCACAAACACATCGATCAAATTGATCAACACCTCAGGCACATTCATAGGCTCATTGTGCAGGCGCGTAATGGTCTCGCGGGCGGTTAATGCGTGGATCGTCCCCATACAGTATTTACCGATATTGACCGCCGTGATCATATCCCTGGCCTCTTCCCCCCGGACCTCACCGACGATCACCCGCTCCGGTCTCATGCGCAGGCTATTTCTGACTAAATCCGAAAGAGTAAGCTCATCATCCGTTTCCAAGCGCGAACAACTATCCTCTAGGAAAGTATTTAATTCAAGAGTATCTTCGATAACGACCAAACGGTCCTTGGGAGGGATGAAACTCAATAAAGCATTAAGCATGGTGGTCTTCCCGGTCCCCGGCCCCCCTGCTATAATAAGATTAGCCGGCTTGACGGACATCCCTTCCAAATAGACCCATAATTGCCCCGCGGCCTCATAACTCATAGCTCCCCGGCGAATAAGATCAATAATACTGATCGGGTCCGTTTTCGCCTTGGTGATGGTCAACTGGACGCCTAAAGGAGAATCGATGATGTTGACACGGCCTGCCAGGTTAGCTAATTCCAAATTCGCGATCTTGTGATAGGTCTTGCGTCCGGAGAAGATCAGCATTTTCTGAACAAAATTATTCAATTCTTTGCGCGAATGAAAACATTTATCGGTCGGAATAAAACCTTTTTGGGCATGATGGATATAGATCGGTTTAAGTCCGTTAACAATGATATCCTCAACATCGACATTAAAAAGCAAATCCTCAATGATCCCGTAAGACAGAAAATCCTTAATAAAACTGCTGCGGTCCTCAGGCGAAGCAACGGCAGATGCAAAAGCTTTACCTTCATCATTGAGCAGTTCCTGCAAAGCTGTTTTAACTGCGGCGGTGCGTTCTTCGTGGGTCAGCATCAAACTCATTTTACCGGTCAGTCTTGCCAGCAACAGGACTTCTAGATCAAGGCGTTCATTTTTATTCATAGTCGGATCCGTCTTTTCTCTTATGATATTCATCCAGCAGACGGCGAATGTCTGCCGATGAATTCTTGGCAATTTGGGAACAAACAAAGATCAGCACAGAAAGCTGCCAGACATCATCAGGCCCGCAGACTAATCCTGCAGACGTATTTTCCTCCCGCTGCAGACGATTGCCATAAAGCCCGATAGCATCTTCCATTTTACCCTCAAAAACATTCAAAGAGGAAACTTTATTGTCATATTTCATGGAAGGCAGAGTGATCCCCCTGACCATCAAAAAATTGATCATGGAGTCTTCTCTAAATGAGTCTTTGCCCTCAAGATCGAAGCCTTCCAGCTGAGGAATATTAGGAGGCAGGATCAGGGACGGACGATGGACCAGAACTTCCCCCGTGCGCACCACGGTGTCTCCGATATTGACCGTTGAGGGAGACAAAAGGATATACGGCACATGTGTTTCGCTAAAGGTCTGTAATCCGATGATCCTTGAGCGGACAATGTTGGTTTCTTTCAACGCTTTTTCCCAGGCTGAATGCACATCCATATCAATCACGGACCCTTATCCTTAAATTAGATACCAGCACCACATTATTTCTAGCCTCAAGCTGAACTTCCAGCATATCCGGAGTTTCCTTTTGACGGCGGATGCGCAAATCCCCGATATGATCTGCGATCAACTCTGCCCTACCATTATTCAGACGCCACAAATGTCCCTCCTTAAGGGCATATGACACCATCCCCTGTCCTGCATATTCAAAAGTAATACGATTATACCACTGTCCATCGGCTTGAACACCCTGAATAGTGTTTTCCCTCGCGGCGTACAGGTCAGGCATCAGATGGTCCAGGGCCTTGCGAATTTCCCGGGCTAAAGCAATTCTTTGACGATATGCTTCATGATGCTTGAACTTTAAAAAAGAAAAAGCCATTAACGTCAAAAAACCGATAAAGAGACACAAGCATATGATCTTAATTCTATTCATGAACACCTCAAAATAATATACCGGCTCAAATTCCCGGACCCTTAAAAAGCCAGACATCCTTCCAAAACAAATACCCTGAAAATATCAGCGCCCCCAAGCAAAACAAAAGCAAACAGAACAATGAAATAATAAAGAACGGGTGTCCAAAACGAAAAACCACCTCTGATCTCCCGGAAGGGATGACAGTCGCTTTATAGCCGATGTTGGCCCTGATCACAGGAGATTCTACGCCGTTGACAAAAGCCTTCCAAAAGGGATGATAGGCATCAGCGTAATATAAAAGATAGGGCCGTCCCGTTTCCCCGCGGACATTGACATTCAGCTTAAGCTCATTAAAAGAAAAATCTTTTACCGTAACGTCCGCTTGAATTTCTTCATGGTCAGCAAGCATCCTGTTCTTGCCAGCAACGCTTGCCAAGCGCGATAAAACCGGAAAGGGTATTTTACCTAACTGGTCCTGAGTTGTCCAGAGAGATCGACGGTCAAGGGGCAAGCGTACTAAAGCCTCTCCCAAGGCATGGTCATCAGCCGCATCATGCAACACAGAAAAAACGCCCAGCTTAGGCGTGGATAGCCGGCAGTAATGCAAATAACGATCATTACCAACGACTTTAGCGGGGTTGGTGGTGGCCATGATCAACGAGCCGACAGGGAAAGAAATATAATCACAACGAAAAATGCTCGATCGCGAATCAGTGAATAAAAACGCTTCTGTCGTGTCGTATAAGGCCCCCTTGACCTTATCACCCTTCATGGCGTCGAAGAATGCCCTGGCCCGCGGGCTGAGATCGTAATAATTCTTCGTGATCAACTGCCTGGTCATGGAAAACGAATAATCCACAGGCGCAAGCAACCGGATAGTCTGCGGGGAAACCCTGGGCATCAAAGATATAATGCCGGCATATTTATAAGCGCCGAGTTCCAGGGCTATGACAGCAAAAAGGACCAGAACACATAATCGATTTTTCAGGCGAAGGTCGGCCCTAAACCAGTAAAAAGCCGCCAACGCGGCCCCAGCCAGAAGAAGCCCGCGCAGAAAAAATAAGATCTTATTCTCAGCGATCCCCAGGGTAAGGAAATAGTCAAACTTTTGAAGATCAAAACCTTTTAAAAGAAAACAGACTGACGCTGTCAGGACGATCCAAAAAAGCCAATTCTTAAACCTGCCCGAATCCAGATAATGAAGTAGTCTCTCCACCCCAAAACCCGCCACGAAGATCAACAGCATTTTAGCCACACCGGTAGTGAGGCCAATATGCCGAAAAACTTTTCCCAAAGGAAAAACATAATAAAAAAATACGGACACTGCGGTCCCGCAGCTAAATAGAATAACGGTAAGTGTCATGACCAAAAGACCCCAGTGTTTTTTTCTAAAAGCCCCCCAGAGACCGACAACGACAAAAACCGGTAAAAAGAACCCACCATAAAGCGTCAGGTCAGGCGTCAACCTAAATAGGCTGTCCCGGCTGAAAAAAGCCATGAATTTCAACCAGGGTATTCCCCCGCCGTAAGACAAAAAAGCCTGCAAGGTTGTACCGTCGACTGTACGGCTCCTGCCAATATAAGCGATCTGACCATCCGCGAACTTAACATAGTAAAGGCCCGCCGCGAGAATGACCATCAGCATAACCAGGGCCAGCAACTGTTTTAACGATACCCTGCATAAAAAGGGGAAAAACTGCTGTCGGTGTTCTTTACTGCCCAATATCAGGCTTGCCACATAAACAAAAAGAACAAAAGCCACAAAAATGTTGATATAAATACCATTGCCTATAAAACCGAGAAAGAAAAACAGGACCGCTCCCCATAAATAACGAAAAAATGAGGTGTCAAGAAAACGATGGAAACAAAATAAAACCACAGGAATAAAGTACATCACATGAAAGCCCCAAAACACCTGGGGATACCATATCGTTGATCCCAGGATAGTCAACCCGACAAAAAAGAGGGCCTCCCACCGCTTATAATAAACCGACCCTAAAAGCAGGACCCCTAACAAAAAAAACATTTCATCAAACCACATTCCGGCATAAAAAATATAAAGATAATTAATGCCTTTGACAAACAGTGCCAGCAAATAAATGACCGGGGAAAGTATCATCAGCTGGCCGTTCAAGAAATAATTACCAACCATGCCCTGCTCAATATAAGGAAACCAGAAAGGGACCGTTCCGTGCCAGGCGATCTCATTAAAATAAATATAACCGAGCTGGCAATACTGAAAAGTATCGTGGGCCAACGGGAAACGATTTTGAAGGACTAACACAACATAAAAGCCCGTAATCAAAAGACCAAGGGCCGCAAAAAGCAGGATCCTAAAGTTTGGACGCATCCGGCAACCTTTTTTGCCCGCGCAAACGGGTGGAGATGATCGAAATAATATTATAAAAAACCAAGGGCCTCAATGAAAACACCAAATTCATCTGATTACAGCAGACATTCCAACAAGCCTCGCAGGAGATCTTCCCCAAACTATCCCAAACAGCCTCAAAACCATCTTCCCAGACATTCAACGGCTTGGATTTATTAACCAGCACGATACACGGATAGACAAAACCGTTCGCTTCAATATGACAGGAAAGGTCCTTTAAATAACATCGTCCGTACCCTATCAAATCTTTATGCTTTTGAGAGACGCTATAGGTGGCATAGGGAAAAGGCCAGTTCAATACACGCAGATACGCTTCCCTGGAGAAAAACACCCCAAGCCCCTGCTTTTGAGCATCAAGGATCCTTTGGACCACCGATCTTAAATCAGCATCATCCAGGGCCATGGTCTTATCCGGAGAATCTTCCTGCCGCAGGGGGCTAAACTGGGCCTTGAACCCGAACTTGACGGCCAGAGACAACACCTCTTCGATCGCCTGAAGATTATTTTTAGTCAGCACCGTGTGGGTATGAAAATGGATACCGGCCCGGCTCAACGTTTCAAAAGCCTGGATCACCTGGTCGTAAACACCGCTGCCCCGGTTCTTATCATTGCTCTCCCGTCCCCCGTCAAGGCTGATCGCAATTGAATCCATCTTGCGTAAAATATCGATCTTGGAGTAAACAAGCAGGCCGTTGGTGCTTAAATGACACAAAATGCCCTTGCTTTTGATCTTATCAACGATCTGTTCAATGTCCTTTCGCAGCAGCGCCTCGCCGCCGTTGAGTGAAATATACCGCGTCCCCATCCTGAAGAGCGTATCGATCAGGTCTAACAGCTGTTTAGTAGACGGCTCTTGATGATTTCGATCATAGTATTCTTCATAACAATACGTACAACGCAAATTGCATCGGTTCGTCAGGCACAATGTCACCAGAAGCGGGATCCGTTTTCTAAAGATCCTGGCGTAAAAAAGCGCCGACGCAAAGCGGATGTATTTGATCATTGTTTATTCTCTTTTGGATTGAACCTGAGCATGCCCATGAACTTCCCCGCCGCATCCATATTGACAAGACCATTGGGCCTTAACATTTCCCACAAAAGATCGCGCCAATGATGCCATAAAAAACTAAAATAAACTTCACGCTTCCATCTTAGCACATCCGCCGGTTTAAAATCCGGCGTGGTCAGCATCGGCACAAACATTTCAACGCGATTTTCATCATCCACGGGGGTCTCGCATAACCACCCTTTATCGACACATTCATCATAAAGCTCTGTCCCAGGATAAGGAGTATACGCGCTCACAGCGACCAAAGACATCGGTAGGGACGCTATCATCTTTTTGGTCTCAACGATGTCCGCATATGTTTCCGAGGGTGCCCCGACCATAAAATAAGCCACACTCGGGATGCCGGCTTGACGAAACCAGCGAAACACATTAACGATCTTTTCTGTCGGCAATTTTTTGCCGTACACCTCATTACGGATCCTCTCAGAGCCGGATTCGACAGCCAGGCAAACGCTGATACAACCGCTTGCTTTAAGCAAACAAACCAACTCTTCGTCGATCGTCTTGATACTAAGGCCATTATGAAAATTGTATTTGATCCTCAGGCCTCTCTCAATGATCCCCCGACAGATATCCTTGGCCCTGGTAAGATTCATGCTGAAATTATCATCAACAAAATAATAATTCCTTACACCAAAAGTTTTGATCAAATATTCGATCTCATCTAACATGTTCCCGGCCGAGCGAAACCGCCAGCGCTCACCCTGCGTCACGTACATGTTACAAAAACGGCAGCGGTTAGGACAGCTGCGAGAAGACAACAGCGGAAGAGCATCGGACGGAAGATCAAAAATACGCCTTTGAAACTTAAAGTAACGCTGAATATCCATCAGATGCCAAGCCGGAAAAGGCAATTCATCAAGATCGTTGTTGTACCTGGTTTTGGGATTAATAAAGAACTCGGTTCCTTGTCGCCAGGCAACACCATCCAGCGCACCACACGATCCCGGAAGACTCAATTTCTTTTCTAAATGATCGGCCAGGGACAAAAAAGTTTCTTCCCCTTCACCCAGAATAATAACGTCTGTGTGCGGGCTGTTCTCAAAACAATAACGCCAGCTATATGTAGGAAAAAGACCTCCGACCACCACTGGGGCTGACGGAGAGATATCCTTAACCAGCTGGGCTATCTTGGCCACAAACCGCCATCTGCTTGTAAAAGAACAGGTAATGCCCACCAGATCAAATGACGCAGTGCGCAGATAAGCCGCCATCTGGTCATCAGCAATCCCATAATGAAAAACTTTCCCGGTTCTTTTGACCGGCCCCAGGGATGCATCAAAGATCTTCACCTCATGACCGCCGCGTTCCAGGTAAGAGGCTAGATAGACCAAAGACAGCGACGGAGAGCGTAAGTCGAACTCACTGCTGTGGGTATACTGAGGATAAATAAGCAAGATCTTCATCAGGTCTCAAGGATGCGGCGTTTCAAGGTTTTTCCCGTCATGCGCACGATGTGTTCCCGCGTGGCATTCCCGAAGCGCTTTTCGATCATGCCTAGATACTCCGGCCGGCTGTGATAGGAGATAAAAGCCTCGTCACGAAACCGTAAGACCTGGGCCGCCGAGAGATACTTGGTTGCCATCGGACGGCAATCGTATCCGTAAAGAGCATAGCTCTTCCAGTCCGATATTCCCTCCACCCGGTCAAAAAGCTTAGTACCCGGATAACCGAAGACCGGGTACATATTGGCCCACTCAAAATTGTATTTAACCAAAAAAGCGTACGTCCTTTTCAACGAATCAAGGTCCTCATCCCAAAGGCCGAACATGACATCCGCGCAAATGGAAACCCCCTCATCCTGGGTCATGCGGATAACATCATCGACATTCAGATTGCGGCACCCTTTCTCCGCGACCTGGAGGATCTCGTCGGTCGCCGATTCAAACCCATAGGAGATCCAGTTCATCCCCACCTTCTTCAGGCGCCTTAACAAATGCCGGCTGATGGTATCCACCCGCGAATAGGCCCACATATTCAGATCATACCGACGTTCATCGAGACGGTCACAAAACTCCTCCATGCGCCGGGGGTTGACCACAAATAACTCGTCGAGGATCTTCAAATGCTTGACCCCGTATTTATTGACCAGCAGATCGATCTCCTTGATCACATTATCGATGCTTCGAAACCGCTGGACCCTTTTCCCAAAAAGATTGTTGATCGAACAAAAATTGCATTTGAACGGACAGCCAAAGCTCGTCCAAAGGATCGCGTAAGGACTGCGATGGTCCAGATCGCCAAAAGCATGCCAATTATGCGCCCGGTAACGCTTGGGGTCCATAATATCCCAATCGATGGGGGGCAACATATTAAGGTCACTGACCAGGGCCACGTCCTGCGTCTGGATATAAACGGATTTCTGAGGATCGCTGCTGTCGGAAAGATACGACAAACCGGGAATGGCATCAACACGCTGGCTACTGTTAGTGTCAAGGTGCCGGGCCAGATCGACCATGGTCTGATACCCCTCACCGCGCACCACAAAATCCGCTCCCGTCTCGCGCAGGGTGCGCTCGGGAAGGACTGTCGGATGCGCTCCCCAGATCAGAGTCTTGATCTTGAGCTTGCGCTCATGAAAGCGTGCAAAAAAGTCAACTACCCCTGCCATCACCATTGTTGAGGAAGAAGGATTCGCCCCCGAACAAATGATCCCTAAGAAGATCGGGTCCTCTTTTTGGGCGATGTCCATAAGCCCGTCATAGCTAATGCCGTCAACGTCGCTTTCGACCATTAACACATCCAGCCCCTGAGCTTTGATGAAGCTTGCCAAAAGCCCCATTTGCACGTTAGGCGCGACCGCTGAGAACTCGTCGGAAGTGATAGAATAAAGATCTCGCTTGGCATTGACCGTCGCTAAAATGATTTTTCTCTTCATAAAGGATTCTCCCGATACCAGGCTATTGTCCGGCGGATACCGTCCTCAATTGAAGTCCGCGCAGTAAAACCCAGCTCTTTCTTGATTTTGGTCAGATCGACCCGGCGTACCGGGATCATCTGGGGCTTCGAAGGATCAAAGACGATACGGCAGTTCTTAAACCCGTCCGACATGCAGATCTTTTTTAAAAGGTCCTTAACCTTGTAGCCTTTGCCCAAACCGATATTAAAGACCGCATAGCTCTTGACCGTCTGCATAGCGCCGACCATGGCCTCTGTAAGATCACCGACATAGATCAGATCGCGGACATCTTCGCCGTTGCCCCAAACCTCTATAGGATCCTGACGCTCGACTACTTTGCGGATCAGCGCGGCCATCACATGTGAGGTTTCAAAATGGAAATCGTCATGCTCACCGTAAATATTGGTCGGACGAAGAACAATGGTCGTCATAGGGCGCGCCAGCTTGAGGCCGTAGATCTGACAGAGGATCTCCGTATAGCGTTTCATCCAGCCGACACAAAAATATTTTTCAAAAGGGTCCCCGTTGAACATCTCTTCCTCACGCACCGGTCTGCCAGCGGTTGACGGATAACCCGTGGAACTGCTAAGCCACAAAAATTTCTTCACCCGGGCAAAATATGCAGCTTCCAATAATTGTGCGTTCATGACAATATTAGACGTCACATGGATCAGCGGGGTCTTGTCGATGACCGCCGCACCCGAAGTATTGGCGGCGCAATGAAAAACATAGTCCATCCCCACCACCGCGCGCTGGCAGTCTTCCCGACGGGTAAGATCGGCCTTGATATAGGTGATGTTTTTTGAGCGGATCGTGGCCGGGCGCTGATGATAAACCGCTCTAATACGGGCGTCTGTTTCCAGAAGCCTTTTCAGCAGATTGATACCCACTAAACCGGTCGCACCACTCACCAGCACATGCTTACCCTTATAAAACTTCATCGATGCCACCATTCATGCAATATCATGGTTAATTCTGAAAGTCCGTTCTTCAAAGGGCTCATTTTCCGGAATCCGCCTATCCTCGGCGGCTCATCGGCCGGTATCTCGCCGATGCGTTTACCTTTCTTAAGCGCGCGGGTCAGGATCTGCGAGCCCCAGGAAACAGTCTTGGTCGTGATCCCTAGTTCCCCTAAAAGCTCTTTTCGGTAGGCACGGTACATCACCAGAGAATCCGTGATCTTCCCCCCAAACAACAGATTGATCAGAGCGGTAAACATCCAGTTGCCAAAAGCCGTGACCATATCATCGTCATCGCTTTTAGCTCCCGGCGCATAACGCGAAGCAATGACTAAGTCATAGCCCTCTTCAAGTTTGTTTACCAGCTCGGGGATCTTTGCGGGGATGGAGTTACCATCCGGGCTGAAAGGAATAAAAATATCTCCGGTTGACCGCGCTACCGCCTCCAAAAAAGCCGCACCGGCTCCGCGGTCCTGCTGAACAAAAATATCATAACCTTGGGCTTGGGCATATTCAATGGTGCCGTCTGTCGATCCGCCGTCCACAATAATAAGCTGATCGTACCATTCCTTCTTGATCTGCGGCATGATCACCCGCATGCCGTCGATCTCATTCCAGGTAAAGACGATCACCGTCACTTTGAGATGTGCCAAAAATAGCTCCTTTGTTAAAAAAGACTGTTGCTTTGTCCGCCATCAACGGGAATGGAAGCCCCGTTCAACAAGGCAGCCTGCTGGGAACAGATAAAGGCCACGACATTCGCCACCTCATCCGGTGTGCCGAACCGTCCCAGAGGAAGCTGGCGACGGATAAAATCTTCCAATTCCTGAGGATTTTCCTGAGCCGTTTTCTCCCAGCCCGTATGCGGGATCATAATAGCGCCGGGAGCGACACTGTTAAAAGTGATACCGTCCTGCGCCAAAGAAGATTTCTTAGCTAATGTTTTCATCAAGGCCCCTTGCGCGGCCTTGGCCATAGTAAACCACGGCCGGCCGCCTGCCTCACGGCCAAAGATCGACGTGATCGTAACCACGCGTCCCCATTTTTGCTGACGCATCAAAGGCAAAACCGCCATGGTCATCCGGATCGCAGCTACGGTATTCTTATCGTACACCTCCTGCCACACATTATCATCAGTTGCCAACACATCATCCTTGCCCCATCTACCGCCGCCTCCCACGTTATTGACCAGAATATGGATCGTCTGCCAGCGGGCCATAACAGCATCCACAACACGCTTGAGGTCATCTTTAATCATGACATCAGCCACCATTCCCATGACCTCAACCCCGGCTTTGGCAAAAAGCTCCAAAGTTTCATCGACCCTGGCCTGAGTTCTGGAAAAGACCGCCACCCGGCAACCTTCCGAAGCTAGTTTCAACGCAATAGCCTGCCCGATCCCGTGTGTGCCTCCTGAAACAAGAGCGATCTTGCCTTTAAGCCCCAGATCCATAGGTCACTCCTTAAATTTTGTTTTTGCCTCTTCGACGACTTTGACAATATCCCCCACCGATAAACCATAGATAGCCTGTAACTCCCCGCGGGAAAGCGGCTCAAAACAATGCGCATCACCGATACCCAACCGACGCAGCGGTACAGCAATATCCCGATCGGCCAAACACTCCGCGATCAGAGATCCTAAACCGCCAACCAGGCTATGTTCCTCCACGGTGACCAGAAGGCGGGAATTTCTTAAAATAGGCTCGACGGCGTCAATATTCAAAGGCTTGAGACGCAACACATCAATGATCATGACCGAAAAGCCGCGCTCTTGAAGAATGTCCGCAGCTGCACAGGCCTGATGCGTCATAAAGCTACTCGAAAGGATCGTCACATCCCGGCCCTCACGAAGCATCTTAAATCCCAGAGCAAAATCATCATGGTGTTCATCATAAACTTCCGGCAGAACACCCTTCTCCAGGCGCACATAAACCGGATTGTGATCGCGATACGCCATCCGGCACGCCGCGCGGGTACTGGGCGCGTCCGAAGGACTAAAGATCGTCATATTCGGTAATGACCGCATCAAAGCGATGTCATTAATCCCATGGTGGGTCGGACCGTCGCCGGCATACGTTAATCCGGCGCCGATACCGACGATCACCACCGGAAGCTTCATGCAGCAAAGATCGATCTTGATCTGTTCATAACAGCGCGCCGTCACAAAAGGGATGATGCTGTGCACAAAGACTTTCTTCCCCGAAAGCGCCAGGCCGGCGGCGACAGAGATCATATTCTGCTCCGCCACGCCCATATTGATATATCTCTCCGGCAGCTCTTTTTTAAAATGCTCCAGGGCAAAGGCCCCCATATCAGCGGTCAAAAAGATCACGTTAGGGTCTTTTTGGGCCAGCAGCAGCATTTCTTCAAAAAAAGCGTCGCGAATATCCTGCGGCTTCATTTAACCCCCTGACTTAACTCAAGACGGGCCCGTTCAAGGATATCTCCCTTGGGAACACCATGATGCCATTGCAGATCATTCTCCATAAAAGATACGCCTTTGCACTTAACCGTCCGGGCGATCACCATCAAAGGTTTAGTCGATTTTCTACTCCGAACACGAGAAAGCACCTTCATGATCCCGGGGATGTCGTGACCGTTGACGACCTTCACATCCCACCCGCAGGCTTTCCACTTATCCGCTAAAGGGTCGATCGCCATGCAATCCGAAACCCGATCGGTCACACACAAGCCGTTCTTATCAATGATACCCACCAGATGGTCAAGCTGATGACGGCCCGCAAACATGGCCGATTCCCAGACCGATCCCTCACAGCACTCTCCATCCCCCATCAGCACCAATGTTAAAAAATCCTTTTTATCCATCCGCCCCGCCAATGCCATACCGGCCCCGATCCCTAACCCGTGACCCAAGGCACCTGTATCGGCTTCGATACCCGGAATGCTGCGGTCAGGATGTCCGCCGAGAATTCCACCTGACCTCTGGTACTTATCCAAATATTCCGGTGAAAAGAAACCAAGATCCGCAAGGATCACATATAGCCCTTCACACGCATGGCCTTTGCTTAATATAAATCTGTCCCGCTGCGACCAGGATGGATCCTTCGCATCAAAGCGTAATATCGCCCCGTAAAAAAGGGCCACCAAAATATCCATAGAAGAAAAGCACCCGCCGATGTGGCCTTTGGCGGCAGCGTGGATCATATCCAAAGTCTTCAAACGCGCCCAAGCCGCTTTATTGTTCAATCCGTTAGTCTTATGGCTCACTGGCTATCCTTTGTTGATGCCACTAAGGGGCTTTATAAAATATCTTGCGACGCAAAGCGCGCACCAGGCGCAACTCCGGCGCCCAATGATACAGTTTATGTTTGAGACGAAATTTATAGACCTGACTTACCACCCAGGCGAAAGATTTAGCGATGATCCGCAAAAAAGGATTGCGCAAACTCCCCAGGACATTGACCAGCGCATTGGACATCACACTCATATAGACAATATTACCCAAAGCTAAACGCTCCCGACTATTTAACCAGGGGCTTTTACGGCCGGTCTGATCATAATCATCGGACAGCCAGTCGATCCAGCCTTCCAGACTTTCCGGCGGTTTAAGGCCGTGGTTTAAGGCCAACTGAAAATCCGGTGTGCCCGGTAGCGGAGTATACATCCCGATCGTTTCGATCTGCGCTTGAGGATTTTCTTTCTTTAAACGGAAGACCAGATCAATAGTTTTATTCACATCCTCAAATGTCTCCGTCGGATATCCGGTCATGAAACTAAAGGCCGGAATAATCCCGTGTTCGCGGCAGCGGCGGTTCGACTGCAGGATCTGCTCGACCTTGATCCCTTTATTCATTAGATCAAGTATCCTCTGGGAGCCGGACTCCGCGCCAAACTTCAACGTGTACGCTCCCGCAGATTTTAAAACACTAACCTCCTGATCGGTAGCCTTCATAAAAACATCCGCCCTGGTGCCGGAGGTGTAAAAGGCAATATTTAACTTTTCCTGGATCATCCCCTCCATGATCGCGGTAGCACGTAAGCGATCGATATAAAACTCGTCATCTCTCAACCAAATACCGGTGAGATTGAATTTCTCAACAGTATTAACGATACGGGCCAAACTTTTAGGGATAGACATGGGGCGCCAAAGACGCTGACGTATCGAAGCGCTGCTGCAAAATCCGCACCTAAACGGACAGCCTCTGCTGGTTTGCCCGATATCCAGGGTCCGGGGGCTTTTCTTCAAATACATGTCCCGATGGATGTAGGATTCCACATGCACCAACTCCCAGGGCACATCCAGCAGGGTTTCAACGTCTAACAACGCCCTTGGCTCGTTAGTGATCACACGTTGACCTTCTTTAAAAACAATTCCCTTAACGGCAGCCAGAGAGCGTTTAGCCTCCAAGGTTGATACCAGCTCCAAAAATGTTTCATCCCCTTCGCCAAAAACCACGATATCTACCAGGGAATGACTCGCTGTCTGTTCAGGCAGCACAGAAGGATGGCACCCGCCCCAGACTAAAGGAACCCCGTTCCCCACCAGAGAACGTACAATTTGGGCCAAACTAATGGCATTGGCTATCTGGGTACCCGTCATCGTCGAAAGCCCGATACAAATAAGATCCCCAGACATATATTGGGCAAGCACTTTCTCGGTGACCTTCTCGACGCGCTGGTCGAGCAATTTCACCCGATAACCGGCCCGGATCAGCGGAGCGGCAACCGATAACAGCGCATGCGGAGGAGCAATGGTCGAGCCTAAGTCAACCCCAGTCTTGGGATATAGCAGTAGTACTTGAGGAGGTAAGGATTTATTCATGATTTTTTAGGGTCCTTGGTATTCGCATGCCGGTCTTTTCTGGACGCATTAAGGTTACGGAAGATGCGTTTAATGACCCCTTCCAATTTGGTGTTGGCTTTCCCACGCACGGCATTGACAATAAGTCTAATCAGCCTCCAGGGGTGTGTCAACCACATAACGCAATAAAAACTCCCCATCATCCCGATCCTCAAGGCATTAAGCGTACGCGCTCCAAAATGACTGTTCCAGGAAACCGGACGGCTCAAGTCCGCAAACGCAAAAAGCCCGAAGAAATAATCATCATTGAGAACTATCTTTTTCTGGGCTACCAGTTCCTCAAAGATCTTTGAGCCGGGATAAGGCGTGAAGGCGAAGACATTGATCTCGTGCATGCCCATGACCGCAAGGCGCAGGACCATCCAATAGCTCTCAAGAAAATTTTTCCAGGTCTCGGCAGGAAGGCCGATGACCATATTGGCACTCATATTCACACCGATGCCGACCCCTGTCCGGATCAAGCGCACGATCCGCTGGGGATCGCTTTTTTTACCAACCCCTTTAAGAATATCCTCAGAGCCTGATTCAATGGCAAAATCCAGCTCGCGGCATCCGGAAGCATGCATCAAACGCAGGACTTCTTCATCCAAAGCCTCAGTCCTCAATGAAGGCGACTGCCAGGTAATGTTCAGCTTCCTCTCGAGTATCTCTTGGCAAAAAAGTATGACCTTGTCACGTGCCACCACCGCGGCCAGATCCGAGAAAACAAAATTATTGGCACGGTACTTTTGGATATACAGGCACATCTCATCAACGACTTTTTTGACATCCCGCGAGATCCATCGCTGGCCCCACATATTCTTACTGGAACAAAACGAGCACTCATACGGACACCCGCGGCTAAGCAGCATAGGCATGGTCCTCCCGCGGGCGACATGATAGGTAAGGCCGCGGGAAAGGTAATTCTCCATAGGGATCAAGTCCCAGGCCGGCAAAGGCAAACTGTCAAGATCGCAAATGCGTTCGGCTCGCAAGGTCTTTTTGATTTGTTTATTGGCACTGCGATAAGCAATTCCCGGCACTGTCTCCAATCCCCTGTGCTGTCTGACAGCATCTAAAATATTGACCGTGGTCACTTCCCCTTCACCCAACGAGCAAATATCCAGTTCGGGACAATCATTCAGGCAATACTCCGCCAACGCCGTAACGTTCTCGCCGCCGGCAACAATAAGGCTGTCAGGATAATGTTTGCGTAAATATTGGATAAGCTGGCGATGGAACACCCATTCCTGGGAAAACATGGAGGTTACAAAGAACGCCTGGCTAAAACGCACCCGGGTAGCTAACGCTTCCAGGGCCATACCGTACTGCACATAACGATCCATCACCACCTGGGTGCGGTCGATATCCTCGGCGCACATATCAATGATATCAACATCATGGCCGGCTTGGCGTGCCACCGCAGCCAGATAAGCTATCCCTAAAAAAGGGACCAGTTGGGCACCCATGATCCCCGAGCCATAGGCCGGAGGCCTAACAAAAGAAATCTTCATGTGCCTCATCTTTCAGATTTTTAAGTCTTTAGATCTTCCGTGCTGCAACAGCTGTCATTCTCGTTCTTTTTATAAATAGGATGCTCCCACATCTTACGTACAGCTTCCTCTAACGGAGCATCCTTCACATTCCCGAAAGCATGAGGAAAAGCCACACAAAGTTGCAGATCACCTTTAGGTGAAATATTGATAAGCTTCCCCTTGAGCGCCTGACAGACTTTGTGGCCTGCCTGAACAGAATAAGCCCCTTCGATAAAAGCAAAAGCCGGATCGATAGCGCCGATAACTCCTGCCTTTTCCGCATCGCTTAGCTCAACGTCCTTTTGTTTGACCCACTCTCCGGCAATGATGGGAAAAAGGATCCTGATACCGGTGGCCTGAAGCTGTTTGGAAAGACGGATGATCGCCGACAACGCGCTGTTGTCCTTTTCACCGGGGGCAAAATTTTCGATCTTGCGCCGGGTCACATAGGTAGAAACAATACAGGCCACCCCCGCCTGGCGGCAGGCCTTGATCGCGGCAATGGCCTTTTCAAAAGCACCGGGAGTTGCCCGGGAAAGATCATGGCCTTCCTTAGTCACATCATCCAGGCTGACGTTGATACAGTTGATCCCCGCCTGCTTTAACTCCAGGATCAGCTCGGGCGTCAAGAACCATCCATTCGTGGTCACGGAAGAGTACAAGCCTAAGGCCGTTGCCCGACGGACCAGCTCCACAATATCTTTACGGATCAACGGTTCACCGCCGAAAAAATCCACCTTGGGCAATCCCATCTGACAGGCTTCGGTCATGATCCTGCCTAACTCATCAGTGGTAAGTTCGCCGTCCGCTTTGGCATCTAAAAAATAATTGGAAACCGAACAATGCTTACAGCGGCAATTGCACAGGTAGGTGATCGAAAGCTCAAGTATCCAGGGGACCTGCTTTTTTAATACGGCGGTTAAAAACCAGTAGCGTATCATCACATACGCCTTCTTGACGGTTACACCGCTAAGGCCCACCTTAAGATACAAAACTGTCACCTTTAAAAACCGAACTAGATCCTTGATGAGCTTCATATGCTTGATCTCCCTTTTAAGTACGATATTCTTTTTGGCGCAACGCTCGTGCCTGAGCTTCTCCGACCTTGGACAAACAAGCCTCACAATAATAATGGTCCTGACAACATCCGATGTGCGAAAGTTCCGACACCTGACAGCACAGACAAATCCGCACGCGTTTCTTAAAACTTAATACCCATGATCGCCCGCAAACCATGCACGGTGTCGCATGCACCGCCCAAGGCTCAACCTGCTGAAAGCCTAATATATTCTGAGCCACAAACCGCCACGGTAGCGGCAAAGGCCTGCGCTGTAAACGGATCGCTCCGGCCTTGATAGTGCTTAATATATCTTCCTGCCTATCGGCAAAAACCTCGGTATAACTGCGCCCGACCAAGGATGCTGAAGAGGTGTCATCCCCTGCCACCCCCGGCAGGCGGCGCCTGACAGCCACTCGTTGAGCCAAGAAATTATAAATACCTAAACGGCCAAGAAGACCATTATACACCTCTATCGCGTCTACCGAGAGGTCATCCGCTTTATTTTTCACGCCGTGGAACATAAATGGATGCACCGCGATCGCCAATGCGCCCTGAGCATGGATCTCCTCTAGGGTTCGTTGGGCTTCCTGAAAATCCGCAATTCGCTGCTTGACCCCTAAAGCGATGATATGTCCGTCCTTGGTCCAGACCTCTTGCCCCACGATGATCACCAAGTCAGAAAGCTTTTCTTTAAGCCAGCGGGCGTGCTCGATATCAAAAAAATTCGTTACGGCAATGCCGTCGATTTTCCGGGAAACAATGGCCTGACGCAGGATCGATTCATCAATATAAACCTTCCCCCGCGATAGCGTGTGCACATGCAGATCAAGTTTAAAACTCATTGGCCTTCACTTTTCCTATTTTTAGCAAACAAGATCCTTAACATTTCAGCCAGTATTTTGGGGTAATAGCGCGGAGAGTATAACAGCGCATTAGACATCGGTAAGCCCCAATGACAGGTGCATTTATTGGCTCTGATGCGCGCCTGGAAGGCCTTCATGGCTGGGGAAGAATAGATCCCCCCGAAGTCATAACCGTTTTGGCGCAAGTCCCCTACCGGCTCCCAAAGCTGTTCACACCCGAATACTTTCCCCAGCTCATCAATGACCACCACACTCTTGCCGGCCCCGCAATGCCGGTACATATCTTTTTCCCGCAGAACGTCTTTAAGAAATTCGTTCTTAACGAATCGCAGCGCCATGGTAAACGTCGAATACAGATCGAACTTATTGCGTAAAACCACCGATTTTCTTTGCAGAGCACAGGTTTGGAAATACTTATCCCAGGAAACCTTGGCCGCTTTGGGGTCTTCGACCCGTCCATGAGCGACCGACAGAATAACGCGGTCAAGCCCAGAAAAGTCATCATTAAGGATCTTCAGAAGCTCTGCCACCTGATCTTCATTATACTGGGAAAACACGATACAGGCCTTGACCCTCAAATTCCGGAATTGTTTCCTTAATGCAACCAGGCCTAGATAGGTTTCCTTAACCTTCATAAATCCTCCGGGCACGCCGCGTATGCGGTCATGGAGCGCCTGCGGACCGTCGATAGAAAGTTGAATGTCGATATTCATCGAAGGGCACCGGGTAGCGATCTCTTTGACCTGGGACAAAACCTGAGCCGTCAAAAATCCGTTCGTCGGAAGATCTAAGACCCAGGGCTTGCAGTGATCATAAATGGTCCCCACAACATCTTTAAGGTCCTCTCTTAAGAACGGCTCTCCGCCCGATATCCCTAAAATAGAGATCTTCCCGAGACTTTGACTGATCCGGGCATATTCGTCGACGGTCAGCTCTTGTTGACCGCTGTTCTGCTGCATATTGGTCTTGTACAAACACATCGGACAGGCCGCATTGCAGCGCGACGTCACGAAGAAAACCACATATGAAGGATTACGCATTATTTTTTTATCTCAGAAGAAATTCGACTTCCCGTTAAGCTCAACAATATTTCAGTCGGCAGCCAGGAGGATGCCAGGATCATGATCCGGTCAGTCAAACTGCAAACGACATGCAATCGGTTATTCATAAGCCCCCCAAGCCCGGCTTGGGCCACGACTCCCGGCTGCATGGCCGCTTGCCACTGGGCGCATTTTCCCGTTGTGGCCCGGGCCAGAAAACCGGTAAGTGTCTTTCCCGGAAAAAGACCGGTCACATGAATTCCCAAAGGTTTCAGTTCAGCATGCAAAGCATCAGAAAAACCACGTATAAAAAATTTGGTCGCCCCATACAATGCTGAGCCGGGTGTCGGGAAGAAGGAAGCTACTGAACCTAAGTTAAGAATGCCGCAGCCCGCTCTTCCCTTCATCAGAGGGATCAGAGCATACGTTAGTTCTGTAACAGCGGTGATGTTGGTCTCTATCATGTCTGAGATCTGCGAGGCCGGCATGGAAGCAAAAGGCTCCATAACCCCAAAACCGGCATTGTTGATCAGCAGATCGATGGGGCCGTGTTCCTTAAGGTGTTGGATAGTTTGATTGCGGCCTGCGGATGTTGACAGATCAGCCGTCAATCCCGAGGCCGAATGCGGACGGATACTATTAAGACAGTCTAACGCCCGGGACAAGCGCTTCTCGTCGCGGCCTGAAACAATGACCGAGCACTCCCAGGAAACCAGAAGTTTGGCCATCTCCAGACCGATACCGGAAGTGCCGCCGGTTACAAAAGCCTTCTTGTTCTTAAACCATAGCGCCGGCAATTGTCCCATAAAGAACTCCAAATAATGGCGGAGAGGGAGAGATTTGAACTCTCGATCCGAGTTACCCCGGATAACGGTTTTCGAGACCGCCGCATTCGACCACTCTGCCACCTCTCCCTACAACTGCTTTACTATATCAAATTAATCCAGAAAAGGGAGAGGTGTTGTGCCAATTCCTCAATGTTAAATCCCAGAAAATCGGCCCACCTTAAGCGATGCCCCTCTCCTTCCTTAAGTCAAATCCCAGAAAATCAGCAACCTCTTTTCCATGCAAAAGATTTACAATTATACACATCTTGGCAGCTTAAGGGAATCAAAAAGAAAGATCAAAGGAGGATAAAAGAGACCCGATCAGTAAGTAAAAAAGATAATATAAAGTAAAACGGCAATAACAACCAGGGCTATGAGATAAAAATCATTAAAATAAAAGAAATCCTGCACGCGCTCAGCCGCACTATAGGACTGAACCACATTTTCGCTAACGACCTTTCCGGTCGTGCGCATATTCACGACTTCACTGCGTTTAAGCCGCAGGAACTGGTCGGCGATCTTATAGGCCTGTAATTGCCCCGCCTCGATAAGGTCCATGACCTTTTTCTCGGAGACCGCCAGGATCTGGGCTGTTTCGCGCACCGTGATATATTGACTGCTCATGATTTGACCCTGCCGGAAGCGGCCCACAGATCAATTTGAGCCCGTTCAAACTTCCAGTTATTCCCTTCTCTGATAGCCGGTATCTTGCCTGTGGTGGCCAGCTCTATAATAGCCGGAACGTCTATCTCTAAATATTGCGCCAGATCATCGATGGTAAAAACATCTTCCAGCATATGACAGTGCCCCTGAAAAATAGCCCCCTCTACAATATTTAATTTGGGAGTGGATATCTCACCGTGCAGCACCGCCGTGGGCATCAAAACCAACATTTTTTTAGCAGTGCAATTACCTTTGACCTTGCCGGCAATAATGACATTATCGCCAATAATATTCGCTTCCACGTTGGCCGACGGTCCTATGGTCAAGGTCCCCCGGGTGTCCAGCTTGCCCGTATACCGCCCGTGGATCTTTAAATTCACCGGATCCGTAAAAGTCAAAGACCCTTCCATCTGGGCATTGATCTCAACGATCTTCTCTTCCGGTACATCTTTGTGTTCTTTATGCTCTCTGCGATTAAAAACCATATATCACCTCTTTTATAGTTATAGCAAAATAAAACCGCGGGGTCAAACACACCAGTGAAAACCTAAACCGGCGATCATGGCCGCGTTATCCACGCATAAGCCCATCGGCGGAAAGAAAACATCTATCCTTTGGGCTTTGGCCTGCGTTTGCAGTGACTGACGCAATGCAGAATTGGCCGCCACCCCACCACCGACCAGTAAAGTCTTGACCTTCATCTTCTGACAGGCTTTAAGGGATTTATCCACTAACGCCGCGACCACACTTTCCTGAAAAGCATACGCCACTTGACTCACGGAATAATCCGGATCATTCTTATGTTTTTGAGTGTAATACAGCACGGCGGTCTTAAGCCCGCTAAAAGAAAAATCATAACTTCCGGGTAACGGGGAGCGGGGAAACTTGATCCTTTGATTGACACCTTCACTCGCCAGCCGGTCAATGACCGGACCTCCGGGATAGCCCAAATCCAGGATACGCGCTACTTTATCAAAAGCCTCACCGGCCGCATCATCCCGGGTTGAACCCATCAGTTTAAAACTTTTAAAATCTTTGATATAAAAAAGACTGGAATGCCCACCGGAAACGACTAGTCCGACCGCCGGAAGACTTTTAAGCGGACAGGCAGGCGGCTTACCGGGAAGCTGCACAAAATTAGCATAAATATGCGCCTTGATATGATCGATCTCGATCAGCGGTTTGCCGCTCGCATGAGCTAGCGCCCTGGCGAAGCAAAGTCCGACTAACAAAGAGCCGATCAGCCCGGGGGAACGGGTCACGGCAATGGCATCAACACTGTCAAGCGTCAGGTTCGCTTGGGACAGACTTCTTGACACTACCCCTTGAATGAATTCGATCTGACGGCGGGAAGCGATCTCCGGGATGATCCCGCCGAAACGCTGGTGATCTTCAAGGCTGGTGGCGATCACATTAGAGCGCACAGCAACACCGTCGGTAACGATCGCGGCCGCAGTTTCATCACAGGAGGATTCAACGCCTAAAATATTCATTTTTTCTTTAAGAGATCCTTGATGCTGACGATCTCGAAACCCTGGGACTCCAGCCATGGGATCTGTTCTTCCAGCACCTGCATGGTCAAACGACGGTCATGACCGATGGCAACGGCATATCCTTTATGGCGGGCTTTTTGGGCCAAGGACAGGATCTGTTTAATAATAGCTTCCCGGGTATTGATATTATCCAAAAAAACATCTCGCCTGCCAAATGCCAGGCCCATCTCATCGGCAAGCTTGGAACAAACCGAATTACGCGCGGTCACGCTGTCCACAAAGAACAGCCCCTTATTCTTTAATCTCCTAAAAATAAGCTTCATCAGCGGCCGATCGGCGGTCGCCTTGGACCCCATATGATTATTGACGCCGGCAATAGACGGCAATTGTTCCAGATCATCATTTAATATCTTTTCTACCAAACCCGACTTCATGGTCGTTTTAATAATATAATCCGAGGGATAAAAATCGTTATTATCCATCGCTTCCATCGGTAAATGCAGCATGGTCATCTTATGATAAAGACCGGCGCACCGGGCGACATCCCTGGTATGCCGCAACCCCGGCAGGATAGATATCTCCAAAGGCTCAGGGATCT
>Ga0302320_10004885_pt1 | contig 30248 bp, 30 predicted proteins | sample Bog_T0_3_FD_202130 | JGI IMG/M metagenome (GOLD analysis project Ga0302320, IMG submission 202130) | Peat permafrost microbial communities from Stordalen Mire near Abisko, Sweden - Bog_T0_3 | ecosystem: Environmental > Terrestrial > Soil > Wetlands > Peat | place: Sweden: Abisko, Stordalen Mire... | reverse complement strand
ACCCAGATTTTTTCACGCCTACGATTGTTGACACAAATAGTGATCTGAAGTCGCATAGTTACTCCAACCTAGAATCCCCTCAGTTGATATTGCAACAAGAAGCGCGTATCACCTTGACTCATGTACTGAGATCCTATTTCTTCAGTATAATAGGCTAAGTTGACTTCACCGCCGGGTCTTTTTAACCCCACACCACATGAAAAATATCCTCCATTCCATCCACCACGTAGAAAAAAATGATCTTGAAACGAAATTTCAGCACCCAATGCAACATGACCCATAAATACTACACCGGTAGTATTAAATACATCACGGTCCACTAACACAAGATTCATGGCAGCCCCTCGCGCTAGTCTCGGCTGAATACTAAAGGAAGCATCAACAGTCATAGGATCAGTACTTGGCAGACCACTTGAATTGGAAGCAACTGGCAGTAAAGTGTAAGCACCATAATAGGTACCAAGAACATTTCGCACAACAACATTAACTGAGGGAAGAAGCCTAATGGGGGCAGTTAACGCAATTCCCATCGTATTTGCCAGGCCTGATCCTTGAGACAAACCTTCATTGTATGCTAAAGAGGTTGATGTTGCCGACACTGTCTGAACACCAACCGCCTGATTGACCCACTGCAGGCTATATCCAAACCTCAGAATTCCATCAAATAGTCGAAATCCGCTTCCAACTGCAGGGATCAATTGAAACTTGCTTCGATAGGAAACAGCTCCACTCGTGCTGTCATATTGTCCTGCCAATTGAGTTTGAGCCAAAATTCCGATAGAAAACCCTGGAAATCCAAAACCAGTTAGAAAGGATTCACCAGTCCCCACCCATTGCCCTGGCACCCTTTGTAGCTCTGGAAGGTAACTTGCCAAATTAACAGCATTGTAGAACCCTGAGTTGATTGTCGAAGTAAACCCCGTGTTACCGTACAAACCAATATTCAGTGGTTCGGCCTCTGCTTTTCTCATTTTTCCCAAATTCGCAGGATTATTGTACAATCCCACTGAAATACTATCTCCCAATGGAAGCATAGCATCCCCCATTGCTGCACCTCGACCAGAGATAAAAGCAGATCCTGGCATTAACTCATCTCGAGCACTACAGTTAGATTCAAACCATAAATGACAGAAAAGTGAAAAAAAGCATAGAGAGAAATTCCTTATTCTTCCCTGAGATTTCATACATTACGTATCGACATATAAAATAATTATTTAAGAAACAGTTGACCAAGTTCGATAAATAAACGTAATGAACCTTTTTCCTAGCTGGGCAATCCTAGCAGTTAATTCACTCCTTCAAGCTCTGAAAGAAAGAGACCCCTATACCTATGGTCATTGCAAACGCGTTGCTGCCTATTCAAAACGTCTTGCAGAAGCAGCTGGATTAAACGAGCAGGACCAATGTATCACTGAATATGCAAGCATATTTCACGATCTTGGAAAAATAGGAATTCCAGATAGCATTCTCCTCAAAGCTAGCAGGTTAACTCGAGAGGAAGAAGAAATTATGAAAGCCCATCCTATTAAAAGTGAAGAAATCGTAAAACCATTGGCGTCCATTCCATTTTTTAACTCCCTTCTTCCAGGGATAAGACATCACCATGAGCGAATTGATGGGAAGGGCTATCCTGACGGATGCTGTGGGGATCACATCCCCCTGCATGCTAGAATTATACTCATCTCTGACACTTTTGACGCCATGACTACAACCCGTCCCTATCGAAAGGGACTAACCCACGAGATTGCATACAAAGAATTAAAACAGTTCTCTGGACGTCAATTTGACCCTCAACTGGTTAAAGTTTTTCTTAAAGCACACCCAAAATGGCTCATTAACGAGGAAGAAGTTACTAGAGAACTTGGTGAAATCAAAATTAAAAAGGCAGCTTAAATATTTAAAATTTATGCTATAATTTTTATAATATATGGAAAAAACTCGAATTCTAATTATCGAGGACAACTTTGATACAAGACGATTCTTGGAAGCCATGCTCGGAAAAGAATTTGAAGTCATTACTGCTGACAATGGAATCACCGGAATTGACTTTGCCAGAAATAAGTCTCCTGCTCTCATTCTTCTAGATATTATGTTGCCGATACTCAATGGGTACGACACCTGCAGTCTTCTTAGGAAAGACGAAAAAACAAATCGCATTCCTATTATTTTTTTATCTGCAAAAAATAGCACAGCAGATATTACTCACGGACTTACTGCTGGAGCAGATGATTATATTTCAAAACCGTTTGATTATAAGGAGCTACTCGCACGCATCAAGGCTCGTCTAAGAAAAAGTACCGAGGAAACTACTCAACCTCTTTTAATCGGTGATTTGAAAATTGATCAAACTCAACGTGAAGTTAGCTTTGGAAATAAAAAAATTCAACTAACATTAACTGAATTCGACATCCTTAGATGCCTAGCCACTAAAAATGGGATAATTGTTTCTCGTGATGAAATACTCAAAGAAGTCTGGAAAACTAGTTCAAAAAAATCAGGCGACAGGACAATTGATGTCCACATTAGATCCCTCCGAAAGAAAATTCCTGAATTAACCCGGCACATTATTTCAATTTATGGTGTCGGATATAAATACGAAACTTGACAATCAGTTCATAATACCATAGTCACAGTGCCAAATTGGTTTTTCTGCCTGGGGAGAATATGCTAAAATTTGTACTTTTAATTATATTTCATATAGCTATGCTAAGTTTTATTCAAACACTAAAACTTTCAAATGCACATGCATTCAAAGGAACTAAGGTTGACCATCACATCCTCATCTACACTGCAGAAAATAATAATTTAGAAAGCAGCTCTTTTGTTGATTTTGCGAAACTTACCTCACGACCGCTTCAAGACAACATTTGTGTTCACCAACTCATGGACACTCATAAAATGGGGCATTACAAGATAAAAATTTGCGGTGATCCATACGAAGGTATGAAAATAACTCGAATTCCTCAGCAAAACATGAGCAGCACCCGTGTACTCGAACACTTCATTAGAGAGTCCATGAAAGAGGTACCTGCTGAAAAATATTCTCTTATTTTTCAAGGCCACGGATTTTCACATATTCTTAAAACAGAGGAGCAGTCAAATTTGTTCGTCTCTGACATTCGAAAAGTATTGCAGCGTGTGGGTATCAAAATGTATTTTATTAGCCTGGACATGTGTTTAATGAGTACACTTGAAACACTTTACGAACTTCAAGACGTCACTCACTACATAGTCGCAAATGAGGACTATTGTCCTTGGGACGGTTTAATATCAACCAATTTTTTAACCTTATTTGAGCATGAAAAAAGTGAAACCAAACTCATTCAAAAGATTGCTAGACTGTCCCTTGCTCAAAATGCCAAAATTGAAGACTCCGCTGACCTAACTGTCATTCAAACCGATGGAATTCGGGATTTAGCTCATCTCGTCAAATCCTTTCGTCTCGAACCACAAGACTTTCAGGATGCTTTTCTCATTGACCCCAATGAAAAGGACTTCGAATTTGATCTTTACGAATTAGTGATTAATCACCCTAACCTAAGTGAAAGCCAAAAAGCAGAATTTCATATGAAGTTTCTAAAAACAGTCGTTTTTTATGGAACCAATAAAAGCAAGCAAGCTACAGGAAGACCTACTCACGGGATAAGCATTTTAAAAACCCGCAATTACACTGGATTCAACAGCATTCAACGGGCTGCCTTGGATCAACTTGAATTCCATCAAGACGATATTTAGACTTGAAATTCAGTCAATTGGGGGAGCTAGAACTATTTTGTTGATTTTTGTTCACTTGAGATCTATACACATAAGACACTTAATGAGACATTGTAACCCTTATTTTCTGCTTTTTTCCGCAGCATGCCTATTTCTCAATTCAAGCTGTAAAAATAAATTGAGATCTGATTTTAAATTACAAGACGTCATTCGCATAGGAGAAGTGCAAACTCTCACTGGACCTGAAGCAGGAATTGGCCTTGCCATCCATGAGGGGATTGAATTGGCGATTCAGGAACTTAACTCAACAGGTGGCATTCAAGGAAAACCCTTAGAACTTTTGACCTTAGACGACCAAGGAAAAGGAGAAGAAGCAGCTGCAGCTGCCACTAAGTTAATTACCCATCATCATGTTTCAGCACTCCTAGGAGCCTCCGCAAGTTCTCGAAGCAGAGTAGTTGCAGACGTGGCCCAAGGAAATAAAATCCCAATGATCACTCCTACCTCCACGCACCCGGAGATCACTACAGTTGGAAATTACGTCTTTCGGATTTGCTTCATAGATTCCTTTCAGGGAAAAGTCATGGCTGATTTTGCACTGAAGAAACTGGAAGCCCGCCGACTCGCCATTTTGAGAGATATCAAAAGCGATTATAGTGTTGGACTGGCCGAATATTTTACCAAAAGAATCCAGGAAGCCGGAGGCGAAGTTGTATTACAGCAAAACTATAGCTCTGGAGACGTGGATTTCAAATCCCAACTAACTGCAATTCGAGCTAAGAGCCCTTCAGCAATATTTATTCCCGGTTACTACACGGACGTCGCATTAATTGCTCGACAGGCAAGGGAACTAGGGATCCAAAGTCCCCTGTTAGGTGGAGATGGGTGGGCGTCACCCAAACTACTGGAAATTGCAGGACAATCCATCAATAACTCCTATTACTCCAGTCATTACTCAAGCGACGACCCCTCTCAGTTCATTCAAACTTTTGTTTCTCATTTTAAGAATAAATTTCATTCAGTTCCCAACGGATTGTCTGCTCTGGGATATGACTCAGCTGGAGTAATGATAGCTGCCATGAAACAAACTTCGAATCTCTTACCAAAAGAAATACAAGAATCCCTCACAAAAACGCATAATTATAATGGCATTACAGGAAGAATAACCATTGATCTAAATCGAAATGCTATAAAATCTGCTGTTATTTTAAAAGTAGAACATGGCCAATTTAAGACCTTTTTAAAAACCGAATAGACCGTTAAGAAATATCCGACTCTGCCGATAAGACATTATCGAGATCCTCAGGGCTTTGGAGTAATGTTCCTATGGCAAGGTCTAAAAATTCAAAGGATATCTATAGCGGTTTTTGGGTTCGACTCTGTGCTTTAATGACCGATATTATTATTTTTTTTTCAATAGCATTGGTTTGCGAATACTTTATTGTCGGTTCTTCTCATGAATTGAATGCTACACTTTTTCGATTTTTTCTTAAGTTTGCCATCAGCCTGGCATATTTTTGGATTTTACAGACTTTTTTCATGGGAACACTAGGTAAATATGCTTTTGGAATTCGCTTAGTAAATAGGTCTTTCAGCCAACCTTCTTATAAACAAATGTTTACCCGATGGCTTATGACTATTCCTTCTGCATTAGTACTATGCGCTGGTTTTTTCTCCGTTGGCTGGCATCCAAAAAAGCAAGGTTGGCACGATCGCATTGCAAAAACAGTTGTTGTTACAAAAAACGCCATCAGACTTAAATCAACCAAGAAAGGAACTCAAAATAAAAATGCCGCCTAAATTTAATAAATTACATAAAGTTTCCGAACAAATTGTACTTATAGATCTAAGTATATTCGTTAAGGTTATATAAAACATGGGAGAAGTTCTTAAGAAATTTGGCAGATATTTTCTTCTTGACCATCTAGCTCAAGGTGGTATGGCCGAAATTTATCGTGCCAGAATGGCCTCCGTAGATGGAGGCGGACGCCTGATTGTCATCAAAAGAATTCAAGCAGGTTTTGGCTCCAATAAAGAATTTCTGCAGATGTTTAAGTCAGAAATTAAAGTCACCATGGGATTTAACCATCCTAATATCGTTCAACTCTATGATTTTGGAGAAGAGAATCAGCAGCCTTTCATTGCAATGGAATTTGTTGACGGAAAAAATCTTCGGCAAATTGTTTCCAGATTCTCTGAATTGAAACAAACCTTTCCCATTGATCTTGCAGCTTACATCACTGAACAAGCAGCATCAGGTTTACACTATGCCCATAGTTTTAAGGATAAAATCAGCGGCACTGCTCTTAACATTGTCCATCGCGATATCAGCCCTCAAAATATCCTAATATCATTCGAAGGAAGCGTAAAAGTCATTGATTTCGGAATCGCAAAAGCTACTACCAACGTGGAATCCACCCGTGCTGGAGTAATCAAGGGAAAGCCAAGTTACTTATCCCCGGAACAAATTAGTGGGGAAGCTCTCGATGGCAGAAGCGACATCTTCGCTTTAGGGGCTGTGCTTTGGGAAATGCTCACAGGCAGGAAACTCTTTGCTGGTGAGAATGATCTTGCTGTTCTCAAGTTAATCGAAAGCTGTCAAACCCATGTCAAACCTCCCTCAACACTTAATCCTAAGGTACCTAAAGAACTGGACTATATCGTCCTCAAAACATTGGCCAAGCAGAGAGAAAAACGGTATCAAACAGCAGAAGAACTCCAGCGAGCACTTCATAAGTTTCTCTATGCATTTCATCCTGAATTTAACCCTTCCGATCTTTCCTACTATGCAAAAGATCTCTTCAAGAATGAAATCGTGGAGGATCGAAAAAAAATTCAGAAGCTCAATGAGAAGGTTGAACAACTCATCTCTTCATCCGCTGACCCCAGTGCTCCGGGCAATTCGTCCAATGCGGTAGATAAGACGAAACGAGAAGAAGACGCCACGGTCGTTGATTCTAATCAAAAAGCAAACTCTTCTGATAACCAAAAAGCAACGGCAGCTACCCATCAAAAAATTGAGACGCTTGAAATTGAAGCCTTACCTCCATCTCGAACCCCAGAAATGCCCACCAATAGATCGCATACAAGCTATTCACCCAAGTTTGGTTCTCAGCAAATCTCAGCCCCTATACAGCGGCGCGCCAACACAAAACCCCAAAGCTCCTCCAGTTTCATAAGACTCATTGCAGTTAGCGCTGTTGCTTTAATTGTCGCTTCCATCTTCGGACCTGAGTTTGGGTTCAAGGTTCCAGTTCTCTCTGACTCATTTGGGAACTGGATTGGCGGGAGTGAAGCGAGGATCGTTTTAGAGGGACACTATAAAGGCGTGAAAGTGGCAGTCAATGGTGAAACCGTGGCAAACAAGATTCCCGCAACGTTGGGTGGTCTAACCGTAGGAACTCTCAATCGCATCTCTGTTAGTGGCCCTCAAGGTTCGTTCCAACAAGAAATTACCCTTCGAAAAGGAGAGAAAAAGGTAATCACAGTCGTCCTCAATCACACTCAAAATGAAGTTTCGCGAGATGTCTCCGCAGCTCATAGCAACGAGCCTTTAACATCCGTTGCAACATCCAGTAGTAAAAGTATTCTACTCAGGCTGAATATTTCTCCAGCAGGAGGATCTCCCAATATTCAAGTCAATGGGAAATACCTAGATAGCAGGTCTCCTACGATTCAAGTTCCGCTGGATGCTCCACTAGAGTTATCTATTGATCGGAATGGATATAAAACCCTGAAAAGAGAATTTGTACTAGAATCCAATTCTATGAATGGCTTGAAGGAATGGCTCATGGATATTCAAATGGATCCACTCAAATTTGGACTCCTAACTATACACACCACTCCTAGCGCAGATGCAACCATCATGATAGAAGGAAGTCCGTGGAAGAAAAAGACCCCAATTGAAAACGAAAAAATTGCAATTGGGGATTATAGCATCCGCCTTTCCAATGACGTTTTAGGCATGGAAAAGAACGTCAATGTGACTATTCAGGAAGGAAAATCGGTCACATTAGACGAGCGTCTGGAAATCCGAAACTAAAAACAATATTAAGCGTTACGAGAAGTCAGCTCCTGCAAAAGCTTTGAGATAAACCCCCCAAATCCTCCATTGGAGAGTACAGCAACTAGATCCCCTTCTTGTGAATGGCTTGCTACCTCGCGAACTCCTTCTTCGACGCTAGGCATGAGATAAGCCTTCTTTCCTTTTTTCTTAAGATCATCAACCAAGACTTCACTGGAAAAGTGGTCATCCAAAGCTATTTTGCTCTGGTCAAACGGACTTGCTATAAAAATTATATCGGATTCACCAAGCGCTTCTGCATAATTTTTCTGAAATACCTTCCGCCTAGAAGTTGCGCTACGCGGTTCAAAGATGCTTAACAAACGCCGTTTAGGATATCTTGATCTGAGAGCAAGCAGTGTCTCTCGGACTGCTGTTGGATGGTGAGCAAAATCATCAAGAACCATCACCCCTCCGATCTCTCCTCGTACTTCCTGCCTTCGCTTAACACCGCTAAATGAACGCAGAGCATCTCGTACCTGCTTCCCATCCAGATTGAGTTCCCTACACTCAATCCAAGCACCAAGGGCATTCAAGACATTGTGAGTTCCAGAAACTTGAAGCATCAGTTCATCTACAATTTTCCCGGCTTCGAGGACTTCAAATCGAGTTCCATTTTCGTCTGTTTGGATATTTGAAGGAACAAAAAGGGCACCAGAATCAGTGGATCGCCCATAAGAAATGACAGGAACCTTCGACCTTTTTACCAAATCCTTCACAGTTGAATAATCATAACAAGCAATGATGCGTCCATCTGAACGGACTCTGCGGACCAGACCTTCAAAAGCACAGATAACAGCATCTAGATTCGGATAAATATCAGCATGGTCATATTCTACAGAAGTCAGAATAACATCATTCGGTAAATAGTGATTGAACTTAGGAACCTTATCCCAAAAGGCAGTATCATACTCGTCCCCTTCCAACACAAAACATCGACCCGCATCCGTCCCCGCCAAATGAAAACTAAACGGCAAATCCTGAGACACTCCTCCAATAAAATAACTTGGATCTTTTTGACACTTCACCAGAACATGGGCCAAAATGCTAGATGTAGTCGTCTTACCGTGAGTACCAGCCACTACGAGATTCCGAGTCTCTTTTAAAAGCAAGCGTTCCATGGCCTCTGGAAGAGAGGAATAGACATACCCCCCACTCATGGCTGCTTGTGCTTCTGAGTTGCTTGCCCCAATCACATTCCCAATAACAATCAGGTCTGGTTTGCTTCCAGTTACATTCAAATTCTCAGGCCGAAAGCCGTTACAAAGCTCTACGCCCGACTCTTTCAGAACATCACTCATGGGAGGATACACATTTTGATCACTTCCGGTGACTCGAATTCCTTTGCGTTTCAAAAAGGCTGCAAAAGAACCCATGAGTGTGCCACCTACACCGATAATGTGAACGATCTTTAAAGCACTAAATTGAAGTCGGTCAAATGAAGAACTCATATAGCAGTATTCTCCGTCTAACCTGAACCTAAATCAATTCGAATCGCCTCATGAAAATAGGGTCTAAATTTCTTAATTTTCCAATTCTCTCGAGAGGGATGAACACGATTGGAGAGAAGAGTCACTGCGAGACCCGCATCTGGATCTATCCACAAGGAGGTCCCAGTAAATCCAAGATGACCAACAGAATTCGATGAAAAATACTTTCCAGCAGAGGGGCTCTCGCCAGATGGAGTATCCCAACCTAAAGTCCGAGCACATCCCTGAGGCTCGCTGACTCTAGTCCATAAGGCATGCAGCACTTGTTGAGATAAAAAGCCCTCCATGAGCATCTTTGAAAACTGAAGTAGATTTTGGGCAGTCCCAAAAGCCCCAGCATGTCCCCCATAGCCCCCCATAGCCCAACAGTTATCATCATGGACTTGGCCTTGCAGAATCGCTTGCCTCCAGGGACAATCTTCTGTAGCTGCAACACGCTCGTCTCTCGCATCAAATGAGGATTGCTGGACCCTTCGGAAATAAGGCCCTCGAATTTTCATAGGTTGCCAAACAAATCGAAGCACTGCCTGATCCAAAGGCATCTGAGTCACCTCTTCCAAGACAAATCCCAGCAAAAGAAAGGAAAGATCTGAATAAAGTGATCGAACTCCAGGTGCAACGTCAGGACAAGCAGATAGGACTAATTCTCTCATAGCTTTTTGACGTATTCTTATTGGAATTTTTTCTAAAGCAATAGGGGCAAACAACTGTCTTAGCTTCTCCCAATAGGGCTCCCAGTAAACAAACCCCGCAGTATGAGAAAGTAAGTGATGCAAACGAATTTGAGTATGAGAGTACCCCTCAAAAAAAGCAGACACGGGAGAATCCCAGCTCAACCACCCACGCTCGACCAGTACAGCCGTTAGGGCTGATGTGGCAAAAATTTTGGACACCGAGGAAAGATCAAAAATCGTATCGGTCGTCATAGGAAGTGAGGCAAGCGAGGAAGATGCGATGCGACGTTGCCCGCATGCAGCTAAAAAAATCTGCTGGGGAGAAGTTTTTCTCCACAAGCCTGCAACAAATCCTGGAGCTACTTGATCTGCTAGCCCTGCTCTGAGAGCTTCCCAAGTCCGAGGGAAGCGCCGTTCATCCAAGGCAACAGGCAGCAGAAAATTTGCGTATGCCATATACCTATATTACCAAATTCTCATGAATCCATCGACCTTCGTCAAATCGAGTCCCAGATAGGACCTTCGCATCGAAGGTTTGGTATTCTCCATGAATGACTTGTTCAGCAAGAGCCAGCCCTGCAGCATAGCTCTGCATCACTCCATGCCCTGAAAAAGAATGCGCTTCAAATACTTGACTGCCCACAGGAAGGCTCCCTGACTGGACTTTTCCTAAGATAGCACTTTCATCCGGAGAAACTTCATAAAGTCCAGCCCACCCTGTCACATGCTTCAGCCTTTCAAAAAAGCTAGAACGTTCATAAAGTGCAGGCCATATTTTCTCGTTGAAAAAACTTTCTCCATCGTAGGTAAAATTAATTCCCCTGGGCTCATCAGCAATGGCAAGGCCAGTCAGACAGTGAGTTGCTTCCGGATGAAAGTAGACTCCTGAAGAATCCACAATCATTCCATAAGGCGTCAAGTCCAACTCTTGGCAATCAAAAATGCATACTTGCCTTCTTAAAGGATAGGATGGAACAGAATATCCTAAAATCCGAGCCACATGAGAAGCCCATGGTCCTGCGCAATTGATAATTCGCTGAGCCTGATACTCCACCCTACTACGCCGAAAATCCTGCTGACCGAACCCATAAACTTCTAGCTTAGTTTCATGGGAAATCCTGCTTTCAAAACGTTCCGCACTTACGTGAACCCGATGAAGATCATCCTGGCTAAAAATCACTTCTCGAATAACTGTCCTGTCATCAAAAACCACACCATGTGAGCGTGCAACAGAGCGATAATGATTTTTAAGCAAATTCGGGTTAATCAGGCCATCTTTTGGAGAAAAAAGAGCTCCTATAAGAGAGTCCGTCTTATCAATAAAGGGAACCTTCTTTTGAAGTTGAGCAATATCCCAAACTTCCACAGGCCAAGCCAAATTTACCTGTGTCTCTCGAGCCTTTAAGGCTGCCTTCCAACGAGGATCCGAATAAAGGCCAGAATAAAGCCAAAGATACCCGCAATCACGATAGCTCACTTCTTTTGCTACACTGGCAAAATAGTGAATAGATAACTTTGACATTTCAATATTAATGGGCTGCATCCAGGTAGCTCGAACCCCGCCTGCATTCAGTTCAGAACTACTAAGAGTTCCTTCCAAGTCAAAATCAATGACTCGAATATCCGTCATCCCCATCCTTGCCAAATGCATGGCAACACTGCTTCCTATCACTCCCGCCCCGACGATCAGCGCTTCAACCCGTTGAGTCACCGACGGAACCCTACCACATCAGTTCCGTATATGTCTCGGCAATGATTTTAGGTTGACCGGACTCTTCTGCAATATACAGAATCTTCGTACCTCGAGAATGATGCCCAACTGCTCCTGATTTTAATTTGGAATGATAATTTTGAGTAAAAGTAACCATTGAATACTTAGGATGGCGATAATAATGAACATCTTCAGGACGGATCTGAATCTCAGAATAGAGACTATTTAATCTACCCTTGTATGCTTTCCAAGCCACTTTATTCTTACCTTGGGCTGAAAAGTCGGAATGGTAGCCAGAAATATAATTCTCAAGATCCTTTTGCTCCCAGTTCTTTACCCATCCTTCGAAAAATTGTTTCAGCTTGGCATCCTGGCCAGGATTCATATATTCATCAGTTAATTCAGAAAAAATTAAAATAGGAGTAAGTCCAAGTCGAATCGAAGGCTTGATTTCTAAAATTTCATCATTATTGACGACAACACATCCCTGACTGTCATAATTTTTCTTTAAGCGTTCCGGCTCGTTAGTCGCATGCAGCATAATTCCGTTGCCTCTGCGACCCGCAAGCTGGTCATAGGCATTTGGAAAATTAAGGTTAAAACCCATGAGCCCAAATTTCTTTTGCAGGGCAGGAGGCGTTTGAACAGATACAAAGGTATAAATTCCTTCTGGCGTCTTAAGGTCGTTCTCGTCTTCCTTATCCCCTTTGACTTGACCTAAAGTAGCATGATAGGTCTTCAAGACCTTGTAATGACCGTCCTGATATTCGCAAATGTGAAGATTATTTGTTTTTTTATCGACCAATACTGCTGTAGTAAATCGAGCTAAAGCTACAGGTACATTTCCAAGTACCAGCACACATAAACATCCAACCAACAGCCTGTGGAAAACTTGAAATCTCATTTCATTTTGTCCTTTAGATTCCCAAACGATGAGAACGCCAACGAAAACCCCACACTCGACGTAAAGCTTCCAAAACAATCCGCCGGTTCATTTTTGACTTACCCACTTTACGATCTTCAAACAAAATTGGAAATTCAAAAATTTTATGGCCTTTCAAGTAGGCTCGATATTTAAGCTCAATCTGAAACGAATAGCCATCTGACTTAAGGGTATCTATATCTACCGATTCTAGTACCGGCTTAAGCCAACCATTAAAGCCTCCAGTAAAATCAGAAATCCTTGCCCCTAAAATCATCCGTGAATACCAGCTTCCTCCACGGCTCAAAATACGGCGCCCTAAGCCCCAGTTCAAGGTCCCCCCGCCTTTCACATACCGTGAACCAATCACCACATCATTTGACCTGAGTAACTGAATCATTTCACTAAGATATTTAGGACTGTGTGAAAAATCTGCGTCCATCTCCACAAAGGCCTCATATCCTTTTTCCAATCCCCACTTAAATCCATTGACATAGGCCGTACCTAGTCCCATTTTTCTGGATCGATGGAGCATGTGAAACCTTGGGTTTTGAGAAGCGATAGAATCTCCCAACTTTCCTGTTCCATCAGGAGATCCGTCATCCACCACTAGGACTTCAACCTCTTGGGGAACAACTTCAAAAATTGCATCCGTAAGAGGCTTTAAATTCTCAATCTCATTATAAGTTGGAATCACTATCAGTGTTCGCAAGTTGATTACCCGCTTTTTAAGATTATCGTTAAACCGGTTTTCATTAGTATTTTTTGTTATCACTTTTGGTTGATTCTTGACAAGGATCGTTTCCACATCCCCGTCTTCTGGCAAAATAGCAGCAATTAACGGGGAAACAATCGAGCTAGTTTAGTAGGACATGAACGCGGTGCGTTATAATTTACTTTTCGCACAGATCGACCTGATGAGCAGGATTGTCCGAGGCATCTTCCTCTATTTAAATATCGACTTAAGTGCTTGGATTGCTGTACAAAACTCCATAATCATTAAGCTAATGAGCCATCGGAGCAAAAACAGTCTTGAAAGAGATAAGGAACTGTACTTGCAAAACATGAGAAATCTACTGCTGCTCATCCGCACAGTGGAAAATGCACGAAATGAGAAATGATGAAAACTTTCCAAGATATCTTTCACCCTTACAAAAACAGCTTTACTTTTATGCGAACCGTTTTCGCTATGATGGTTATTTTGACTCATTCCTACTCGACAGGAGGGTTTCCTAACGAACTGCTCGAATTTTACTCCCACGGGCAGTTGGGTTTTAGCTGTATAGGAGTATTTTCCTTTTTTCTTATTAGTGGATTTCTGATTACCCGAAGCTTAGAAAACAGCCCAGCGCTAGTTCAATTTATCATCAACCGCATACTACGACTTTTTCCAGCTTATTGGGCTTGCTTAATAATAACTGCGACAGTATTTGTGCCAGTAATCTATTTCTTAGAGCATCAAAGTTTCGAAGGACTATGGACCCTAAAAGAGGAAGTTTTAAAATATATTCGACTCAATTTTTTTATGAACGTTCGTCGCTTTGCTATCGGTAACCTAACTGAGCACTGCCCCTTCCCAAAAGTCATTAATGGCTCCCTTTGGACCCTCCTCAATGAGCTAAAATGCTATGTTGTTCTTCTATTCGTTGGATCGCTCGCTCCTCGAAAGGCTTTAAAATTTTGCATTTTAGCCTTAACTATCTTTTTACTATATATGTACCAAAATTACTTTCTGTTTCACAAACTACCTCAGGACATTTTCCCTCTCCCTTTAGATCGACATCTGTTAATTCATTTAACCTATTTTCTTTTTGGTTCTTGTTTTTATCTATTCATGAGTAAGATTCCATACTCGAAAATTCTATTTGTTATTTCCATTGGCTTAATGATCGTTAGCACAGTACAGGGATTTTATAATATCATTAGCCCATTCACGATGGCCTATATACTATTTTTTAGTGTCTTTACTCTTCCATCAGTCTTTCAAAAACTCGAAGGAAGAGGAGATTTTTCGTATGGACTTTATTTATATGGATTTCCTATTCAGCAAATTCTAGCCCTCATTGGATTGCCCCGTTTTGGAGTTTTTATCCATTTTTTAGGTTCAATTTTCATCACCTTTTTTCCAGCAGCCTTCAGCCATTTTTTCATTGAAAAACCTGCTCTTCAACTGAAGAAAAAAACTCGCCAATTCTTAACGAGGGTAGGAAATTACTCCTAGTCAATATCTTTCGAATTAACCGATAAAAGCTGAAGTCCACCTTCATTGAGCGTTTTAATTATCTTCTCTTCATACCAACTAAAGTCAGTTTCTCTGTCTGAACCAGACTTTCGACGTCTGTTAATATTCCAAACAAAACTCAGTTTTTTTATTTGAACATTATATAATAACTGACCGCCAACCTGTGAATCCTTCCATGTAATACAAATGCCAATAAGTTCAGAAGTTACTATTTTTTTTGCAAGCTCACGCTTTACGATTGCTACCGAAGTTAATGGAACAAATTTCCAGCTAAAATCATCTTTATCCCCAAGTGGTAGATAGCAAATAGTTTCACCATCGTTAAGATTCCATCCGGCCTTGGCAAAAATGTCTAGCAAATCTAAAGGACAACTTGGAATTTCTTTTAATTCAATATCAGTACTTGCTAAAAGGCTCACAATGGTTACTCCAATATCTCAAAGAAAGTAATACCCTTTTTGGTAAGCCATTCTTTGACTTCTTGAGGAATGGGCTGATTACTAAAGAAATGGTAAGAAGCCCCATTTTTTTGAGCAAGATCCAATCTTGCCCCCATATCAGCTTTAAACTTAGGCAAATCTTCCCAGAAGCGACCAGCTTTTGCTTCATACCAAAGTTGCCCTAATTTACCATCAAACTCTCGTCCTCCTATTTTAAATGCCCCTTCGCCTCCAAGCTTTTCCACGAGATATTCTCAAAGTCCTTTCCTTTTAGACCCTTGGCTCCAGTTAATTTGCCAACCCATATCTCAATTTGTCCTATTTCATTCCCAATGATTTTCCTAAATGTATCGAAAAATCCTTGAATTCCTTCTTTTGTTGCAATCCCCAACTTCCCAGCCGACTCAACCATCCGCTCAGTAGCTCGCACCACCTCCTCTGCTGTATGCGCCTGAGCTCCTCGACTCACTCTCTTACCCACTTTTGCCAATAATTTTAAGGGGGCTTTAAATAAAACCTTCGCCCCCTACGAACGGAATCATCCCAAGCGCCAGATCCGCCATCACCTGAACCGTATGAGCAGCCGCCTGAAATTGCGCCAACAGCTGCAAGGCTTCACTTGCCTCCCCATCGTCGCCTTCTCTTCCTGCGCTGGACAATCCTTGCTCTGCTTCCAACGTTGCCTCATGCGCCGCCTGAACTAATAGAGAGGCCCCCTCCTTCAACACGGATTCGGCAATCGATTTCGCATCCAACTGTGCAGCCGTTTTCCCCTCGGCAGAACTCCACCTAGGATCCCTAACTCGGTCTAAGACTTTCCCAAAAACTTCAATTTCTTCCACCACTTTTTGTTGTGTGGGAGTCAAATCCCGTTGCCACCCATTTAACTCATCCAGTAGGTCTCGATGAAGGGATTCGCTCCAGTTTGAATATTGACTCTTACCTGAGCCACCTCTGCTTTGAGCTGTTGGTAACAAAACCAAATCGTGGAATCTTCTGAAATCAGCTCGACCAACTTATCTGAACTGATGGTATCAAAATTACTAAAGTTTAATCTCTGAAGCTCTTGGTTCAGTAGTTGGATCTTTGCTTGGATTTGTTGACGTTGCCTCTCATAAGTCCTCTCTAACTCATTGGCATTGCGCTCATCCTGATTCGGCATATGAGCTCTGGCATTGTGTTCATCCGTTTCTCTTTTTAGTGTGGTGCTGCGTTTGATCTCCTTGATAGGTACCCATCTTTAAATCCCCGTCTGGATTTGCTCTTTCACCTGCTTTTCCATGGTTTTTACATCTTAAAAAAACCCCTCTTGCATCTGGAATCTGAGCCTCTTTCCAAAGTTTTTCTCGAAACAGGTCCGAAGCTTCAATGTTTCTTCCATCCATCAAAACCCAACCGTCTCCATAAATTCTCTGAAAATCCTCTACACCGATGATCGACTGTCGAACCTCTCCGAGATTACCCACATCTTTTTCGGGTATTGCATAAGCGAAAGAATTGAAAAGTAAAAAACACACTAGACTAAGGTTGCGATACATATCATTCCTTAATCCCTCATACCCCCTGTTAATTTTTTTATTTATTATTCATTTCAAGTAAAAGTGTAAGTTGTGAATTTATTTTTATTCTTAAAAATATCACCCCTTAGTATTCTTTAGAAATAGCTTCTCATCTGAGTCAACTTTAAAACATTTTTAGTTGACACCGACTCAGCAAGCAAGATGTACCAAGGCGCCCCTCATTCTAAGACTCCGCTGCGGAGTACTCGAAAAACAGGGGGTCCAGTGTTGTTTATCTGACTCGAATATTCGGAGCCATCGTCGCCTTCCCTAATTTTTCGATTCCTTCCCATAAATTATGGTTCCTGCACAAAATTTTAAGATTGGATGGTTCTGAGCTCCCACCCAATGAAATAGGCTTCATATGCTCAATCTCAACTTGGAAACGGCTTCCACAAATTCGGCCACTCACGGGATCTTGAAACTTGCAACGCCCTTGATCTCTAAGAAAGATCTGACGGTGAATGGAAGGGGAAATATACCGTGGGTTTTTGGGATTCGACGGATTGGGAGTTTCTTTTCTGACAGGGATTTCCTCCTCCAGCGGAGTCTGAGAAGCCTGTGACGTCTTTTCTGCCTTTTCTTCTCGTTTTTGAATCCGAGCTTCCCTGCGTTCAGGATCTACCTTATCCAAAGCAAGATCTGTGATCAGCCCAATCAGGTTTCCATACGACCCACTGGGATTCTGATGGGCCAGAAGATCCCTCAGTTTTTCTATTTTTTTTCTCGAGAACTCCGCAGCGGAGTCTTAGCTTAGAATGAAGGACCCCTGGTGTGAGCAAGGACTCCCCCCATTTTTCTTTGTTTATAAAAGAGAACTCTCAAACTTTTGTCAAAATGGAATATCATCTTCCGTAAAGGAAGGTTCCATAGACATGCCTGAACCTGGCCCTAAAGGCTGAGAAGGTGAAGGTCCTGCGGAAGACGGAAAGCCCCCCTGAAAACCACTGTCATAACCTCCCCCTGTAGCTCCTAATGCACCTGTATCTGTGGGTCTTCCCGGCCGTTGCTCACCGCCAGGCCCAGCTGCGGCACCCGAACCCAAAAATTGCACTGTCTGCGCTTGAATCTCAGTTGTGTATTTTGTTTGGCCTTCTTTATCTTGCCACTGACGAGTTTGGAGGCGACCCTCAATATACACTTGCCGGCCCTTGGCTAAGTACTGACTGCAATTCTCAGCCTGCTTACCCCAAACCACAATCCGATGCCATTCCGTTCGCTCTTGCTTCTGCCCAGCCTTATCTAGCCAAGACTCTGAAGTAGCAATGCTAAAATTTGCAACGGCAGCACCCGACGGCGTATAACGCACTTCGGGGTTTTGGCCTAAACGACCCACTAAGATGACTTTATTTACGGACATACGTACCATGACTAGCCTTGTCTTCAGAGCTCTGTCAAGGCGAAATACGACCCGATGGGGCTTTTTCCGGGAATGGAATCCCTCTTTCCGCAAACTTCTTTCTCCAGTGGGATTCAATCTCACTTTTTGCTTTGTCCTCATCCATTAAAAAAAGATAGGGATCAAAACCACACTTAGGACAAGGCAACAAGCCCCTCATCCTCCAGCGATAAACGAATTCAAATAGGGTCCAAAAAGGGAAAAACGAAAATACCCCTTTCCATCCTAGCCAATTCCAGCAGATCACGGTAAACATAACAGAAGTGAGTCCAATTTGAACCCCATGCACCAAGCTTCCTGGTTTGGGATGAAACGGAAGGCGCCTGGGCAGTTTACACAAAGGGCAATAAAAACTCCACAGATGCGGGTAGTTTTCACGCCAGATTGATTTAAGAGACTTCACTAATGGTGTTGAACTCATTCAATAATCTTGTTTAAGCATACCATGAACCTGCCCTCAGCATGGAAAGAAAAAGAAAATGAATTTTAAACCCCACCCTAAAACTCCCTCACCCTCTTCAAAAGTCCAACGCCTACTCTCTCTTAGTTTTCCGCCAGCTTGGCCCTGGTTTTTTGATGAAGCCATCCCCTCTTACATTAAATCCCATTTCAGCCCCAGGGAAAGCTGGAAAACTAAGCCTTTTGATAAGGAGGATGCCCGATTTTTTTTCAAGGGGATTGAAGAACTTTCTGACCTTTTCACCGAGGAACGCCCTAAGGGCATGCCTGCTTATTTTCAACACCCCAAATACCGCTCGGCCTACTTACTTTATTTTCTCCCGCTTCAGACCGCCAAATTTTTGGCTCTATTCCAACTTCACCTAAAAGCTTTTCAGGCGGCCCTGGACCACGGACGCAAAAACCAACGCTTGCGCGTGGTCGATCTAGGGGCAGGTCCAGGAACCGCTTCCCTGAGTTTTCTTCTTACTTTGCTTGATCCAAAATTTTGCCCAGAAAAGAACCTACCTCCGATCGAATTCCATTGGTTTGACACGAATGAAACCATCATGAAAGATGGCAAATTTTTAGTGGAACAGCTGGCAAGTCATTTTCCAAAACTTCGAGAAAAGGTTCAAATCCACCTGCATCCTTCCGTTTGGTGGAAAGCCCCATTAGAAATTCCACGGGAAATTTACAGGGAAATTTCTTTAACTTTTATGGGTCACCTTCTCAATGAATCCAAAGCTCCCCAACGGGAAGCTCAAATCTTTTGGGAAAAGACCATCAAACATGCTCAGGGTGGGGGCATCCTTTGGGTGGAACCGGCCGCTCGCAAACCTTCGCAACTTCTTTCTACGCTCAGGGATGGTTTCTTTGAGGCTGAATTTATGGAAAAATCCCCGACTCGAATTTGGGGCCCCTGCCTCCATGCGGGGCAGTGTCCTCTTGCCTCCGGGCGTGACTGGTGTCATTTCTCCTACCCAGCTCACATTCCTGGCAAATGGTTTAAACAATTTTCAGAAGCTTTAGGTTCCGAGCGCCATTGGATTAAACTCTCGTACTTGTGGCTTGCCTCATCGTCCTACCCCGCTCCTCTCCCTGATGCCAAACTCAGGCGAGTCATCAGCGACCCCCTGAATCAGGGTCAAAAACAAAGCGTTTTAATCTGCGAACCTGAAACTCCTCAGCATTGGGTCATCCCTGGACGCTCACCAACCAGTGAAAAGTGTGGACGGGGCGATTTAATAAACATTACATACACTGGGCCAACCCGACGGGGCGGTTGATTCCAGTCGCTGCGCCAGAAATCGTCTGAATGGGACTGCTGTTCCCAATAGCTGTACGAGTATAGACGGTAATCGAATTACTCCCAGAATTACTAACAAATAATTCATTACTAGTAACATTGACAAATAACCCAGTGGGGAGATTCAACCCAGTCAAGGCTCCTACTAAGACCCGAATCGGAGCGACGTTCCCATTTGCTGTCCGAGAGTAAACTGTAATAGAATTTGAACCACTATTGGTTACAAGAATTTCATTATTCGTCGTATCCACACCCACTGCAGACGGAGAAGCCAGCAAAGTCGCCGCCCCTGCAATAGCACGAATCGGCGCAACATTTCCGTTTGCTGTTCTGGAATACACGAGAACCGTTTGACTTCCAGTACTTGCGACTACTATTTCATTATTGATCGGATCAATTACAATTCCCCCAGGCATGAAAAGCCCAGTGGCAACTCCAGCCAATGTCCTTAGGGGTGCCGTATTTCCAGAGGCGCTACGTGCAAACACAGAGACTGAACTCAACACCCCATCGGTCACCGCAATTTCATTGTTTGTATCGTCCACAGAAATGCCAGCAGGTTCGACCAAGCCGGTTACCCCCCCACCAAGAGTCCGAGTGGCCATGGCATTGCCACCACACCCCAGAGGATAGACAGCAAGAGATAATATTCCCTTTTCGCTCACATAGATTTCCTGATTTTGGATGTCAGCTGCTATGCCATTAGGAAGATACATGCTAGTAAACAACCAACCTGAAAAACCGCGTATCGGCGATGTATCTCCCGTTGCCGTTCTGGAAAATGTTAAAATCGAATTATTGGACTGACTTGAGACCCAGAGCTCGTCATTCGTCGTATCCACAGCCACCCCAATAGGCCCATTTAACTGAGTAGAAATCCCTGACAGCAAGCGAGTGGGTGCAACATTTCCATGATCAGTTCTTTGGAAGACGGCAATCGAATTATTGCCCGCATTAGAAACTGTCGTCTCATTATTGACCGTATCTACAAAAATTCCCGAGGGCGAATTAAGTTGGGTTGCCCCCCCGGATAGGGTTCGCGTAGGTGCAAGATTTCCACTGCCGGTTCGACTATACACAGTAATGGCATTGCTGATCGAATTGCTCACTTGAATTTCGTTATTGACCGTGTCCACTGCTATTGCATTGGCTCCACTCAAGCCTGTTGCAGCACCGGCAATGCTTCGAATCGGAGCGACATTGCCAGTCGCGGTTCGAGAAAAAACTGTGATAGAATTACTTCCAGAGTTTACAACCAGAATTTCGTTATTTACCGTATCGACAGATATTCTAGATGGATTGTCTATTGTGGTGAGCACTCCTACTATCACGCGTAAGGGAACTGCATTGCCTGAAGCGGTTCGGCTAAACACCAAAATCGATTGACTGCTTACGTCAGAGACCAAAACCTCGTTATTCACAGTATCTACCGCTACCCCAGACGGTTGAACTAGCCCAGTCAAGCTTCCCGTGATTTGTCGAATCGAGGATATATTATGAGTTTCAACCCCCGCAGTTCTACTAAATACTAAGAGCGATTGGGTTCCTGGATTGGCGACATAAACCTCATTATGAGATACATCCAGGAACAACCCTTGAGGAGTACTCAGGCCAGTCAGATCTCCAAAATACCGATAAGGGGCAATATTGCCCGTTCCACTCGAATCAAAGCTCTCTACCGTATATAATCCTGAATTAGCGACACAAACCAAACTTGTGGGAGAACTGGATGAAGGAGAAGCACTAGGAACCATGGTCAAGCTCAATCCCTTGCTCACATAGTAAGACAGAGGCCCACACCCGCTGAAGGCCAGCCCCATCCCTAGGAAAAATCCTAAAAAAAAGGCAGTGCGAAAACGAGTAACCACCCATCCCCCTCCCGTATTTTTAACAGCAATTCCCGGCATCCACTTTACGAACCTGGGTACCAGCTTGACTCTAGTCATGTGACTAGAGTCCTGTGAATATCACAGGAAAACCAACATTTTAGAAACAAATTTCACAAAATCTTGTGAAAATCACAGGATTCCAAGGAGTTCCCGGTGTGTTTTTTGCTAAAAAATAGACACCCTGTCTTTCACCGCTTTCGCAAACTCAACCGTTCAATGTCTGATCTCTAGGATGGTCTCTCTACCCAAAAAAACCTCTTGACCAGATAGATTCAACACACGCAGCTGAAACGGCGCCTGAGCCTCAAAATAGCTCATAAAATGATCAGAAACTTTAGGTGCCCTGTCGTCGTTGCCACGCGACGGCTTTTCTATCTCCGACATAGAACGACGAAGAATCTCCTGGCCAGACGTATTATAAACATGCAGTATGTTCTGCTCATCTACAAATTGCATGAAACCCATGGAATATTTGGTTTCAGGCTGATTTGGCAAAAAGCTAGAATTGGAGCTTACTATCTCACTCCCATTGGAAGCCATGACATGGACTGCTCTGTCGAGATCTACCACCTCAAAAAACCCTTGCTGAACTTTTACGAATGCAACATCACTAACGTTCTTCTTAAAAATCTCAGTATTGGTTTGAAGATTTCTTACATGAACGGTTTCACTACCATCCCCTTCTGCTTGTTTGTAGCTAAGCAATGTTCCTGACAGTTGATAAGAATGCTCTAAGCTTCGTGAAGCCAATATCTGTCCCTGAAACACCTCCGTGACTCCCTTTTTGACGTGAAGCACCTTCTGATTTACCTGACTTCCATTCTCAAGATAACTAAAGAACGCACCTGCCAATTGGATAGCGCTATCATTGTCGTTTCCCTGAAAAAGCGGTTCACCCTGAAGACCATAAACAGTCACATTCAGATCAGGTACAGCCTTTGCCTGCCTATTCACATAAGACCCACCCCCATACGCAATAGTCTTGAAGCTAAAACAACTCGATCCAGTAATCAGCTGCTTGTTATCCTGTTGGACCTGATCGAAAATCATCTTACCTTCTGAGTTTACTACCACCTGACGCTCTTCCTCGCCTGAACGATGAACGTAGATCAAAAAAGGTCCACTCACGTCTATTGCAGATACCCCATCTGGCGGCATCGAGTAAACCTCTCGCCCTAACTGGTTCATCAAAACAATCTTCTTCTCGCGAGAGTTCTCAAGTACGATCAACTCGGCAGAATGCTTAATCCCTAAAGAAAGCAGTCCTACTTTACTTGGATTCGCAACATCCTCTGGAAAGAAAGAAAAAATCTGCTTCCCTGATCTATTAAAAACTCTCAAGCCATTTCTAAAGTTGAATACAGAAAACAATCCAGGAACTGGGCTCTTAACATTTTGCGAATCCAATGAAGGCTGGTGCTGCTCCTTAATTTTGTCCGGGAACTTCTCACTACTGCAACCAACGACAGAGACTCCTAAAACCAAAAAGCCTAAAACAGCACAAACTTTCTTTATCAGCATACGATATGCACACGCATACATGGAAAATCTCCTAAAATATCGCACAAAAATGCAACAAGATGTTAGTAGCAAAAACTCTTCCAAGTAGCAAATTTTTTATAGATTCTTTATTGAACTTTTCCCAGATGAGACTGACCTCCATCAATCCAAAACCACTTCCCTCACTCCTTTGTCGGTATGAAGAATCTCTTGCCCAGAGGGATTCATAATATGAAGTCCGCGAGGACTCTGAGAATCAAAAAATCCCACAAAATGGTCGGACATCTGAACCTCACCGTCAACACTCGAAACCGGCATATTCACTAGTACCTGCGCTAAGGCATTAAAAACATAAAGGTACTGAGTCCGGACATCCACAAATGCAAAAAAGGTATTGGAAAACTGAATACTTGCTTCATCAAACACAAAGACCCTACTGTTTCCAATTTCTACCCCAGACGAACCCAGCACATGAATCTCCCCATCAATCACAGTTCGATATTTAATGAATCCACCAAAAACCTCGAGGTTTTCCACTTGATAAGCAGGAACGTTAAAGATTTCAGTCCCAAGCTGATCTCTCACATGGAGCATCGCTACCCCACTCAGAGCTTCAGTATAAACCACTAAGGACGTAGATAAATTAGGACCATGAATGATCCCCTCTTGACGAAAAAATTCACCTCTCTCATCTCTTACTGACAATTGGTACTGACCATTTAAGCCCTTTGTCTTCTCAACTAGTGCAAAAAAGTGGTCTGCAAATTGATAGTCCACCAGACCTGGCGTCTTATCATCAATGGCCTCTGGAGTGGAAAGATCCCGGTTCAAAAGCTCCTGACCCTTAACCCCCAAGATATAAATACGATGAAACAGACGATCCTCATACTTCAGATAATTATAGTGCAAATCAAGATTGCGAACATACTTCAGCTTTTTAGTGAAAATCTCCTTACCCCAAGAATTGATAATATGAATTCGGTCATCGCCGGCGTCATTTCTCACAAACTTCAAAAAATGACCTTGAATTTCAACATCTTGGATATTAGAGTTTTCCAAAGACGTTGAAAAAACCTCCCACCCCATCCGATTCAGCAAGTGAAAAGTTTGTTTCTTTTGATTCTCATACCCTACCAGTTCAGAAGAAGTCTGTAAAAATGGCTCGACCTGGTCACTCGAAGCTCTGAGCCCATCTAAAAAAAGCCTAAATGAGGGCCCTCCCTCTTTCGAATAAAATTTGGCCTTTCCATGAAAATTCACCACTCGAAATAGTCCGTTAAATTCACCCTTCGCTGGAGTCCTGGGGCTATCCACTACAGCTTGACTGACACTCCCAGGCCCGACAATACTTCCCACCACCAGAAGGACAACCTTCAAATCTATTCTTATTTTCATCACACACTCCTGTCACTCATTATGAGCTAACTCAAAGATCCGGCTGGCCCCCTTTTCGGGGGGCCAGCGGTCAAGTGGTAGGCAGTTTTGAAATCGACAGTAGAATCTTTTTGGATGACCACCGTCGCCCCCTTCGCTTACGTACCACAACACTAACGCAACCAGCGGTCTTGCCGAATCCCTTATGCAGGGGCTATGCCAACAGATTTAATCGAATAATGATAAGTCTTATTAGAATTATTTATTAAGAAATATATCTTAAGTTCTAGATACATGGATTTGGACATCTATTTAAAATAGCATTTCAATGATGGATTAATTAATTCAGGAGTGCGTCATTTTGACACCAGATGTAAGACTCGCTGCAGAAATAGCATAAAATTTTTTCAAAAAAGAGGTCATTATGCACCGCTACATTTTTGTAGCAGGACCGCCCAAAACCCATCACCATAGGGAGGATCCTGGGGGCACAACAACCAAGACCGAAGAACTTGATTTTGAACACCTATACGCTCTATCAGTCCAGGTCCTTCCTCTTTCAGAACAGAACAAACGGAATAAACAAGAAATCCAGAGGGCAAAACATGATCCCAAGCCTTACGAAAAAGCTCCTCTTGAGTTTTTTGGAGCCCATAAAGTTCCTTTTCACCGCGTAACCACCGAACATCGGGATGGCGACGAATAATTCCCGTCCCTGAGCAAGGTGCATCTAACCACACCCACTCCTTCGCACCCAGAGCCTCCAGTTGATCCCAAGGAATGAATTGAATTTGAGGTGCAACACGAGAAATAGTTTGCTGAAGTAGAGGAACGCGGTGTTTTAAACGGTCTGTTGAAAAAACTTGAACTCCATTCCAAGCCATTCCAACTGATTTTCCTCCAGGAGCAGCGCAAAGCTCTAGCGCTTGCAGCTGATAACTCTCGGACTGAAGGGCGAGGGTTCCCTCAGCTCGGCACTTCCGAATGGCACACGTAGCTTCAGCGATGAGAAGCTGGCTAGAAATATCCTGAACGATAAACTTCCCATCTGAAAACCCAGGCAATTGATCCACAGCGCCACCCTCCTCAACGCGCCAAGAACCCAAGAGGGGACCTGCATGAATCCATCCTGTTTTTAGTCCTGGAGTTATCGAGACGTTCTGATCGGGTTTCCACTGAGCATCCTGAACTCTTATCCACAAAAACGGCCGTTCCAAGCTAGCTTGAGCGTAGGCTTTTGCCCACTCCAGTCCGTGTTGGTACTTCAGTTTCTTCCATAGCCACTCCGGTAAGCTTGCCCATGAGTGTTCGGAGTACTCTTGCTCAGGAAAAGACTGAGCCCTCCACTCTTTGGCATGAGAGGCGATCTTTCGTAGACAAGCATTAGCAAAACGAGCAGGAGCCTCTCCTTCGCGGGATTTAATTTCAGAAACCGTTTCCGAAACCACAGCCCCGGGATGAACCCGGTCCTGAACCACCAACTGGTAAGCCGCAATGAGCAAGCATTTGCGTAACCATCCGGAGGGCTTCTTTCTTAAGGCAGCAGCATCTATGATGGCATCTAAGCGCCCCTTCCACCTGAGCGTACCTGAGCAGACATCTTGAAGCCATGCTATCGTCTGAGCATTGGAAGCGCTTTTAGAATGGACCGACAACTCAGCCAACAGCTGACTGAAAGCTTCATCAAGCGGCTCATGCTGACTTAAAACTCGAGTCAATATTCGAACTGCCAGTTGTCTTGGAAATTTTTCGTCCCTTCCACTCTGAATGTGACCCATTCTTTATTCCAAACGCCCACCATTCCAAAGAAAATAAGGTCCAGGGTGTACCCCTAGGGAAGACCCCTCTCCGCTAGAATTCAAAATAGTCCCTAAAAAACGAACCCATCCTTTCGCAGTCTCGCCCACAGAAGCCTCTGATCCCTCGCCTGCAGGAGTGTCATCTATCAAATACTCCAGGAAACCCCTTTTCTTTTTCTCGCTGTAAATCACAGTTGGCTTGCCTTTTATCTTAGCTTGCTTCGCAGCTTCTTCGATCGCATCGCGAATAGTTCCTAATTCATCCACCAAATGAAGGGCCTTTGCCTGAGACCCTGAAAAAATTCTTCCATCTGCTACTTGACTGACTTGAGCTAAACTAAGCTTCCGACCTGTTACGATAGCCTGTTTAAATTGATGAAGAACATCCTCTACCATTTCCTTAAGAATGGTGCTTTCCTCAGGCGTTAAAGGACGAAAATCTGAACCCATGTCCTTGAATTTTCCACTTTTAACTACATAGCGATTCACTTTAGCCCAATCATAAAGCTTTTGAAGATTCAAAAACTCCATAATTACCCCTATAGATCCTGTCATGGTTCCTGGATTGGCAAAAACCTTCTTGGCCCCACAGGCAATATAAAAAGCACCACTTGCAGCAACTGACCCCATTGAAACCACCAGCGGTTTTTTATAATTTCTCACCGCCTCATAAATTTCCTGAGAGGGTGCCACTGCTCCTCCAGGAGAATTGAGCCGCAAAACCACTGCCTTAATATGATCGTCTTCCTCAAAACGCTCTAACCGACTCAAAGTCTTCTTAGAATCTAAAATCACTCCATTGAGTTCAATCACGCCTACGGATCCTGTCGAAAAAAGCCTGGATGGAGCTGAAGCACTCCGTCCACCCGCTGGAGACTGACTTAAAAAAAACACACCCGAAATAAGCAAAAAAATCCCAAAAAACACTCCAGAGAGAATGAGCACAAAAGCTAATGGACTGATCAATCGCTTGTTTTGAACCACAGATTCTTCTCCTCTGAGAATAACCCCTGACTGAAGTCAGGGGTGAGAGATGAAAAAGCCGCTCCTTTTAGATAGTCGCGGCAGCGACTAAATAATGGAAGAGCGGCTTTTCTAAGAACTCACCACGAACTTTATTAGTCCGAGGGGTGTATTTTTTTGGAGTCTGCCTCAGATCCCGTTCTCAGAACCTGTTTTAAAAGGCTCTAAAATAGGCTCATGAAACACTCACTCCTCCTGCTCCTCTTTTCCAGAGCCTCCCTTAAACGCAGCCTTCAACTTATCGCCGAGAATGTCCCCCATGGAAGTCTTCCTCGATCGTTCACCTACATATTGATCGTAATTAGCACGCTCTTCCGTACGTCCCAATTGTTTAATGGACAACCCAATACGCCGTTCTTTAGGCTCAATAGAAAGGATCTCAGCACGAATCTTGTCACCTACATTCAACACGTCCGAAGGCTTCTCAATTCGATGATCTGCAATCTCACTCACATAAATCAAGCCCTCGACACCTTCTTCTAATTCAACGAAAGCTCCGAAATCGGTGAGTTTTGTCACAATGCCATCCACAGCCTGGCCTTGACGATAACGAGACTTAATATTTTCCCAAGGATCGCGCTCGAGTTGCTTGATACCCAAAGAGAACTTCTCAGAAGCCTTATCAATGCCGAGCACTACTGCCCGAACAGGATCGCTCTTCTTAAACTTCTCCGATGGATGTGCAAACTTCTTAGTCCAAGCAATATCACTGATGTGAACCAATCCATCAATACCCATTCCAATATCGACGAAGACACCGAAATCAGTGACTGATTTTACTTCACCTTCAACAATAGTTCCTACTGGATACTTGAGTTCGAGTGCATCCCAAGGATTTTCTTGGAGCTGTTTCAGTCCTAAGCTAATTCTCTTATTCTTAGAATCCACTTCAAGAACTTTACATTCCACATCATCGCCCACATTTATCAGCTTAGAAGGGTGTTTCACTCTTTCAGTCCAAGACATTTCAGACACATGAATGAGCCCTTCAATTCCGTCCTCGAGTTCGACGAAGGCACCATAGTCTTTCAAGCTAACAATTTTGCCTTTAACCTTGACACCGACTGGGAACTTGTACTCGGCATCATCCCAAGGATTGGGGGAAACCTGTTTAAGTCCGAGCGAAACACGTTCTTTGTCACGATCATACTTGAGAATTTTGACCTTAATCTCATCACTCACTGCAAAAAGTTCGCTAGGATGTTTGATCCGTCCCCAAGACATGTCTGTAATATGAAGCAAACCATCCATTCCACCCAAGTCAATGAACGCACCGTACTCGGTGATATTTTTAACCACACCGGTAACAATGGCTCCCTCTTGGAGGTTGGCTAAGGTTTCAGCTCGTTGCATTTCGCGCTCTTGTGCAACAACAGCTCGCCGGGAAAGAACAATATTGCCCCGCTTTTTATTGAATTTTATAATTTTGAATTTCAGCTTTTTGCCTAAGAACTTATCCAGATTTTTAACAGGCTTGGTATCAATCTGGCTACCAGGTAAAAAGGCCTTCACTCCGATATCGACCGAAAGGCCGCCCTTCACTTTGGCAATGACAGTACCTTCGACCAGCTGATCTTTTTCACAGGCTTGTGAAATTTCATCCCAAGCCCGAATAATCTCAGCTTTATCTTTGGAAAGCAGCATGAAGCCGTTTTCCATTTCCATTCGTTCAAGGTAAACACTCACAACGTCGCCCACGCCAACGTGCGCGACCCCTTGTGCGTCCTTGAATTCTTGAATGGGAACTAACCCTTCACATTTGTATCCGATATCAACTGTTGCATACTCCGGTCCAATGGACACCACAGTGCCATCTACCACTTCGCCTTCTTTGATTTCCTGCTGCCTTTGAGATGCCTCAAATAACTCGGCAAAAGTCTCTTCTCCGTCCTCTAACGATTCAGAAAACTCTTCAGGGGCGCCATAGGATGAAAACTCATCCATCCAGCTTTGATTTTTAGGGAGAGGCTGGGACTTTTTGGAGGCCTCGGCTCCAGTGGTTTGCTTACCTACCATATAAGATAAATTGGCCTTTCTTGATTCACCGGGGGCATTCTCTACCGCAATGCAGTATCAATAAACACTCACCCGTCGGATACCGTACAGTACGGCATTCCGCTGTGGAATTTAGGTATAGAGAGGTAAATACCCTTTGTCAAAGGTAAATCGTTAAACTTATGTATTTTTGTCGGAAATTAGGGTATTCTCTCCTTGCTGGAACAACCCAAGTGGCAGCCTTCCCCCGCTATTTTAGCGAATCCATCCCCCCGCACGAGGAGTGGAGTCACCCAACTTAGGATCACTCATCACTACCCCACGCCGACGAAGGGCATTTTGATACACCGCTAAGGTCTTTTTTACCCTTTTAATTCGATCATAGTTTTGGATCACATGCTCTCGCGCCTTTTGCCCCATTTTGACCCGTTCCAGCGGATTATCCAAAAGGTGCCTCAGCTGCCGCTGCAGATCGAAAGCATCGTCAGGATGCACCTTCAAACCAAACTCTTCTTTTCCAATAATTTCCTCTGCACTCCCACCGCTAGAAATAACAATGGGGCATTCCATCGCCATGGCTTCAATCGCCACTAAGCCAAAAGCTTCTTGGCGTGAGGGCATGACAAAAATATCAAATGCACGCATTACTTCTGGAATATTTTCCTGATAACCCGCAAAGGTAATGTATTCCTCGATCCGAAATTGAG
>Ga0302320_10004884_pt1 | contig 30249 bp, 17 predicted proteins | sample Bog_T0_3_FD_202130 | JGI IMG/M metagenome (GOLD analysis project Ga0302320, IMG submission 202130) | Peat permafrost microbial communities from Stordalen Mire near Abisko, Sweden - Bog_T0_3 | ecosystem: Environmental > Terrestrial > Soil > Wetlands > Peat | place: Sweden: Abisko, Stordalen Mire... | reverse complement strand
GATCCGCAGCATGTCGCCGGGTCTCACTTCGCGCGCGGGCTTGGCTGTTTGTCCGGCGGACTCAATGCGCCCCAGTTCACAGGCGCGGGCCGCTAGGGAACGTGTTTTAAAGAACCGCGCGGCCCAGAGCCACTTGTCTATTCTCATCTAAAAGCCCCGGGTCTCATATGAATGTTGCTGCCTGGCAGTGATAATCTACAGGTTACAAATGCCCAATCAGCCACTGCAGTGTCCATTTTGCCCGAAAACATCGTCCCGCGGTACGGGGCTGGCTTCTCACATTCGCGGTGCGCACCCGACCCGGTATGCGAGTTGGTCGAGAAGTCGAAAGAGTGTCACCAACACCCAGCTTCAGTCCTCTTCAAATGGCGCGGAAATAACTGGTGGATTGAAGGATGCGATCGCGCAACTGGAAGCCCAACGCGCTTCGATCGAGCGAGCTATATTGGCACTGCGCGAGATTGATGGAATTACTTCGTCGGCGGCTGAGCCTGTCACCCCGGCAGTCCGGCGGGGAAGTCCCCCGAAGGCAAAGCGAAAGGGCCGTTTGTCGCCGGAAGGCCGCGCTCGTCTGGTCGCCGCGCAAAAGAAACGCTGGGCGGAGAAGAAGGCCGCCAGTGCATCGCTGGCTGCGACGAAAGCTCCCGCGAAACGTGGCCGGCCGAAGAAGAGCGCCTGATCGCATGCTTAGGATTGTGTTAGGATTCTCTTCGCCCGCACAGTAATTTAAGGAGAAGAAACATGCGCGTGATCGGAATCGTTGTGGCGGCAGCCGTCGTGTATACAGGTACGCCAGCCGCGTGGGCGCAGCAGCCCACTGCTCAAACCATGAAAACGTTCGCCTCGTCGGCGGAAGTGCAGAGTCTGATCGCCAACGCGAAGAAGATTCGCCAACCCGACCAGCCGATGGTTTCGCAGCCCATTGTGCAACTCGCTCCCTACCGGGCCAATCTGGAATACCGGCCCATTGTGGGACCAGCTTCCATACATGAGAAGGAAGCGGAGTTGTTCTATGTGATCGAGGGTGCCGGCACTCTGGTAACGGGCGGCAAGTTGGCCAACGAGAAGCGCACTAACGCGGAGAATCTTACAGGAACGGCTCTCGAAGGGGGGACGGCCCAGGCGGTATCGAAGGGCGACGTTTTTATTGTGCCGGAAAATACAGGACACTGGTTCAGCGAGATCAAGAGTCCAATTGTGGTGATGTCGCTGCACGTGCCGCGCACCGGCGCGAAGTAACTTCCCAAGCCCGCACGGTCGTCTTGTATGGCATCTTTGTCGTTTAAATATTTAGTTTCACTGACTGCGCTGGCGTGTTCGATGCTGAGCGCCGCCGACCAGGCTTCGTCGTTCCGCTTCGATTTTTCGGGTCCGGGCCGCCCTGGTGCGTTCAAAATCGCCCCCGATCTGAAGTATTCCAAAGAATCGGGATATGGCTTCGATCTGAATACCAATGCTTCGAAGCCTCCGTTCTTTTTCTCGGTGGCGCTGCCGGAAGGGAACTATCGGGTTACGGCGCATCTTGGCGATCCCAGCGGCGCGTGCGTTACTACTATCAAGGCGGAATCGCGCCGTCTGATGGTGGAAAAGGTTGTTACTCCAGCGGGTCAGTTTCAGGACGTTACGTTCGCCGTTAATATCCGCAATTTCAAGGTTCCGCCGCCTCCATTGAACGCCCCGGGCGGCGATCGGGTGCGCCTCAACGACCGCGAACAGGGCGTGTTGCACTGGGACGACAAGCTGACGCTCGAATTCAACAACACCCGGCCGTGCCTCGATGCGCTCGACATCGTACCGGCGAACGAGATTCCCACGGTGTATCTGGCGGGCGATTCGACGGTGACGGATCAGCCTCGCGAACCCACCACGAGCTGGGGGCAGATGCTGACGGACTTCTTCGATCCCGGCGTGGCGGTCGCCAACCATGCGGAATCGGGAGAGACGCTGAAATCGTTCATCACCGGATTGCGCCTCGATAAGATTCTGAGCCAGATGAAGAAGGGCGATTACCTTTTCATTCAGTTCGGCCATAACGATATGAAGCAGAACTGGCCGCAGACTTATGTTGAGCCGTATACCACTCACGCGGCTTATCTGAAGGTGCTGATTGCCGAGGCGCGGCGGCGTGGGGCGTTTCCGGTTTTGGTGACGCCGATGCAGCGGTTGAATTTCGACGGCACTAAAATTCGCAATACGCTGGGCGAGTTTCCCGAGTCGGTGCGGCGCACCGCGCGTGAAGAGAATGTTCCGTTGATCGATCTGACGAAGATGAGCATCCAGTTCTATGAAGCGCTGGGGCCGGAGAAGGCGCATCTGGCGTTTTCGCGGCGCGACACGACGCACCACAGCGCTTACGGCGCCTATGAACTGGCGAAGTGTATTGTCGAGGGAATTCGGGAGAATAAACTGGATCTGGCGAAGCACATCGTGGCGAATTACAAACCGTTCGATCCCGCACATCCCGACGACCCGGAGAAGTTCGACGTTCCGGCCAGTCCGGGGAGTTCCAATGCACCACCGCCGAGAGGAAATTGAGGATGAGCAGAAGATATCTGGCAATTGCGTTAATCGGCTCCGCTGCGTTTGCGGCGGACACTGCGAAGACCAACTACAAATTTACGTTCGGCACGGCAAACAATGCTGCGGGATTCACCAGGGTTGAGCCGACCACGGTTTACAGCGCCGAAACCGGTTATGGATTCGAGCCTAACTCGGCAGTTACCGCGACAGACCAGGCGGTGACGAGCGAAAAGCCGATTTACTTCTCGGTGACTGAGCCGGAGGGGGACTATAAGATTACGGCAACGTTCGGCGATAAGAGCTCGGCCACTGTCACCACGGTCAAGGCGGAGTTACGGCGCTTGATGGTCGAGAAAGTGGAGACGGCTCCCGGTAAGTTCGAGAAACGTATCTTCATTGTCAACATCAGAACGCCCTTGATTCCGGGCGGTGAAGAGGTTCGGCTGAAGCCGCGCGAGAAAGCGCAGGAAGCCCCGGCCTGGGACAACAAGCTTACCCTGGAATTCACTAACTCGCATCCGGCTTTGCACAGCCTCGAAATTGAGAAGGTGACGGGTATTCCGACCGTCTACATTGCCGGCGATTCTACTTCGACGGATCAGCCGAGCGAGCCTTTCAATAGCTGGGGGCAGATGCTGCCGCGTTTCTTCAAGCCGGAAATTGTGGTGGCGAATCATGGAGAATCGGGTGAGTCGCTGCGTAGTTTTTATGGCGAGAAGCGCTTCGATAAGGTGATGAGCCTGATTAAGCCGGGCGATTATCTGTTGATTCAGATGGGTCATAACGATCAGAAGGACAAGGCGCCTGGCGCGGGCGCTTTCACCAGCTACAAAGATTTTCTGAAACAGATGGTGGCGGCGGTGCGGGCCAAGGGCGCAACTCCGGTGGTGATTACTCCGATGAACCGGCTGACCTTCGACGATAACGGAAAGATTACCAATAGCCTGGGCGATTTTCCGGAAGCTGTGAGGCAAGTGGCTCGCGAGGATCATGTGGCGTTGATCGATCTGAATGCCATGAGCAAGCCGTTCTACGAGTTCTTGGGTCCGGTGACGGCGCATAAAGCGTTTGCTGGGAATGATACGACGCACCATAGCAATTACGGGAGCTATGAGTTGGCGAAGTGCATTGTGCAGGGGATTGTTGAGGATAAGCTTCCTCTGGCTAAGTATGTGGTGCCGGAGTTCAAAGGATTCGATCCGGCCCATCCGGATTCCTTAGACAAATTCGATATACCCGCCGAGCCTGCGCCGATCAGGGCTCCCAGGCCATTGGGGAATTAGACCGTGGGGCAGGTTGTTAACCTGCGGCGGATTGGCAATCCGCCTGCCCCAGAGCTGTAGTGCGCTGTGAGGAGGCCGATTGCCAATCGGCCGCAGGTTATCAACCTGCCCCACCTGGAGGAATTGGCGTATGCGTAGAGTTTGGGCTTTTCTCGCGGTGATGGCGCTGACACTCAGTGCTCAGTCGCCTAAAAAGCGGATCCTGATTACCGATTTTGGCGCTCTGGCCGATGGGACCACTGTCAACACCAAAGCTATCCAGTCGGCCATCGATAAGTGCGCCGGCTCGGGCGGCTGCACCATCGTCGTTCCCAAGGGCACCTTCCTCAGCGGCGCTATTTTTCTCAAGCAGGGCGTGAATCTGTCGGTCGAGAAAGAAGGAGTCCTGAAAGGCACCACAAATATCGACGATTATCCCCTCATCAATACGCGCTGGGAGGGAGTCGAAGAACCCTGGACATCCGCCTTCGTTAATGCCGATGGATTAACGGATCTGGAGATATCCGGCGAGGGTACCATCGACGGTTCGGGTGAGGATTGGGTTCAGCAGAATCCGATGCGCCGCCCGGTCGCGGGTGCCCCACCTCGACCTCCGGGACAGCGGCGTGGGCGTCCCCGTTTGATTGGCATTCAGAATTCGAAGCACGTGCGCGTGGCGGATCTGAATCTGCACAACCAGGCGGTGTGGTGCCTGTTCCTCCTCTACAGCGAAGATGTGGTCGCGGAGAATCTGAAGATCACCGCCGAGCATAATATTCCCAGTTCCGATGGAATCGATATCGATTCTTCGAAACACGTCCGCGTCAACAACGTTTACATCGATGTCAATGACGACTGCATCTCCATCAAGTCGGGAAAAGACGCCGATGGCCTGCGCGTCAACCGGCCGGCGGAGGACATCGTTATCGAGAATTCGCATTTCGCTTACGGGCATGGCGGGGTGGCGATGGGCAGCGAGACTTCGGGCGGGATCCGCAATGTGGAGGTGCGCAACTGCGTGGCGGATTCGGGCAACTGGGCGCCGATTCGTTTCAAGACGCAGCCCAGCCGTGGAGGCGTGGTCGAGAACATCACCTATCGCGATATGAAGCTGCACGATACCCGGCAGGCCTTCGAATTCAATCTCGAATGGCGCATGGTGCCGCCCATCGCGCCGCCCGCCAAGGTGTTGCCGGTGGTGCGCAATGTGAACATTATCAACGTGTCGGGCGATGTGCAGTCGGTGGGCGTGATCCATGGCCTCGAGGGCAGCCCGATTCGCGATATTCATTTCGTCAACTGCCAGATTACGGCGCAGAAGGGATTCCATCTGGATCATGCGCGAAATGTGGATCTGTCCGGTCTGAAACTGGATGTAAAGGATGGCGACGCCATCATGAAAACGGACGTGGAGTAAATGCGCATGAACTTTCGCTTTCTGAGTACGCTGCTTCTGGCGACATCCGCATTCGGCCAGCAGCCCGCCGAGCCTCCCGCAGCCCGGCCTCCACAACCGCCGCGTCCCGCGTTGGTGCTCTTGCCGGGATCTCCCGCCGATCGGAAACCGGACGATTACACCTTTGGTCCGGACTCCATGGTGCACGAAGGCATCCCCCAGGGAACGTGGGACAAAACGACCTGGAAGAGCGAGATTTTTTCCGGCACCGAGCGCTTTGTGTGGACCTACGTGCCGGCGCAATACAATCCGCGAACGCCGGCCGCGCTGATGGTTTTTCAGGATGGCGTCCGGCAATACGCCGAGCGCGAGGATAACAAAGCGATGTCGCGCAAGGCGGAATATCGTGTGCCCACGGTGCTCGATAATCTGATCGCGCGCGGCGAACTGCCCGTAATTATCGCCGTCTTTATCGATCCCGGGAGCGGCGATATCAAGGGACGCAACGGGACACCGAATTATTCCAACCGCAGTTTCGAATACGATACGCTGTCGGATCAGTACTCGCAATTTCTGGCCAAAGAAATTCTGCCGCCCGTCGAGAAAAAGTACAACATCCGCAAGGACCCGGCGGGGCGCGCCATTGGCGGAATCAGTTCCGGCGCCATCTGTGCTTTCACTGTGGCGTGGAATCATCCCGACTGGTTCGGCAAAGTTCTGAGCGACGTGGGGAGCTTCACGGATCTGCGCGGAGGCCACGTGTATCCGCAGATGGTTCGCGATAACCCGCCGAAGCCGATCAAGATCCATATGCAGGATGGGATCAACGACAATCGGCGCCCGGAGACCCCCACGCGCGACTGGTATCTGCAGAACAAAGCCATGTACGCAGCACTTAAGGACAAGGGATACGACGTTACCTATGTGCTGGGCGACGGCATCCATTCGAGCAAGCACGGCGGGTCGATTTTGCCCGATTCCATGCGCTGGCTGTGGTCGGACCAGGTCCCGGCGGCCCGGAAATAGGTATCGATTTCACCACAAGAAAATCTTTATATACGCGATAACACAGCGCCCGCATATGCGGATGTGATATTGTCGACTCCATCAGGGGTGGAGGTCTTGTCGATGGTTGCACATTCCGAATCCGGCATAGACGCCGAAGCCAAAGTTCAGGCACTTGAGCAGATCCTTCAAAGCGAGACGTTCGCTCGTTCCGAGCGTTTGAAATCGCTGCTGCGCTTCATTTGCGAAGCGGAGATCGATGGCCGGGAAGGCGAACTCAACGAGTATGTAATCGGGACCATGGCGCTGGGGCGCCCGCGCGACTTCGCGCCACTCGAAGATTCGTCGGTGCGCAGCCGTGCGCATGAACTCCGGCAAAAGCTGGAGAAATATTATGCACAGGAAGCGCCATCCGCGGGAATTCGGATTGAATTAAGAAAAGGTTCTTATGTCCCGCGATTCAGTTTAGTGCGGGAAGCGCCGCAAGCGGATCCATTGCCCACAGCGATTGACGTGCCGCTTGCCATCTACACGGTTGCCGCTGAGCGCCCTGTTGCCGAACCGCCGGCTGCTGAGACGCCTGCCGCCGTTGTCAGCCAAGAAGCTTCGCAGCGGGTAGTGTGGGTAGCGCTGTTTGCCTTCCTTGGAGGCGCGGCCGTAATGTTTGGGGCGGTTGCCACCTGGTCCCTGCTGGCCAGGCCCGGGGTTCGCTTGCCCGCAACGCATCTTGAGGCCGCCAGCGCCAACATCTGGACTCCCGAGTTGGAAACCATCTGGCGGCCGTTCACCGCCAGCAGCACACCCGTTCTGATCGCCTTCGAGACGCGGTTTTTCGTTCGCATGGGAGGGCTGATGGTTCGGGATTGGCACGTGAACGGTCCGGACGGCATCCCAAATTCAGAGGCGCTCACGCGCGTCCAGCAGTTGTTCGCTCCTCCGCGTTATGGGAACCGGGATTACGCGGATGCGGGAACGCCCGCAGCCTTGTTCTGTTTAACCCGCCTTCTATCCAACCGTATCCCTAACCTGTCGGTCAAGAACTCAATCGACCTGACGGCGGCGGATCTGCGGGACAACAACGTGATCCTGTTGGGAAAGCCGGGGATGGACCCCGACGTGGAACATGTGCTGGCCCGCGGCGAACTGGTCGATAACGGCGGTGACAGGATTCTGAATGTGCATCCACGTGCCGGCGAGCAGTCAGAGTACCACGATCAGTACGACGCGGCCAACCCCGACCGGTGGGCGCAGAAGTATTCGGTGATCACCATGATGCCGGGCTCACAGCCAGGCAGGCGGATACTTACGCTAACCGCCCAAGGGTCCGAGCAACCCGGCGCGCTCGCCTGGTATATTTCCAATCCCGATATGGTTCGTGATCTGGTGGGCCGTATGCGGGCTGCCGGAGGTGCGGTTCCAGACTTTTTCCAGGTCCTGATCCGCGCTGAATATAAGTCAAAAGCGGTAGTCAAAGTGGACTATATTACACATCGCACTTTGAAGGCCCGTTAAACTCCCCCGAAGCAAATCCAGTATTTCCAGAAGCTTACCGGCGTTACGGGACGTTACGAATCGCCTCCGAACGTTATGTAACGCGACTTCGAACTTTCTGCGACTTTTTTTGCCCGCCCCGCGAGTTTATTTATTGCTTATAAGGGGTCAGTTCAGGCGATGTCTGTTCGCTTTTCACGCCTGACAGAACCGCAAAAACGAGGTCAATTTCATGAACGTACGACGTAGTACGAAGACAATTATTTGCTCTGTTGCACTGTGGCTCGGCTGTTACATTCCGGCCATGGCTCAGACAGATCGTGGAACGATTACGGGAACCGTCTCCGATCCTGCGGGCGCGGTGGTTCCCGGCGCTACTGTCACGGCGCTGCATAAAGCTACCGGCGCCAACTACCCGACCGTGACCACGCGGACGGGCGACTACACACTGCCATCCCTCCCCTCAGGTGTCTACGATCTCACCATTGAAGCCGCCGGATTCAGCAAGTACACCCAAGAAGGGATTTCCGTGCAGGTGGCACAGACGGCGCGCGTCGATGTGACTCTTAAGGTCGGCGCCGCCACCGAGTCCGTGACGGTGAATTCCGATGCGCCTCTGCTCAAAACGGAGAGCGCCGAGCAAAGCGAAACTCTGAACGGGCAGCAAGTCAACGACTTGCCGCTGACGCTGACCAGCGCCGGAGTCCGCAATCCGATTGCGTTTGCCAACCTCGAGCCCGGTGTCTACGCGCCCGCCGGCGGCAACTTCGCGATGAACGTTAACGGCATCCCCAACAATTCGGCCAGCGGCAGTTCCTATAAGACTCTGATGGATGGCCAGGACATTACCAGCGGCATCGACCCGACGCATCTTTCTGAGACCCAGCCTTCGGTTGAGGCGCTGCAGGAAATGACCCTGCAGGCGAGCAACTTCGCCGCGGAATTCGGCCAGGTGGGCGGTGGGTTGATCAACTTCACGTCGAAATCCGGCACCAACGAATATCACGGCAGCCTGTACGAATACTGGACCAACCGCGTTCTGAACGCCAGCCAGCCTTACATCAACGTACTTCCCGTCAACACCAACAACAACTTCGATGAGAGCCTGGGCGGTCCGCTGCGCATCCCGAAACTCTACGACGGACGGAACAAGACGTTCTTTTTCTTCAATCTGGACGAGTTTTTCACCAAGAACCACGGGACAGGCTTCAACACCGTGCCTACGCTGGCGGAGCGCGGCGGCGATTTCAGCGCCCCCGAAGCGTCAGCGCCAAAGCTCCTGGGAACTGCGCCGAACGGAATGCCGATCATGCAGTACGAGATCTTCGACCCGGCCTCCAACTTCACTTATAACGGGCAAACCCTGCGAATCCCGTTTCCCAACAATATGATCCCGATGTCGCGCATCGATCCGGTGGCGGCAAAGATCAACGCGCTCATCCCCGCCCCGAGCAACACTGCGCTGGTGAATAACCTGCTGATCGCCGACCCTCTGCAAACCCACACCGACGTACCCAGTCTCAAGCTGGATCAGAACGTCAGCGACAAGACCAAATTGTCTTTCTACTGGGGAGAGTGGCATAGCTTTACCCCCAAGAACCAAGCCGACGGGCTGCCCTTTCCGCTTTCCGCTTCCCGCCATTACCTCAGTTCCGACCATACGCTGCGGCTGACCTACGACTACACCGTCTCGCCCACCATCCTTCTCCACATCGGCATCGGCGAGCTGCGCTACGACCATATCGATTCCTCACCGCAGGCGACCCTCAACTACGACGCGGTGGGACTACTGGGACTGGTTGGAAGCGATACCAATCCGGCCGGTTTTCCGCGCATCGCCAACATTGGCTCTTCGGCGGGCGGCGGACCCACCGTCTCGGCTGGCTTCGGGCCGGTCAACGCCAACAATTACTACAACGATAAGCCGACGGAGGTCGTCAGCACCACCTGGATCCGCGGCAACCACACTTTCAAGTTCGGCGAGGAATGGCGCCGGGACATCTGGGAAGACATCAACACCCGCGGATCGCAGGGCATCTATAACTTCAGCGCCGCCGAAACGGGCCTGCCCTATCTGAGCAGCACCACGCTGAACGGAGGCAACGTCGGTTTCCCGTATGCGAGCTTCCTGCTCGGCCAAGTCGACAATGCCACCGTTTCCAACCTGCAGGATCCCCAGATCCGCAAGATCGGGCTGGGATTGTACGCGCAGGATACCTGGAAGGTAAACCATAAGCTGACTCTCGATTACGGACTCCGCTATGACTTCGAAACCGTATGGCACGAGATTCACGGCCGGTTTTCGTCCTTCGAACCCTGGGTGGTGAATCCATCGGCGGGCGGCTTATTGGGGGGCACGGCGTATCCGAACACATGCCATTGCGATTTCGCGCCACCCTATAAATTCGGCTTCGGACCGCGGCTGGGCTGGGCCTATCAGGTGGACCATGCAACTGTCATCCGTGGCGGCGTCGGCATCGTCTACGGCCGCACTTCGGATTCCAGCTACATCACCAATTCGCCCATCGTCGGGACTGGGTTCAACCAACTACAGTACGCCAGCCCGGCATTCGGCATAGCCGAAGGCCTGTTGCAGAATGGGCTGTCTTACACTCAGGCCCAGATCAACGACGCCTCCATGAATCCTGGTATCGTTCCCTACCCCGGCCAACTGAACCCGCCCCCGTATTACATTACGCATCAGGGCGGGCGTCCGCCGAGAATCCTGCAATGGGACATTTCGCTGCAGCGCGAGATCACCCATAACCTGGTGGCTGAGGCCTCCTTCGTGGGCAACACCAGCGTGTGGGACCAATCCGACGGGTTCGTTCAGATCAATGCGAATTCAATTCAGTCGCTGGCGGCGGAAGGATTCAACATCGTGAATAATCCATCTGTTCTTTCGCTGCTGACTTCGAACTGGAATTCGCCGCAGGCCGTGGCCGCGGGGATCAAACCGCCTTATCCCGGTTACCCCGTGACTACCGTGGCCCAGTTGCTGCGCCCCTACCCTCAATTCACGACGATTTCGACAAAGTGGTCCGCCAACGGCGACAGCTGGTACGACGCCCTGCAGGCCAAACTGACGCAGCGCGTGTGGCATGGCCTGTTCGCCCAGGCGGCATTCTCGTTCCAGAAAGCTCTCGATCAGGGCATCGAGACGCCCAACGACATAACCAACCGCGCGGCCAACAAAGACATTTCCGCCTACGACATCCCGTTCCAGCTCACCTACGGAATCACTTACACGGTGCCGTCGCCGGGATTCACGTCTAACAAGTTCCTGCGCAATGTCCTCAGAGACTGGACTATCAGCGAGTTCTTCCGCGATGGAAGCGGGCTGCCCATCCAGGCTCCGGCAATCCAGAACAATATTCAATCCGTTCTGTTCCAGACCGGCGGATTCATGAACCGGGTTCCCGGTGTTCCGCTTTTCAACGAGAGCCTGAACTGCCATTGCATCGATCCGAATAAAGAATTCGTATTGAATCCCGCAGCATGGGCGGAACCAGCGCCCGGGACATTCGGTAACGCCGCAGCCTACTACAACGACTATCGTTACCAACGGCGCCCCAGCGAGCAGGCCGGAATCGGCAGAATTTTCCGCATCAGGGAGCGCATGACGCTGCAGATCCGCGCCGAATTCTACAACGTTTTCAATCGGACGGAGATGGCGAATCCGGTCGTGACCAACGCACTGGCTACTCAGACCGTCAGCTCAACCGGCCAGACGACCGGCGGCTTCGGCTGGATCAACACCGGTGGCGCGCTCGGTGCTCAGCCGCGAAACGGCCAACTATTGGCTCGTATCCAGTTTTAGGGAACGCGGAACGTTTGCCGGCAGGGTCCCCGTTCTCCTGCCGGCAAACGATCTAACTGCCTTGTTTGTTATCACCTGAAGTCCGTACGAAACGTTACACCATCCCTCGGAACCTGGCCGAACTTCGCGCCGGAACTTTTCCCCACTGTTTTCGATTGGTCCGACCCTATATAGTTTCGCTACAAGGTGGGTCCAGGTGTGGATGTGTGAATACCATCTCATCTGGGCCGCCGGAAAACGAGGGTCATCCAATAATGAACGTACGGCGCAGTACGAAAAGGTTTATCAGGTCAATCGCGGTCACAGGTCTCTTAGCTCTGTCAATGGGCTGCTTCCTTCCGGCGATGGCTCAAAGCGATCGCGGAACCATAACCGGAACGGTGTCCGATCCGGCTGGCGCGGTTATCCCCAGCGCAACGGTCACGGCGTTACACAAATCGACCGGCGCAACTTATCCCACGGTCACCACCCGCACAGGCGACTACACGCTGCCGTCTCTGCCATCGGGTGTTTACGACCTGACCATTGAAGCAACGGGATTCAGCAAGTACATCCAAGAGGGGATCGACGTCCAGGTGGCGCAGACAGCCCGCGTCGACATCACCATGAAGGTAGGCGCGACGACGGATTCCGTCACCGTCAACGCCGATGCCCCGCTGCTCAAAACCGAGAGCGCGGAACAGAGCCAGACCCTCGCGGGGGAACGCGTGAATGAACTTCCGCTCACTCTGACCAGCGCCGGCGTGCGCAATCCCATCGCGTTTGCGCAATTGCAGCCGGGTGTCTATGCTCCCTCGGGCGGCAACTTCACCATGCAGGTAAACGGCGTTCCCGGGCCCAGTTCGAACAGCACTTATAAAACGCTGATGGACGGCCAGGACATCACCAGCGGAATCGACCCGACGCATCTTTCCGAAACGCAGCCTTCGGTGGAAGCGCTTCAGGAAATGACGCTGCAGGCCAGCAACTTCGCCGCCGAATTCGGCCAGGTGGGCGGCGGGCTGATCAACTTCACGTCGAAATCCGGCACCAACGAATATCACGGCAGCCTATACGAATACTGGACCAACCGAGTTCTGAATGCCGGTATTCCTTTCACCAATAACGGGCACGGTGGATTGAACAAGCCTGTCAATACGAACAACGACTTCGATATGAGTCTGGGCGGCCCGCTGCGCCTGCCGAAAATCTACGATGGTCGGAACAAGACCTTCTTCTTCTTCAATCTGGAAGAGTTCTTCACCAGGCCGCAAGGTTCTGGATTTACCACCGTTCCCACGATGGCGATGCGCGGCGGCGATTTCAGCGCCGTTGAGGCTTCGGCGGTAAAAAATCTGGGCACAGCGCCCAATGGGATGCCCATTGCGCAATATGAAATTTTCGATCCAATGAGTAACTTCACGTATAACGGCCAGACGCTGCGGCTGCCGTTTGCCGGCAACATCATCCCGCCATCGCGTATCGATCCGGTAGTAGCAAAGGTTCAGGCGCTCATCCCGACCCCGACCAATTCTCTTCTGGTCAATAACCTGGCGATCACCGATCAGCTGCAAACGCACACGGACGTGCCCAGCCTCAAGGTCGATCACATCATCAACGAGAAGAATAAGGTGTCGTTCTACTGGGGCGAGTGGCACAGCTTTACTCCCAAGAACGGCGCGGATGCGCTGCCCTATCCACTCTCGCCGGCCCGTCACTACCTCAGTTCCGACCATACGCTCCGGCTGAGCTACGACCGGACCATCACGCCTACCATGCTTCTGCATGTGGGCTTTGGTGAATTGCGCTACGACCATATCGACTCCTCGCCACAGGCCACGCTGAACTACGACGCAGTGGGTCTTCTCGGACTGGTCGGAAGCGACACGACCCCGGCCGGTTTCCCGCGGCTGGCGGGTCTGAACTCATCGGCTGGCGGCGGACCCACGGCCGGCGGTTTCGGTCCGGTCAACGCCAATAATTATTACAACGATAAGCCGACTGCGGTATCGAGCCTCACCTCGATCAAGGGCGACCATACCTATAAGTTCGGCGCCGAATGGCGGAGGGATATCTGGGAAGATATCAACACTCGCGGATCGCAGGGTATCTATAACTTCAGCGCCGCCGAAACGGGGCTGCCCTACCTGAGCAGCACCACTCTGAACGGCGGCAACGTGGGCTTCCCGTATGCGAGCTTCCTGCTGGGTGCGGTGGACAATGCCACGGTTTCCAATCTGCAGGATCCGCAGCTGCGGAAAATCGGCCTCGGTTTCTATGCGCAGGACACTTGGAAGATCACTCACAAGCTGACCCTCGATTACGGAGTTCGCTATGACCTTGAAACCGTATGGCACGAGATCCACAACCGCATGTCTTCGTTCGAACCGAACGTGGTGAATCCATCGGCCGGCGGTCTGCTTGGTGGCACGGAGTATCCGGGCAATGGACCCGGCGAATGCAAATGCCAGTTCGCACCACCCTACAAGTTCGGCATCGGACCGCGCCTGGGCGTGGCCTATCAGATCGACCACAAGACCGTCGTACGCAGCGGTATTGGCGTGGTTTATGGACGCACCTCTGATTCCAGCTATATCACCAACTCGGCAATTCTCGGAACCGGGTTCAACACTCTGGCCTATGCCAGCCCCGCCTTCGGGATACCGGAGGGCCAGTTGCAGAACGGCCTTTCCTATACACAGGCCCAGATCAACAGCGCCTCGCTGAATCCGGGCATCGTGCCTTATGCCGGCCAGTTGAATCCGCCCCCTTACTACATCACTCAACAAGGTGGCCGGCCGCCCCGAATCCTGCAATGGAACGTCTCTGTGCAGCGCGAGATCACGCGTAACCTGGTGGCGGAAGTCGCTTTCGTCGGCAATACCAGCGTTTGGGATCAATCCGACGGTTTCGTGCAGATCAACTCGAATTCGATCGCGTCACTGGCGAAAGAGGGCTTCAACATTGTCAACAACCCCACGACGCTTTCGCTGCTGACTTCGAACTGGAACTCGCCGCAGGCCGTGGCAGCGGGGATTAAACCTCCCTACCCGACCTACCCGGTGACGACAGTGGCCCAGTTGCTGCGGCCGTTCCCGCAATTTACGACCATTTCAACCAAGTGGTCCGCCAACGGCGACAGCTGGTATGACGGACTGCAGGCCAAGCTGACACAACGCCTGTGGCACGGCATATTCGGCCAGGGCGCCTTCGCCTGGCAGAAAGCCCTCGATCAGGGTATTGAGACTCCTAACGACATCACCAACCGTGCGGTGAACAAGGACATCTCGGCTTATTCACAGCCGTTCGTGCTCTCCTACGGCATCAGCTACACGGTGCCGGCGCCCAGTTTCTCGTCCAACAAGCTGGTTCGGAATGTGCTGAAAGACTGGACCTTAAGCGGCTTCGCACGCGAGGCCAGCGGAATGCCGATTCAGGCTCCCGCATTGCAGAACAACCTTCAGTCCGTGTTGTTCTCAACTGGTGGGTTCATGAACCGGGTTCCCGGCGTGCCTCTTTTCACGCACAACCTGAACTGCCACTGCATCGATCCTAACGACGAGTTCGTGCTGAACCCGGCCGCGTGGACCAACCCCACAGTGGGTACGTTCGGCAACTCCGCCGCCTATTACAACGACTATCGCTTCCAGCGGCGTCCCACCGAGCAGTTCGGCGTCGGCAGGATCTTCCGCATTAAGGAACGCGCTACGTTCCAACTCCGCGCCGAGTTCTACAACGTGTTCAACCGGACCGAGATGGCGAATCCGGTGGTGACCAACGCCTTGGCTACGCAGACGTACGGCAGCAACGGCCTGACGTCGGGTGGCTTCGGCTGGATCAACAGCGCGGCGCCAGCCTCTCAGCCGCGCAACGGCCAATTGCTGGCGAGAATTAACTTCTAAGGTAACGGGGCCAGCGGATCTATTTAAATCCGCTGGCCCCTGTCTTTGTGCGGGTTACTTTTGGTCCCTGGTTTACGTAATATTAAGTGGTAGCGCTGGACGTTCATGTCACACCTTCCCCTTCTTCGTTTCATCCCCCTCTTATCAATGCCGGTTTTGGCCTTCGCGGCTCCGGCGAGTACCACTTTTCAGGATTCCGTTCAGCCCCTGCTGGCTAAGAATTGCTACACCTGCCACAACGAGAAGCTGACCTCCGGCGGTCTCAACCTCCAGGCATTCACGTCGGCGGACGCCGTCACCCAGAATCGCGACAAGTGGGAGATCATTCTCAGCAAGCTTGAGGCTGGCGAGATGCCGCCCAAAGGCATGCCGCGCCCAGATCCCGTGCAACTCAAAACGGTCACCGACTGGATTCAAAGCGAGTTCGATCGCGCCGATCGTTCCATGAAGCCGGATCCGGGCCGCGTAACGGCGCGCCGCTTGAATCGCTCCGAATACAACAACACCATTCGCGATCTGCTGGCCGTGGATACCAATCCGGCGAAGGATTTTCCCCAGGACGATTCGGGCTATGGCTTCGACGATATCGGAGATGTGCTTTCGCTGCCTCCGGTGCTGATGGAACAATACCTTTCCGCCGCCGAAAAAGTTGTGCAGATGGCCCTTTTCGGACCCGGCAAGGTGCCTTCCACCGTGACTCGTCATCAACCGCCGCACCGGTTCGGCGCCGATGGAGGCGACAACAGCCGCTTCGCCGGCCTGCTGCCGTTCACTCTTACCGATTACGACGTGACGGGGCTGGCTCTGCCCAGCGCTCTTCACACCACGCACTATTTCCCGGCCGAAGGCGAATACGATTTCAAGATCGATCCCGAGGGCAGCCGTCCCGCACCCTCCGACCCGTTCACGGTCGCGGTGTGGATCGATGGCAAGCAGATCGGAAAAATCGACGATTTCGCGAGGACCGGCGCCGGCGATGCTTTCGGCAGCCTCGAAGGCGAGGACAGAACGGTTCGTCTGCACGTTCCCGCGGGCGAGCATCAGGTGGATATATCGGCGCTGAATTTGTACGATGGCCTGCCGGCAAAGTATAAGGGCAACAAACCGAATACCGGGCCTGAGCCGCCGCCACCCGATTTCAGCCGATTCCTTAAGCCCAAACCGGGCGCCACGCCGGAGGACCTCGCGGAACTGGAAAAGCGCCGCGCCGATCTGATTAAGCGGCGCGGTCCCAAGCCGCCGAGCATCACCGACATCGCATTCCGCGTCAACTTTGTGGAGATTATAGGGCCGTTCAATCCTAAAGAAGGCCCCTCCATCGAGAGCCGCAAAAAGATCTTCACTTGTACCACCCACGATGCCGCCTGCACGCGGAAGATCGTCGCCGATTTTGCGCGCAGGGCTTATCGCGGTCCGGTGGCGCCGCAGGAAATAAACCGGCTGCTCACCCTGGTGGCCGATAGCCGGAAGCGCGGCGATTCATTCGATCAATCGATCGGCACCGCGCTCGAAGCCGTGCTGGTTTCACCGGAATTCCTCTTCCGCATTGAGCACGATCCCAAGTCCGCGAACGCCGAGGGCGATCATGCCATCAACGATTACGAATTAGCCTCGCGTCTGTCTTACTTCCTGTGGAGCACCACGCCCGACGACGAATTGCTTCGCCTGGCGGATCAGAAAACGCTGCGCAAGCCGGAAGTGCTGAAGGCGCAGGTGACGCGCATGCTGAAAGATCCTCGATCAAGTGCCTTGGCTACTGATTTCGGCGGCCAGTGGCTGGAGTTCCGGGCGCTCGAATCGGCGCATCCCGATCTGAATCGTTTTCCGCGCTACGACGATTATCTCAGGGATTCGGAGCGCCAGGAGACGCAGATGTTCTTCGAATACATCATGCGTCAGGACCGCAGCGTACTCGATTTTCTGAACGGCAAGTACACCTTCCTGAATGGCAAACTGGCGGAGTTTTATGGCATTCCCGGAATCCACGGGCCGGAGTTCCGCAAGGTGGATCTGACGGGCACGCCGCGCGCCGGAGTCCTCACGCAGGGCAGCGTGTTGACGGTATCGTCCTATTCCACGCGAACTTCGGTGGTGCTGCGCGGTAAGTGGGTGCTGGAGAATCTTCTGAATGCACCCGTGCCTCCGCCTCCGCCAAACGTCCCGCTGCTCGATGAAGCCAAGGTGGGCACGTCCATGTCGCTGCGCGAGCAAATGGAACAACATCGCGCTAATGCCATCTGCGCTTCCTGCCACAGCCGCATGGACCCGATCGGGTTCGGCCTCGAGAACTTTGACGCGGTGGGCCAATGGCGCACCGAGGACGGCAAATTTCCCATTGATTCCTCGGGAACTCTGACCAATGGGCAAGCGTTTAAAGGCCCGGCGGAGTTGACAGACGTGCTGGCGAAGCAGCCGCAGGCCTTCGCCGGGGCCATTACCGAGAAGATGTTGATTTACGCCTTGGGGCGCGGTCTGGAACCTTACGACCGCCCCACCGTGAAGGCCATAATCGACGGGCTGACGCGGAACGATTACAAATTTTCTACACTGGTTATGGGGATCGTGAACAGCGTTCCCTTCCAGCGCGCCGATTATGCCGCACACATCAAGAGCGCGGCGAAAACAGATCAGTCCCCAGGAGTAAAAAATGTTAGTAACCCGTAAGAGTCTCTCGCGACGTACATTGCTGAAAGGCCTGGGCACGGCGGTTGCACTGCCGTTCCTCGACTCAATGGTGCCGGCGTTCGCCGCCCCGACCCTCGGTGCGACCCAGTTCCCGAATCGATTGTTCTTCACTTACATTCCGATCGGCGCCATCATGGATGAGTGGTACCCGACCGGGGGTGAGACCGGTTTCGAGTTCAAGCGCATTCTGAAGCCTGTGCAGGCGTTTCGCGAAGATCTGACAGTGGTCGGCGGCCTCGATCATCACACCGGCTACGCGCTGGGCGATGGCGGTGGAGACCATGCCCGCGCGGGTGCCTGCTATCTGACCGGCGTGCATCCCAAGAAGACCTCGGGCGCCGATATCCACGCGGGCGTTTCGGTGGATCAGATCATCGCCGCGAATAACGGCAATAAGACGCGCTTCGCCTCCCTCGAACTGGGCTGCGAGGATTCGCGCACGGTGGGCGCCTGCGACAGCGGTTACAGCTGCGCTTATCAGAACAGCGTTTCCTGGCGCACGCCGACCTCGCCCATGCCGCCCGAGACCGATCCGCGCGTGATTTTTGAGCGCATGTTCGGTACGGAAGATCTGAATGTGCCCGCCGACGTACGCGCCCGCAAGGCCGCTGCGCGTAAGAGCATCCTCGATTTCGTCAGCGACGATACGAAGAAGCTCGAAGCCGATCTGGGCCCCAGCGATCGCCGCAAAATCGACGAATATCTCTATGCGGTGCGTGAGATCGAAAAGCGCATTGAGAATGCCGAGAAAGAACACCATGATTTCATTCCGTCGGTGGGTAAGCCGGCGGGTGTGCCGGTGCTCTTCGCCGACTATCTGAAGCTGATGTTCGATCTGCAGTTACTGGCCATGCAGGCGGATCTGACGCGCACCGCGACCTTCATGATCGGCCGCGAAGGCAGCCAGCGCACTTACGACGAAATCGGCATCCCCGATCCGCACCATCCTCTGACCCATCACATGGGGAACAAAGAGAAGATCGAGAAGGTCACGTTGATCAATACCTTCCACGCCGAACAACTGGCTTACTTCCTGACCAAAATGAAGGCCACGAAGGAAGGCGATGGGACCCTGCTCGATCACTCGATGATTGTGTACGGCAGCGGCATCGCCGATGGCAGCGAGCATTCGCATGTCAACCTGCCGATTATCATCGCGGGACATGGCAATGGCGCCCTTAAAGGTGGACGCTACGTGAAATATGCAGCGGGCACGCCTACCACGAATCTGTGGCTCACTTTGCTGGATCGCATGGAAGTGCATCCGGAAAGCGTCGGCGACAGCACGGGCCGCCTCGATCATCTGACCGACCTCTAATGGGCCGCTTACGCAACGTGGGACAGGCGCTTTCGCCTGTCCATATTTTTAAGAGATGGACAGGCCAAAGGGCCTATCCCACGTTGCCTTTTGGCCATGCGCAATATGTGTTGAAGCCGCCCCGTCTTTCATCTTCCATCAGCGTCGCTGTCTTGCTGCTCCTTGCTGCCAGTGCCTTCGGCATGAACAACGGCGATTCCGTCCCTCTGTGGGCCAACGGCGCGCCGGGTTCCGAAGCGATGGCCGGCAAACCGGAAGTAGTCGCTGCCCCAACGGCGCCAGGCGGGTCAACACACGTTTCGAGCATTCACAATCCGTCGCTGCTGGTCTATCTCCCGCCGAAAGATAAAGCGACAGGCGCGGCCATGATCATAGCCCCAGGCGGTGGACATCGTTACCTTTCGATCGACACCGAGGGCACCAACGTAGCGGAGTGGCTGAACAGCATCGGCATCGCCGCGTTCGTACTGAAGTACCGTCTGGCGCATGAGGAAGGGTCCACCTACAAAGTTGAGGTCCATCCTTACGCGGATGCGCAGCGCGCCATTCGCATGATTCGCGCGCGTGCCCAGGAATGGAACGTCAATAAATCGAAAATCGGCTTCATGGGTTTCTCGGCAGGCGGAGAGATCGCCGTGCTGGCATCGACGAAATACGATGCGGGCAATCCCGCGGCCGCCGACCCCATCGAACGCCAGAGTTCCAAACCGGATTATCAAATTCTGATTTATCCAGGGATTCGCGCCGAGACCGTCAACGTCACCAAAGACACGCCACCAGCATTCCTGCTGGCCGCGGATAACGATAAAGGTCCATCCACCGCAATTCCGGAACTCTATCTGGCATTGAAGAAGGCGGGCGTCCCCGCGGAATTGCACGTTTACGCCAGCGGTGGCCACGGCTTCGGCCTGCGCCCGCACGATCCACGGCCCAATGTGATCTACGCCACCTGGGTGTTGCGATTACAGGACTGGATGGCCGACGTTGGCATGTCTCCCGCGAAGTAACTGGCTGCTGGCGGCTTTGCTGCTGGCTGTCAGTGCGACACCAGCCGCCGAGCCTACCGGTCCATTCAAGGCGGACTGGGATTCGATCCGCGCCAATTACGTCTATCCCGAGCCCTCACCATTCAATGGCATACCGACCATTTCGGCGCGCCGGATAAATTCGGCTACAAGGATTTCATCCCTCTTTTCAAGGCGGAGAATTTCCATCCGGACCAATGGGCCGAGCTTTTCCGTAAGGCAGGCGCCAAGTACGTAATGCCCACCGCCGAGCATCACGATGGATTCGTCCTGTGGGACAGCGCGCTGACCAAATGGAACGCGAAGAGCTTTTCTGTGTGACAACGCAGAACGGGCCGCGTCGCGATCTGGTGGGAGATCTGGCCGCCGCGGTCCGCAAACAGGGCCTGAGATTCGGCGTCTCCAACCATCGCATGGAGCACTATTCGTTCATCAAACCGGCGCCCGGATTGAAGACCGATCTGGAAGATCCCGCATGGGCGGAGTTTTATTCGGTCGCGAATCGCAGCCCGGAGGCTTACCGGAAATTCCTCGCCGATTGGGTGGCGCGCAATAAGGAGTTAATCGATAAGTACCAGCCCGACACGCTCTATTTCGATAACGGCGTGAACAGCCGGGATCTCGATCCGCAGAAACTGGAAGTAGCCGCTTACTATTACAATCGAGCGCGCGAGTGGAACAAGCAGGTCACCATTCTTACCAAGGACGCGGCCTGCCTGGCGGGCACGGTGAAGGATTACGAGCGTGAGCAGCGCGGTCCGGTCACCATGCAGGCGGATCCGTGGGAGGTCGACGATTCGGTTGGCTACCGTTGGGGCTATCTCACCGACGATTACAGTCGCAACAGCTACTGGCATGTCGGCGATATTGTGTGGCGTCTGGTCGAGAACGTCAGCCGCAACGGCAACCTGCTGCTGAATTTCGGGCCGCGGGCCGACGGCGCTTTCGACGACAAGCAGATCGCCCTGATGGAGGGAATCGGGAAGTGGCTCGACGTGAATGGCGAGGCCATTTACAAGACGCGGCCGTGGGTGAAATTCGGCGAGGGCGCCGCGATTAATAACAAACCTGCGTATACGGGGAGCGATATCCGCTTCACCACCAATGGCAATACTCTCTACGCGATCCTGATGGCATGGCCGGGAGAGAAGGCGGTTATCACCTCACTGGCGCAGGCGAAAATTACGGAGGTTGAGATGCTCGGCCACAAGGGCGTATTAAAGTTCGCGCAGAGCGCACAGGGCCTAACGGTCACCATGCCGGCGGAGCAACCGTGCCAATATGCCTTTGCGCTGAAGATCAGCGGCCTTAATTTGAAGTAAACTCTTTATAAGCATGACTCGCCGCACGGTACTTAGAGGACTGGGGACAGCCGTAGCGCTGCCCATGCTGGATTCACTGGGGCTGGATTGGCTCGCTCCGCGGATGGCGCGCGCGGAGCAGAAGAATTTCTCCCGGCGCATGGCGTTCGTCTACGTGCCCAACGGCATCAACATGGCCAAGTGGACGCCCGAAGCCACCGGGACGGACTATGCGCTTTCGCCCACGCTGGAGCCGCTCGCCGCGCACCAGAAAGATTTTCTAACGATCACCGGCCTTGCGCAAAAGAATGCCTTCGGGCTCGGCGACGGCGGCGGCGATCATGCGCGCGCTTCGGCTACATTTCTGACCGGAGTGCATCCGAAGAAATCGGCTTCGGAAGTCAGGACAGGAATTTCCGTCGATCAGCTGGCGGCGAATCGCATCGGCGGGCAGACGCGATTCCCTTCGCTCGAGTTGACCGGCGACCGCGGGCAGGAGGCCGGCTCGTGCGATTCCGGCTATAGCTGCGCGTATCAGTTCAATATTTCCTGGCAATCGGCATCGCAGCCGATGAATCCGGAGATCGAGCCGAAGCTGGTGTTCGAACGTTTGTTCGGCGGTGGCGCGGATGGCGAATCGCAGGAAGCGCGGATGCGCCGGCAGATCTCGGATTTGAGCGTGCTCGATTTCGTGGCGGAGCAATCGCGCGCCGTGCAGGCGAAGATCGGGACGGCCGACAAGCGTAAACTCGATGAGTATTTCACCGCCGTGCGCGATGTGGAGCGGCGCATCAAAATGAACGGCACTACTCCAGTGGCCGTGCCCGAGGGCGCAGTGGGCGATTTAAACGGCGAATACACCTTCGAGCGCCATATGCGGCTGATGTTCGATCTGATTACGCTTTCCTTCCAGACCGATACTACGCGCATTGCCACGTTCCTCGTGGCGCACGATGGGGGGAATCGGCCCTATCCGTTCGCCGGCGTGCCGCAGGGCCACCATCATATTTCGCATCATCGCAATCAGCCGGAGAGTCTGGCGAAGCTGGCCATCATCGATAAGTGGCATGTCACGCAGTTCGCTTATTTTCTGGAGAAGCTGAAGTCGGTTCAGGAAGGCGAAGCCACGCTGCTCGATAACTGCATGATCGTGTATGGCGCGGGCATCAGCGACGGCAATGAGCATCTGCACAATAATTTGCCGGTAATTCTGGCGGGCCGCGCGGGCGGGACCATCACGCCGGGCCGCCACATCAAAGTCGAGCAGACCCCAATGACCAATTTGTTCCTGTCCATGCTCGACCGGATGGGCGCGAAGACCGAGAGCTTCGGCGACAGCACCGGCAGGTTCGAAGCCATTGCGTAAGCTGATCGTTTTGGGCGCGTGGGCGCTGGCGGCCATCCCGGCACAATCCGCCACGTTCGAGAAAGACGTCAGCCCGCTGCTGCGCAAGTATTGTTATACATGCCATGGCAACGGAGCGAAGAGCGGCGGCCTGGCGCTCGATTTCCCTGAGACAATCGTCTGGGACGCGGTGCTCAGTCGCGTGCGTGCGCATGAAATGCCTCCTCAAACGGTGAAATTGCAGCCGTCCGATGCCGAGCGGCAGGAGATCGGCAATTGGATCGAGACCGAATTGGCGCGGCACACCACGGCGCGCCCTGCCCTGATCCGGCGTTTGAATCGCGCCGAATACAACAACACGATTCGCGATCTGGTGGGCGTGGATTTCCACCCCGCCGACGATTTTCCCGCCGACAACTCCGGCTATGGTTTCGACAATATCGGCGAAGTTCTGGCACTGCCTCCGGTGCTGATGGAAAAATACCTTGCGGCGGCGAACACGGTTCTCGATAAGGCCATCGCCACCGAGCCGATTCCCAGCCGCGTGCGGCGCTTTAAAGCCAATCTGATGGAAATGGGTTTCAACGCCGATGGCGATCGTGGCGATGGCTGGATGCCGCTCACCGCGCTTGAGGAAGATTGCCTCGCGGTTTCCATTCCGGTGGCAGGCGGCGATTACATCATCCGCGTGCAGGCTTTTGGAAAGGCCCGCGGGACATCTGCCGACCCCATTATCCTCACCGGCATGCTGGACAATTCGGTGACGAATGAATGGACCATTACCGCGACCGAGCAGGCTCCTGGAATCTATGAAGCGCGCATCGGCGTACCCGAGGGCAAGCATCGGTTCGTGGTGCTCAACCATCGGATTCGCGGCGGCAAGAACGAATTGCAAATGCGCAATGGGCGCATCGGCGCACAGCAAACTGGCACGATTTGGGTGAAGTGGGTGGAGATCGAAGGGCCTGTGGCGGGGGTCACGACGCGCTATCCGGCATCGAGCCTGGCTGCCACGCGCGACGCAGGGAAACTGCGGGAGATTGGCGCCAGCTTCAAGGTGCCGAAAGAGGGCGAATACGTTCTGCGCGCCGAGGCGTATGCGCAGCAGGCGGGGACCGATCCGGCGCGCATGGAATTCCGCGTGGATGGAAAGCCCGTGAAGACCTTCGATGTACTGGCGCCGGCCGACATGACGCCGATCGCCGGGCAGCAGGTTTTTTCCACGGAATTGCTTAAGGCGCAGCCGCGCGTCTATGAGTTTCACGTTACGCTGCCGGCGGGCGAGAGACGATTCTCCGCCGCCTTCGTTAACGCCTTCGAAGATCCGGAGAACAAGAATCCCAATCTGCGCGACCGCAACCTGTTCGTCAATTATCTGGAAGTTGCGGCGCTTTCCGAACCGTCGCCCGTCCCTCCGATGCCGGAACCGATGCGGCGCTTGTTCACGGACCGTTCGAATCCTCGCAGAATGGTGAGCGAATTTACGCGGCGCGCGTGGCGGCGTCCGTTGCAGCCCGCTGAAGTGGATGGTTTGATGACGCTCTACACAGCCGCGCGAAACAGTGGGGCGAGTTTTGAAAACGCCATCAAACAACCGATGAAGGCGGCGCTGGTGTCGCCGTATTTTCTTTTCCAGGCGACCGATCCGTCAAGCGAATTTGCGCTGGCCTCGCGGCTTTCGTACTTCCTCTGGAGCAGCATGCCGGACGACGAATTGCTCGGCCTCGCGGAACGCGGCGCCCTGCGCGCCAACGTCGATGCGCAGGTGAAGCGCATGCTGGCTTCTCCCAAATCACATGCGCTGGCGGAAAATTTCGCGGGGCAGTGGCTGGAGATTCGCAACCTGCAGTTCCTTGCGCCGGACAAAAAACTGTTTCCCGATTTCGACGAGGGCCTGCGCGCCGCGATGCGCACGGAGACGGAAATGTTCTTCGATTCGATGGTGCATGACGATCGCGGCATTCTGGATTTCCTCACCGCCGATTACACATTCGTCAATGAGCGTCTGGCTCAATATTACGGATTGGCGGGCGTCAAAGGCGCGGAATTCCGCAAGGTTTCGCTCGCGGGCACTCCCCGGCGCGGCGTCCTCACGCAGGCGAGCGTGCTCACCCTCACGTCGAATCCCACGCGGACTTCGCCGGTCGAGCGCGGCAAATGGGTACTCGAGAATCTGCTGGGCACTCCGCCGCCGCCACCGCCTCCCGATGTGCCCGCGCTTCCCGAAGGGGACCAGCGCAAGGCTTCCACGCTGCGCCAGGAAATGGAGCAGCATCGGGCGAATGCCGTGTGCGCCTCATGCCACGCGCGTATGGATCCGATCGGCTTCGGCCTGGAAAACTTCGATGCAATAGGTAAGTACCGCACCGAAGAAGGCGGCGCGCCCATCGACGCTTCCGGGCAATTGACCAGCGGTGAGCAATTCACAGGTTCCGCCCAGTTGGCCGCAATTCTGGCGGGGGCGAAGCGCGATTTATTCGTGCACTGTCTGACGGAAAAATTGCTGATCTACGCGCTCGGCCGCGGACTCGAATATTCGGACCGCGCTGCCACCGACCAGATTGCCACGGCTGTTCCGGCCGAGCGCTACAAATTCTCCACGCTGATCCTGAATGTGGTGAAGAGCGCGCCGTTCGAGCAGCGCCGTGCGCCGGGCCAGTGAAAATTTGATAAACTCTTCGACACCTGCAAAGGTTTCGATAAGTCCGAGGAGGACCCCCATGCGATCGTTCGCTTTATCCATCCTGCTGGCCCTGCCGCTGGCCGCCGGCGTCGTGCGCGTCTATCAGACCAACAGCGCCGGCGATCAGGTACACATCATCGATCCGGCCACCGACAAAGTGGTTCAGACCATCGAAGGCATCGAGGTTCCTCACGGCGTCGCCTTCTCGCCCGATGGCACCCGCGGTTGGATTTCCTGCGAAGCTGAAAGCACGGTCTGGGCGATCGATACGAAGACGTCAAAGCTGATCAAGAAGATTCCTCTCAGCGGCCATCCCAATAATCTGTCGGTTTCGAAAGACGGCAAACGCGTCTTCGTCGCCATTGTGGCCGCACCGGGCGCCGTCGATGTCATCGACACAGCAACCATGACAAACATCAAGACCATCCGCACCAAAGGCGGTGTCCACAATACCTACGTGACGCCCGACGGCAAATACGCCATCGCGGGATCCATCCCCGGCAAAATGCTGACCGTGATCGACGAGAAGACGCTCGAAATCGCCTGGGAGCATCCCTTCGATCTCGGCGTGCGCCCCATCGCCTTCGAGACGGCGCCCGACGGTTCCACCAGCCGGATGTTCGTTCAGCTTTCCGGATTTCTCGGCTTCGCCGTAGTGGATTTCAAAACCCACGAAGAGGTTGCCCGCATCAAAATGCCCAGCGAAGGCACCGGCCACGCGGAAGGCGGCGCCCCCTCTCACGGAATCGGCATTGCGCCCGACGGCAAAACGCTCTGGGTCAATAACTCCATCGCCAGCGCGGTTTTCATTTATTCGTTGCCCGACCTGAAACTGCAGGGTTCCGTCAAAACCGGAGCCGTGCCGGATTGGATCACCTTCGCGCCCGGCAACAAGATCTACGTGGCCAATTCCGGCGCCAATTCCGTATCGGCCATCGATATGACCACCCGCAAGGAAGTCGCCCGCATCCCGGTCGGCGAGGTCCCCAAGCGCAACGCCACAGTAGTCATCCCCTGACCTGATAAATGTGGGACAGGCGCTTCCGCCTGTCCATCGGGACCGTGGGGCAGGATGGCATCCGGTTACCAACCTGCCCCACTTGGATGCGGCTGTTTTCATCACCGTCCGCGAGCCGCAGGCTCATGGCGAGGGCAGAGCCAGGGCTAGCCCTTCAGATCCCGAAACGCTTCTTCGATCTCGCGCCGCGCCTCGATGGAAACAGGCACAAAAGGCAGCCGCCGAGGTCCTCCATAGTACCCGTTCACATCCATCGCATGCTTGAGCCCAGGCACACCATAGAGGTCCGTCACCAGAATCGAGGGATGTGCAATGCGCACCTGCCAGTCGAGGCCGGCGTCCCCCTCCCGCATGCGGAAAGCCTCCCAGAGGGCGATGGCCGTGTAAGGGGCCGCGCTCGCCAGTGCCAGCGCTGCGCCGTTCGCGCCCGCCTTCAGAGAATCCCAAACATTGCCTTCGCTGCCCGCCAGCACCACGAAGTCCTTCGGCGCATCGGTCCGGAGCTGCCACACACGACCCGCCGGCGTTCCAGTCTCGATCACACCCGCAATGTTCGGATGCTCGGCCAGCCGGCCAATCGCTTCGGGCAGCAGATCGACGCCCGTGATCAGAGGCGCATTATGGATCAGCACCGGGACCGGCGATTGATCCGCCAGGCCGCGAAAGTAGAGCGCCTGCGCTTCGGGACCGTACATCATGTTGCGGTACTGATGCGGCACCAGGCTCAGCACCGCGTGCGCCCCGGCATCCGCCGCCAGCTTTGCCAGCTTGACTGCGGTACGAACGCCCTCGGCGCTAACATCGGCGATCAGCTTACGCTCCGCCCCCACGTGCGGAGCCGCCAGACGCAGCAGGCAGATCTTCTCGTCGTCATCGAGCAATGGGCCTTCGCCGGTGAGAGAACCGACGATGTACCCGGCGAGCGACGTCCGGCCCCACTTCTCGAAGTTATGCTGAACCTTGGCGCGGTAAATGGCGCCGGTGTGATCGAACGGCGTCGCGACGGGCGCCAGTATGCCTTGTAATTTCATCTGAACCTACCATGTTCTCAATCGACCTCGACTGTACGCAAGAAGACAAAGATCTCACTATCGCGGAACTCTGGGAAGCGGGCTCGACGGGCATCGTCGAAGTCGAAGATTATGACGACTTGGCGCGCCTGCGAGCCTTCTTTGACGACGATGCGCGCCAACCCGAACTGCACGCCCGTTTCGGCGGCGAGATCCGACCCGCCGACAATCGCGATTGGGTTGCCTTCGCCCGCGAGCACCTGAAGCCCATGGAAATCGGCGAGCGCATCTTCGTGGTCCCGGAATGGCGCGACGATCCCACACCGGCAGGACGCATCAGGATCGTGATCAATGCCGGGCTGGCCTTCGGCACCGGCGCGCATGAGACTACCCGGCTGTGTCTCGAAGCAATTGAGAAGAATCTGCAGCCCGGCGAGACTGTGGCAGATATTGGCACGGGCTCCGGGATTCTCTGTGAAGCGGCCATCAAACTGGGCGCCGCGCGGGCCTATGCGGCCGATACCGATCCGCAGGCTGTTGCGGTAGCGAAAGAGAACTTCGCGCGCGCAGATGTATCGGTGCCCGTGTTCGTCGGTTCCGCCGATGCACTGGCGAGCGGCGTGGCGGATCTGATCGTTGCCAATATCAGTCCGGCATGGATCGCCGAACTGGCGGCCCACTGGGTGAGGATTCTGAAGCCTGCAGGGGTGGGGATACTAAGCGGCTTCGAGGCCGCTGACGTGCCTGTTGTACGCGCGGCACTGATCGGAGCCGGAGCGCGCGTCACCGGCGAGTTCGGTGAACGCGACTGGCGCATGCTGCAGATCGCCCGGTAGCTAGCGGGGGGTGCTGTGTACCGGTTCACGCCGTGCGGGGCGCACCGGTAATCTGACACTGCCTTTGGCCGTAACGGTTATACCGGGCGAAGTGCCATTGATAGTGGAGGTGGTCGAATCGGTTGCCGTCACCGTCTGCTCCCCAGGCGTGTTCAGCGTTACAGAAAACGTCCCGACGCCGGAAGAAAAGGCCATACTGGCCGGCAACGTTGCTGCGGAGTCGCTGCTGGTCAGCGCCACCGTATCCGTGAATGAAGTGGCGGGTCCGCCTGCAAAGTCAACTGCGGTGACGGTAAAGGTGAGTGGCGTTCCCGCAGTCACCGTATCCGAACTCGGCTGAACCACGAGGCTCACCGCCTGACCCGGTATCGACACCGGGAATGTGACGACGTTACTGACGAACGCCTGCTGGGCGATGGTCATCTGCGTAGTGGCGTCGGCGATCAGGCCGGAATTCAGCAGGAACTGGACGAAATAGACTCCTACCATGCCAGGCACCAGTCCCACAGTTATGGGGGTGGCCGCGGTTCCACCAGTCAGAATCGAGTCCACCTGCGTAGCCGGCGGATTCGCGTTGCCGCCCGGAAAGACTTGTCCGGTAGCCACCGTCAGCGGGTTGAGGACGCCGATTCCGGTAGCAAACAGATAGAGCAGTTCGCCGGGCACCGCCGGATTCTGGCGGGTCACCAAAGCCCCTTCGACGTTGGAACAGCACGTGACGGGATTAAAGACAGTGAGCAGAATCTCCGTGCTGGTGTTGGCGGTATTGTTGGTCTCGCTGGCCTCAATCGGGATATTCTCACCTTCCGGGCCCGCGGTCAGGGCGGTCAGGGTAATACGAGTGAACTCGTTGGCCGCGCCCGCGTAGACATAGGGGTCGGGGCCGGCATTGATGGCGGCGATCAAACCGTCGCGCACGTTGGCCAACGTATCCGAAGCCTGGACCGTGTAGTTGTAGCTGGTGCCGTTAACGGTGACGGTGGCGATGTCTCCGGCCTGTATGAGTCCGTCGACGTCGATCAGATCGAATGCGCTGCTCGATCCGTGATAGATGATGCCGGGCCTCGGATCGCTGCCGGGCTGGGCATAAATTCCCGGATTTTCGGGCACGATGGTTACGGCCACCGGAGTAGTCACTGTAACGGAACCGTTCGCATGCTGGTTTCTGACGTACAAACTGGTGCTGGTGCGGTTGGCCGCCTCATACATCATCTGGGCGTTGATCTGTGTGGGGGAAACATACAGCAAAGGCGCCGCCACCCCATCGACATAGAGGGTGCACCCATCCAGCGTGAAGGGCAGATAGGGTTGCGTTAGATCGCCCGATGCGGTGGTATCGCAAAGATTCTGGCCGCTTACCTGAATGATGGTGCCGGGAGCGATCTGCGAGGGATTCTGCAGATAGATGTTGAGCATCGCGCCACTGGCGGTTGCAGTCTCCGTGGCGTTGGCGGAGATACTGGTGGTCAGGGTAATGTTCCCGCCGTTGGCGCCGGGTTGCCTCGCGGTGAGCACTACCTCCAGATTCGAGATATCGGCGCTGGCTATGACGTTCGGATCCGGCGCTTTATTAATTACATTCACCAGGCCCTGCACAATGGTGGCGAGCGTGTCGGTGGAAAGGACTGTGTAGGTGTAAGGGACCCCTGTACT
>Ga0302320_10004881_pt1 | contig 30255 bp, 20 predicted proteins | sample Bog_T0_3_FD_202130 | JGI IMG/M metagenome (GOLD analysis project Ga0302320, IMG submission 202130) | Peat permafrost microbial communities from Stordalen Mire near Abisko, Sweden - Bog_T0_3 | ecosystem: Environmental > Terrestrial > Soil > Wetlands > Peat | place: Sweden: Abisko, Stordalen Mire... | reverse complement strand
GCGCAAGAATCTGCGCGGGGATTTCGAGCAGAACTCGATTGTGCTGACGACCCCGGGAACGATCTACAAAGACCTGATTATTGTGGGCGGGAGGAATCCGGAGACGCACCCGGCGCCTCCGGGAGACGTGCGGGCATTCGATGTAAGGACGGGAAAGCTGCGCTGGAGCTTCCATACGATTCCTCGGCCTGGGGAGCAGGGCTATGGAACTTGGCCTTCGGAGGCGTGGAAGACGGCAGGGGCGGCCAACAACTGGGCAGGGATGGCCGTGGACGTGAAGCACGGGATTGTCTATGCGCCGACGGGCTCGGCGGTATTTGATTTTTATGGCGCGGACCGGGTGGGCGACGATTTGTATGCCAATTGCATCCTGGCGCTTGACGCGAATACCGGCAAGCGGCTGTGGCATTTTCAGGGGGTGCACCACGATATCTGGGACCGGGATTTTCCGTCGGAGCCGGCACTGTTTACGGTGGAGCGGGACGGCAAGCGGGTGGATGCGCTGGCCCAGACCACGAAGCAGGGATATTTGTACCTGTTCGACCGATTGACGGGAAAGCCGCTGTATCCGATTCACGAGCATGCCTACCCGACGAGTACGGTTCCGGGGGAAGTGACCTCGCCGACGCAGCCGCTGCCGGACTGGCCGGCGCCGTTTGCCCGGCAGGGATTGACGGAAGAGATGCTGACGACGCGGACGCCGGAGGCTCATGCGTGGGCGGTGAAGGCGTTCCACGAGTTTCGCAGCAACGGGCAGTTTTATCCGTTCGCCGTGGGCAAGCAGACGGTGGTGTTTCCGGGGTTTGACGGCGGGGCGGAGTGGGGCGGGCCGGCGGTCGACCCGGTGGCCGATGTCTTGTATGTGAACGCGAATGAGATGGTGTGGACGGGCGAGCTGGTGGAACCGACCACGGCCGGCGGGGCGGGGGGACAGATCTACCAGGAGCAGTGCGCGGTGTGCCATGGGCAGGATTTGTCTGGCTCTCCGCCGACGTTTCCTTCGCTTTTGGATGTGGGCAAGCGGCTGACGACCGAGAAGATGACGGATGCGATTCACCACGGAACGGGAAGGATGCCGGGGTTCCCGAACATCGAGGGGGCAAAGCTGGAGGCTCTGCTGGAGTATCTGCGGAACGGCGGGGCAAAGGCGGGAGCGGGGAAAGAGAGGTCTGCCACATCAGAGTATGCGGCGGAGCCTTACATTTTTACGGGATATCGCAAGTTTCTCGATCCGGATGGCTATCCGGCGTTTTCGTCGCCCTGGGGGACGCTGAATGCCATTGATTTGAAGACCGGCAAGCAGCTGTGGAAGGTTCCGCTCGGCGAGTATCCGGATTTAGCCAAACAGGGCATGAAGAACACCGGCTCAGAGAACTATGGGGGGCCAGTGGTGACGGCGAGCGGGGTGCTGATTATTGGGGCGACGGTGTATGACCGGAAGTTCCGGGCGTTTGATACGCGGACGGGGGATTTGTTGTGGGAGACGGAACTGCCGTTTGCCGGGGTGGCGACGCCCTCGACCTACATGGTGGATGGCCGGCAGTATGTGGTGATCGCAGCGAGCGGGGGACGTGATCCGAAGGGGCCGGTTGGCGGGGCATATATTGCGTTTGCGCTGCCGAAGTAGTGGTGCTTGGAGTGGGAAGTTATTGAAATAGAGGTAGTTGGCGAACGAGAAAAACTTATCGCTTTTCCTTCGCTTTCCCAGACGAAAATGAGGTATGCTGGCTGGGCAACATGGGAGGTTGCACAATGGACTTTCAAAAGGAACTGATTGCCGAATACGACCGGGAAGTGAAAAGCACGCGGAAGATGCTGGAAGCGATTCCGGCCGAGATTGACTGGAGCTACAAGCCTCATCCGAAGTCGATGGCCGTGGGCCGCCTGGCTGGACACGTGGCCGAGACCGCGGGGGACTGGGGGCTTTCAACGCTGACAACGGACAAGCTGGAGTTTGCGGCCGATCACAAGTTTGAGCCGTTCATTCCGGCATCAAGAGAGGCGCTGCTGGAGCGATTTGACCGGGATGTAGCCAAGGTGAAGGCGGCGCTGGGCAACTTTGATCCGGCCAAGTGGGACGATAACTGGAAGTTTGTCTTCGGCGGGAAGGCTTGGATCGATGGGCCGAAGTACGAGATCTGGCGGACTTGGGTGCTGAACCACCTGATCCACCACCGGGCGCAACTTGGGTCGACGCTCCGGCAGATGGGCGCGCCGATTCCGGGGATGTATGGGCCTTCGGCGGACGAGGGGATGTAAAGCAGTTGCCAGTGATCAGTTGTCAGTTGCCGGCAGTGCGCAGTGAGGACCGGCGGCTGGCAACTGAGAGCTGATTCCACTACCCTTGTTCTATGCCGTTCTCATTTCCAAGGGTTTACCCGATTCTCGATTCTTCATTTATTCCAGCTGCCGGGCGGAGGCAGTTTCTGCTGCGGCTGGGCAGTTTGCTGGCTGAAGCGGGGGTGATGTTGCTCGAATACCGCAACAAGACAGGCAGCGATGTGGAGTTGCTGGCGGACGCAGCGATACTGCGTGCGGTGTTGCCGCTGGGAGAGGTGAAGCTGATTCTCGACGATCGGGCGGATCTGGTTGATCTGATGGCGTTTGACGGCGTGCATGTGGATGCGGGCGATGTGAGTCCAGTGGAGGCGCGCAGGCGGCTGGGGGCAGAGGGGATTGTGGGAACTTTCGGCGGGAGCGGGGAACTGGTGGCGGGGATTCTGGAGGCGCCGGTGGACTATCTGGCGGTGGGTCCGGTGTATGCGACCACAACCAAACAGACGACTACGCCGCCGATTGGACCGGATGGGGTGAGGCGGCTGCGGGAGGCTGCGGGGCCGGGGCCGGTGCTGGTGGCGGTGGGGGGCGTGACCTTTGAGACAGCTCGGCTGATTCTGGGGGCTGGGGCCAGTTCGGTGGGGGTGGCGGCGGGGATATTTGGGAAGGCGGACCCGGCGGGGGAGTTCCGGCGGTGGGTTAGCTCGCTGGGTTGACTGGATGGTGGTCGGTTCGGATTTGTGGTGTCCCACCCTTGCGCGATGAGGCTGCGCTAGGATGGGGCACGCCGCCTTTATGGGAAACGAAGAGCGGATAGCCGGTTTTTTGGTTGTCCAGGCCTCAAAACAAGACGAATGTCAAATGCCGGGACATGGTTTACAAAACGAAACCTGGGGCACCTGGCATCCAGATGGGGCACCCGGCCGCCGGTGATCACTCGATCGTAGTCCAGCCACGATATTTCCGCAGCCGCACAATCCGCCCACAGATACCCTCAAAGAACGCTACGACCACTTTCTCGAACAGGCAATCCAGCCAGAGGTTTGCTCGGGGGCGTTATGCTGTTGCGCGCTGCTGCTCATTTGCGCCGAGGCGCATGCTGACGACTTTGGAGACGCCCGGTTCCTGCATGGTGACGCCGTAGATCATGTCGGCGGACTGCATCATGCGCTTGGAGTGGGTGACGAGGAGGAACTGGGTCTCTTTGCTGAGGGAGTGGAGCAGGTCAGCGAGGCGGCCGACGTTGGTTTCGTCGAGGGCGGCGTCGACTTCGTCGAGGACGCAGAAGGGGCTGGGCTGGAACTCGAAGATGCCGACTAGGAGGGCCAGGGCGGTGAGGGCTTTTTCTCCGCCGGAGAGCAGCAAGACGTTTTGCAGCTTTTTGCCGGGCGGCGAGGCAACGATTTCGAGACCGCTTTCGGCCTGGTTTTCCTGGTCAGTGAGGCGCAGGAAGGCCTGACCACCCTTGAAGAGGCGGGTGAAGACCTGGGAGAAGTTCTCGTTGATCTTGGCGAAGGCCTCGTCGAATTTGCTGCGCGAGATGCGGTCGATTTCCTTGATGGTTTCCTGGGTGTTCTCGATGGACTCCATGAGGTCGCTGCGCTGGGCCTCAAGGAAACTGTGGCGCTCGGCGGTTTCCTTGTATTCGTCGAGGGCCATCATGTTGACGGGGCCCATCTGCTCGATGCGCTGGCGGAGGGTGCGGCAGGTTTCCTCTTCGGTGGCGAGTTCGTCGTCGACGAGGTGGACGAGGGTTTCGTCGGCGCGGAGGGCGGCGGCCTCGACGTTGACCTCAGTGAGGCAGCTCGATTCAAGATGCTCAAGATCGGAGCCGAGCTTGGCCACTTCACTTTGCCGGGTGGCGCGGCCTTCGCGTACCTGGTCAAGGGCGGCGCGGCCGGTTTTGAGTTGAGTCTCAATGGCGGCCAACTGCTGGCGCAGGGCCAGAGCCTGGGTTTGGGCGGACTGGGCCAAGGTGAGGGCCTGAGCGCGGAGGTCGGCCAGTTCCTGCTCGCGCAGGGCCAGGGCTGCACTCTCGTTGATGCGTTGCTCACGCTCGGTTTGGGCGGCGGTGCGCTGCTGCTCAATGGATTGAACGCGGCGCTCGAGGTCGGCGTGAAGGCGGTCAATGCGCTGGAAGGCAGCCTCAGCGCCGCGGCGGCGCTCTTCGAGGCCGGCCAACTCGGCGGTCAACTGGGCCGCTTCCTGCTGGAGATCTTCGCGGCTCTGGCGCAGAATGGCCAACTGGGCCTGAAGCTCGTCGAGGCCGGCCTCTGCGGTGGCGTGCTCGGCTTCAAGGCGCAGGGTTTCTTCCTGCTTTTCGGCAATGCTGGCCTGCTTGGCTTCGCGGGCATCCTTGTTGCGGGCCTCCTGGGCGGCCCAGTCCTGGAGGCGGCGCTCGACGCGCAGGATTTCGACCTCTACCTGTTTGAGGGTTGCGCCCATGTCGGCGGTTTCGCGCTCGGCGAGGCGGCGATTCTCACTGAAGGTTTCAAGCTGCGCGGCCATCTCTTCAATGGCGCGGGTGACGGCGGCTGCATCGGATTCAGTTTTGGCCAGGCTGCTTTCGAGCGAGGCAAGGCGGCCGTCGGCGTCGCGGAGTTCGCGCTTGAGAGCGAGGGGGCCTTCACTGGCTGGCTTGCCGCCGGTGACGGTGGCATTGTGGAAGCACTCGCCCTCGAGGGTGAGGAAGTAGGCGTAGGTGTGCTGGGTGGCGAGCTGCTGGGCCTGAGCGGGGTTCTCGACGAGATAGCCGTAACGGAGCTTGGGCAGGATGGTTTCAAGCGAGCGGCCGAAACCGTTGAGGACCTTGATGGAGTCCTTGAGCGGTGTGATGCCGGGGCCGGTGATAGGGGCAGTGTCTTCAGCGAAGAGGCCAGCCTGCTCCGCGGGATGGATGAGGAAGGTGGCGCGGCCATCGACGCCGGACTTGAGAAGGCGGACGCCCTGCTCGGCGGCGACCCAGCTTTCGACGACGACGTAATTGAGTTCTTCGCGCAGGAATTCGTCGACGACGCCCTCGTAAGCGCCGGTGACCTCGAGAAAGTCGGCGAGGGTGCCGACGGGGGCCATGCCTTCAGCGAGTGCGCCGGGCTTTAGGAGGCGGCGCACGGTGTCAGTGGCGTAGCCGTGGTTGCGAATGAGCGCCTCAAGGGAGTTGCGGCGGCCAGCCAGGGAGGCCTGGTCGCCACGGAGTTGGTTGGCATGGGCGCGGAGGGTGTTTTCTTCGTTGCGGCTGGCCTGGAGGCTCTCGCGGAGGGCGGCAATCTCACCTTCAAGGCGTTTGAGGGCGTCGGCGGCAGACTCAGAACGCTGGCGGGCCTGACCACTCTGCGCGCCCAGGTTTTCGAGTTCATTTTTTGCCTGGCCGATTTCGGCGTTGAGGCGTTCGGCCTCGCGCTCGAGGGCGGCGAGGCTTTCCTCGCCCTGGGCGGTGTGGTTGCGCGCGTTGCCGGCAAGGGTGAGCAGATGCATGGCGTGGCGGCGGCTGGCCTCAAGCTGGCGCTCGGCGCTGAAGACCTCTTCAGCAGCGATGCGCGCGGCGACTTGGCGCGCCTCAACGTTTTGGCGGAAAGTGTGCGCCTCGTTGGCTGCGTTCTTAAGGAATTCGTGCTGCTGTGCGCGCTCTTCCGCGATGCCGTGCAACTGTGTGCGGGTGGTTTCGAGCTCAGCGGTGGCCGAGGCGATGCGGGTTTCAAGCTCGGCGACGCGCTCAGTGTTGGCGCGCTCACGGGCGGCGGCGCGCTCGAGTTCGACGGCGGCTTCATTGGCCTGGGTCTGCGCCTGCTGGCCTTCGCGATCGAGTTCATAGCCGCGCTCGGTGAGGGTGTGTTGGCTGGCTTCCTGCTGCTCAATCTCAATTGCGGAGGCGTTGATGGACTCGGTGAGGGCCGCGATCTCCTGGTTGAGGCGGGCTTGCGTCGAGTCCATCTGGGCCATGCGGCTGGCGAGGACGACCCGGAGGCGGCCGCGGAGCTCGTCGCGAACGGCGGCAAAGCGCTCGGCTTTGGCGGCCTGGCGCTTGAGGGAGTTCATCTGGCGGGTGACTTCTTCGAAAATATCGTCGACGCGGGCGAGGTTTTGTTTGGCGCTTTCGAGGCGGAGCTCGGCGAGGCGTTTTTTGGTTTTGAAGCGGGTGATGCCGGCGGCTTCTTCGATGATGGCGCGGCGGTCGTGGGGTTTGGAGCTGAGGAGCTGGCCGATGCGCTCCTGGCCGATGATTGCGTAGCTCTCAGGGCCCAGGCCTGTGCCCATGAAGATGTCTTGTATATCACGGAGACGGCAGAGTTTACCGTTGAGCAGGTACTCGCTTTCGCCGGTGCGGAAGAGGCGGCGGGTGATGACGATTTCGCCTTTTTGAGGGGTGCGCTGGAACTTGCGGCGGCGGATTTTGAGGACGACCGGCTGGGGGCCATCTGCTTGATTCGCCTGAGCCACCTGCGGTGGGGCCACCCCTTCGGACGAGTCGTCGTCAAGCACTTGGCCGGGCTGCTCGCTGGCGATGATCTCTTCGGCTTCAATGGCGCGCTGGCGGCGGGCTTCGTCTTCATCCCAGTCGAGAGGGCCGTCGTGCTCAACAACGACCTCGGGGTCGACGGGGACGGGTCCCTCGTACGCTGTTGGATCGACCATGGTTATGGTGACTTCAGCCATGCCGAGGGCTTTGCGGTCGCGGGTACCGGAAAAGATGACGTCCTGCATGTGGGTGCCGCGGAGGGTTTTGGCGCTTTGCTCGCCGAGGACCCAACTGACGCCGTCAAGGATGTTGGACTTGCCGCAGCCGTTGGGTCCGACAACGACGGCGATGCCTGTTCCCGGGACCGAGAGCTCGGTGCGGTCGCAGAAGCTTTTAAAGCCGAGGATGTGGATCTTCTTCAGTTTCAGCATCTTTACTCCGGATTCTTGAGGTAGATCTCGAACGCGCTGGTGGGGCCCACGGTGGCGGTTTGGTGCGCCGCGGAGGGAGAATAATGCCCTCCGCTTACTGACTCTAAGCAGGCTGGGGGACAGGGTCAACGGAGGGAAACGGGGATTTTGTGGATAAGGGAGGCCGGAACTCGGGATCTTCGAAAATGAAGGGGAAACGAGCTGGGAAAGGCCTGCCTGGAGCGGTGAGGCCAGCGGCTCGCCATCCGCTCGCGAGGGCTTTCCGGGGTGAGCGTCCTGGCTGCGGCGTACTGGGACTGTATGTGTTTTTCAGGGGTGTCTGTATGTAGTTGAGGAGGTGGGAGTTAGGGGTGTTTTACTGGGATACTGAGTTTGCATTTCAGCTCTAGGGTGTGGCGGCAGGTTGTTGATGGGGAATGAGTTAGATGGGTTTTACAGGAATACTGTAGGGATTTTGGGGGGCATATTGCGATTTTTGGGTGAATCTGGGGGCGTCCGGGTGGACATTTTGGCGGGTTGACGGCGGCGGGCTTTGGCGGCGGCGCATAGGGGACGGAGCGCGGAAAAGCAGGTCTGGCTGGCGGCGCTGGGCTGGACTTGGAGCAGGAAGCGGACCATCTCGGTGACGGGCATGTCGTACTCGGTGGCGATCCTGCGGGTTTGACGGTACAGCTCGGGGCTGACGGCTACGGTGATGTTTCTTGGGGTTGACATGGTCTGAGGTTCCTGTCGGAGGCTTGTGTGTGGAGACGGTCTGCGCCGGTTTTGGTGCTAATGTTGGCGTGGACGTATCTCTACATACAAGTGTGCGCCGATGGGGGGTAATTTTCGGCAAAGCGGGTTGGCGGGGCGGGGAGGCGAGCGGGTTTCGTCGATGTGGAGGTGGACGGGGGTGAAAAACCCGGGATGACGACCTGGAGGGCGACGGAAAAATGGGAATGTCTATTTATAGCTGGACGTCTTTGTTGAAAAAAACTGAAAAACAAGGTGTTTTTGACGCGAAACGACGCGAAAAGGGCGCGTTTTTGAGGTGGTTGGTGCAGGGAATAGGGAATATGGAGGTCGACTCGTGGCGGGTTAGCGGGGTGGGATGCCGGTGGCGGTGGGGAGGATGGCCTGGTTGCTCTGGTCGAGGGCGGGGCCGAGGAGGTGGATGGCGGCAATGCGGCGGTCGCCCTGGGCGAACCCGGCGGCTTGTTCGGGGTGGAGGGGGCGATTGAGGAGCGAGGAGGCGAGTTCGGAAACCCCCTGCTACCTCCGTTCGGGTGCCACCGAAAAGCAGCGGCAGGTCCCCGCCACGGCGGGCAGGCTTTCGACTCCCTGCGCTGCGCTCCGGTCGCTCAGAGTTTGTGACTCTTTTGAGTTTATGCGACTTTCTGGCGCATAAGTCATTTGTTTTCAGGGCCAATTCTTGTGATGAAACAAAAATGTCACAAGCTTTCAGGATGACAGATTTGCCGGAGAGTGTGGGTTGGTATCCAGAGGCGAACCGATGGATTCAGTTCCTGGGGTTGAAATCCACGGCTCTCTCCGGGTTGATGGCGGTTGGTTGAGGGTTGTGGTATCCCACCCTTGCAGCGATGAGGCTGCTGCAAGGATGGGGCCCCCAGCATGATTGGTCAGGCGGGGTTACTTTTCCGAGGGCTTGGGCGTGTTGGCCGTTGAATGCCGGGAGGGCGACACGGGGGGCCGGGTTGCTCTCAGTCGGGTGGTTGGCCCAGAAGGCCGAACCGGCATTGACTCGCCCGATCGCGCTTGCTGGCGAAGCCGTGGCAGGGAGAGCGCCGTGGCGCGCGGCGTTGTGGCCAGTTCCACGGCCTTCATGGCTGTATTGTAGGTTTCGGTGACGTCGGTCAGGCGTTCGGCTTCATAACCGCGGCGCCTAGCCACGATGCGGTAGTCGAAGGCGGGCGACGACGTGCCGCCGCCGGATTCGCGCACTTCAAGGCTGGTGGCGGTGGCATGGGTCACGTAGAGGCCTTTGGAGTCGCCTCTGGGCGTGAGGAAGACGTGATAATCGGCCGTCTCGCTGACGGTCTCGGCGAAGTCCGGGTCGATTGTGACCACAGCGACGCCATGTTCCAGAGAGCCGGAGCCGACGTCCTCCATCCAGTTTTCCGGCGATTCCATGGCGTAGGTTTCCACCCTGCGCGCGTCGCCGCCGGTGGTTGCCAACGCTTTTACCTGGCCGGTGCAGGTGAGGCTGCCGCCGCTGCCGATGCCGCAGGTGCCGTCGGGACTGATTGCCATCAGCGCCTTGAACAGGCCCGTGCCCTTGCCGGGAGCGTCGTTGACGGCCAGCACCGTGACCGCTCCCGATTTCTTGCTGTCGTTCTCAAAGTAGCCGGCCACGCTGTTATCGGCCGCGCCGATGATGCCCGCGGCCTTTCCGTCGGCGCCGTCGCCGATATCGCCCCAGGTGCCGGCTGTGCCGCCGGATAGGGCGGTGCCGGTGAGGCCATGGCTCTCCCCGAGGATGCCATTGGCGCTGTCCGATTCGCCCACAATTGCGGCCCTACCAATCTCGCCGCCCGGTGTGTAGGCCGCGACCGCAGGGCAGTTCCCAAAATTGATGGCTTGGACCGTAAGTGAGCCCCCACTGTCGTTTTCGAAGTACCCGCCCATGGCGCTGTCCGCGGTGCCAAGAAGTTGGTCGCCGTGGCGGGCTGGCTCGGGTTCACCAACAACAGGTCGGCGCCGGTGATGGCGCCAGCCGTGAGGCTCCCGTTCACCGTTTGATTGCCGTTGAAGGTGTTGGTGGGGGCGTTCAGCAGGGGAACGACGGTGGGATCGACGCTCAAGCTCACGGCGGAGGAGGTTCCTGAGCTCTTGAGGCCGGTTCCCGCGGTGACGCCGTTGATCGTGCCCGTGCCGGGAAACGTCTGTCCCTTGGCGAAGGCGATCTGGCCGGTGGGCGCGATGGACAGGCCGGTGGCCGCCGGTGCCGTTGTGCCAGAGCCGAACAGCAGTTCCAGGCTGGCCGAGGGGTTAGCCGTGTTGTTCCCCGAGCTGGCTGCCTGCCAGACGAATTTCTCGGCCACCGCGGCTTTGGCGGTGCTCGAGTACACGCCGGCGCCCAATTGGAATGAGGGCGAACTGGCTCCGGCCGCGGCGGTTGCCGCAGCGGCCGGCAGGCTGACGGCACCGCGCAGAGTGCTGGCGCCGTTCACGTCGAGAGTGGTTGCGGGAACGGCCGTGGCGATGCCGACCTTGGTTCCCGACTCGGCGATGACCGAATTGCCCAGCGTGGATGTTCCGGTCCACACGGGAACAAAGCCGCTGGTTCCGCTCCCGGTGGGGCTGGCCTGCGTGTTGGGTTGCGCCACGGTCTGGATGCCGGCCGCGACCGCCGACTTCAGGTCTTCCTGCGTGACGTAGTCCTCCGCCGCGCGGCCGGCCAGGGTCTCGGCATCCGCCGCCTTGAAAGCGTATGGCACGGCGGCGAGAAGGGTGCGCGGAGAGACGGTTTCGCCGGCAGCTGCGGGGCCTGAGGCGCTGACGAGTTTGGCCTCGATCCATCGGGCGGCGCCGCCCTGGAAAAGGGCCTTCGGCAGGCCCTCGGCGTTGGTGGCGCCCAGCAAGACCGAGTAGCGCCCATCGGCGCCCACCTTGACGGCCTGCTGCTCGCTCCAGAGCGCAAGGCCGCCGGCCGGGTCCTGGTAGAGGGCAAACTGGAGTTCCACGGTGCGGCCTTGCGCTTCAGGCAAGGTTCCGCTCCATCGCACCAGGTTCAGCACGGTTGCCGGCGCTTCAGTGGGCGCCGTTGGGGCTGTTTGGGCGGCGGCAGGCGGGATGAGCCCGACGGCCAACAGGCAAAGCCCGGTGAAAGTCGCCAATAGATGGGCGGCAAGGCTGCGGGCCATGGCGCCGCGCAGACTGCGACGGTTGGGGTGCAAATTCTGCTTGTGGTGCGCTGGTTTCAGAGACGTATTTCTGTCGTGCATCTTCGATCTCCTTGGCAAGAGAGACAGGCACTGCGGGCATGTTTCCAAGGAGACCTGCGGTGGGCCAGAGCCACACCTGTCCGGGCTGGGGCAGGGTGTCAAGATCGTTCTTCAGGCTTTTCATGCTTGCGTGCAAGCCTAATTGGAACGCGCGATAGAGGTTGGGATCATTTTTGCATGGTTCCGCAAGCTCTATTCAAATCTACTTACATCAAAATGATCGATGGGATGCGGAGATGTGGCGGTTGGCCCGCCCACTCTTGTGAGAAGGCCGGCGGTGGCGGGCAAGGTGGCGGATTGAGGGTCGAGGTATCCCACGCTTCCGCAATGAGCGCGGAAGCGTGGGCCACCTGAGGTGGGGCTGGTGTTGTTGGGATTCGTGGGATAGCCGGCGCGGGTCAATTTGGGGTGGTGAACATGGCGGTCTTGCCGGTGCTGGTGCCTCCGTTGTTAGTCGCGGTTAGTTGAAAGCAATAGCTGGCGCTCTTGGTGAGTGCGGTGAGGGTGGCGGACACGTTGATGGTGGCACCGGTGGCGGCGAGGCTCTGTTTGGTTGTGGTGGTGGAGAGGGCGGAGCAGCTTTTGCCGTAGGCGAACCAGTAAGTGGTGGCCTGCTGGCTGGGGTTGACGGTGCCGTTGAGGGTTGCTGTGGTGGCGGCAAGATTGGTGGCCGTGCCGGTGACGACGACCGGGGCGGGGAGCGCAGTGAAGAAGTTTACATTCTTGCCGGTGCTGGCGCCGTCGTTGTTGGTTGCGGTCAGCTTGAAGCAGTAGCTGGCGCCGGGGGTGAGGCCGGTGATGTTGGCGGTGACGGTTTGGGTGGCGGAACTGACGCCGAGGGTTTGCACGGGGGTGGAGGCGGTGAGGCTGGTGCAGGCGGTGCCGTAGAGGAACTGCCAGGTGGTGGTGAGCAGGCCGGGGTTGACGGTTCCGCTGAGTGTGGCCGTGGTCGCGGTGAGATTGGTGGGCGTTCCGGTGACGGCAACCGGGGCGGAAGGCAGGATAAAGGTGGCGGTGGATTCGCTGCCGAAACCTCCGCTGATTTCAGCGACGGCGTGCACGGTGGTGGTGGTGGTGAGGAGCATGGGCGGGATATAGATCAGCGCGGTGTCGCTGGTCCTGGGGTCGGTGCCGTCGGTGGTGATGAGGATGGTGGCGGCGGGATTGGAAGACATTATCTCAACGCCCTGGGGTTGGGTGAAGGAACCGCCGTTGGGGGTGATGACGGGCGCGGGGAGCTGGTAGTAGTTGCCCTGGGCGGCGTAGCTGTTTTGGGCGGCTGAGGAAGCGGCAAAGGCGATGATGGGCGCGGATTTGGAGAGCTGGATGGGTCCGGCGTACTTGGTGGAGCTGGTGTTGGGCGTGGAGCCATCGGTGGTGTAGTAAATGGTTGCTCCGGAGGCGGTGTCGCTGATGGTGACGGTCTGGGTGGTGCTGAAGCCGAGGCCGAGGCCCATGGCGGGAGGGGTGAGTGTGGGCGGCGGGGTGGTGGCGGAAAGGGTGCCATTGACTTTGCGGACGACCGAGTTTGCAGAATCGGCAATGTAGAGGTTGTCCTGGGAATCGAAGGCGAGGCCTTGTGGACCGGCGAGCATGGCCACGTTGGCGGCTCCGCCGTCGCCGGAGTAGCCGGTTTCACCCTGGCCGGCCGGCTGGCCCTCGGTGTTGATGTCAGCCAGCACGAGATCGCCGGCGAGGGTGGTCATGATTCCGGTTTTGGCATCGACGCGGCGGACGAGGCTGTTGAGGTCATCGCCGAAGAAGAGGTTGCCGTCGGCGTCGACGGCGATGGCAACGGGGTTTTCAATGGGGCTTTGAGTAGCCGGGACACCTTCCTCGGTGAAATCGCAATCGCCATCGGCGCCGGGGGCAACCAGGCCGGCGACGATGGTCATCATGCCGGTGGAGGCGGTGACTTTGCGCACCAGGCAAGCGTCGGTGTCGGCGATAAAGAGGTTGCCCTGGGAGTCGAGAGCGATGGCCTGGGGCTGGTCGAGGAGAGCGCTGGTGGCGGGAATCTGAGTGGCTACGGAGGCAAGCAGGCCGCCCCACGGGTTGCCGGCTACGGTGGTGATTGTGTGGGTTTTGGCATTTACCTCGCGGATCACGTTGTTGTCGGTGTCGGCAATGAAAAGATCGCCAGCCGCGTCGAGGGCGACGCCCTGCGGCCTGCAAAGCTGGGCGCTGGTGGCGGGGCCGTTATCGCCGGTGTATTGGCAGGCGACCCTGTTTTCTTCGCCATAGAATTTGCCGGCAACCGTGGTGATGATGCCCGTGGAGAGGTTGATGGCGCGAATCACGTTGTTGCCGGTGTCGGCAATGTAGAGGTTGGCGGCCCCGGCGTCGAGGGCGATGCCGGTCGGCAGATTCATCAAGGCCTTGGTGGCTTGCCCGCCGTCTCCGGCGTAGCCGGACTCCAGGGAGCCGGCAAGGGTGGAGATGATGCCGGCGGGGGCGGTTACCTTGCGCACGACGTGATCTGCGGCGTCAGCAATGTAGAGGTTGCCGCTGGAGTCAACGGCGACGCCGTAGGGCAGATAGAGCTCTGCCGCCGTGGCCGGGCCGCCATCGCCAAAGTATCCGGCCCAGCCGGTGCCCGCGACGGTTGTTATGATGCCGTAGGGAGCGGTGGCGCTGGCGAGTTTGCGGGTGTTGGCTGCCCGGTCCACATCTTGTGCGATGGCAGAAACAGGAGGGGCGAGAACTGCGAGAGCGGCGAGCGCTGCCAGGGAGCACAGGGACAGGGAGAGGCGAAGATGCATAGGTTTCCTCCATTCACACAAGAGCTGATCAGGGCCAGGAACTGAATCCGAGCGGCATCGGGAAGGTGAGCCGCGTCACATTCCTTCAGGAAACGAAGTAACGGAATTCTAGCGCAGGTTGTGGAGAGTGGAAAGTGAAAATATCGACCGTTGGAGGGCTTGGTGTATGGCGGGAACCTGCAATTTGAGGAGGGATTTTCTGTAACAACGCAGGTCGGTCGGCTGGATTGCAGGAACGCGGGGTTTGATGGCGGGTCGGGTGCGGCTCGGCGAGGTATGTGGTATGCCAAGCTTTCGCGGGGAGGCTGGAAAGGATGGGGCACCCGGCGAGGCAGGGACGGCGACGAGTCACCCGGTTTTCCCTTGAAACTGTTTCGTTGGTCTTGTAACTTATGCCAACGGGCGTAGAATTGCGGGGATTCATTTTCAGAATGGAGAATTGGGTTCAAAGGTGCACAGGGTTTTTGCCTAGCCCAGAGCTTGCCGATGGATCCGCGGGTTGAAGCTGATTCTACAGACACGAAAGGTTAAGGAGGAGTTTGCTATGACATTCATGCGCTCTGCGCGCTGGTTCCTGCTGGCATTTGTTCTATTTGGAGTGGTCGCACAACAAGCAAGTGCACAAATACCGGCGGGCACTACCAGAAATGGGACCTTTGTTTGGGACGGCGCAAGGTGGTTGCCCGTTGAGGCGCCTCCCGCACCGGTTGCCGAGCCTGTTCCCGATGACTCGGAAGTCACGGCCGACGCGCCGCCGCCGCCGCTGCCCGTCTATGAACAGCCACCTTGCCCAGGCCCAGACCTGATGTGGACGCCTGGCTATTGGCACTGGGGTCCGATGGGTTACTACTGGGTTCCCGGCGCGTGGGTGCCAGCGCCGTATACGGGTGCGCTCTGGACCCCTGGCTACTGGGGCTGGGGCGGCGGCCGGTATCTCTTCCATGAAGGCTACTGGGGACCGCACGTCGGCTTCTATGGCGGCGTGAACTACGGCGGCGGCTTCATGGGTATCGGCTTTGCGGGCGGCGCGTGGAATGGCGGCAGGTTCGCCTACAACACCGCAGTTGTCCACGTGGACACCAGGGTGGTCACGAACACGTACGTCAACACGACCATCGTGAACCAGACGACGATCATCAACAACAACAACGTCTCCTACAATGGCGGACCCAACGGCGTGCAGCACCAGGCGACGAGCGAAGAGCAGGCCGCCGCGCACGAGCAGCACGTGGCGCCGACTTCCTTCCAGAAGCAGCATGTGGCTGCGGCCAGGGCCGACACCAGCAACCTTGCCAAGAACAACGGCGGGCATCCGGCGAAGCTGGTTGTGACCAAGCCGCTGGCCGCGGAGACACGTCCAGCGCCGGCGGGCTTCAAGCCTCCTCCGCCGAAGCCGCTCACTGAACTGGCGAAGGCCCAGCCGTCGCCGGAGATCGTAGCGGCGGCCAAGACGGCGACGACGAAGACCGCGGCCGTGGCTAAAGCTGCGCCAGTACCGGCAGCGAAGCCAGCGCCAGTGCCTGCGGCCAAGCCAGCGCCAGTGCCTGCGGCCAAGCCTGAGCCAGTGCCTGCGGCCAAGCCTGCACCAGTGCCTGCGCCCAAGCCTGCACCAGCGCCTGCGCCCAAGCCTGCACCAGCGCCTGCGCCCAGGCCTGCGCCAGTGCCTGCACCAGTGCCCGCGCCCAAGCCTGCACCAGTGCCCGCGGCCAAACCTGCGCCAGTGCCTGCTCCCAAGCCTGCACCTGCGCCCGCAGCCAAACCTGCGCCAGCGCCTGCGCCCAAGCCTGCACCTGCGCCGACAGACAAGCCCGCGCCCAAGCCTAGTGAGAAGCCCAAGCACTAGAGAAGGAATGCCACACCGGGGGCGACTTCTGCACCCGGCTCAACAGGCCCACGGTCATCCGTGGGCCTGTTTGCGCAAGCGGGATGAATGAGACCTGGCTCTGGCGGCACCCAGTTTGGTACGGCGACCGACGGTCAGCGAGGTAGTTTCGTGGGAAAAAGAGACGGTGCGACTCTGACGGATGGCTTGAGCGGTGTAATCGATAAGACAAGTGACTCGATTCCGGGTTTGCATTCTTCATCAAGGATGAGCTTTACATGACTGCCGTCAGCACTTGATAATCGCAAAGTCTTGGCAGGTTGCGTGTTCCCCAGAGAGTTTCCCCCTTCTCGCGCGCTCGCTTTCAAGCGAAAAACATGGAGGTTTCAACCTATGAAGGTAATCAGTCCTGTATTGGTGGGATTGTGTCTGGCGGCTGCTTGCAGCCTGGCCGCCGTAGCGCAGGATCAATCGATGGGGGCCGCGCCGGTTCCCAAAGTTCTGCAAGTTTCACGCGAGTTCACGAAGCCGGGCAAGGGCGGGGCGGCGCATGACCGTTCAGAGAGCGCGTTTGTACAGGCGATGACGCGGGCCAAGTCACCGACGCACTACATTGCTTTCAATGCACTGACGGGCAAGAACCGCGCGGTGTTCATGACCGGGTTTGACTCGTTTGCGGCGTGGGAGAAGGACAACGATTCAGTGGCCAAGAATGCAACGCTGGCAGCGGATTTGGACCGCGCCTATGCGGCGGACGGAGAGCTGCTGGAGGATGTTGACACCGCGGTTTTCACGTATGACGAGGATTTGAGCTACCGGGCGAGCGGGGATTTGTCGCATGTGCGGTATCTGGAAACTTCGACATTCCATGTGAAGCCGGGACATGGGAAGGAATTCAGCGAACTGGTGAAGCTGTATATCGACCTGAACAAGAAGGCGGGCACAAACGCTACGTGGGCGACCTTCGAGTTGCAATACGGCGGCAATGCCGGGACCTACCTGATGCTGAGCGGGGACAAGTCGCTGGCCAACATCGATGCGGGTTTTGGGGACGAGAAGAAGATCGACGCGATCTTGACCGATGAGGACAAGACGAAACTGCGCACGTTGCGCGCGGATTCGCTGGAGAGCGAAGTGGACCAGCTTCTGGCTATTAACCCCAAGCAGAGTTATGTGGGTGAAGAATGGATCAAGTCGAATCCTGACTTCTGGAAGCCGAAGGCTGCGGCGGTTGCCGCGGCAAAGCCTGCGGCAGACAAGACGGCGAAGAAGTAACTCTTCGAGTTAGTGGTCCGATCCTGAGCTTCGCTGCATCACTGTGAAAGCACAAATGCAGATTCTTCGGCTCACCACCCCCGAACTGAAAAGCGTTCGGGGCCTCGTTCGCTCAGAATGACAGCGATGAATGTGTTAAGCACTTGGAACTCAGAAAACTAGTGAGGCTGTGAAGAGGACGAGCGGCTCCGGCGTTGCCGGGGCCGCTTGTTGCGTTTGGGGGCTGAAAGGCTGGGAGCTTGGCTCCTGTAAAGTTGGAAGAGGCGCTGGGAGTTCTTTCTGCTTTGAGGCGCTGCGGGCCACCTTCCTTTGACGACAGCTTCCAAATCGGATGAACTGAGCGGGCTGCTGGGCTCGGTGTTTGGGTTTGCGCGGTTCAGGCCGGGCCAGGAGGCGGTTTGCCGTGCGGCGGTGGAGGGGCGGGATCTGCTGCTGGTGATGCCGACGGGGGCGGGGAAAAGCCTGTGTTACCAGTTGCCGGCGCTGGCGCGGGGCGGGACGGCGCTGGTGGTGAGTCCGTTGATTGCGCTGATGGAAGACCAGGCGGCGAAGCTGGCGGCTCTCGGTCTGCGGGTGGCGCGGGTTCACTCGGGGATGGACCGGGGGGCGGCGCGGCAGGCTTGTGTGGATTATCTGCAAGGCAATTTGCAATTTTTGTTTATTGCGCCGGAGCGGCTTCGGGTTCCTGGGTTTGCAGAGATGCTGGCGAAGAAGCCGCTGGCGCTGGTGGCGATTGACGAGGCGCATTGCATCTCGCAATGGGGGCACGACTTCAGGCCGGACTACCGGATGCTGGGGCAGTATCTGCCGGCGATGCGGCCGGCGCCGGTGTTGGCGCTGACGGCGACGGCGACTCCGGCGGTTCAGGCGGATATTGTGGCGCAACTGGGGATGGAGAAGCCGGTCCATTTTATTCACGGGTTCCGGCGGGAGAACCTGGCGGTGGAGGTGGTGGAGGTGCCAATGCCGGAGCGGCCGGCGGCGATCTGCGGGCTGCTGGGGAGGGCGGAGCGGCGGCCGGCGATTGTTTACGCGACCTCGCGGAAGCAGGCGGAGAAACTGGCGGAGGAGTTGGGGCGGATTGTGCCGGCGGCGGCTTACCATGCGGGGCTTGACCCGGAGGTGAGGGAGCGGGTGCAGACGGCGTTCCAGGCGGCGGAGTTGGAAGTGGTGGTGGCGACGATTGCGTTTGGGATGGGGATTGACAAGGCGGATATTCGGACGGTGATTCACGCGGGGCTGCCGGGGACGCTGGAGGGCTACTACCAGGAGATTGGGCGAGCGGGGCGGGATGGCGGGCTGAGCCGGACGTACCTGATGCACTCGTATGCGGATCAGCGGACACATGATTTTTTTCTGACTCGGGATTATCCGCCGGTGGGGCATCTGGAGCAGGTTTTTCGGAGTCTTGGAGAAGAGCCGCAGTTGGTGGAGGAGTTGCGGGCGGAGTCGAAGCTGGCGGAAGAGGAGTTTGACAAGGCGCTGGAAAAGCTGGAGATCCATGGCGGGGCGCGAGTGGATTTTGGCGGGAATGTTGTGGCCGGCGGGGCGGGATGGAAGAAGACGTATGGGATTCAGGCGCAGTACCGGGCGGAGCAGTTTGAGAAGGTGCTGCGGTTTACGACATCGCAGGAGTGCCGGATGGCGGCGATGGTGCGGCATTTTGGGGATGTGGAGGATGCCAGCCGGGCGTGCGGGATCTGCGATGTGTGCGATCCGGCGGGAGCGGTGCTGAGGCAGTTCAGGCGGGCGACGGCGAGCGAACGGGATTTGGTGCAGGCGATTGTGGACGAGTTGCGGCCAGTGGACTACAAGGCTGCGGGAACCTTGCAACGGGCGGTGGATGCGGCGGGACGGCTGAATCGGAACCAGTTTGACGGGTTGCTGGATGGGATGGTGCGGGCGGGGCTGATTGGGATAGAGGATGCCGAGTACGAGAAGGATGGGGAGGTGAGGCGGTACAGGAAGGTGCGGCTGTCGGAGGCTGGACTGGAGGTGAGGGCGAGTACACCGTTGGCGCTGCTGTTGAGCGACGGCATTGTGGAGGAGTTTGCGGGGGTGGGCGGAGCGGCTAAAGGGACGAAGCAAGCGAAGGTTGCGAAGAAGGCGGGCGGGGCAAAGGTTGCGGCCGGGGCGGTTGAGCCGGTAAAGCTGACGGCGGAGGGGGAGACGTTGGCGGCGCGGCTGCGGCAGTGGCGGGCAGGGGAGGCGAAGCGGCTGGGGGTTCCGGCGTATGTGGTGATGCATGACCGGACGCTGAACGAGGTGGCGGGGTCGCGGCCGCGGAACCCGAGGGAGCTGCTGGAGATTAATGGGATGGGGCCGGCGAAGGTGGAGCGGTTTGGGGAGGCGATCTTGGGGTTGTGCGCGGGAAGTTTGAAATAGATTCGGCACAAGCGTAACGGTTTTTGCCGGGCATGTCTCTGTTCCATTGAGAGGGAACGGGATATGCGGCAGATGCTGATTCTGGGTGGCGGGACGGCCGGCACCATCATGGCAAACAAGCTGGCGGCGGCGCTGGATGAGCGGGATTGGCGCATCACGGTGGTGGACGGCACGGAAGGGCATTATTACCAGCCGGGGTTCCTGTTTGTGCCATTCGGAGTCTACCGGATGCGCGACATCGTGAAGCCGCGGCGGCAGTATTTTCCGGGACGGATCCACTTCATTCTCTCGGGAATTGACCGGATTGACCCGGGGAAGAAGACAGTGACGCTGGCTGGGGGCGAAGCGGTGCGCTACGACTGCCTGATTATTGCCACGGGCGCCGATATTCATCCGGAGCAGATTGAGGGGCTTAAGGACGAGGAGTGGGGCAGGAGCAAGTTTGATTTTTATACACCGCAGGGGGCGGAGCGGCTTGGGCAGTTTTTGAAGGGGTGGCAGGGCGGCAAGCTGGTGTTGAGCATTGCCGAGATGCCGATCAAGTGCCCGGTGGCGCCGCTGGAATTTCTGTTCCTGGCAGATGCGTACTTTACCGAGCGGGGGATGCGGGACAAGGTGGAGTTGCACCTGGTGACGCCGCTCTCCGGCGCGTTTACCAAGCCGACTTCAAGCCGGGTGCTGGGGGAGTTCCTGGAGCGGAAGGGGATTCAGGTTACGCCGGACTTCGACATTGCCCGGGTGGACAACGAAGGGAAGAAGATTGTGGCGTGGGACGAGACCGAGGTGAGCTATGACCTGCTGGTTTCGATTCCGACGAATATGGGCGACGCGGCGATTGCGCGCAGCGAGATGGGCAACGAGCTGAACTTTGTGCCTGCGGACAAGCACACGCTCAAGGCGGACGGGCTGGAGGATGTGTTTGTGCTGGGCGATGCGTCAAACCTGCCGAGTTCGAAGGCGGGGTCCGTGGCGCACTTTCAGTCGGAGATTCTGTTTCAGAACATTCTTGAGCACATTGAGGGACGGCCGCCGTGCGCGCACTATGACGGGCACGCGAACTGCTTTATCGAGTCGGGATTTGGGAAGGGATTGCTGATTGACTTCAACTACGAGACGGAGCCGCTGCCGGGCGAGTTTCCGTTGCCGGGGATTGGGCCTTTCACGCTGCTGGGGGAGAGCGTAATCAATCACTACGGCAAGTTGATGTTCCGGTGGGTGTATTGGAATCTGCTGCTGCGCGGGATGGAACTGCCGATTGAGGCAGAGATGTCAATGGCGGGAAAGCAGGTGAGGGGATGAGCGGCGAGCTGGTGGAAGAGCGGATTGCGGCGCTGGACAGGAAGCTGGATTTTATTGCGGAGGAACTGGCGCATCTGCGGCGGGTACGGCTGAGCGCAGAGGACCTGGCGTCGGATTTAACTCTGGTGAGCAAGGATGCGCTGGGGGATGCGGCTGAGGCTCTGGGCGCGGCGGCGCTGCGTCCGCGGGAGATTGGGCACCTGGCGCGGACGGTGCTGCGGGATGCGGGGTTGCTGACAAAGGCGCTGGAACAACTGGAGAGCGCGGCGGATTTTGTGGAGGATGCGCAGCCGATTGTGCGGGATTTGTTCAGGCAAGCGGTGGCCGCGAGCCAGACGCTGGAGCAGCGGGGCTACCTGGGCGCGGCGCGTGCGGGAGTGCGGATTGGGGATGCGCTGATTCAGTCGCACTCGGCGGAGGATTTGAAGCAGGCGGAGGCGAGCGTTCCGCAACTGATTGGGTTTTTGCGCGAGCTGACACGGCCAGAGGTTCTGGAGGCGCTGGAGGCGATCATTCACGGGTTTGGGCGGGTGCAGGCGACGATGGACGTGAACAAGGGGTTGATTGCCCTGGCGCGTGATTTGAACTCGGCCGATGCGCGGCGGGGCATGGCGATCATGGTGGAGTTTTTGAAGGTGGTGGGAGCGCGCGGCAGTGCCGGCGCTGCCGCCGCGAGACAAACAGCAAACAACGGAACGAGGTAAGGCATGGCGACGATGACAATTGCCGGCAAAGAGCTGGCACTAGATGCGGATGGGAACCTGGCCAATCGCAATGACTGGACGGAAGAGATTGCACGGGAGATTGCGGCGCAGGAAGGGATTGCGGAGCTGACGGCGCAGCACTGGGCGGTGATCCACTACATGCGGCAGGTGTTCGAGAAGGATGGCGACGCGCCTTCGATTCGGCGCCTGACGAAAGAGAGCGGCGTGGACACCAAGACGCTCTACCAGCTTTTTCCCAAGGGGCCGGCGAAGCGCGCAGCGAAGATTGCCGGGCTGCCCAAACCTAAAGGTTGCATTTAACGAAGGAGAGAACCATGGCAGAGACAGGGGCACTACCGATTGAACGGGTTTCGATTGTGGTATCGCGCGGTTCGCTGGAAGGGGTTTATCCGGGACTGATTATGGCGAATGGGGCGCGGATGGAAGGGATTGAAGCATCGCTCTTTTTTACATTTTTCGGATTGGAAGCGGTGATCAAGAAACGGATGAACAACCTGAAAGTGGCCACGGTGGGCAACCCGGCGATGCATATGCCGACGTTGCTGGGGGCACTGCCGGGGATGTCGGCATTTGCGACTTCAATGATGAAGAAGGAGATGGAGAAGATCGACATTCCGCCGGTGGGCGAGTTCATCACCATGATCCACGACGCGGGATGCGAGATCTACGGCTGCAAGGCGACGGTGGACATGTTCCACCTGAAGCCGGAGGACTTCTGCGCCGAGGTGGATGGAGTGATCACGGTAGGTGAGTTCTACGAGAAGTCGGCGGGCGGGCAGATCATCTTTACGTAGCGGGCGGGCGCGCTTTCCCGGATGAAGGGGAAAGCACGCCTGCTGTGTTGGACGCCTTAGCTGACTCGCTCGATGACGACGGACTCGAGGACCACGGGGGTCTTGGGCTTGTCTTGCCCGCCGCGGGGGACGAGGGAGATTTTGTTGGCGATCTCCTGGCCTTCAACGACTTCACCGAAGATGGTGTGGTTGCCGGTGAGCCAAGGGGTGGCGGCGGTGGTGATGAAGAACTGGCAGCCGTTGGTTCCGGGGCCGGAGTTGGCCATGGCGAGCTTTCCGGGCTTGTCGAACTTGTGGGGCGAGCCCTTGGTTTCATCTTCAAAGCGGTAGCCGGGTCCGCCCATGCCGGTGCCGGTGGGGTCTCCGCCCTGGATCATGAAGTCAGGAATGACGCGGTGGAAGATGGTCCCGTTGAAGAGCTTGTCAGTGGATTTGGCGCGGGTGGTGGGGTGCACCCACTCCTTTTTGCCCTCGGCGAGTTCGATGAAGTTCTTGACGGTGATGGGCGCATCGGTCTCAAAGAGGCGGACGGTGATCTTGCCTTCAGTGGTGGTAAAGACGGCGTAGGTTCCTGCTGCGAGGGTCATGGGGGCTCCTGGATTTCGCGGTTTCCCAGGTCGAATCCGCCGTGGCGAATAAGACCTGGGAAACCTGGCTTGGGTGGGATGGAATGCCGGGGTCTACGGCTTGTGTGTTGCAGCGCCGGGTAGAGGGGGCATGGGCTGGCCGGGGCGGACGATGGTGACTTTCTGGAGGGTTACCGGCTGGTAGGGCTTGTCGTCGCGGTCGCGGGGGACACGGGCGATGGCTTTGACCACCTCGACGCCGGCGTCGTCGCATTGGCCGAAGAGCGAGTAGTGCTGGTTGAGCGAGTCGTAAGCCTTCTCGGTGATGAAGAACTGGCTGCCGTTGGTGTTGGGACCGCTGTTGGCCATGGCGAGGCGGCCGGGGCGGTCGAAGTTGAGGTTGGGATCGACCTCATCGTCGAAGGCATAGCCGGGGTCGCCGGTGCCAGTGCCGGTGGGGTCGCCACCCTGGATCATGAACTCGGGAATGACGCGATGGAAGATGGTTCCGTCGAAGTAGTGCTTGTGGTGCATGAGCTTCTTGGTGGCGGGATCGGTCCAGTCGACGGTGCCCTCGGCGAGGCCGATGAAGTTGGCTACGGCCTTGGGGGCCTGCTTCTGAAAGAACTGGCAGGTGATGCGGCCCATGGATGTGTCGAAGACGACGGAGGGTCCGTTGGGGACGGTCATGGCGGCGGCAGTGGCCTGGGGCGCGTCGGGAATCTCTTCAGCCGGCTTGGAAGATTGCTGGGCGCGGACGAAGTAGACAGCCGAGGCGGCAAAAGCCACGACGAAGGCGGGGATGAGAAGCGATTTTGTGAGTTTCATACCGACCTCAAGGATAAATCATGCGCCACCTGCGGTGGGGCCAGCTGCCTTCGGCCACCTGCGGTGGGGCCAGCTTTCGCTTTTGGTATCCCACCCATCTGCGGTGAAACTGCGGTGCCCAGAGGGCTCCCAATGGGGCACGGGGCGGTTGCGGCTTGGCGAGAGTGGGAGAGTTGAGATTTGTGGTATCCCCGGTCTCAGAATCGAGACCGGGGGCACCCGGGATTTGTGGTGTGTTGAGATGGGGAGAACGTGGGGTGGTGGTATCCCGATGAAGTTGTGGTGCCCAGGGGGCTCCCAATGGGGCACACGGGCACCTGCGGCGGGGATGGCGTTGCCACCTGCGGTGGGGCGAGGATCAGTTTCTGGCATTGACACTCTACCCATAGATAAACTATATATGCGACATGGCGACGAAATCTGATTTGCTTCCTGGAACATTGGACATGCTGATCTTGAAGACGCTGAAGAGGGCGCCGCTGCATGGGTATGGGATTGCGCTTTCAATCAAGCGGCTGTCAGAGGATGTGTTGACGGTGGAAGAGGGCTCGCTTTATCCGGCGCTGCAGAGGCTGCTGCTGCAGGGATGGGTGAAGGCGGAGTGGAAGATGACGGAGACGAACCGGAGGGCGCGGTTCTATACGCTGACGGCGGCGGGGCGGAAACAACTGGGGCTGGAGCTTTCGCAGTTTGAGCGGATGATTGCCGCGATTGGGCGGGTGTTGAGCGATGCGCAGGAGGCTTAGATGAACGGGTTGGCTCGATTTTTGAAGAAGTTCGGGATTCTGTTTGGGCGGGAGCGGTTCCGCGTGGAGCTGGATGAGGAGATGGCGTTTCATCGCGAGCAGGCGGAGCGGGAGTTGCTTGCCGGGGGGATGGCGGCGGAGGATGCGCGGTTTGAGGCCATGCGGCGATTTGGGAATGCGACGCGGCTGAGGGAGCGGAGCCAGGAGGCGGTGGGGTTCAGCATGGAGACGGTGGTGCAGGATTTGAGTTTTGCGCTGCGGCAGTTGCGCAAGAATCCGGGATTTGCGGCGACTGCGATTTTGATTTTGGCGCTGGGGATGGGGACCAGCGTGGCGATTTTTGCGTTTGTGGATGCGGCGCTGATCAAGCCGCTGCCGTATGCAGAGCCGACGCGGCTGGTGGATGTGACGGAGAGCCTGGCTCTGTTTCCGCGCGGGGATCTTTCTTATGCGGACTATGTGGACTGGAAGCGAATGAACAACGTCTTCAGCTCGTTCGCGGCGTATACGGGAGAGGGTTATGGATTGAAGACGGCTACGGGCACAGAGCCAGTGCCGGGGCTGCGGGTGAGCGTCGAATTCTTTCGCACGCTGGGCGTCGCGCCGCTGCTGGGCCGGGATTTTGAAAACGGTGATGATGTTGCTGGCGCGGCACCGGTGGTGATGTTGAGATACAGCACCTGGCAGAAGCGTTTTGGCGGCCGGGCGGGGGTGGTTGGGCAAACGGTGAACCTGAGCGGTACTGCCTACACGATTGTTGGCGTGCTGCCCAGGGATTTCGAATTTGCGATACGGGACAACGCGGAGTTCTGGGCGCCTCTGCAGCCTACGAGCGAATGCGAGAAGCGGCGGAGTTGCCACAATTTGATTGGGGTTGCGCGGCTGAAAGATGGAGTGACGGTGGAAGCCGCGCGGGCGGAGATGAAGCGGATTGCGGCGCAACTGGAGGGGCAGTATCCGGATTCAAATCGAGGCCAGGGCGCGAGCGTGATGGGGCTGTCGGAGGCTATTGTGGGCGATATCCGGCCGATACTGCTGGTGCTGCTGGGCGGGGCGGGATTGCTGCTTTTGATTGCCAGCGTGAATGTGTCGAGCCTGCTGCTGGTGAGGGCGGAGAGCCGGCGGCGGGAGATGGCGGTGCGGGGAGCGCTGGGCGCGTCGCGCGGGAGGCTGGCACGGCAGTTTGCCACCGAGGGGCTGACGCTGGTTGCGGCGGGGGGCGGAGTGGGGCTGGCGCTTGCTTATGCCGGCATTCAGGTGCTGCAACGGCTGATTTCGCAAGACATGATGGTGAATATGCCCTATTTGCGCGGGCTGGGACTGAATGCACATGTGCTTGAGTTTGCGGGGTACCTGGCGGTGCTGGCGGCAATTCTGTTCTCAATTACGCCGATCGTGCATCTGAGATTCAGCAAGATGCGCGAGGGGTTGACGGAGGGCGGGCGCGGGTCGGCGGGGAGTTTTTGGCGACGGATGGGCGCCAACCTGGTGGTGGTTGAGTTGGCGACGGCGGTGGTGTTGCTGACAGGAGCGGGGCTGCTGGGCAAGAGCCTTTACCATTTGTTGCACCTGGAACTTGGATTCCAGGCGGATCACCTGGCCACGGTCAATGTGGGGCTGCCGGTGCCTGAGTTTGCCAAGGACGAGAAGGTGGTTCAGTTTGCACGCGAGGTGGTGGAACGGGCGAGGAACCTGCCGGGAGTGCAATCGGCGGCATTGACGAGTGTGTTGCCGGTGAGCTGCAACTGCAATACGGATTGGGTTCGTTTTGTGGGGCGGCCTTACAACGGGATTCACAACGAGGTGAACGAGCGAGAGGTGACGCCGGAGTTTTTTACCACGCTGCATGCAAGGCTGCGGGCGGGGCGGTTCTTTACCGACGATGACGATGCGAGCAAGCCGCAGGTGGTGCTGATCAACGAGGCTTTTGCCAAGAGGTATTTCCCGGGGGAAGATCCGATTGGCAAAAAAATGGGGAACACGGAGTTGACTCCGAAGTCGATCAGGGAGATTGTGGGCGTGGTGGAGGACTTCAAGGATGCTTCTCTGGACGAGGAGCAATGGCCGGCGGAGTACCAGGCGTTCTTGCAGAATCCGGACAGCTATTTTTCATTGGTGGTTCGCACGGGGCAGGACGCGCAGACGGTTCTGCCGCTGCTGGCTTCGACGATTCATCAGGTGAGTCCGGATGCGGCGGTGGAAGCAGGCACGACGATGACGCAGCGGATCAACGACTCGCAGACGGCCTATCTGCACCGGACATCGGCGTACCTGGTGGGCGGGTTTGCCGGGCTTGCGCTGGTGCTGGGAGTGGTGGGGCTGTACGGGGTGATTGCGTATTCGGTGAGCCAGAGGACGCGGGAGATTGGGGTGCGGATGGCGCTGGGGGCGCAACGGAGCTCTGTCTACAAGCTGGTATTGAAAGAGGCGGGATGGTTGACCGCGATTGGGATCGCGGTGGGACTGGCGGGGGCGATTGGAGCGGCGCTGCTGATGGGGAAGCTGCTGTTCGGGGTGCGGGCGTGGGATGCGGAGACGCTGATTGGGGTGGCGGCGGTGCTGGGCGTCTCGGCGATGGCGGCGAGTTATCTTCCGGCGCGGAGGGCGGCAAGCGTGAATCCTACGGAGGCGTTGCGGGCGGAATGAAAAGGACAGGGAATAGGGAATAGGAATTTGGCTTCGCATGCCGTGAGTTTTGATTGAGGCGATTGGCGGCGTGGTTGGGTGTGCCGCTTCCGCGTCGTGGTATCCCACCCATCTGCGATCAAGCTGCAGATGGATGGGGCACGGGGCATTTGTGGCGGGTGAATGAGGAGCTACGCGAGGCGGCCAGGCAGATATTGTGAGAGAAAACGGCGGGCCAGGATGAATCCGTCTTTGCGCTGCTGGGGGAAATCGGGAAGGTTGCCGGTGTGCGGCGCATCCCAGAAGCTGTCTTCGTGCTCGACGGCGATGCCGCCGCTGAAGCCGATCTGAAGCAGGACCGTGAGGAACGCCGGCCAGTTCACAATTCCCTGACCGGGGATGCGATAACGCCACCATCCCTGCCCGGCGATGCCCACCTGCTGCAGGACAGGCTGAATGATCTCTGTATCCTTGGCGTGCACCGCGAGGATACGGTCTTTGAACTGCCAAGCTACGCTGACCGGGTCAATGTATTGGCGCACGAAATGCGATGGATCGAATTCCAGCCCGAGGCGCTTGCTGGGGACGCGGTCGAAGACGGCCTGCATGGCTGCGGGAACGGTGGCAAAATTGAGGCCGGTGGGATAGTTTTCCCACCCCATGGAGACGTCGAGCTTTTCGCAGACGGGCAGATATTTGTCGTTGAAGACATCGGCGAAGGCCTTGGCTTGATCTTCCATGGTGGCGCCGGGCTGGCCGCCGCTGAAGGTACCAACAAACTTGCAGCCGAGGCGATGGCAGAATTCCAGGGCGCGAATGAATTCGGCGTTGGCGGCCGCGCGCTTGCCGGCGTCGGGATCGGTGTGGGTGGGCGCGAAGTACTCGATGCTGACGATGCGAATGCCGGCGTTGCGCGCGGTGGCGAGAATCCGATCGATGGCGCTGTCACTGAGGTTCGGGTTGAAGTCAGGGCCCGGCGTGACCACGACGCCTTCGTAACCGGCCTGCGCGGCAAAGGCGAGCTTCTCGGGCGAGTACGGCGTGATGATGGAGAGCTTGGGATAGGGCGTGTCAGGTGAGGCACTGGGAGGCGTCTGCGCTGCTTCAGCCGGGACAGCCGCTGCGCTCGCAATTCCGAGGGCTGCCGCAGATGTGCCGCCTGCTTTCAGGAAATCCCGGCGGTTCCAAAATGAGTTTTCGCTCTTCATATGGTTTGTCCTATTCTGGCGCGGCATATGCACCATTTGTTCAGGCGGATGCTTTTTGCCCTTCGATCAAAATGAATCCCCAGTTTTGTGATCGGTGTAGCTGTTCGCATCAGGAAAGAGCCCAGCCGGAACGGTTTTCGCGTCTGATGTACTGCGCGGCCTGGGGGCAGTTCTTGGCAACCATGTTTGGCCCGTCCCACTCGATTTTCTGGCCCGCGCGCAAAGACACGCAGCCGAGCAGCATGATTTCCGCGAGCCGCGCGGTGATGTCAAAACGCGAGTAGCAGAGTTCCGGCTGGTTTTGCTTCACGGCATTGAGCCATTCCTGGGCATGGGCCAAGCCATTGTTTTTTCCGAAGGTGTTACGCGGGATGCGTTGGGGAAACTGCGCCATTGCGGGGTGCTTGGTGTAATGGATGTATTTTTCGTCGCCCTTGAGCTTGACGAAGAAACTGGATCCGTAATCGTCGGGTGAAAAGACCGTGCCTCCGTCGCCAATCAGCAGACAACCACTTTCGGGAACTTCGCCATGCAGCGCGACGATGTCGGCAGTGAGTTCAGCGGGCGGTTTGTTGCTGAGGTCATGGCCGCCACGGGCAGCCGGGTCGGGCTGGCCGCCGTCATACCACCACAGGGTCAACGCATCCTGCTCGATGGTTCTGTTGTGATGGAAGAGGTGGGGATGCTCGAGGGGAATGGAAGCTTTGCGTGCGGGAAATTGAAAGCGAATTTTGGAGCCGACGGGATAAGACTCCTTGTTCATCTTGCCGAATGGAGTGGCTTCAATTTCTGTCGGGTAGCCAAGGTCGAGGGCGCGGAACGGCATATTGACTGTGTGGCACGCCATATCGCCGAGCGCACCGGTGCCGAAGTCCTGCCAGCCGCGCCAGTTGACTGGGTTGTAAACTCCATTTTTATCATTTTGATTGCGAGGGCCTACATAGGGCCGCATCGGAGCCGGTCCAATCCAGGTATCCCAATCCAAAGTGGAAGGAACCGGGTCTTCTCCCAGCGGACGATCCATTGCCTGCGGCCAGATGGGACGGTTGGTCCACACGTGAACCTGGTGCACCTGGCCGATGAGTCCGTCTTGAATCGTCTCGACCGCGCGGCGCAAGCCGTCGGCGGCACTGCCCTGGTTGCCCATCTGGGTGACGATTTTCTTCTCTTTGGCCATGTTGCGCAGATAGCGCGCCTCATAAACCGTTTGCGTGAGGGGTTTCTGGCAAAAAACGGCTTTGTGCATCTTCATGGCCGCCGACGCCACGATGGCATGCATATGATCTGGCGTGGAAATGGTCACCGCATCAATCTGGCTGCCCATTTGATCGAGCATCTGGCGGAAATCCTTGTAGAACTTTGCGCTCGGATACTTCTGCGTCTGTGTTGCGTAGGCCTCTGAACCCGCATCCACGTCGCACAGCGCGACAATGTTTTCAGTGGCGCAGGCGTCGGTGTCGCTCTTGCCTTTGCCGCCGATGCCGATGCAGGCGATGTTCAATTTGCTGTTCAGATTCTGGCCGCGCAAAAGCGCTGGAACGCCCAATGCGAGTACACCGGCGGCCAGCGAAGTGGTCTTGATAAAACCGCGGCGGTTTAAAGGAGAAGACGAGACGGATTCCAGAGATTTCTTGCGGGGCAGTTTGTTTGTCCGATTCCACATGCGCACCAGAATACAACAGCCGGGGGCGGGTGTTGGGAAGTTGGGGCGCACCTCAAAGCGAGGCACCGCCGGTACCGACCGCAGCGAGCTGGCACCGCTTCGCGGAATTCGCGAGTGGGCAAGTTCGCGGAGCGCGGATGGGTAGGGATTTGTGGTATCGCACCTTTGAATCATCCTGCGCGGCGGACGATTCAAGGATGGGGCACGGCCACCTGGGGTGGGGCAAACCTCCTTTGGCACGAAAGCTGATATTCGTGATTTCCCACCCTTTCGACAAAAAGCGTCGAAAGGGTGGGGCACCCGGCAAGCGATCCGTTGGCGCTTATTGATCCGGCAACAAAATACTGTCATGCAGCATAGGCGATTTTCGGGTCTTCGAAAAACGATTTGATCCTTTCGGGATTCTTTTCGATTGCCGTCATGTGTTCGGTGGCCGCTGTGCGCAACTT
>Ga0302320_10004880_pt1 | contig 30258 bp, 26 predicted proteins | sample Bog_T0_3_FD_202130 | JGI IMG/M metagenome (GOLD analysis project Ga0302320, IMG submission 202130) | Peat permafrost microbial communities from Stordalen Mire near Abisko, Sweden - Bog_T0_3 | ecosystem: Environmental > Terrestrial > Soil > Wetlands > Peat | place: Sweden: Abisko, Stordalen Mire... | reverse complement strand
CGGGCGCCATCAGCACCCGCGGGATGATCGCCACCATGACCATCGAGGCGGCCACGGATCGAGAGATATTCCTCGCCTATCTGGATGATGTCTTATGCCCGAAACTGCGCCTTGGCGACGTGGTGATTATGGACAATCTCAGTTCGCACCAGGTCCAAGGAGTGCGCGAAAGAATTGAAGCGGCAGGGGCCCAGTTGCTCTACCTGCCGCCTTACTCGCCGGACTTGAACCCATCGAAAAGGCCTGGGCCAAGCTCAAACAACTGCTGCGCGCAGCCAAGGCCCGCACAAAAGAGGCCCTCGATCACGCCATTGCCGAACTGCTCCCAATGCTCACTGCCGAAGATGCAAGAGCATGGTTCAGACTTACATTCCACGTTCTACACCAATAGGAGAAATGCTCTAAGCTCAATTCGGAGGAATTTGATTTGGTTGTGCAGGCCTCACACGGTAGCGGTAAAGCCATCGGAGAGTGGGCAAGAGAGGCGCTGCTTAGCGAAGCAAACGGAGCCGCTGGGAAACTCACCAACGAGGATTTGATGGCCGAACTGATCGGGGTTGAGCTCCTGCTCATGAACGCTCTTGCGCCGATTATTCGTGGCGAAAAAATGAGCGCAGATTGGTACAACAACCTCACGCACCAGGTTCGGGAATCCAAGCACGAAGCTACGAAGGCGGTCATTGCTAAGCGCCTCGCAGACCGACAAAAAAACTGAATCCAGCTTGAAGTTAACTCGCATGGAAGTAACGATAGCGTCTTTACTCCGAAGAGCCAAGTGACATTCCCGGATAGCCAAAGAGTAGCCGAGGCCCGGCCGGTGTCAAGGCCGCGCTTCGCGCGCCGCGTACGCGGTCGGAGAGCCTTGACACCGGCCTCATAGCCTCGGCTTATGTTCAGCTATTCCGGGAATGTCACTTTCTATGCGACCCGCCGGGTCAACGACCATTCAGGTTTTGTGCTGAAGCCGAGCGCGTTATCTTCTTGTCCGACCAACGTACACGCTCCGCAATGAAGGCGGCAAAGGGCTGCGCATCCACATCAATGCTTGCACGGTCCAGGGCTTTCAGATACTCGGCACGATCTTCAACCCGAACCACCGTCCACGGATATCCGCCAGAAGCCAGCAAGACATTCATTAGAAAACGAGCCATGCGGCCACTGCCATCAGGGTACGGATGAATATAGCCAAAGAGCCAGTGACCGAGCACCGCCCGAACCGATGGCTCTGGCTCAGCTTTGATCAAATCAAATAGTGCGGGCATCGCATCGCGCACCGTCTCCCAGCGGGGCGGAACGTACCCGGAATTTCGCAGGTAGACGGCGTCATTACGATAGCCGGCAAGCGCCGAGGCAGCGATCAAGCCGGATGTCACACACGGCTGAAAAAGTTCTCTGTACCATTCCCTGTGATCGATTCTGGCTACCGATCCAGGATTCTCTCCCGCGAGTACCTTGGACACGGCGACCTTCACTTTTTGGAAAGCCTGCCAATACCCGCGCGCAGCCAGGGCATCCCGGCTTTGCCGGTCTGCTTCGCGATGCGCCGGGTCCCATGCTCCAGACATGACCCTCTCAATCAACTCCGGGCTTACGCGGTAACCTTCGATAGAAAGCGAATGATACGCATCGCTCTGGTAGATTTCATCGACGGACGAGAGATACGCGCGCTTGTTCTTGGGCAGACCCGGAGATTTAGGAAAACACTTCAGCACCACATCTCGCGATGCTGCCCACATGGCCTGTAGCCTGCCCACGATGGGCGCTTCCGTAGTTGCGCCGATTTCAAATATGCGTTGGGTAACCTCGAACGGGTCGGATTCTCGAACGTCATATCCTGCTGCCCTCATAGTCGAAAGAATTTCGTCAGCCTGTTCTGCGCGACCGACCCGACGCAAAGCCCCAGCCAGTCGGCCGGCAATTGCGGAGTGTCCTCCATCCAACAGAGGTCTGAGCAGTTCAGATACATCGCGGATGCCCGCGAGTACGACTTGAGTCTCAATCGGATTACGGATAAAAAAAGACTCTGGAACACGAATCAGTGCTGCCGCCGGAGAAAAGAGCCGCAGGCCGTTTCGAATCACCAAGTCATTGCGCGCCGGCAATTGCGGTTCCCTGAGGTCGTAAAGCGAAGTGCGATAGAGCAACGCTACTGTGTTGTTATGGCCATTCGGACTGTAAATGATTGCCTGGGACGGAATGATCGTGTTCTCAGCGTGGAGCAGGAGCGATTGCACCGGTGAAAGATGCCACTGCTCCCCGAAGCGTTCGTTCGAGTACTGCACGCAAAACTCCCAGAATGACGCAAACCACGGCATGCTGTCTCCGGCTTGCGCGCCCGGACTGGCAGAGATCAGCCAGCCTTTCATGACGATTTGTAAGAATCCGTGTCTTAACAACCGGTCTCGATAAACCCGGCTCATTTCCTTCGATTGGAAAACACGACGCCCATCCTTCTGGAGTTCCTGAAGAGCGCTTAGAGATGTCGCCAATTTCTCGCTCGGTCTCGCCATCAGCATTCTTTACGCACGGTTGCAAGTTTATTGTGCCGTGCAGTTACAAGTATATACTGATGTGCAAAGACAAGTACATGGTGCCGTAGGAATGTAAGTGCTCCTAGCCGCTGACGTGGTTTCCATTGCTGCCATTACAGCTTCGCCTGTGTGAGCCGGCGCAGAAAGGTCTCCTTGGCTAGATGCCTCTTGCGAAGCTCTTCCATCGTCAACTGGAACCCGGTTTCATCTCCTTGGCGAACAGCGAGGTCATGCAGATCAGCTAGCAGAAGGGCAGCCCTGTCGTAATCCTTCGGCTGCCGCTTCTGGATATATGCCTCTACCTGATTCCAGACCGCCTTTTCGCGCTTTGCCAGTTGGCCCAGGTACAGAGCGCGGTCTGCCTCATCCTTCGCTTTCTGCCGCGCTGTTTCCGCTGCTCGCTTTGCGTTCAATTTCCGTGCTCGCTCTTCCGCACGAACACGAGCTTCTGTAAGAAGGTTTTCGACTGTACGCCGCTCGATTTCGCCATGATCAGGTGCAAGTGCGTGTTGATGCTGAAAGCGGCGCAGAATTTCGTTCCGCCATCGCTCATTGGTTTCAAATAGCGCGTCAACGAGAAGGCCATCCTTCTCGTTTTCGGGAAAGCCTCGAATCCAGTCTGCAAGTTGCTTGCGCGACGGTCCTGCCTTGAGCGGCGCTGAAGCCGAGGCGGCAACTTCGACGAGGTCCTCATCGATTCCGAGGAACTCGATTAACGAATCAAGTGGGCCAGACAATTCGCCGAGGCCCCCGGGCACTGGAGGCTCCAACGCATCTCCTGGAAATTCGTCTTTCTGTACGCTATGCAGCCATCTGAGATAGAGGCTGCGAAGGTCGCCGCGAAGCAGATCGGAGCGCAAAGAGATCAGTGAGCCCATCCAGCCAGTGCCATCATCCCAATCGTCGTCGGGCTCGACTTCGCTTTCAAATGCAACTATCACAAATTTTCCAGAGTTTTGTGCGCTCCAACTCTTGCTTCGGAACATCGCTTTGAGCTGCTTGGAATCAACCATCTCCTGCGGCAAACGAAGGTAGAACTCCCTCGTCCCCCAATTTGCCACGTAAACAAATGCATCAAAATACTTCTCCAGAAGCTTGAGAGGATCGGCTTTCAGGTCGCCCCACTCGTAGTGATTCGTAAAACTCGTCGTGGTAATTACGGCGCGCGTGGAGATGGCACGAAGGGCGGCCATCTCTGTTTTTGTCAGAGCATGATCGATCGCTTTGAAATCGTAATACTGGTATTCGCTCACCTAGAACCCTCTGCGCCAGTAGCTGTACGCCGCAATCCACTCCGCGCCTGCCGGAGCGGGCCTGGGCAGTGGCAAATCGAGGATTTCAATCCTCTGCTTGACTCCGTCTCGCCGACAGACCGCGACAATCCGGCCATCGCGCGTCATGTCTACTTTCTCCACAACAGCTTCCACGCCGAGGATATTGGTGGGAAATGGAAGGGCAAGATGCTCCTGCACCATGGTGAGGAATCCGACCTTCTCCTCGTCTTCGCCGTAGGCATCCACCACTGATTCCTCAATCAGCGCCTCCAGCTTTGCCTTGCTCAGGGACGGAAGGTTGGTCTCCGGCTCGGGTTTCAGCTTGCGAATATCCATATGGACCACCACGGGCTTATTGCGCTCCTGTGTCATATTCCTCCGTTCTCTCCGTCTGATTTCGCATCTGGGCCCTCAAGGGCAGCTGCCTGGCGTTCCAAATACCTCATCGAGAGTATCGCAAATCCGGTAGCCGATGGCACTGTAACCCTTCAGTCGCCGCGCATACATCCTCGCCAGCATGGGGACATTGGAATCGACATAGTCGTAAACCCTGACAACGCGCTTCGCGTCGTAAAGCCGATGCAGGCATCCTACATACTGCTGCAATGTGCCCTTCCACGAAATTGGCATTGCCAACAGCAGTGCGTCCAGACGGGCATCGTCAAAGCCCTCACCGATGTAACTGCCCGTTGCCAAGATGACTCTTGGCCGGTCTTCCAGTACCGCGGCAATTGCCTCCGCTATCGACCGCCGTTGCTTCTTCCCCATGCCCCCTTTCAACACAAACACGTTTTCCACCTTACCCGCAAGAGCCGCCTCGAAACACCTCAGGTGCCCGGTTCTGGCGGTAAGGAGTAGCGGCGAGCATCCATCTTGGACCATGCGCAAAAGATCACAGACGATCAGCTCATTGCGGGCACTGCCATTTGCAAGCGCGCCATTCAATTCTTGAATCGTCGTGTCAGCCCTTTCGGGAGGCAAGCAGAACTCTGTCAAGCGCGGGATAACCTCGTGCTCGAATGGCGAAGCAGCGGTCATCGAGCGGGCGCTCATCTCGTATCGTATCGGGCCGCACTGCATATAAATGATGGGATGGTGCCCGTCTTTGCGCTCAGGAGTTGCCGTCAACCCAAGGACATATTTCGCCTTTACCTGCTTCATCACTTGTTCAAAGGTAAACTCTGACAGATGGTGACATTCATCGACAATGACCTGACCGTACTCTGCGACGAGGTCTTTTACTCCTCCTCTGTCGTGGGTACTCTGGATGATGGCGATATCGACCAACCCACTGCGCTCGCGTTTTCCTCCGCCAACTTGCCCTATTGATTTGGCTGGAATGTTGAGGAACATTGCCAATCTTGCGTGCCATTGATCGAGCAATTGCTGACGGTGAACCAGCACGAGGGTATTCACTTTCCGTGCAGCTATCATCCAGGCGGCCAAAGCGGTCTTCCCGAATGCAGTAGGAGCGCACAGAATCCCCTGGTCGTGTTCGGCGATCAAGGCGGCGGCATCCAGCTGCGCTGGGCGCAACTGGCCGGTGAACTCCATGTCGATTGCACGACCGGCAATCCGGCGACACTGAATTCTCCAGCGGGTCGAGCCATCGCAGTGCGATGTTTGACGGAATTCATGGCTTATGTGACATTTGTGCTAGCCTATTTTCCGTAAGTTATCGACTGCGGACTGGATCTTAATGTTAAATCCCTTAGCCGCCCAATTGAGCCGAGCCGATTTTACTGTTCATCTTTTTCACAGACGGGAACGGTGGTGTCACTCGTGGCTGTGAACACCCGAATGTCCCCCGAAATGACTGCCGACCGCGAGGTCTCGCGAGTTTCAAAGCCTTCAGAAGTTGCGGGAGCTTTACGGGACCGAGCCTTCATTGGTACCTCCGGTTGGGCATATTCGAGCTGGAAACCGGGATTCTATCCTCAAGCGCTTCCTCAAAAGAAGTTCCTGGAATACTACGCAACTCAATTGAACTCCGTCGAAGTGAACTATACCTTCCACCAGTTGCCGACCGAGAGCATGCTTACGGGCTGGCTGGCCGCGAGCGGCGCCAGTTTTCGCTTCTCGTTTAAAGCGCCGCAGCAGCTCACTCACATCCTTCGACTCCGGGACTGTTCAGACACAGTCGCCGCCTTGTCGCGTGTACTCGCTCCCGTCGTGGCTGCTGGACGGATGGGTGTGGTGCTCTTCCAGCTTCCGCCCAATTTCAAGTCCGACGTGCCACGCCTTGATTCCTTCCTCCTGGAGGCGAATACATATGGACTGCGGATGGCTTTCGAATTTCGGCACAGCACATGGTTTTGCAATAAAGTGTATGCCACACTGCGGCATCATTCTGTTGCACTCTGCGTTGCTGAGAGCGAAGATCTGGAAACGCCGGATATTGTGACCGCTCCATTCACCTGCTACCGCTTCCGTAAGAGCGGATACTCTGCAGCGCAGCTCGACGTGATTGAGAATACCCTGCGTCGGCGGTCAGCCGAGGGCGAGGTCTTCGCGTATTTTAAGCACGAGGAGCAGCCCACCGGGGCCATCTGCGCAGTCGATATACTCCGAAGGCTCCGGCATCAATGAGGGGCCTTGGTAGCGGCTAGCCGCGTCGGGTGTCAACGCGAGACAGAGGATCAGGAGCGGGATAGCGCTCAGTGACTTCCGGAGCCGAGCGATCCTAGCGGTGGGCAAGCTCAAAAATGGACGGAATCGCGCGGCCCGTCAAGAGGGACCTCAGAAATCCGGAATTCCGAAATCAAGGCTTGCACTGGCGCTCGATCCGATTTAGTTTGGTCACGGCAGCGTTTCAAGTCTTCGCAGCCAAATCCGCCAAAAATCCGGTGCGGCCGTGAGAGAGAGCCGTGCCCAAACTGTGCCCAAGCTGCCAAAAGCGGGCCTCACAGGACCGCATGGAACCTCACCGTGGCCGACCTTAAACTATTGTAAATAAAGGAAAACATGAGGCTTGACTGTTTGCTGAAAGGGACTCAAAATCCGCTGATCGCAAGGTCGTGGGGGTTCGCCCCCCCTCCCGGCACCACCTCTTAAGCCCGTTAAACATCTTATTTTAAGTGGCTTACGGTGATCGCAAATCTTTCACATAGCGATGTTGCAACTCTAGAGTGTGATTTTCAGGCACAAAAATGGGTACAGTGCGCATCCTATTTACTTTGAGCGATTTAGCGGGAACCGCTGTTTTTCGTCGATAGGTTCACTTCGCCTCGTTCCACTTAATTGCGCTCGATTACGGAGTGATCGGCGGACAAATGGTCCGCTCGTGTCCAGTTGATAGACGGAGATCTGCCTGGATGGAACGCGATAGGAATGAGTGATATCGAAGGTACCCGCTCTGGCCGATGACGGGCTGCTTCGATCAGAATAGCTCGATCGCAGGGCGGTTGTTGTCGCCATCTGCAATGCCGCCGGCCACGGCGAGATGAGTCGAAGTCTGACTGGCCATTCTGTAACTTTTCAGATGAGACTCCAACATGCCCTTGAATGTTGTTTCCAACCCGTCCCGCCCCATTGCCTGCTGTCCTCCGGCAAGACTCAACAAATGGTCACGCATGTCGATCAGTGCTTCCTGCACGTGAGTCATCCTTTGTCCCATCACGTCTTGAAATTGAATGTGCCCCAGTGCTTCGGCCATGCGAGACACGGTTTCTGTGTAGTTGGCATCGACCTCGGTAATCACTTCCAAAAGCAATTTACCGTTCCTGGAAAATTCCGCCTGCATTTCACTCAGGTCAATGAGAAGTTGAGTGAGGGTGCTGCTTGATGCTTGCCGCTTGAGCGACTCCTGAGCCTTACCCATTTCCTCGTCCACGCGCATGCAGGTTGCGTTGATCTTCCCGGAGATATCAGCCGCTGCCTTGGTGGAAAGCACGGCAAGCTTTCTTACCTCAAAGGCCACAATGGCGAAGGCCCGGCCGGCGCTCCCCGCCCGCGCTGCTTCTATTTCGGCATTGAGGGCCAGCAGGCTGGTCTGCTGGGCGATGGAAGTGATGACTTTGATCAGCGGCGTCAATGCGCGCACATCGCGAGCCATTCCTTCAATGCGCACATAATTATCTTTGAACTCTTCTATCTGCGTGCTCAGTTGGGTCCCGATCGCTGCGACAGTTTCCTTGTTATTCTCGATCCGAGACCGCGTGTTTATCGTCAACGCTCCAGCGCTTTTCACGGACGCGGCGATATGCTGCTTTTGGTCAATGGCCCTCGAATTGAGCATGTCCAGTTGTTCGATCACGACGACGATCTCGCGCTCCGATTCAGCCATCGAGTCGCGAATCTGCTCGCGCATGACATCGATGTAGGGCTTGCAGTCTTTGATGTCGGAGTCAATCGCCTTGCGAGCCGTCGCGTCTCGCAGCATTTCATCGGGATTGGGCCGGCCCGAAGTCCACATTTCCATGACCCCAACACGAGCCTCGGACCAGTTGATCCATTGAGCAATCAACAAGAGTAAAGAGTTGGCGAGCGCCACGACTCCGCGAAGCCCCATCCGTTGCTGGACAAAAGCGGAATGGTTGAAATGGGGCAAAAGTAGCCAGAGCAAGAAGTTACAAACGAGGCCTACGCCCGTTTGCGTCAGGATTCTTCTCCTGATTCGCCGCATTCGCAATACGCGACCGATCATCTTCCAAGCTCCCCCGCCACCAAGCGGCCCACTCGCCCCGATTCCCGCGCCTCAACTCGACTCGCACAGACCACCATCGCGACCCTACGCCCCGGGCAAAACCTGTTTGATGACCTTGAGCAAGTCATTCCCCGATACCGGCTTCAACAGCCAGCCGGTGGCCCCAAGGCGCCGGCCTTCATCCCGCTTTTTGGTGTCGCTCTCGGTGGTCAATGTCAGAATCGGAAAGAACTTGCAGCCCGGCAATTCACGGACTTTCCGAATCAGTTCGAGTCCGCCCATCACCGGCATGTTGATGTCGGTGACCATAAGGTGAGGCTTCAATCCCGACTTCAGTTTCTCCAGCGCCAATTGGCCGTTATTGGCAGTTTCCACGTCAAATCCGCCCAGAGACAGAGTGCTCTTGAGGCTCATGAGCATGGTGACAGAATCGTCTACGATCAGAATTGTCTTTGCCAAGAGATCCCTCATTCTCTGGATTTCAATGCCGGTTCCAGCCAGGCCCTCAACTCGACATTCCTGGGCCAGTTGGAAATACCGGTTTTGGCCGCCATCAATACCTGCAGGTTCGCGGTGTGGAGGTGCTGGCACGCCGAAAGATCCGCCTTTGCCGTGGGGCGGGTCTGCAGCCACTCCAGCAGCGCTTCCGCTTCCTCGATGCTCACTTCGTCACGAAAGAGGGCCCGGTTCTTCTTGAATTCGATCGGCATCAGATAATCTCCCGCATGTTAAGAATCATCAAGACGGACCCGTTTCCCATCAGAGCCGAGCCGGAATAGGTAGAGAGACCGGACAGAAGACCATTCAAAGGCTTCTGAATCACGCCGATCGTTTCCTCAAACCCGTCGACTAGCAGGCCAAGTTCCGCATTGGCTGCCTGTACCAGAAGTACAGCTAGTTCATCGTCAGAATTTGCTTGAGGAACAGCCGCAATGCCCAGAAGGGAGTTAAGGCTCTTTAACGGCACAATGCGCCCGCGCAGAACCGCGGTCTGGCTGTGCTTGATGGTGCGGATGGCGCGCCTTGGAACCCGCACTGTCTCCACCACATGATCCATGGGCACGCCAAATAACTGCCGGTCCGACTCGATCACCATGACCTGTGTAACCGCCATAGAAAGCGGCAATGAGATGCGGATCGTGGTGCCCTTGCCGACCGTGCTTTCCAGAACAACGCTGCCATTTATCTTGTCGACGGCCGAACGAACCACGTCCATGCCCACGCCGCGGCCGGAGAGGTCGGAGATCACTTCGGCGGTGGAAAAGCCGGCCGCGAAGATGAGGTTGATGGCCTCCTGGTCGCCGATGCGCTCCAGCATCGCCTCGTCGATGATCCCTTTTTCGTACGCCTTCTTTTTGATGATGGCCGGGTCAATGCCTTTGCCGTCATCGCCGATCTCGATGACGACACGGTCCGCTTCCTGCGTAGCGCGAATGGTCAGTTTGCCGGTGGCCGGCTTGCCCGCCGCAAGCCGAACCTCCGGCATCTCCAGGCCATGATCCAGGCTGTTGCGCACAATGTGAATGAGCGGGTCGGCAAGCGACTGAATGATGTTCTTGTCGGCCTCGGTCTGTTCTCCTTCGAGGACCAACTGAACCTCCTTGCCGAGCTTGCGGGAAAGGTCGCGCACCAGGCGCGGAAAGCGTTGGAAAACGAACGAGACGGCCATCATTCGAACTTGCATGATGGCATCCTGCATCTCATCGGCGATGCGGTTGATCACCGAGTATTGGCCCTTGATCTCGCGCGCCAGTTCGCGCACGCCAAACTGGGTTTCAGCCCGCTCGGCCAGATAGGGAAGCGCATTCTTTGAGACAACCAGTTCGCCGATCAGGTTCATCAGCCGGTCGACTTTGGCCTGATCGACCTTCAGGCTTCTTGGGCCGGTGAGGGAATCTTCGGCGCGGCGGCCAAACTTGATTCCATCGTCTACGGGCGCGGTGGCGGCTCCAGTCTCCGCCACACGGTTTGTCTCCGCGCTTTCTTCGTTCCGAGGCGCAGCGGTTTCTTCGCTGGCCGGAGACTGGTTCGATCGCCCGGATGCCGCAGACTTGTTCCCGTATGTGTCGAGCCAGGTGAGAAGCAGCGTATTGTGGCCGCTTGCAAGAGCATCGGCGAGCGAGAGCTCGATGTCGGTCCGTGCCGTGGAGTCTCCCACTGCCTGGCTCAGGTTGACGAGCACCTCGGCCACTGCCCGAACCCTCCCGGCATGCCATCGAGGGCGGTCGTCGAGAAGAAGAATCTGCCGCTGGGCCGCCAGAATGCGTTCAAGCGCCGCCCACTCCTCATCCGAAAATGGCGGAGGCGCCGGCGGTGGTGCATCGTCAGCCAGATTCTCCTCGCCTTGTCCTCCCATAAGCCAGGGAAGATCAATGGCCGTGATTTCCACCTGATCGGGAAGATAGCGGTAGTACTGATCGAGTTCTTCGCGGGTAGCATTGGAAAGCAGATCGAATTGAACCAGGCAACTGTATGTATCCAGCTCAGCCAGCGCGGGCAGCGCCCCAGGCACAACAACCCTCCCCCACATGAGCCCTGGCGTCTGGCGCGCGCAGTTCAACGGGTCATCCCCATGGAAGAAACATTCCCGCTGCGGCCGATAAGCGATCCAATGCAGCGGATCGCCGTGACGGCATTGTTGCAGGGCTGCCGTTCGCACACTCTCGGGAAGGCAGATGGCTTGCGGCAGTCCGGCGCGTCGAACCGCCGCCGCGGGCACTGCGTTGCTGGGGGCAGGAAGAATGCCGGCATTCTGCGCGGAAGTTCGGGCTTCTGCGTCACCGGGGAGAAGAGCCGGCATCAGCTTGCGCAACGCATCCGCCATGTGCTGCGACTCGCCCGCGCGCGATGCATCGATGCGTTCCGTGGCTTCGATCTCGCCGCACAGCATGCCGACAAAATCCATCGCCTCAAGCAGGCGATCGGCCAACTCTCGCGAGTAGCCAACGTGGCCGCTTCTTACCATTCCCAGCAAGTCTTCCCCGGCATGAAGCACGCGCGTCATCTCCGGGAACGTGAAGAGCCCACTGTTGCCCTTTAACGTATGCACGCAGCGGAAGAGTTCGTTGAGGATGCCCTCGTCGCTGGGCGCGTCTTCCAGTTGCATCAAATTCCTGGCGGCGGTTTCCAGAAAGTCGCGAGCTTCGGAAAGAAACTGCTCCAGCAACGGATTCATGGGGGGAGAACTCATTGGTTTTCCTCCCCGAGCATGAGCCGGGCGTGCGTCAGCAACTGCGCGGGCTTGACCGGCTTGATGAGATAGCTGTTCGCCCCCGCGCGGTAGGCGGCCGTCTCGTCTCTTGCTGCCGCTTCGGTCGAGACCATGATCGACGGCGCCTGGGCAATCTCCTGCTGGCGCAACTCGCGCAGAAATCCGTAGCCATCGAGCTTGGGCATGTTGACGTCGACGATGTACAGATCGAAAGGCGCTTCGAGAGCTTTCTCCAGAGCCTCGATTCCGTTCCATGCCTCGTCCACCGCGTAGCCGGCAGATTCAAGAATGCCGCGGTGATACATGCGCACTGTGGCCGCATCATCCACAATCAGGATGCGCTTCATTTCGCCTCCAGGCCTTTCTGATAGACAATCGCTTCGGGAAATTTGCGGACCTTGAACAGAGACGAGATCCGGCTCATGGATTCGGAATGTCCCAGGCAGATAAAACCGCCCGGATTCAGCGCCTCATAGAAGGTCTCGGCCGCGGTTTGGCGGGATATGTCGTCGAAGTAGATCAGCAGGTTCCGGCAAAAGATCACGTCGAAGTTGCGATACGAGATCGTGTCCGCCGGGGCGGAAAGATTGACCTGCGTGAATTCGACCGCTTCCCGGATGTCGTTGCCCAGTTGGTATTCGTCGCCGACTCGTTTGAAGTATTTCAGCAGCCAGGCCGCAGGCATATTCTGCACGGAACGGGCCGAGTAGCGGCCGGCTCGCGCCCGGCGCAAAATGCTTGTATCGATGTCGGAAGAGATGATCTCCACGTTCCACTCTGCGATTCCGCGCCAATGTTCCAGCAGGTACATGGCCACCGAATAGGGCTCCTCGCCGGAAGACGATGGAATGCACCAGATGCGTATCGGAGCCGCGCTTGTTCTGTGCCGAACGATCTCGGGAAGAATTGAATCAACCAGGCAGCGGAATTGATACTCCTCGCGCAGGAAATAGGTTTCGTTTACGGTCATCAGGTTGGTGAGCTGTTGCAGTTCCTCGCCGGAGGCCTGAAAGCGCAGCAGCGTGAAGTAGCCGCGGAACGTGCCCGTGCCAGTCACCTCGATTCGTTCCACCAGCCGCTTGTCCACAAAGTAGCGCTTGGAGGCCTCGAAGCTGATGCCTGTCCTGCGATAGAAGAACTCCCTGAATTTCAGGAAGTCCTCATCGCTGATACTTGGCTCGGGTTGTGGCAGGGTCGCGAATGCGGTCATGCGGCGTCAGATCTCGCGAATGCGTTTGAGTGCCAGGTCGGCTGCAAACTGGATATAGGGTTCGGAGGCAAAGCGGGCTTTGAGCCTGAGGAGCGCATCGCTCGATGCCTCCGTGCCTACTTCGCAAAGCAGGTCTACCGCCGTGGCGCAGACATTCACGTGGGAATCCTCTTCAATGACTTTGATCAACCAACTCTCCGCCTCGGAGTGACGCTGCGATTCGAGGATATTGACGACAAAGATGCGAACATCCGGATCGGGGTCGGCCAGCATCGATTCGAGAATCGGATCCACCTCATGACCGAGCTGTTTGAACGATTCAATCGTTTCATTGCGCAGAGCCGCGTCTTCGCTGCGCAGGCATTCCGCCAGGCCGTCAACGATCGAGATGTCCTTCAACCGAACCAGCGTGTTGAGGATGACCTCGCGAACGGCGACTTCCTCCTCGCGCTTCAGACGGCTCATCAACGCCTTTGCAGCATCCGGGCAGCCCGCGATCTGCCGTGCAGCCTGGCGGCGGCCGCCGGCATCGGCGCCTTCGAGTGCGGCCAGGATCTGATCGATCTCCGGCGCGGGCCCCGCCTTGCTCCGCCTGGCCATGCGAACGCTTTTTGGTTTTTGAAGGCCCATGAATCGCTCCTCAAATGCAGGCAACGCGCCGAATGCGCGCGAAACAGTTTATGTCAGCGCGCGGCCCAGGCAATGAGCTGAGCGGGAATTCTCTCCACACTCATCACCAGGCTTGCCCCGCCCCTGTTCACCAGCTCCGCGGGCATTCCGTACACCACCGCCGAGTCTTCCGATTCGGCGATCGTTCGCCCGCCGCGCTTCTTGATCTCTGTAAATGCATCCGACCCGTCGTAGCCCATGCCGGTCAGCAAGACCGCTGTCACCCGCTTTGCATCGTAATGCTGCAGTACAGATCGTCCCAGCAACTCAACCGATGGATGCCAAAGGTATTGCCCGCTCTCCGGCGCCGGCAGAATGGTAAGCTTGCCCGCACGGCTGGTCAGAATCGTATCCGCGCCGCCCTTGCCGATGTAAACGCGGCCTGGAACAACGGGCGCCGCGCTCCCCGCCTCCACCACGGAAAGCGCGCAGCACTGATCCAGCCGCTCCGCAAACGCCCTGGTAAACGCGGCGGGCATGTGTTGCGCCACCAGCACCGGCCACGGAAAGTGAGCGGGTAACCCCGACAACACAATCTCGAGCGCGCGCGGTCCGCCCGTGGACGCGCCAATCACCACCAGCCCATCCTCCGATCCCCGGGTTGCGGCCAGGGCCGAAGAAGCGGCTACGGCTTGAGCCCGCTCCTCCCGCATGCGCCGCACCGCCGCCCCCGAGACGTTTGCCGCTTGTCCTCGCGGCTTCGCCTTGGCGGCGCTGCGCACCTTCGCCACAAGTTCTTCCGAGACTCTTTCGATCGACAGCGAGATCGTCCCGCCGGGCTTGGTGATGTAATCGACGGCGCCCAGATTCAGCGCCTCGAAAGTGGCCAGCGCTCCTTGCTCGGTGAGCGATGAAACCATCACCACGGCCACCGGGCGCTCGGCCATGATGAGTGAAAGCGCGGTCAGCCCATCCATCTCCGGCATGTTGATGTCCAACGTCACAACATCCGGCTGAAACTCCCGATTCTCCCTCACCGCTTCGTCGCCATTGCGGGCCTGGCGTATTTCGAAATCCTTCTCGGCCTGAAACACCGTCATCAACTGGCGGCGCATCAGGGCCGAGTCGTCCACGATCAACAGCTTCATCATTGCCCTATCCCGTGACCGCGGCCAGGGCGCGCAGTTCCTTTTTCTCCATCAGGTGGGGCGGGTCAATCAGTTGCACCATCCGCTTCTGCTTCTCCAGGTTGGCCATACGGCTCAACAGCCGGCTCTGGTCTCTGGAAAGTTGCGGAGCCGGCTCAATGGCTGCCTTGGGAATCTTCAACACCTCGGCCACTTGATCGACAATGAACCCGGTGCGCACGTCGGCGATGAGGAACACCATGATCCGCTGACGGTCCGTGCGTTCCACCTGCTCCAGGCCCAGCCGCCGGCGCAGGTCAATCACCGGCAGTACGGTGCCACGCAGGTTGATCACGCCCTCGACAAACGAAGGCGCCTGGGGTACGCGAATCAGATCCTCAGGTACCCGCACAATCTCCTGCACGCTGGCGATGGGCGCGCCGAACTCCTCCTTGTCAAGCCGGAAGATCACCACCTGTTCGTCGTCGTCCAGGTCGTCGTCTGTTTCCCTGCTCTCGACGCCTTCTTCAAGATCTTCGTCGTTCACGGCGCTCAATGCCTCCTTGATTGCGGAATGCCCGAAAAGATTGCGCGCCGTCACAATCGAGACCAGGCGCTTTCCCTTGTCCAGCCGGCAGATCGCGGTAATCTCGGCAAGATTTCCATCCCGTGCAAGCAGGGCGGGTAGAGCATCCACGCCGGATTTCGAGACCCGCAGCACCTCGCTCACCGCATCCACCACCACCCCGACCGAAAGCCCATTCAGAGTCAGCACCACAATCCGGCTTTTCTCGTCGAGATCGCGATGCGGCAAGGCAAACATGGTACGCAGATTGACCAAGGGCAGCAGGCGGCTGCGCAGGGTCATCACGCCGAGAACGTGAGATTCCGAATGTGGAACATGAATGACCGCCTCCGGTACCTGCACGATCTCCTGCACATCTTCGATGGCGATGGCATACTCCTGTCCGTCGACATCGAAGCTCACCAGTTGCAACTCATCGCTCGTTTCTGCTTCTTCACTTTGCGCATTGGCTTCAAGGGTTCCCGCCACGCCTTTGCTCCTGGAGATGGCCGCAACCTGCGAGAACTCCTTCTCGATCAGCCTGGCGAAATCCAGCACCATCACCATGGCGTGGCCGCCAACATTCTTGATCAGGCTGGAGAGCACTTCGGTATTCACTGTCGTTTGAATGGAGCCGACCTCCTCGATCTGGTTGGCATCGACGCCGACCACGCTCGAAACCCGGTCCACCACAAAACCCAGCGGCTGGCCAACATCCACCACCAGCGCGCGCGTTGCGTCGTCATGAGCCAGGTCAGGAAAGCCGAAAAGTCGGCGCAGCGAAATAATCGGCAACACCTTGCCGCGCAGGTTCGCCAGGCCTTCGAGAGCGGAAGGCGCCAGCGGCACGCGCACCACCTCCGGTACGCGAATGATCTCCTTCACCGGCGACATGTCGGCTGCGAAGACCTCGTCCCCCGCGATGAAGGTGACAAACTGCTGCGTGGCCTCTTGTGCGGAATTGGAAGTGCGATCGTCAAGGCCTGTCTCGGCGGCATCCTCACCGCTCACCGCCTCATCGGGTCGTTTGTCGGGGACACGCTCGTCAAGGCTGGCTTCCTCCAGAAGTGCGGTCCCGCCCGTATCATGCTTTGCGTTCTTCGCTTTCATCATGGTCTCCCGTTACGCCGCGCTCTGCAGTTCGTCCGCCAGGGAAGAAATCTCTTCAATCGCCGAGGCCAGATCTTCAGCTCCCTTGGCCTGTTGCTGCGCTGCCCCGGCTGCTTCGGTCGCGGCCTTGTCGGCCTCGGTCGCGGCGGCGGAAATCTGCTCGATTCCCTTCTTCACCTGGGCAATGGCCGCGCCAATTTCATCCGATGCAGCGAGAATCTCCTGGGTACCTTTTTCAACCACCAGAATGTCGCTCTCGATTGAAACCAGATCCGTTGTCGTGCTTTTGGCCTTTTCTACCTCGGTCACCGCCGATGCAACAATCTCGTTCAGATCGCGGCCCACTACGCCGATCTGATCCTGCACAGCCTTGACCAAGTCCTTGATGCGGTCGGCATTCTCCGACGAATCGTGCGCCAGGTTGCGGATGTCGGTGGCCACCACCACAAACCCCTTGCCGAACTCTCCTGCCCGCGCTGCTTCAATGGCCCCGTTCACGGCCAGCATGTTGGTCTGGATCGATACCGTGCTGATGGCTTCGACGATCTTGTCAATCCGTCTCGAAACAAGCTCCAGATCGTTCATCTGTTTGATACTGGCTCGCGAAGCATCCGCGGAGGCAGAAAGCCCCGTAATCAGCCCGTTGATTGCAATCTTGTTCTCGCCCAGCAGGTTCTTGATGGCGATGACTTTTTCCGAGCTCGCGGTGGCGCGTTTCTGGGCGATCTCCAATCCCTTCCCGATCTGATTGGTGGCCGCGGCAGACTCTTCAGAAGCCGACGACTGCACCTCGGCGCCCTTGCGGATCTGGTCGAGCGCGGTGGTGATCTGGGCGCTCGAGCGATTGATCTGCTGCACGGCGGAAGAAAGCTCTTCGGCGGCGGAGGCCACCTGCTCGGCGCTCTTGGCCACGTCGGTCGAGTTCTTAAGATCTTCCGCCAGTTCCGCCAGGGATTGCGCCGCCTGCTCGCACTCCGCCAGAGCCTGGGTCTGTTCGGCCACAGTCTTGCCGGACTCTTCGGCGGCTGAGGATTGCTCTTCGGCTGCAGCCGCAATGCTTTGCGAGCCCTTCAACGCCTGCTGCGACGCGACGTTGGACTGACTGGCGTTGGCGGCAATCTCGCTGATGCCTTTCACAATTTCAATGGCGTCCAGACGGATTTGTTCCAGTTGCACTGTTACAGTTTTGCCCTTTTCAACCTCCTCCTCCATGGTCGTGGCAGAGGTGTTGATCCCCCCGGCAATCGTAGTGACGTCCGCCTGGATCTGTCCCACCAGGTCCTGAATCTGCTTGGCGCTCTTCTCCGAGGTCTCGGCCAGCGTCCGCACTTCGTCCGCAACCACCGCGAAACCCTTGCCGTGCTTGCCGGCGCGCGCCGCCTCGATGGCCGCATTCAACGCCAATAGATTGGTCTGGTCGGCAATGCGCGCCACAGCCTTGACAATGTCGCCGATATTGGCGGCCTGCGTCTCCAGTTCCGAAACCATGCGTACGGAAGCGGTCTGGCGCTGTGCGGCGATGCCGATGTTCGCGATGAGCGCGCCGACATCCGCGCCGGTGCGGGCAATCAGCGCCTGGCAGGTCTCTCCCTTGCTGCGGCTTACTTCCGCGTTCTGCAACTGACGGGTGATCGACACGCCCACCTGCTGGAAGGCCGACAGAGACTCCTGCGCGGCGCTCGAGGCCTCTTCCGCTCCGGTAGCGATCTGTTCGCTGGCGCGCTTCAACTCCTCGGCAGCCGACGATGCCTCGGCAATGCCCGACGCCAGTTGCGCCGTGGCGGCGGCGATACGCTCGGCAGCCTGCTGTTGTTTGGCAAGTGTCCTCGCCTTTTTCCGCTGTGCATCCGCCTCGCGGTTGGTTGCAGAGGATGTTCTTACCAGAGAAGTTGACGTTGCCTGTGCGGCGGCCTTCCTGACCAGTGCCATGTTTTCCTTTCCTTTCGTGCGGGCTGTTCCGGGATCGAAGTCCCCACGACTTTCCTACGCAGGACTTCGCAAAGCGGTCTTGGATGTGCGTGAATGAGCGGACGCAGAAGCAGTCCACCCACTCGGTTCACAACCCATTTAGCAGCGCAGAGCCCGGTCAGGCCAAGCGGAAATCTGTTTTCTTTTGTACGCTATCCGACACTGCTTCCCGATATTGGCTCATGACCACTTTGGAAATCCTGTTCCGGATCAGAGTGACGACACGCACACGTGGTAAGGCGAAGGATCGAGTGGAGGGATTATCGGAGCATTTTTATCCTGTCTATGTCTGACGAGCAACGCGAGCCATCTGTATCTATGCGTCGTCATCGATAAGAGGCGTCGCAAACGAGCGCGCTCTTCCAGCGGCCGACGAACTTTCACGGCGGAAGCAGCTGAACTCGATAGTTCTTGATCGACTGAGTTCATGCTGGGCTCCATTCGAATATTCTTGGATTTTGTCACCAAAATGATCGCACGTTGCCGGGAAACGCCCGTGAGCTCACTACCATCGCAGCCGTCAGTCCTCCGACCTGCGACAGTTCAAACGTGAGATTTTCGGGTACAGTTTCGGGTACAGACTTCAGTTTGGCTTGATTGCGGAAAATTGAGCTAAATTGCTGAGAGACAGGCACTTGTGAATATGCGCCATTACGCTCGATTTCGCTTATTTATCATAAGCTTACGGTATTCTTGAGAGACTCAAAATCCGCCGACCGCAAGGTCATGGGGGTTCGACCCTCCCCCTCCCGGCACCACTTCTTTGATCTGTTAAGTCACGTATTTTAAACAACTTGCAATGACGAGAATACAGGGGAAGTGCGATGTCGCAGCTCGAAAGTGCGATTTTCAGGTACATGAACGGGTACAGCGCGCATTTTATTTATTTTCAGTAATTTAGATGAAGTCTCTGCCTTCTTCGATAGATCTACTTCGTCTCGCTCCGCTTAATTGTGCTCGATTACGGATTCCGTGGCGGACAAATGGTCCGCCCGAGTCCAGCGGACAGACGGAGATCTGCTTGGAACGAATGCAATAGCAATGAATGATATCGAAGGTATCAACAACCTCGACGAGCCGTTGCGGCATGCATGGAGCCGGGTGCCGGCCGGGGGCGGAAACCCGCGTCATTCTTGAATAAACTAGAAGCATGAAACGAAGGGCGCGTTTTCAGCAGACACTGGCATCGCAGGCGAGTTTTGCGAAGTATGGTCGCAAGAGCAAGCGAGAGTTGTTTCTGGACCAGATGAACCAAGTGGTTCCGTGGTCTGAGTTGCTGGGGCTGGTGGAGCCCGTTTATCCCAAGTCAGGCAACGGCCGGCAGCCGGTGGGCCTGGCGATCGTGCTGCGGACCTACTTTTTGCAACAGTGGTTTGGCTTGTCTGATCCCGGCATGGAAGATGCGTTCTATGAGTCGGCTGTGCTGCAGCGCTTTCCACCCCAGCAAGCAAAGACCGCTTGCCGGGGGCCCCGGCTTTGCCGGAGTGGATCTGGGCGTGGCTGCCGCGCCAGATGAAACCACGATCCTCCGCTTCCGCCACCTGCTGGAACAGCACGATCTATGCGGCCAGATGCTGGACACGGTGAATCGCTACCTGGAAACGAAGGGCATCCGCATCAGCACGGGCACCATCGTAGACGCGACGATTATCCACGCGCCCAGTTCAACGAAGAATTCCAGCGGCAAGCGCGACCCGGAGGTGCATCCAGACCAAGAAGTGGTACGTCGGAGCCAAGGCGCACATCGGCGTGGACAGCAAGGAGGCGGTGGTGCATTCGGTGGCGACAACTGCGGCCAGCGTGGCGGACAAACATATGCTCCCCGACTTACTGCACGGCGAAGAGCGCAAGGTATGGGGCGATGGCGGTTATCAAGGTCAGACCGAGGCCATTCACGCAGCCGCGCCGAAGGCACAGGATATGACTTGTCGCAGGACGAAGTACAAGGATTATGTAGATGAAGAGGCCAAGCGCAAGAACACCACCAAGGCCCGCGTGAGAGCCAAAGTCGAGCATCCGTTTCGCATCCTGAAGCGTGTCTTCGGATTTACCAAAGTTAGTTATCGTGGCATCTGGAAAAATCACCAGTGGTTGTGCGCGGCCTTCGCGCTGGTCAACCTGTACCAACACCGCCACCGGCTGGCCCCGCAAAGGGCGTAGTGTCTCTTGAGGCTGAAAAATGGCCTCACAGAGACGAAAAAGGCAAGCAGCAAACCGCACTTTCAGGTAGAAGACTGCTTCACAAGCAAGAAATTATCGGCGGTCGAACCGCCGCTCCAAAATCACGCACCTGCGCAGAGGTTCCTTAGGTGCACGCGACTAAATTATCGCTCGGATACCCATGGACAGATTGGCCGCATACTGCAATGTCAAGTCAAGTGCTGTGACTGCTGTCACATCTGGTACGAAGTGAGTTACATCACAATTCAAGGCGAGAGCGATTTTGAGTTGTGATTTGCAACACCGAGCCCCATCCTCAAATGGCAGGCGGGCTCAACTGGCTGAATGATGGTTGTGTTCAGGAGGTTTCATGAGACGTAGCATCCCAATTTGCGTAATGGCATTATTCGCCTCAGCTTGGGGACTGGCTCCCAGCGCAACAGCGCTTCCCAGTTACGCACGCCAGACTGGATTACCGTGCAGCGGCTGCCACACCACGCCGCCGGAACTGAACAACGCAGGCAGGCTGTTCAAGTTACTGGGGTACACCGACCGCGCTCAGAACACGAGCATCACTACCGAGGGGGATACTCGCCGCGCACCCCTGAATTTATTGAGTTCTTTCCCTCTAAGCGTGTTTCTCGAAACTTCGATGACCGGCACCAAGGTTCCCCAGCCTGCCACGCAGAACTGGAACTTCGAATTTCCTCAGGATGTTTCGCTTTTCCTCGCCGGGGCCTGGGCCTCGCACGTCGGCAGCTTTCTGCAGATCACCTATGATCCACAAGGCGATCACTTCAGCATCGACAACACCGACATCCGCTTTGCCAACAAAACAAAAATGGGCGGCAAGGAACTGGACTACGGTCTCACCCTGAACAACAACCCGACCCTCGAAGATCTGTGGAACGCGTCTCCGGCGTGGGGCTACCCCTTCGTTGCCAATGACGTGGCTCCAGGCCCCGCGGCGTCGCCGATTATCAACGGAGGTCTGGCAGCGGATGTGGCGGGACTGGGCGGCTATGCCATGTGGGACCAGCATGTGTACTTTGCCGGAACCGTTTACCGTTCCGACCACATAGGCGATACGCAACCCACCACCGGAACGTGCTGCTCTACGATCCAGGGCGTAGCTCCCTACTGGCGGCTGGCATTGCAGCAGATCGGCCAAACGGGAAACCTGGAAGTCGGGGCCTACGGCATCCATGTAAAATCGACCCCCGGAGCCGTCACCGGACTGGAGGACAGCTACACAGACTTTGGCCCGGATGTCGAGTACGACCGGATTGTCGGCAAGAAGGATGTCCTTTCCGTGCGCGCCGCCTATGTTCGCGAGAATGCGGCCCTGGTTGCAAGCGCAGCCAACGGAGCCGCAAGCCCCGGCCCGCATCATTTGAACGCGAGCAACGCCAACGTCGCCTACCACTTTGGCAATCGTCTCTCCGGAACGCTGGGATGGTTCCTGACCGACGGTACCAACGACCCCCTCTTGTACGCTCAGGCCGCGGTCTCGGGCAGCGCCAACGGCGGAGCCAGAAGCGAAGGATTTATCTCGAACTTCTCCTACTGGCCCACACAGAATATCGACCTGGCCGTCCAGTACACCAACTACACTCGCTTCAACGGCGGGACCACGAACTATGACGGTGCCGGGCGCAACGCGAGCGATAACGACACGCTCTATTTACTCGCGCGCTTCGTTTTCTGATGCGGGCTGAAATGCCCGCTGGCGCGCAACCCCGAACTCTCAACGATTCACCACCAGGAGATCCTATGAAACGCACTGCCCTCGCAGCACTCGTGGCAATCACCGCTCTCAGCACCGCGGCCTTTGCCGGCACCATTCACGGCAAGGTCTCCGGCGTCAAAGGCGAGTCCGTCGTCTACGTCGAGGCGCCCGCCGGCAAAACCTTCCCCGCGCCCACGCAACACGTCACCATGGACCAGAAGGGCCTCATGTTCGTACCCCACATTGTCGCCATCCAGCAGGGCACGACGGTCGAGTTCCTCAACAGCGACAGCGTCGCGCACAACGTCTTCTGGCCCTCCATCAGCGGCAACAAGAAGCTGGGCCACAACCTGGGCACCTGGCCCCAGGGCCAGCGGCAGTCCTTCAAGTTCGACAACCCCGGCATCATCCCGCTGTTCTGCAACGTCCATCCGGACATGGCTGCCTACCTGATCGTCTCGCCCACGCCGTACTTTGCCACCACCGACAAGACCGGCGTCTACAAGATTGACAACGTCCCGGACGGCTCCTACACCGTGACCGCCTGGAACGAAGGCGCCAAAAGCAAATCCAATCCATTGAATGTTGCCGGCGACGCATCGGCCGACTTCACGCTCAGCAAGTAAATCCGCGGGCGGCGCAGTCCTGGCTGGCCGCCCGCATTTCCTTCCTCCAACGGGAGAGTTCCCCGGATGCTCGAACGCTTTGTCGACAAAAAGGTTGACAGGGATTGGCTGAATACCAACTTCCCCTGCATGATGGCCTGTCCCGCGCATACCAATGCCGGCCGTTATGTTGCGCTCATTGCCGAACGCGAGTTCGAAGAGGCCTATCGCGTGGCGCGCGAGCCCAATCCCATGGCCAGCATCTGCGGCCGTGTCTGCGCGCATCCCTGCGAGACGGTCTGCCGCCGTGGGGAGATCGACAAGCCCATCGCCATCCGCGCGCTGAAGCGCTTCCTCACCGAACGCCACGGGCCAGAGTCGCGGCATCCCATCGATGTGAACGCGGGTCGCACGCAGCCCAGGCTTCCCTTTCGCGTCGCCGTTGTGGGCGCTGGGCCGGTGGGGCTGTCTGCGGCGCACGACCTGGCCCTGATGGGCTACCCCGTCACCATCTTTGAAGCCTCGCAGGTGCCCGGCGGAATGCTCTATCTCGGCCTGCCCGAGTATCGCCTGTCGCGCGACGTGGTGGAAGCGCAGGTGCGCGAGATTCTGTCCACCGGCGACATCACGCTGAAGCTGAATCATGCGGCGGGCCGCGATTTTGCCATCGCCGATCTGCGCCGCGACTTCGATGCCGTGTTGATCGCCGTAGGCGCGCATCGCAGCCGCGACCTCACCATTCCCGGCGTGAATCTGGACGGCGTCTACAAGGGCATCGACTTCCTGCTCAACGTCAATCTCGGCTACCGGTTCACGATCGGCAAAAAAGTGCTGGTCATCGGCGGGGGTAACGTGGCCATGGATGTGGCCCGCTCCGCTGCCCGCGAAGTCCTCCGCCAGCATGCCGGCGGCGTAGAAAACTTCGAACCCTCTCAAGGCAGCATGGATGCGGTCGCAGCCCGCGAGATGATGGACGTCTCCCTCTCCGCTCTAAGGCTGGGCGCGCAGGAGGTACACCTGGTTTGCCTGGAGACTCGCACCGAGATGCCCGCGGCGCTGGAAGAAATCGAAGAGGCCGAAGAAGAGGGAATCATTATCCATCCCGGCTTCGGTCCCAAACAGATCATCGGAGAGAACGGCCGCGCCGTGGCCCTCGAAGTGCTCAAGACTAAATCCGTCTTCGACGCCAACCGCCGCTTCAGTCCGACTTTCTTCGAGAACAGCGAGACACGGCTGGATTGCGATACCATCATCATGGCCATCGGCCAGGCGCCCAATCTGGCGTTCCTCGGCGCCGAAGATGGCGTAGAAATTTCGCCGCGCGGCCTAATCGCGGTGAATCCGCAAACGCTGATGACCTCGGCAAGCGGCGTATTCGCGGGCGGCGACTGCGTCTTCGGCCCGCGCCTCATCATCGACAGCGTGGCCGACGGCAAGCGCGCCGCGGTAGGCATCGACGAGTTCCTGCGCGGCACCGAGCATCCCGGCCCGATCGTGGAAGTGGAAGTGCTCGAGCGCCATCGCATGCCGCTGGAGCTGCTCGACCTGGTGCGGCAGCCGATTCCCATGCTGCCTCTCAATCGACGCACCGGAGTCACCGAAGTCGAAATCGGCTTCGATGAGGAAGCGGCGGTGGCCGAGGCCCAGCGCTGCCTGCACTGCTGGGTCAACACCGTCTTTGAAGGCAACGCCGCCGACGCCACTTCCTGCATTCTCTGCGGCGGATGCGTCGACGTCTGCCCGGAGAATTGCCTGGAGCTGGTCTCGCTCGACCGCATCTCCTTCGACGAAGCAACCACCGGTCAACTCGCAGAAGTCCGTGACCTGCTCGGCGTGGAACTGGACGATATTCAGGCGGAAGAACTGGGCGTGATTACCGGTTCGGCCATGCTGAAAGACGAAACGCGCTGCATCCGTTGCGGGCTGTGCGCCGCGCGCTGCCCTGCCGGTACCATCACCATGGAATCCTACAACCTTGTCTCCGCGGACCCGACCGGCTTGATCTCCGTGGAATCCATTGACCGCCCATTGCGCTCGAAACCGCCGCTTGCAGGCGCGTTGAAGGGGTAACCGATGTCCGACGCAACACAAATTACGACGAACAAACTTCCCACGGAGTTTGACCGCAGGGCTTTCTTCACCAAGATCGGCCTCGGCTCGCTGGGCATCGCCGCCGCCGGCACCATTGTCTTCTCCTACGAGTATCTTTCGCCCAACGTCCTCTATGAGCCATCGGCGATCGTCAACGTCGGCAAGCCGGAGAGCTTCGCGGTGAACTCGGTGACCATGGACGTCAACTCCGGTATTTACCTCGTGCGCGCCGAGGAAGGCTACTTTGCGCTCAGCGCAGTGTGCACCCACCTGGGCTGCCTGACCACCTGGAACCAGGACCTGGGCATCATCGCCTGCCCCTGCCACGGCAGCAAGTTCACGCGCACCGGAGAAAAGATTGAGGGCCCCGCGCCCGCGCCGCTCCCATGGCTCAGGACATGGGTCAGCGACGAAGGCGACCTGATGGTCGATCGCTCCACCGACATTCCCCCACTGCAGTATTTGAGGATATGAGCATGCCCACGAAGGCCGACCAGATTATTGACAAAGTGCGCGGCAGCCGGGTGTGGCGATCTGTCTTCCGCAGCGGCACGGGGTCCAGCACGCTGCATCGCGCGCTGGCCATCCAGCAAAACATATTTCTTCATCTGTTTGCCGCCAAAGTCCGCAAGCGCATGGTGCGCTTCAGCGCCACCTGGTATCTGGGCACGCTGACCTTCGGAACGTTCCTGATCCTGGTCATCACCGGAATTCTGCTCATGCTCTACTACCATCCTTCCGTGCCGCAGGCCTACGCCGACATGAAGGACCTGCAGTTCGTCGTCTCGTCGGGACTCTTTCTCCGCAATCTGCATCGCTGGTCGGCGCAGTTGATGGTCTTCCTGGTCTTCGCGCACATGTTCAAGGTCTTCTATCGCGGCGCCTACCGCACCCCGCGCGAATTCAACTGGGTCATTGGGGTCATTCTCCTGGTCGTCACGCTGCTGCTCAGTTACACAGGCTACCTGCTGCCGTGGGATCAGCTTGCCTTCTGGGCCATCACCGTCGGCTCCAACCTCTCCTCCGCCGTGCCGCTGGTGGGCAGCAAGATTCACTTCCTGCTGCTGGGCGGCAACCAGGTCAACGCCAATGCGCTGCTGCGCTTTTATGTGCTGCACTGCGTAGTTCTGCCGCTCGCTGCCATTCTCTTCATCGCCATCCATTTCTGGCGTATTCGCAAGGACGGCGGCCTCTACGTGCAGCAGTCGGAACCGAAGCCGCAGGCAACCGTTGACAGCGCACTCACCGCGAAGGAGGGCCAATGAGCAATCCCAAAGACTTCGTCGCCGGTATTGACTCGGACCAGCGCCGCTCGCCCACGCGCGTGGTCTTTGTCACGCGGCGCACCTCGGCGCAGGTCCGCGCCACGCAGGAAGACGAGGTGCAAACCTTTCCCGAGGTGCTCTTCCGTGCCGCGCTGGCCATTGAACTGCTCGCCATCTCGCTCGTCTTCTTCTCGCTCTTCTTCAATGCGCCGCTGGAAGGCATCGCCGACCCCACGCACACGCCCAACCCGGCCAAAGCGCCGTGGTACTTCCTCGGCCTCCAGGAGCTGCTCCATTACTTCCCGCCCGTCGTGGCCGGAGTGCTGGTGCCCACGCTGCTCATCCTCTCTCTCGTGGTCATTCCCTACTTCAACGTCAACATCGAGGCCAACGGCCTGTTCTTGAAAGACCACGCCAGGCGAGTCCGGTTGTTCTACCTCGTGGCCTTGGCCATGCTCATCTTTCTTCTCGCATTCCATGTCTACGTCGCCGTCGCGCCCACGGTCATTGTTGCGCTGGCCATGATCGTCGCCGCCTACAGCACGCCCGATTCGCCGTCGCGCCTGCGCCGCTACCTGGCCTTGAAGCCGCTGGCTTACTGGATCATGACGTGGTTTCTCTTTGAACTGATTGTGCTCACCGCTGTCGGCACATGGTTTCGCGGCCCGGGCTGGTCCTGGGTCTGGCCCTGGAGGAGTTAAGTGCAACCCTTGCGAAAGTATCTTTCCTCTGCGTGGCAGGCGCTGTTCGGCGATCCGGTGCGGGCATTCGGCGTGGTCAGCCTGCTCCTGCTGCTGGCCCTGGCCATTGCGCCGGCAAAGGAGCACTTCAGCCAGTGGCATAGCTTTCAGCGCAAATACCTGGCGCTGATTCGCGACCGCGGCGATGCCATCAGCCTGCGCCGCCGCTTCGAGCCCGGCATTCATCAAATCTGGCTGCCCGAACTTGGCGTCGTCGATCGCTGCACCACCTGCCACCTGGGCCTGAAGGAAGCCAGCCTTTCCGACGTCGCGCAGCAGCCCTTCCGCAAGCACCCCGTCGTTCCCCACTCGCTCGACGCTTTTGGCTGCGTCATCTGTCACGGCGGCCAGGGACAGGCCACCACGGTAGCTGAAGCGCACTGGAGCGAACGCGCCGGCGAACAGCCGATTCTGCCCACGCGCTACATCGAGTCCGGCTGCGGCCAGTGCCACCAGAATGCGCTGCTCGGAACGCCGCAGCTCAACCTCGGCCGCACCATGCTCACGCGCTACGGCTGCGTCCATTGCCACGCCATCGCGCGGCCAGACGGCAGCAAGGTCGAGGCTACGGATCACCCTCCCCCGCTCTCGCACATCGCCGACAAGACCACGCGCGAATGGATCTTCAGTTGGCTCAAAGATCCGCAGGCCTTCGCGGCATCCACCACGATGCCCAACTACAAGCTCAACGATGTGGACGCGAGCGACATCTCGGCGTACCTGGTGAGCACCAGCACCACGCAGGCGGGTGACACTAGCGCGCCAAGCGCCAAGCCCGCGGCCAGCACCGACGCCGCCGCAGGACCTAGCCTCTATGGCGAGTCCTTCTGCGCCTCGTGCCACGCGGTGCAGAACGCGGCCGGCAACCTGGTCGGCGGCGACCTGGGCCCGGAGCTGACGCGCATCGGCAACAAGGCAAAGCCTGAGTGGCTGGCCGCATGGCTTGACAACCCGCGCATCTACGACGCCACCACGCCCATGCCGCACTACCGCTTTACGCCGCAGCAGATCGCCACGCTGTTAGCATTTCTCGAGGCAAAGTCAGACTCCGACTACGGCACGGGCGTTCATCTGGATGCGGCCACCCCGCAGCAGATCGCCCACGGACGCAAGCTGATCGTCGAGCTGGGATGCGCGGCCTGCCATGAGATCAACGGCGTGCAGAAGCCGGAGAACTTCGCGCCCGACCTCAGCACCATCGGGAGCAAGCCGCTGGCGCAGATCGTCTTTCTCCCCGGCATGGAGCCGTCGCTGCCCAGCTACATCGCGGCCAAGATCCGTCAGCCGCGCGCCTTCGGCCCGAGCGTGAAGATGCCGCAGTTCGCGCTCACCACTTCGCAGACCGATGCGTTGACCACGGCGCTGCTGGCGCTCACCGCCCGAGGCCGCGCCATGCCCGACAACCTGCGTGTCGCGGTGGTTCCCGAGACGAATTACCAGCCAGCCGGCCACGCGGGCAAGCTCATCACGGAGCTGGCCTGCTTCAGTTGCCACCGCTTCAACGGCCGGGGCGGCGATATGGCGCCCGATCTTACCTGGGAAGGAAGCTCGGTGCAGCGGCAGTGGCTCACCGATTTCCTGCACAATCCCAACACGCTGCGCCCATCGCTCATCCGCCGCATGCCGCGCTTCAATCTCAACGACAGCGACAATAAGGAACTGACCGACTACCTGCTTACCGTCTACCAGTCGCCGGCCATCGATGCAGACCTTGCGCCCGCGGCCGCAAATCCTCCTGAGGCCGTCGAGCACGGACGGCAGTTGTTTTATTCCAAATTTGCCTGCCAGGCTTGCCACATCGTCGATACCAAGACCGACAAGGGCTATATCGGGCCGACACTCACGCAAGTTGGCTCGCGGTTGACGCCGGCCTGGGTCTACGCATGGCTCAAGAATCCACAGGCGCTGCGGCCAGGCACGGCAATGCCGAACCAGAACATGAGCGACGACGATGCCCGCGCGCTGACAGCCTTCCTGATTTCGCTGAAAGGCGTGGGCGGGCGAGGAGCGAAATGATGACCACGCGATTGACTGCGCACAGAATGTTTCGAGCCGCGGCGGCAGTGACGCTTCTCCCCCTCGCGATGCTGGCCGGCTGCAAGCATGCCGCGCCGCCGAATGCTGGACTGAAGGCCACCGCGCAGGGCTCCGCGCTCGTCGAGTCCAGCGGCGGCCACCAGGTAGGCGTCACCGGCACGGCGCTCAAAGACCCGCTTGTGGTCCAGGTCAACGACGATCATGGCGCCGCGGTGCCCGGCGCGCTGGTCGAGTTCCATGGTCCCGTGAGCGTCAGCTTCGATCCGGCTGCAATCCTCACCGATTCCAGCGGGCAGGCAACCACCGCCGTCACCCTGGGCGCCATCTCGGGCCGATACCAACTCAGCGCCGTAACTCCCGGCAACGCCAAATCTGTGTCCATTGACATTGTGGAAACAGCGCTCGGCTATCAGGAGCGCGTCGGGTCCATTCTTGCGGACCAGTATTGCAATCGCTGCCACGATCCGGAGTCGTCTCCGCAGCGCGTCTCCAACTACGACAATCTTGAGGTCAAACCGCATCCGTTCACGGAGGGAGGCACGCTGAACAAGATGAGCGATGCCGATCTGACGTCCATCATCCTGCACGGTGGCCCTGCCTTCAATCGCTCCGCGCTGATGCCGCCCTACGGAAGTACACTGAGTGCCGCGGACGTAAAAGCTCTCATCGCTTATACGCGCACCGTGGCCGATCCCCCATACCAGCCGGCCGGGACCGTTTATGCGCGCAAGTAGGAGTGTAATTCTGGCTATTCGCCGATGGACGCATAAACTAAGTTGTGCCGTCGATTGAACTCAGCAACTCCGTGAGACACGGACTCCAGGAACGATGGTTCAAATAGGTACGAAAGAACTGTCGCCTGGCCTCTTGGCTTTCCCTTCTACCGCGGGCGCAACTCCGGAAGTTGACAGGGTGGCCAGAATTGCGCTCAGCAAAATCTTACTCGCAGAACTGCCGGCTGGAAATTCGCGCAATGGAACAAAACAACGGAAAACAAATCCTATCCCTCTGATATCCCGTGTGCTTGTAGGCTCCTTAGATAATTTCTCCTATTGGTGTAGAGCGTGGAATGTAAGTCTGAACCATGCTCTTGCATCTTCGGCAGTGAGCATTGGGAGCAGTTCGGCAATGGCGTGATCGAGGGCCTCTTTTGTACGGGCCTTGGCTGCGCGCAGCAGTTGTTTGAGCTTGGCCCAGGCCTTTTCGATGGGGTTCAAGTCCGGCGAGTAAGGCGGCAGGTAGAGCAACTGGGCCCCTGCCGCTTCAATTCTTTCGCGCACTCCTTGGACCTGGTGCGAACTGAGATTGTCCATGATCACCACGTCGCCAAGGCGCAGTTTCGGGCATAAGACATCATCCAGATAGGCGAGGAATATCTCTC